>JAEEGJ010001914.1_pt1 | contig 328834 bp, 287 predicted proteins | sample 8958761 | NCBI WGS metagenome assembly JAEEGJ01 (sample SAMN16246546, study PRJNA631951) | gut metagenome | biome: gut microbiome; feature: rumen; material: RS-attached | host: Bos | place: Iran: Karaj | collected 2018-10 | reverse complement strand
TGGGCTGCGATCGGGTTCGCGCCGCTTTGCCTGTGCAGGCTCGTTATGAACAAGGCCAAAGAGAAGAAGTCCATCATCACGGACCTCTTTACTCCCGGCAACCTCATCGCGCCTGTCGTGTTTATAGTCGCTTTCGCCACGTTCTATACCGCGAACTCTGCGGCGACGTCCGGCAACGGCTGGATCTGGCTGTTCTACGGCACCCCCATGGAGCTTGTTATCGACTACGTTAAGTATGTGGTGTTCGAGTTCGGTCTGTGGGAGCTGATCCTTTACACGAGACACAAGAAGGACCCGCTGTTCTGGACTTCGATCGCGACGCTCCTTGTCATGCCCGTGTACAAGATCACCATCGCGAACGACTTTATCATGAGAGGTTCGATGGCGCCGATGTTCCTTATCGGAGTCTATGCGGCGATGTTTATTGCTGAGAATTTCTATCACTGCCTGCACGACAAGGGCTTCGTTCTCAAGACGAGAGCGGCGCTTCTTACGATCATCGTCGCAGCCTACGTTCCTGTAAACCTGATGCTCACGTCCATAGCCATGACTTACGAGATCAGGGTCAACAAGGGCCACCTCGAAGACTACGTCGCGCATGACATCGAGTCCTTCGGCAACATCAATCACGAAGACCAGCTCGAGATGGTGCGCACGCAGTTCTACGTCTATAACTACGAAGACACGATATTCTTTAAATATTTGGCGAAGTGAAGGTAAAGAGCATGAGAGAAGAGCAAACGCTTAAACGTTCATCATTACGTCTGTCGGGCAACTCGTGGAAAGAGAGGGCGAAGAACCCCGCGATCACATTCGTGTGCACGGCAGCCCTGTTTGTCATAATGCTGCTTATTGCCCAGAAGTATCCCGTCGGCGATTACACCGTGCTCGTCTCGGACCTCGAGGCTCAGTATGCGCCGTATCTTTTCCTGCTCAAGAGCAAGCTTCTTAACCTCAATTTCTCTCGTTTCTTCACTGACTTCGGCTACTCGTTCCTGCTCGGTGCAGGCAAGGGCATGGCAGGTACTTTCGGTTATTACCTCGCAAGCCCGTTCAACCTTCTCGTAGTATTCTTCAAGGCTCATCAGGTCAACGAATTCGTCATGCTGCTGATGGGACTTAAGGTCTCGCTCGCGGCTGCTTTCACGTGCGCTTTCATCGAGGAAAGAGCCGAGGTCAAAGGCACACGCTGGCCGATCCTGTGGGGCATCATGTATGCATATTCTTCCTACACGATGCTGTTCCTGTTCCACATCATGTGGCTCGACGGCTATATGCTCCTGCCTCTGCTGCTGCTCCTCATCGAGCGCTATGTCAAAGCGGGCCGCAAAGGCAGCCTCACCGGCATCACTGTAGTACTGTTCTTCCTGTTCCTCGCGAACTACTACATCGCGTACATGGCGGGCATCTACTCGTTCCTGTATTTACTTGCAAGGATGTACCTGCTCGAAAAGTTCGGCAAGGAACACGCTCCTCTCAAGATGATCGGCAGATTTGTACTGAGGGCTGTCCTCACGGGACTTACACTGTGCATCATCCTGCTTCCGGTAGGACTCGACACGATCCGTAACGGCGACCCCACGCACAGCGCAAGCGACACTTCCTACGTGGGCTTCACGTTCACAAGCTTCCTCGACCGCATCTTCATGGGTTACCCCGGAGACTTCAGCGACATTCTTATCTGCAACATGCCGCTCATATTCGTCTCGCTTCTTGTCACGATCTTGTGCACGGTCTACTTCGTAAGCAAGGCTTTCTCGGGCAAGGCAAAAAGATTCTACGCAGTCTGCTTCATCCTGATCTATGCGACTTTGTGCATCGATTTTCTCGATGTCGCATGGCAGGTATTCGACAGCCCGAACTGGTTCTGGCACAGAGAGGCATTCTGCTTTATTCCTTTGTTCCTGACGGTTTCTTATACGGTATTCGAGAATCTTAAGAAGGTCACAAATGCCGAGATCTTAAAGGCTGCAGGCATCATCGCGATCCTGCTTCTCATGGCACAGAGCTTCGGTGATATGAAGACGGAGAGCAAGGTATTCCTGTTCAATGTATTTACCATAGCTGCGATCTTCCTTATGCTCCTCGGCTTGAAGAAAGAGGACTGGAAGGGGCAGCTTAAGAACATGGGTAAGATCCTTCCCGTGATGCTCGTTCTGATAACGGTTTATGAGGTCACATTCCTCTCGCCGATGCTGTCCTCAGGTACTGCGACTTTATCAGTGTTCACAAGCAGAGGTGACGATTATGTGAGCGCTGTTCTCTCGCTCGAAGACTGCGTTATCTCTTCTGATTATCTGCAGCATGGATTCAGAAGTGAATACGACAACATAAGAGCGATGGACGACATCGGGGTCGGAGGCTCTGAGCAGCTTGTGGGATACAGAGGGATCTCGTTGTTCAATTCGAATTCCAACAAGGCATTCGGCAGATTCTTAAAGCAGCTCGGATGCAATGTTAACTACAATTACTTCGCTGCAGGACACGGTTATTCCGCACCTTCGATCGATACATTCTTCTCGATCGGAACACTGTATTCGACTGATGAGACATACCGCGGAATGAACTTCATAACAAGCGACGACAATCTCTCGTTCTATACTGCAAGGACAGTGCTGAATCCCGTATTCACGGTCCCTGCATCAGCAAGAGACTTCAACTTCTATTCGCTTGAGACGGCGACTGAAGACAAGAACTACTTCGACTTCCAGAATGACTGGTACAGATCATTGTTCCCGTCCTTTACGGAAGATTTCTTCATCGCTGTTGATGATGGTGATATCGAGTTCGAGATGCTTAACGGTGAAGCTATCAATATCGGCGATTATCAGTCCGACAATACTGATCCTGAAGAGAGTATCTCAAGTGAAGAGGAGTCATCTTCCGCAGCATTCGATCCCGATGATCTGGGTGAAGAAGTAGCAGCGGATTACTACGACAATCAGATAGATGTCTATCGATATAACAAGAAACTCCCGATAATCCTTGATTATCAGATCACTGTTAACAGCGAAGATGAGCTTTATGCGAATATCAGCGTTCCGAGAACTAACGGCGGATGCGAGGTCTACCTTGACGGTGACCTTATCGGCTATTATTCACCCGGAACCAACTATTCCACGATCTTAAGACTCGGTTCTTACGAGGTCGGCGATAATGTTCAGTTCACGCTCATGGCTGATCACGATACCTTCACGTATATGCAGATCAACTTCGCATACTTTGATACGGATATCTTCGAGTCCCAGTTAGCGGGCGTTGATGCCGAGTCTACGACGATCACGGAGGCGGACGACGGATATGTGCTTTTCGAGGCTGATGTTGATGCAGGGGACATGATCCTGACCTCCATTCCTTACGAGGAGGGCTGGACGGCCTATGTTGACGGTGTCGAGACGGAGATCATCCCTTACCAGGACGCTCTTATCTCGCTTGATGCTGCTCCCGGCCACCATGACGTGCGTCTGCAGTACTATACTCCCGGAGTAAAGGCGGGCGCGATCCTCTCGATAGTAGGAATCATAGGCCTTATCGGGGTTTCTATTGTCGATAACAAAAATAAAAGATAATTTAACGACTTTTACGTTATAATAACCGCGGAAAATCTATTTATATTAAGGAGACGAATATGAGCGCAGCTGATATTTACAAGATCTGGAGCACAGATCCTTTCTTCGACGAGACAACAAAGGCCGAGCTTAAGGCCATCGAGAACGATGCTACTGAGATCGAGGACAGATTCTACAAGGATCTCGAGTTCGGTACAGGCGGACTTAGAGGCATCATCGGCGCAGGTACTAACAGGATCAATGCTTACACTGTTGCCAAGGCTTCCGCTGGTCTTGCCGACTACATCGTAGCAAGCGGCGAAGAGGCTAAGAAGAGAGGCGTAGTTATCTGCCACGATTCAAGACATTTCTCTCCCGAGTTCGCTCAGGTTGCAGCTCAGGTATTCGCTAACGCAGGCATCAAGGTTTACCTCACAGACGAGCTTCGTCCGGTACCTATGTGCTCATTCTCAGTAAGATACTTCAACGCTTTCGCAGGCGTTATGATCACAGCTTCCCACAACCCGCCTAAGTACAACGGCTACAAGGTTTACGGTGAGGACGGCGGTCAGGTTACAGAGGCAGCTGCAGCAGCTATCCTCGAGAACATGGCAAAGTACGCTGACGTAAGAACAACAAAGATGGCTGACTTCAACGAGGCTCTCGCTTCCGGCATTATCAAGAGATTCGGACCCGAGGTCGACATCGCGTATACAGATATGCTGAAGGAGCTCGTAATCGACGCTGAGGCTATCAAGAGACAGGCTGACATCTCAGTCGTTTACACACCTTTGCACGGTTCAGGAAATAAGCCCGTAAGACGTATCCTCAAGTCCATCGGCTTGAACAACGTATATGTAGTTCCTCAGCAGGAACTCCCTGACGGCGCTTTCCCTACAGTTAAGACACCTAACCCTGAGGACCCGGCTGCTTTGACACTCGGTATCGAGCTCGCTAAGAAGGTCGGCGCAGACCTCGTATTCGGTACAGACCCTGACTCCGACAGACTCGGAATCGCAGTAAGAACAAAGGACGGCGAGTACAAGGCTCTTACAGGTAACCAGGTTGGCCTCATGCTCCTCGACTACATTCTCGATTCCAAGAAGAAGCTCGGCACACTCGAGGACAAGGCTTTCGCATGTACAACAATCGTTTCCACAAAGCTTTGCAAGGCTGTCTGCGATGCTTACGGCGTTGAGCTTCAGGAGACTCTCACAGGCTTCAAGTACATCGGCGAGAGAATCAAGGTTGACGACGAGTTCGGCGACAAGCACTTCCAGTTCGGTTTCGAGGAGTCTTACGGCTACCTCTCCGGTACATCCGTAAGAGACAAGGACGCTGTTGTTGCAGCAATGCTCGTCTGCGGTATGGCTTGCCAGTCTCAGGATATGGGCGAGACATTGATCGACAGACTTTACAGAATCTACAACAAGTACGGCTACGGCTTCGAGCAGGCAGTTTCCTTCACACGTGAGGGTAAGGAAGGCCTCGAGAAGATCAAGAACGGCATGATCGCCATGAGAGAAGAGCTCGAAGCTTGCAAGACAGCTGAGGATGCAGCTAAGCTCATCGGCGGACCTAAGCCCGTTGCAGTACGTGACTATCAGAAGGGCGTAAGATACGACTTCTCTGACGGCGAGGTTAAGACTTCTGAGCTCACACTTCCCAAGTCCAATGTTCTTCTTTATGAATTGGGCGGCGACAAGGGCCTCGACTGGGCTTGCGCAAGACCTTCCGGTACAGAGCCTAAGCTCAAGATCTACTTCGGTGTTTACGACGCTGATGAGAAGACAGCTTCTGACAGACTTGAGTCCATCAAGTCCGAGATGAGCGCTTTCGTTGAGAATAAGCTCGGATAATGCTGGCCTTTAATCTTCAGCCCATCGCGGTAAGAGGACTTACCGGCATAGGTAACTACACGGCCGAGGTCGCATCCCGACTGATAGCTGAAGATACTGAGCTACACGCATTTGATTTCCTGGGCCGCAACGGCGTCAAGGAGATCTTGGAAGAGAACCTTAAAATGGAATTAGGCGGGAACGATCTGCATATTGTCAGATCGCTCCCGCTTTCTGCGTACATAAGGATGGGCGGTGCAGGGAAGATCATTCCTTACCACACGCTCACCAAGTCCAAGGCGGACCTCACGGTGTTCTTTAATTACCTGACACCTGGAGGTCTTACGGGACGCAATGTTATCACCATTTACGACCTTGTGTCCGAGCGTTTCCCCGAGACCATGGATGCCAGAAACCGCCGCCTTCTTCAGGGTCACCTCAAGGATTCGGCTTCGCGCGCTTCTGCGATACTTACTATCTCGGAGTTCTCAAAGCGCGAGATTATGGACGTCTTAGGCGTTCCCGAGGAGAAGATCTTCGTCGGCACTTGCGGCGTTGATACTGATTTCTACACTCCGGGCGAGGGCTTCGAGACCTCCGCCAAGACCGACTTCGGCCTCGACGGACGTTACATCCTTTATATGGGCACACTTGAGCCTCGTAAGAACATCCGCACCATAGTGGAGGCCTTTGACTTGATCGCAGCGAAATACCCCGACGTCAAGCTTGTTCTCGCGGGCGGACGCGGCTGGCAGCCGGAAGAGACGGAGAGTGCCATCGAGCTCAGCCCCGTAAAGGACCGCATCGTAATGACGGGCTACATCAGTAACGAAGTTAAGCGCGACTTACTGCGCAATGCTGCTGTTTTCGCATTTCCCAGTATTTACGAGGGCTTCGGCATGCCCGTTACGGAGGCGATGGCTTGCGGCACGGACTGCATTGTCTCGGAAAGCTCAAGCCTCGTGGAGATCGCAGGCGGGCTTCTCCCGCTCATACCTCCCAAGGATGAGAAGAAGTGGGCGCAGGCCTTTGAAGACAAGCTTTTGCTGCCGTGCACACCCGAGCGCAAGGCCAAACTTAGAAAGCACGCATGCACCTACACATGGGAAAAGGCGGCCGACGCGGCAAGAAGTGCTATTAAACACGCGTATATGGTATAATTGATTAGTTAAGATTAAAAATCATTTTTCGGAGAGGAAATATCATGAAAAAAGCTTTAATTACAGGTATCACAGGTCAGGACGGTTCTTATCTTGCAGAGTTCCTGCTCGAGAAGGGCTACGAAGTACACGGACTTATCAGAAGAGCTTCCGTTGTAACGACCGAGAGAATCCAGCATCTCATCGATGCGAATTCCATCATCCTTCATGAGGGTGACCTCTCCGACTCATCGAGCATCTTAAGAGCAGTTAAGGACATCGAGCCCGATGAGATCTATAACCTCGCAGCTCAGTCTCATGTAGGCGTAAGCTTCGAAGCTGCTGAGTACACAGGCGAAGTTGACGCTATCGGCGTACTTCGTATCCTCGAGGCAGTACACATCATGGGTCTCGAGAAGAAGACAAGAATCTACCAGGCTTCCACATCCGAGCTTTACGGCAAGGTTGAGGAGTGCCCTCAGAATGAGAACACTCCTTTCCATCCTTTCTCACCTTACGCTGTTGCTAAGCAGTACGGCTTCTGGATGATGAAGGAGTACAGAGAGGCTTACGGAATGTTCTGCGCTAACGGAATTCTCTTTAACCACGAGTCTGAGAGAAGAGGCGAGACATTCGTTACAAGAAAGATCACAAGAGCTGCAGGCCGTATCGCTTGCGGACTTCAGGACCACCTCGAGCTCGGTAACCTCGATTCACTCCGTGACTGGGGTTATGCTAAGGACTACGTAGAGTGCATGTGGCTTATCCTCCAGCAGGACGAGCCGGACGATTACGTAATCGCTACAGGTGTTCAGCACACAGTTCGTGAATTCACAACACTTGCATTCGCTAACGACGGCATCGAGCTTGAGTGGAAGGGCGAAGGCCTCGAGGAGAAGGGCTACGACAAGAAGACGGGCAAGATGCTCGTATGCGTTAACCCTCAGTGGTTCAGACCTACAGACGTTGTTAACCTCTGGGGTGATCCCACAAAGGCTAAGACAAAGCTTGGCTGGAATCCTCAGAAGACATCTTACGAGGAGCTCTGCCGCATCATGGCTGAGCACGACCTCCAGCTTGCTAAGAAGGAAGCCGGACTTTCCTGATGAAAGCACTAATCTTTGGTATCGGAGGCTTCGTCGGTAAATATCTTACTGATGAACTGGCAGCCCACGGCTATGAGGTCGCGGGCAGCGATATCGTACCTTACTGTGGTATACATAACGTCGATTACTATGAGGGCGATCTTCTTAATGCGGACTTTGTTGCCGATCTCGTAAGCAAGGTTAAGCCCGACGCCATCATCAATCTCGCAGCCATCTCATCCGTAGGTGCTTCATGGAAGATACCTCAGACGACGATGCAGGTCAATGTTGTCGGAGCACTTAATATCCTTGAGGCAGCAGGCAAGCATGCCCGTAATGCCAAGATCTTATTCATCGGATCTTCCGAGGAGTATTGTGCCAAGGACGGAAGCATCAACGAGAACGATCCCATCAGTGCCAACAATCCTTACGGAATCTCGAAGGTTGCTCAGGAGCAGTTCGTCGAGTGCTACCGTCAGAGATTTGGTTTGAAGATCCACTATGTAAGACCTTTCAACCACACAGGTATCGGTCAGAAGGATTCATTCGTATTGCCTTCTTTCTGTAAGCAGGCAGCAGGCCTCGAGCTTGCAGGCGAGCCCGGTGAGATCCGCGTAGGAAATTTGACGGCTAAGCGTGATTTCTCTGATGTAAGAGACATCGCACGTGCTTACCGCATGATCCTCGAGAGCGACGATGACCGCGTGATCTTCAACGTCGGAAGCGGAGAAGCTCACGGCCTTGATGAGATGCTTAACTACATCGTAAGTTTGTGTACTGTTGATGTTAAGGTTGTTGTCGATTCGGAAAGATATCGTCCGATCGATACGCCCATCGTTCAGTGCGACAATACTTTGATCAAGGAGAAGCTCGGCTGGGAGCCGGAGTATTCTATTTTCGACACTTTGAAGGAAATGTACGAGTACTATCTCAAGAATGAATAAGATAAAAGAAATCTACGAATACAGGCTGATGGTATACAGCCTTGTTAAGAGGGACCTTAGAGGAAAGTACAAGGGCTCGGTGCTGGGCTTTATGTGGACTTTTGTTAACCCTCTGCTGCAGCTTCTCGTTTACAATATGGTCTTCTCGATCATCATGAAGGCGGGAGTGGAGAAGTTCTATCTGTATCTGTTTGTAGGACTTATCCCGTGGCTGTTTTTCTCTGCTGCCATCACGGGCGGCTCGACCTGTATCATCGCGCAGAAGGACCTTATCAAGAAGATAAGATTCCCGCGTGAGATCATCCCCATCTCATTTGTCACATCGCAGTTTGTTAATATGCTGCTGTCTTTTATCGTCGTAATACTTGTCTCGCTGGTGTCCGGCGTGCATCTTACTGTCGGCGGTATCCTGTGTCTGCCGGTCATCATGTTGGTCGAATACCTGATGGCTTTGGGCATCGCACTGATCTCATCGTCTCTGACGGTTTATTTCCGTGACTTGGAGCACATCCTTGCAATCCTCGCGATGGCTTGGCTTTATGCGACTCCTATCTGCTACCCCGAAGAGATGGTTCCTGAGAAGTATCTATCCATCTACAGACTTAATCCCGTCACGCCTATCGTTAACGCATACCGTGACGTTCTTTACTGGGGAAGAACCCCTGACCTTACAACACTTCTTCTTGCTGTCGGAATCGGTCTTGTCACGATCTTCGCGGGCGTATTGATCTTCGGCAGACTGCAAAGAAGATTCGCGGAGGAGCTTTGATATGGAAGACAACGTAGCAATCCGCGTATCGAATCTTACTAAGAAGTTTAAGGTCTACTACGATAAGGGCCGTTCGCTTAAAGAGGTCATCCTTTTCCGTAACCGTAATAAGCACGAAGTCCGCACGGTTCTTAACGACGTATCCTTTGATATCAAGAAGGGCGAGGCAGTTGGTCTCATCGGTCACAACGGCTGCGGTAAGTCTACATTGTTGAAGCTCATCTCCGGTATCCTTTATCCGGACGGCGGTTCAGTCGAGATCGCAGGAAGAGTTTCTTCATTGCTCGAGCTCGGCGCGGGTTTCCACCCCGACATGTCCGGTCGTGAGAATATCTATATCAATGCTTCTATCTTCGGTTTGACGAGAGAGGAGATCGAGGCCCGTTTGCAGAGCATCATTGATTTCTCTGAGCTTCACGGATTCATCGATAATCCTGTTCGTACGTACTCTTCAGGTATGTACATGCGTCTGGCTTTCTCAGTCGCGATCAACGTTGATGCTGATGTTCTTCTCATCGACGAGATTCTCGCAGTAGGTGACGCGAACTTCCAGGCTAAGTGCTTCTCTAAGCTTCAGGAGATCAAGGAGAAGGGAACGACGATCGTTATCGTTTCCCACTCTCTTTCACAGATTGAGAATATCTGCGACAGATCCATCTGGATCAACGAAGGTGTCATCAAGGCTGACGGCACGCCTCTCGCAGTTCATTCCGAATACTTGGAGTTCATGAACGAGCAGCGTCAGGCTGCAGGCGGCAAGTCTTTGGACATCCCTCCGGAGTACGTTGCTTACATGCAGGAGCGCCGCTATAAGGAGAATCTTAAGCTGTCGATGATCCCTGAGCAGCAGGCTGCTGTCGAAGCTAACGGCGGACAGTACCGCTGGGGTTCAGGTGAAGTTAAGATCACAAGTATCACGGCTTCAGGCCCGGATGGCGTGGGTAAGAGGCTTTTCGAGGTGGGTACGGACGTGTACTTTAAGGTGCACTACCATGTGGAGAAGCCCATCAAGGACGCGGTCTTCGGCATAGGCTTCTTCAGAAATTCCGGCGAGAATCTCTACGGCACAAATACAAGGATTGACGGCCACCCGAACTTCGACCTTAACGAAGACGGCGAGTTTACGATAATCATGCGCAAGATTCCGCTGATGCCCGACCAGTATACAGTTAGTTTTTCAATTGAGTACGGTGACGGCGTTCCGGTTGATTACTGGAAGGATGCGCTCAAGATAGATACTTACAGGCAGACGCCTGACGTCGGCGGCTTCTTTATGGAGCACGACTGGGAATACGAGGCGGAAAGGCAGGACGACAATGGCTGAGAACGGCATCGACGTTAAGAAGATAATGGAGGAGATCCGCGCGAATATTAAGGAGAGTGGGGCAGATAAGATCCCGCTGTCTTTCCAGGACACTTCTTCAGGCGCATCTGCGTCGACACTTGACGAGGCTGTAAGATACCTCGCTTATAATTACGAAGTTACGGCTTACCAGATGCTCGAGGGCAATAAGATCAAGCGTTTCTTCAAGAAGTGCATCCGCAAGGCAGGCTCTTTCTTCGTGCTGCCGATCGTTGCCCAGCAGAATAAGCTCAATTACCACTACTACATGGTCTGTGAGGCTGTTCGTAATCAGAAGAACGAGATCGAGGATCTGCAGAAGACGCTGACGGACCTCGAGGTCAAGGTCGACGCTTTGGAGAAGAAGGCATGACAGCACGCGAGATGTTCGCCGCGAAGCCTTCGGTCGAGGGCAGTGTAGAGCTCCCCGTTAAGTTCGAGGATGTTTCGGTTCTCATGGGCCTTTCCATGGAGGACGAGGTGTCGCGCACTATTGCTTTGATTGAGGAGAACAAGAAGGTCGTTCCTCAGTACACATCCATCGCGAAAAAGCTCGGCGGCTTCTTCTACGGCTTCTACTACAACCCCTGCGTGTACGCGCAGAATGATATCAATGACAAGCTTCTGACTGTGCTTAAGGAATTCCGCGAGCAGGAGAAGATAAAGCAGGATCTGTTCTCTCGTATCAATGTCTTGCAGGACAGGCTGGATGAGTTAAGCAAATGAGGATATTTCAGGTTCTTACAACACTTTCGCGCGGCGATGCGGTAAGTAACGATACTTTGGCGATTCAAAAGCTCCTGATGAACAGCGGCATCAAGTCTGTGGTGTACGCGGAGCACTTGGATCCTAAGTTTATTAGCAAGACTATCAAGCCCTATCACGTTCTGCCGAAGATCAAGAAGAATGATCTTATGCTGTATCACTTATCGACGGGAACGGTGCTTAATGAGAAGATCAAGGACCTGCCTTGTCGTAAGATCGTAATTTATCACAACATGACTCCGCCGGATTTCTTCGTGCCTTATAGTGGTGCGGCGGCGAAGCTGTGTTCGCAGGGAATAGACGAGGCGATCTCGCTGAAGGACACGTTTGATGCGGGAATTAATGATTCTTCCTTCAATATGCATCAGCTTGAAGGTTACGGCTATAAGTGCCCGATGAAGGTGTGTCCTATCTTGGTTCCTTTTGAAGATTATGCCAAGGAGCCCGATGCTGCTTTGCTTGAGCAGATGGGCGGCCCTGCAGCTACTAATAATCATGAAGTTAAGAATATCCTATTCGTAGGACGTATCGTTCCTAATAAGAAGCCTGAAGACATCATGACGATGCTCTATGCGTACCGTCAGATGTATAAAGAGCCTGTTCGATTGATTCTGGCGGGCTCCACGCAGGGAATGGAGAAGTATACGGCCAGATTAAGACTGTATGCGAAGAAGCTGGGACTCGATGATATTATCTTTACCGGTCACATTACATTCCCGCAGATTCTGGCTTACTATCGCTCGGCTGACGCGTTTGTTCAGCTTTCTGAGCACGAGGGTTTCTGTGTGCCGCTTCTGGAGGCTATGTATTTTAAGATCCCGATAATCGCTTTTGACTCCTGTGCCATGCCCGAGACTTTGGGAGGAACAGGTGTGCTGCTGTCTAAGAAGGATCCCGCTTTGATGGGGCAGGCGCTGCATGAGGTGCTTTTCGATGAGGAGCTGAGGGCGAAGATCATAGAGGAGCAGAACGAGAGGCTCGAATACTTCAAGTACGAGAATGTATCGAAGATGTTTATGCAGCAGCTGTCGGAATTCAGGGAGGCACTCAAGTGAAGGTCTGTTTTGTAGTCCAAAGGTACGGCCTGGAGGTCAACGGAGGCGCTGAAGCATACACCAGAGAGGTGGCAGAACATTTGTGCGCTTTGCCCGGATATGAGGTCGCTTGCCTCACGACGTGCGCAGTCGATTACCAGTCCTGGAAAAATGAGTACGAACCCGGTGTAACAATGTTAAACGGCGTAAAAGTCGAGCGTTTGAGCAATTCTGCGGAGCGTGACGTCGCATCGTTCAACAAGCTTAGTGAGAAGGTTTTGGGTGCTGCGGCGGCCCGTCAGCCCCTGTCCAAGGAGAAGGAAGAGGACTGGATGGAGCGCCAGGGACCATGTTGTCCCTCGCTTCCTAAGAGGCTCGCTGAGATTCGTGACGACTACGATGTTTTTGTGTTCGTATGCTACCTTTACTACACGACTTACTTCGGTCTGCCGGTGGTGGCGGACAAGGCGATATTCATCCCGACGGCTCATGAGGAGACTCCGATCCATCTTGGGATCTTTGAGTCGATGTTTAATCTGCCCGCCGCCTTCTACTACAACACAGTAGAGGAGAAGGAACTGACGAATGCTTTGTTCCCGTCTTCTTTGAGTAAGCCCGATAACGGCGGCAAGGGCGGAGTAGGTGTCGAGATTCCGGATGGTATTGATGCTGCGAAGTTTGTTGAGAAGTATGGATTGTCCGACTTCATGCTCTACATGGGACGCATCGATGAGAATAAATGCTGCCCGGAGCTGTTTAAGTACTTTATCGAATATAAGAAGAGAAATCCGAATTCTGAGCTGAAGCTCGTCCTGATGGGCAAGCCCGTTATCGAGATCCCGAAGCGCGACGATATCATATCTTTGGGATTTGTAAGTGAAGAGGATAAGTTCTGCGGCCTCGCGGCTTGTAAGTTCTTGGTTTTGCCGTCGAAGTTCGAGAGTTTGTCGATCGTTGTGCTTGAAGCGATGAAGATGAATAAGCCGGTGCTGGTATCGGCTGACTGCCCGGTGCTGAAGGGGCATGCTTTGCGCTCGAATGCCGGTCTTTATTATTCCGGCTACCTAGAGTTCGAGGGTTGTGTGAATTATCTGCTGTCTCACGATGATGTGGTGGCTAAGATGGGCGAGAATGGCGTCGCATACGTCGACCGCGACTACTCCTGGTCCGCCATCTGCGAGGGCTGGGACCAGCTGATCAGAAAAGTATATGAAAACACTGATAGATCTGATAAGTAAGCATAAAGCTTTTTGCTGGTACTTCTTTATCAGCGTGCTTGCTACTGTTGCAGATGTTGTTGTGTCGCGCTTGTGTGAAAGTCTTTTTTCGGTAGTTATAGCGAATACGATAGGTGTAGTGGCAGGTTTTGTTCTGCAGTATTTCCTGTGCACGGCCAAGGTCTATGCGGGAAGTACTAAGAAGACCGCAGCGATATTTTTCGTGACGTGGCTCGGTGCTCTTTTGCTTGCTGACGGCATCGTGTATGTTGTGAGGAGCATTATCTTTGATAACGCAGACGGAATTCTGTATTATCTTATTGGAAAGGGATGTTCCATCGCGATCCCGTTTTTCATAACGTATTTTATCAGGAAGAAGCTTATACCTGCTAAGGAGACATGATGAATAACCTGTATGTATTCCTGCCGTGTTATAACGAAGAACTCAACATCGGTAATCTTATCGATGAATGGATCAATGAGGCGGATAAGCTGGCGCAGGAGGGACTTAACCTCATCGTGTGCCCGATCGACGATAAGAGTAAAGACAATACCCTGAAGGTTATGACCGACAAGGCTACGCAGTATGGTGAAGAACGCGTGCATGTTATCGCACATGAAGTTAACAAGAATCTCATGGGCGGCCTTAATACGTCCGTGAAGAATTTCCTTGAGTTAAGCTCGGACGGCGACATGATGTGCCTCATGGACGGCGACGATACACACTCTCCGGTTTATATACATCCGATGGTCGCGAAGATGCGTGAGACTTCGACGGACTGCGTCATCGCCTCGCGTTATCAGAAGGGTGCGAATGTAGTGGGACTGAAGGGTTACCGCAAGTTCTTAAGCGATATGGCCAAGCATTATTATTCATGTGTTCTGCGTGTTCCGGGTGTGCGTGATTATACCTGCGGCTACCGTCTGTACAAGCGCGGGATAATTGAGAAGCTGGTTGCTAAGTTCGGTGATGAGCCTGTTAAGGAGAAGAGCTTCGCGTGCATGATGGAGCTTCTGTATAAGCTGTACTTAAGCGGTGCGACATTCAGCGAGGTCGGTTTTGAGCTGCGTTACGACAAGAAGCTCGGCGACAGTAAGATGAGCGTCGGAAGCACGATGCGAAACAGCCTGTCTGCCGCGTGGCGCCTGAGGAAGCTCAAGTGAGAAGAGTACTTATCGTATTCGGAACGCGCCCCGAGGCGATCAAGATGTGCCCTCTTGTTAAGGAGCTTAAGTCTCGCTCTGACATGGAAGTGTTTGTTGCGGTAACCGGTCAGCACAGACAGATGCTTGATGCCGTGCTCGAAGTGTTCGGGGTGGTTCCCGATTATGATCTTTCCATCATGAAGGACAAGCAGACGCTGTTTGATATTACGATGAAGGTCCTTGAGGGCATGAGAGGCGTGATTGAAGAGTGCAAGCCCGATGTTGTGCTCGTTCACGGAGATACGTCGACGTCTTTCTCGACGGCGCTCGCTGCGTTCTATATGGGTGTGCCTGTCGGGCACGTCGAGGCGGGACTTCGTACTTATAACATCCGTTCCCCGTATCCGGAGGAGTTTAACCGCGAGGCTGTGGGGATAATAAGCGATCTTAATTTCGCACCGACGAAGACCGCTTCGGATAACCTCATCCGCGAGGGTAAGAAGCCCGAAAGCATTTATATCACGGGCAACACGGTTATCGATGCATTAAGATATACGCATGTCGATGATTATTCGCACACGGTTCTTGATGAGCTTAAAGGGAAGAGGCTCATTCTTATCACTGCTCACCGCCGTGAGAATCTAGACAAGCTTGAGGGGATGTTCAGGGCTATTAAGCGCGTGCTCGATGAGCATGACGATGCGGCTGCCGTGTATCCGATACATCTTAATCCCGTAGTTCGCGAGGCGGCGTCCAAGGTGTTCTCCGATGACGATAAGATGAGGCTGATCGAGCCTTTGGATGTTATAGACTTCCATAATTTTATGGCGAGAAGTTATCTGATCCTGACGGACTCCGGCGGGATTCAGGAAGAGGCGCCGGGGTTCGGGATTCCCGTTCTTGTTATGCGTGATACTACCGAGCGTCCCGAAGGCGTGGAGGCCGGAACATTAAAGCTCGTCGGGACTTCAGAAGAGAAGATCTATGAGGAGTTTACGCGTCTTCTTGATGACCGTGACGAGTATGCCAAGATGAGCCATGCTGTCAATCCGTACGGCGACGGTCACGCCTGCGAAAGAATCGCGGATATTTTGTCCGGGAAAACCTTCAAAGCCTGATATTCTGAAAATCCTGTTCCAAAATGGCGATATTTTCCCAAAAGTCGGAAAAACTCAGGGAAATAGTCAGTGGGAACTGACTAAAGGCAGGATATAGTCGTAAACGGCCTTCGCGAAGCCGTCGGATTCGCAGTTGGGGGCGATATAGTCGGCGAACTGCTCGATTGAGGAGTCTTTCATGGCGATCGAATAGTCGGCGGCCTCAAGTAAAGACAGATCATTCTCAGAATCGCCCAATGCGAAGGTCATCTTAACGCCCAGCGACTCGGCGATGGATTTAAGCGCCAGACCTTTGGAGGTGCCTGCCATCATAACATCGTAGAAGTTCTTCGCTGACGATACGACCTGAAGACCGGGGATGCTTTTGATAACTGAGACAACAGTCTCAGAAGGCCTGATCAGAAGGAACTTATTGAATGAATGAGAAAGATCGGATAACTCAACAACCTTAATGTCATCAGGAACAGACGCATTATAATCAGCAATAAACCCGCGGCGGGAGGAATTCTCGAAGAAGTACAAGCCGTCGGACGAATACCCCGTCGCATCGACATTCTCGCGAATAAACAAGGACACCAAAGACTCAAGCACAGAAGCAGGGAAATCCACGGACTTCACGTCTTTGAACAATACAGGATCGGAGATTGCCGCACCGTTAGATGTGATAAGGGGGATCTTAATACCGAGATCACGCGCATACGAACCTGTCAGATAGAAGGTACGGCCCGTAGCAAGAGTCACACATCCGCCGGCTTCATAAACCGCTTCGACTGCGCGCTTGTTTGCCTCGGAGACAGGCTGTCCCGGGAGCAGTAAAGTATAGTCCATATCAGTCGCTACGAGAAACTTATAATCACTCATGTTGTGATATTATATTATTCATAATAAAAACAAGCAAAGAGGTATCAGACTATGCAAAGAGCGGCAGTCATAATGGCAGGCGGCGGCGGAACAAGATTCTGGCCGGTATCGAGAATGACCACGCCCAAGCAGTTAGTAAAGCTTACAGGCGATGACGTCATGATCAATGAGACGATCAAGCATTACGATCAGGTCATCGGAAGAGAGAACACCTTCATCGTAACTAATGCAAAGCAGGCTGAATTGATGGACAAAGTCCTCTTTAATGAAGTCGACAGATCCCATATCTTAATCGAGCCTGTTCAGCGCAACACAGCTCCCTGCATCATCTATGCCGCCATGACTCTAAAGAAGCTCTACGGCGACGCCATCATGGCAGTTCTTCCCGCAGATCACCACATCGGCAATATCAAGGAATATGAGAGAGTTCTTGAGCTCGCCATGGATACAGCAGAGAAGTCAGACAGAATAGTAACAGTAGGCCTTAAGCCCACTTTCCCTTCTACAGGTTACGGATACATCAACTTCTCAGAGCAGGCTACAGAAGGCACAGAGGTTTATGATCTTCTGAAGTTCGTTGAGAAGCCTGATTCCAAGACTGCTAATGAGTATGTAAGATCCGGAAGATACCTGTGGAATTCAGGTATGTTTATCTGGAAGGTTTCCGTAATCCTTGACTACTTCAAGAAACTCTTGCCTGAGATGTATGCAGACATGGAGAAGATCTTCGATGACTTAAGAACTGACAAGGAAGCAGAGGCAATCGCAGCAACTTATCCCAACCTCCAGAAGATCTCTGTCGACTACGGCATTATGGAGCATGCTGAGGGCGTTTACTGCATTCCCGCTGACTTTGGCTGGAACGACGTGGGTTCATGGGAGTCACTCGACAATGTATTCGCAGGCGATGAGAACAAGAACATCACTGCTGGTGAGGCTGCTGATGACAAGAACATCATCTATGAGGGCAGCAAGGACACAGTAATCTTCGACACTACAGGCGACAAGCTTATCGCTGCTGTAGGTCTCGAGAATATCGTTATCGTAAATACGAAGGATGCTATCCTCGTCCTCAACAAGAACAATGCGCAGGACGTCAAGAAGGTTGTTGATACGCTTACTGCAGCAGGAAGAGAGGATCTTCTTTGAGGATCGCCCTCGACCTGACTTCAACACCTAAGAGTAAGACCGGCATCGGAAGATACATGCTCGGTCTGCTTAAAGGTCTTCAGGAAGTGGATGACGAGAACGAGTATCTGCTTTTCGCGCAGGACGACGACCTCGACGGCTTCGGTGTTTACAAGGATAACTTCAAGTTCATCCCGTGCAGCTCCAAGAAGCTCAGAAAACAGTGGGTCCGCATCCTCTGGGAGCAGGTGGTCTTCCCGTGGCGCTTGAAGAAAGCGGGGGCAGACGTGCTTTTGTGCCCCAACTATTCCATGCCGTACCCCGTAAGGCTCGTGCACCACAAGATGGCAGTCGTAAACGCCTTCCACGACATGGCGTACTTTATGTTCCCGGAGCTCTACATCGGCTGGAAGCGCGAGATCTTCAAGTGGTACATAAGAAGATCTGCACGCTCGACAGACAAGATCATCACTATCTCGGAGAACTCCAGGGAAGACATCCCGAAGTTCTGCAAGCCTAAGAATACAGACATTACCGTCACATACATGGGCGCCAAGGAGGACTTCTTCGAGGGGAAGCCCGCGTCTGACGAGACCCTCGCGAAATACCACATCACAGGCGAGTACATCTACTACGTCGGCACACTTGAGCCTCGAAAAAATGTAAAGGGACTTATTGAGGGATATAAGCTTCTGCCGAAGGAGACGAGAAACCAATACAAGCTCGTTATCACAGGTAAGAAGGGCTGGTTCTACGACGAGCTGTTCTGTATGGTAAACAGAGACCCTGAGTTAAGGGAGAACGTTATCTTCACGGGCTTTGTCGATGATGAGGACATGATCCCGCTGATGAAGAGAGCGAGTGCGTTCGCGTATGTCTCGCTTTATGAAGGCTTCGGCATTCCTGTCGTAGAGGCGATGGCTGCAGGCGTTCCGACGGTCACATCGAACAGGTCATCTATGAAGGAGATTGCTGAAGGCTACGGCTTCCTCGCAGATCCTGACAATGCGCAGAGCATAAGTGATCAGCTGCAGGCTGCGGTCAATACAAGTAAAGACGATGAGAGAATAAAAAACGCGCAGGAGCATGCGCGCATCTATAATTGGAAATCGTGTGCAGAAGGAACGGTTAAGTCTTTCTGTGAAGCCTGCGATAGACGAACTTCCTGATAAATTCCGGCATTATGCAGACAAGATAATGAGGGATTGCCCCTGTGCGGTAATCCTTTTTTGTTGTCCAGCCGCGCTCCATGAGTGAGCGGTGGTAGTTAAGCATGATGCGGCCGTATTCTTTGCCTCCGCGTCTTAGGAACATGCCCTCGTCGGTTCTCATATAGAGCAAAGGCTCATCGATATTGGCAGCGCGTGCGCCGTTCATGAGCATCCTTATCCACAGATCATAATCCTCGAAGTACGGAAAGTCTGAATTATACCCTCCGGCCGCCAATACAGCTGACTTTCTGAACATGACTGACGGGTGATTGAAAGGATTTCTCTTACGGGAGAACTCGACGATCTCATCGTGAGTCAAAGGAAGGTCGCGGCGGCCTGTGATATTAGAGATATCGCCCTCGAATTCCAAGATGGCGGAGCTTACGATATCAAGGCCTTCAGTGATTCGAGCGTACTCTTTGCCAAGTCGGGATGGCATGCAGATATCATCTGAATCCATGCGTGCGACTATGTCATAAGAGACATGCTTCAATCCTTCATTCAAAGCGGCGCCAAGGCCCTGATTAACAGGCAGCGCAACTGTCTTGATAACTGGATATGAATTGATAACTTCCTGCAGTGACGAATCAATCGGGCCGTCGATAACTAATATAAACTCAGCCGGAAGAAAATCAGAAGACAACACACTTTCGATACTGGCGCGAAGGTTAACTGCCGTCTCGCCCGCATATACTGACATCAGTACTGCGAAAGGGTTAGTCACGATGCTGCGTCCTCATGAGGGAGCAGGGTGGAGTCAGTAGAGACGATGGTCTCGCGGTTCTCCTCGAAGCTCTGATTATAAAGATGAGGCGTAAATACTGCACGGACAGTCAGGAAGATGATCTTGATGTCCTGCAGGATAGAATAATTCTTGATGTACAGAAGATCGTAACGAAGCTTATCCTGAGCAGTTGTATCGTAGTTGCCTGCAATCTGTGCAAGACCTGTGATACCTGCCTTAACGGCAAATCTCTGTGAATATCCGGGGATCTTCTTCTCGAATGTCGCAACGAACTCAGGACGCTCGGAACGAGGTCCGACAACGCTCATCTCGCCCATCAGAACATTCATGAACTGAGGGATCTCATCGATCTTCGAACGGCGCAGGAATCTGCCGATCTTAGTAACACGCGGGTCATTCTTACCTGAGATAACCGCACCTGTCAGCGACTCGGCGTCGACTCTCATTGTCCTGAGCTTATAGATCAGATAAGGCTTGTTGTTGATAGTAAGACGCTCCTGCTTGAAGAATACCGGACCGCCGTCCTCAATCTTGATGAGAAGCGCACAGATGAGAAGGATCGGCGATGAAAGAACAAGAGCTGTGACAGAGATGACAATATCGAGCAATCTCTTGAACAGTCTTTGCTCGAATGTAAGACCCATTCTGTCCATGAGCATAACCATGAGGTCGTTAAGATAAATGATCTTGGACTTGTACAAAGAGATCTCGTAGAACTGCGGAACAACGTAAACGACCGTGTCGTACTTGGCGCATGCGAGGATGATGTCAGACTTAACGTCTTCAGGCACATCCGGACACAGGAAGATCTCAACATTGCTTCGGATAACTGCACGGACCGCACGCTTGTCCGAATAACGGACGAGGCGCGAGAAGTCGAGGTCTACGCTCTTCAGGGAAGGTGAGATCTTCGCCTTTACCTGATTCATTGTGGCTACGTTGGAGCCGATGATAACAAGGGAACCTGTCTCGAAGACGCGGCGGCTTATCGTCATACAGACCATCTGCCACATGAAGATGTAGATCATCAATACAACAAAGCTCAAAACGATAACTGATCGAGGGAAAGCACGTAACTCAGTCAAGTCCTTCGCGGACAGTGTGATGAGCGTCTGGATAAAGCTGAATTTGATCGAATCTGCGACGACCTCTACGTTCTTCTTTCTGAAGAAACGCGCCATCTGCAGGAAGTCGGCGAGGACAAAAGACGACAGTGAGATGATAGGCATGAGAGCGAGGTACGCGTCGTAGTTGTTAGCTCCGGACGCTACGTTCTCCATCTGGCGGCCGAACATTACGAAGAAGCTCGTAACGTAAGCAAAATTCACCATGACGACGAGACCGCACAGGAAAATTATCTTCATTATATGGGTTAATGTAACCTTATGTTTGCTCATGCTCTCCCCAAGGCAATCTGTCCATCAGACGCCTTTATACGCGTAAATTATAACATACTGTATAAAGTAACAAAATTAAGGTAACCAAAAACTGTTTTTTATTCATAAATCGCTTCTTGAAACTTGCCGAGGGGGTATGTATATTTATTAAGTGGTTTTAGATGTAAAGTTTTTTTATGGGAAGAGGAACTTTGTAAATGAATAACGGGGTAAGACCTTCACACATACAGAACGGCAACGCGCCTGTAAGAGTCGGCTCTAAGGGAAAGTCGGCTTCTTCCAAGCCCAGAAATTCAAGAAACTCAAGGAGTTCCACACCTGCCAAGAAGCCTGCAAAGAGAAGAAAGGCTCCGGTAGGCACGAAGCTTTTGGTTTTCGTGCTTATTCTCGCTATCATCGGCGGCGCAGGATACTACCTGTACACGACAGGTTTCTTCGACCCTAAGTACGAGATCACACTCGCTGACGGCACTACAGACAAGGTTTCTGCAAGGAAACTGCGCGAAATGCTCGAGACAGACACGTTCCTTCCCGGAATCAGGATCAACGGCGTAGACGTTGGCGGCATGACAAGAGAGCAGGCTATGGCTACACTCGGCCCTAACCAGCCCGCAGAACCCACGCTTGATATCAGCCTCGACCTTGACGGCGTTATTTATCCCCTCGATCTGTCATCTCTTCCTTTGACATCGACACTCGACAGCGTTGTAGATCAGGCTTACAACTACTTAAGACTCACAGGAACAGAGGAAGATCAGGCTCTCGTAGACCTTTACAATCAGCGCCTCGCCCTGCAGAACAATCCTATCGATTACAATTCTGCCTACACTCTCTCCACAGATTCTGTAGGACAGATCGTTACTGCTACACTCGCAGGATCCACTTCTGTTGCTCAGGATGCAGTAATCACAGGCTTCGATCCCGAGGCTTGCGTATTCCAGTACACGAACTCCAGCAGAGGTTATGAGATCAATCTCGACACTGCTGTAACAGACGTTACAGCACTTCTCGAGAGCGGTGTATATACAGGCGTTGTACCTGTAGTTGCACAGGTTACAGAGCCTTCACTCACGACAGAGATGATCCAGAATGAGTTCGGTCTCATCGCTTCATCCTCTTCAACAACATCAGCTAATGCAAGCAGAAACCACAATATCTCGATCACATGCGAGAAGATCAACGGCCTGGTACTCCAGCCCGGCGAGACATTCTCATTCAACGAGTTCGTAGGCCCCAGAAATGCTTCTACAGGCTACGAGGTCGCAGGTGTTATCGAGAACGGTCAGTCTGCTCAGGCTTACGGCGGCGGTATCTGCCAGGTAAGCTCCATGATCTATCAGTCAGTTATCAAGTCCGACCTCGAGGTAGTCGAGAGACATCCTCACATGTGGCCCTCTTCCTATGCTACAGTCGGTACGGATGCTGCTGTTGACTGGGGTAATCAGGACTTCTCATTCAGAAACTCCTCTGACTATCCTATCGCGATCACAGCTTATTGGGATCCTGATACATCCAAGATCACTGTATGCATCTATGGTCACCAGCTTCCTGACGGACAGTACATCCTGTTCGAAGGTGAGACTGTATCCACTACCCCCGCAGGCGTTCAGTACATCGCTAACGGTGCTCTCCCTGTAGGTGAGACAAACAGCTTGAGAGCTGCTCACGACGGCGTTACGGCTGCTTCTTATCAGATCTGGTACGATTCCAACGGCAATGAGATCAATCGTGTCGAGCTTCCCACATCTTACTACTCGACCATCTCTGCTCAGATCGAAGTCGGAACCCTCAATCCTGACGGAACACAGGCAGAGCTCGATCCTGCTACAGGTGCTCTTACAGGCGTTGTAGAGGGACCTGCCGAGACTGAGACTAATCCCAATCCCGATCAGCCTGTCGATCCCGGTGTTGAGCCTCAGCCCGGTGAGAATCCGGACGGCGAGGCGCAAGAGCTTCCGCCGGAAGAAGTCCCTGCAGCTTGATAAGCGATGGCTTCCAAGGAGAAATATTCAGAACTTCTCATATCTGATACCTTAGTTCCGGATATCTTTATCGCCCGGTATATGCCTATGTTGGGCAAAGACGCGATAAATATCTATCTTTGGACACGCATGGCCTTTAAGGGCGGACCCTTTGCTCTTAAGGATGCCATCTCTTACAGTATCATCCCTGAAGAAGACATAAAGACGGCGCTTGCAGAACTTGTGGCTGCAGGCGTTCTTGTGCGTTCGGACAAGGATAAGTTCGAGCCCGTCGACTTAAAAAGACTCGAGGTCGACGAATATATCAAGAGCAATACTGCTGAAGACGGCACGCCTGTAATGAGGAGTGATGAGAAGAGACGTAATCTTCTTGCCGAGTCCATCAATAAGACCTTCTACTCAGGCACTATGACGTATCTTTTCTACAAGCTCATAGACACATGTCTTTATGAGTACCACTTTGACGACCAGGTTGTGTATGCGCTTTTCGAGGAGGGTAAGGACACGAGAGTGCACCTTATCGCGCCGAAGATGCAGGAGCTTGCGGCTCGCTGGAACGAGAAGGGATATTCGACTGTCGAGGCCCTGAAGACGTATTACGATGTGCGTGACAAGCGCAAGGGTGTAACGGCTTTAGTCGGGAAGATGTTGAGGAAGCGCCTGAATGAGATGGATTATGAGCGAATCTACAGATGGATCGAGGTCTACGGCGCGGACGAGGAGATCGTCGAGTATGCGATCAGATCCTGTGAGTGGAAGAAAGAAATAAGAACGGTCGACGTTGAGAACAAGCTTAAAGAGTGGTTTGACGCGGGCGTCATGAAGATTGATAAGGCCACAGCTTACGAGGCTGAGCGCCATAAGGAGAATAAGGCTAAGGCTTCAAGAGGCAGAGGCCGCACGAATGTAAGAAAAACAGGCGAGGAGGCAGGCATTGCTGTCGAGTCTTCCGCTTCCAAGAAGCCTGAAGAAGAGAAGCCTGCTGATGAGCCCATGCACGACTCGATACTTGATATGTTCGCGGAGGATGACGATGAAGACGATAACTGATGCGATCAATGAGAGACTTTCCCGCACACGTAATATGGAGAAGACAGACCTCGAGAACAGAATCGAGGAAACATATAAGAAATATCCCGGTCTTCGCAAGATCGACTCTGCTCTCGTGGAGGTAAGAACTTCACGCCTTATCTGCGCGATTGACCACGATAAGGAGCCTCTGGCAGCGCTTCAGAAGAGGGAAGACGACATCCTTAAGGAGCGTAAGGAATATATCGATAAGAACAAGATCGATCCGTTCTTCGACCGCGAGCATGTAAGCTGCGAGAAGTGCGAGGATACGGGCTTTACCAAGACTAAGGACGGAAGACGCGCTGTGTGCAGAGCCTGCATGCAGGATGCGATAGATGAGACTTTCACGAAGTCCGGCATGAAGGACTTCGGTTCCTATACTCTGAAGGCGTTCGACCTTGCGCGTAACAAGGACGACAAGGGCGAGCGTAAAAGACAGTTCGAGGGCTTGCGAGCACTTATGGAGGGTAAGACAGAGAAGCCTCTGATGCTGCTTAAAGGCGGCGTTCAGACAGGTAAGACATACCTTGCGGTAGTTGCCTGCAAATATGCGATAATGCTCGGCCTTTCCGCTTACTATGTGAAGGCTGACAGGCTTTATGAATTAAGCCGCGCTGACCAGGATGAGCTTAAGGACTACGATTTTGTCGTTATCGACGATTATTCGCCTGAAGTTACGCGCCTCGATAAGACCGCGACAGCACTTCATTCGCTCCTTGAGGCCCGTCAGGCTTCTGGCCGTGCGACTGTGATCGTGTCATCTGCATCTCTCGAGGTGCTCGTTGCCGAATCCGAAGAGAGGATCGCGGGCAAATTGAAGTCCGCAGGCACCCTTTAATATGAAGGTCAGAAGCGGTATCGATTCCGTTCATATCCCGAGAATAGAGAAGCTGCTCGCGGGACACGGTGACGCTTTCGTTAAGCGCACTTTTACCGAGCGCGAGAATGAGTATGCGGACTCTTTAAGTTCCGAGAAGCGCCGCGCGGAGGTTTATGCGGGAAGATTCGCTGCCAAGGAGGCCGCTTCCAAAGCTCTCGGCACCGGTATCCTCACGGAGGGCATCGCTCTTACAGACTTCGAGATAATTACTGACGAGGCGGGCGCACCCGATATCGTCTTCCACGGCAAGGCGCAGGAGAGAGCCCGTGAACTACATGTAACCTCCGCTTCCGTCTCCATAACACACGAAAAGGACTACGCCGCAGCTGTCTGCGTGCTTTTGTGCGATGAAGAAGTCTAATAAGCCTTCGCACAATAACAAGGGCGGGATAAACCCCGAGAATAAGCCCTACGCCGGTACCGACAAGGGTATCCGCCATGTCGAGGACGCGGCATCGTTTCTGAACGAGGCTGCAGACCTTAACGGAGAGTACGGCAGGGCAGAGGACATGTACGATATGTGGGGCCTCGGCAAGAGGGATGCCACGGTACAGATCAAGAGCCGCAAGATGCTCATAAGACTGATCTCAGCCATCCTTGTAACGGTACTTATAATCACGTCTATATTCGTAATCCTGCCGAGGACTCTGCCGGAGCTTTTCGCTGGTACTAATATCGAGCTGTTCGTGCAAAGAGAAGTAAACCTCATGTACGACGATACCTACAGGGTTGTTAATACCTCAGTAACGAGCGTGTTTAAGAGGGCGGATAACACGTCGCCGAGAGTGACGCAGGTGCTTTATAACGAGCCTGTTAAGGTCCTGGATGAGTCTGACCCCGACTACACGAAGATAAGGACTGCTGACGGCATTGAGGGCTTTGTAAGGGCAACGGATCTTATTGCCGACACCACTTCAGTCGAGCCCGACCTTCATGAGTATATGCTCGTCATCTCCGAGACTTCCAAGAATGTAATGACTCACGCGAGCCAGGGTACGCTCATCACGCAGGTCATGATGAATACTGTCCTGTATGCGGATGTAAAGCGTGACGGCGTTTATCAGGTGTCTTTGCCCGGCGGCGGCACAGGCTGGGTAGGTTCGTCCGGTGTCATCGAGATCGAGCCCAGATCATCTATAGAGGTCGTATCTTCCAGATATTTTGTTTCTTCGGCGCTCTCGCTTGTTAATGCCACATATTTTGAGAACGGCATTACGAAGCAGGGGATATCCATCAATGGCCTTGTTTATGTCTGCTCATGCGTTAACGGTATAGTGATGCCGAGGACCCTGGAGGATCAGATGGAGGCGGGTGTGTCCGTACCTTTGGAATATGACGCGGTTACGGGAGATCTGATGATCGAGTCCATAATTCCCGGCGACCTTGTATTCTTAAGGTCTCCGACGGGTATAGGCGAGTATGACGAGGCCATCTGTACGGATACCGGGACGCTGCTCATGCGATCTGCGGCCGGAACGACGATTAGGCTCGTGGATTTTACCGCTGACAGCGATACGGCATCGAGAATTGTAAGTGTCAGAAGAGTTTTTTCTGATTGATATTTGTGGTTGCAAAGATAAATTGCATGTGGTATCATCTCACTTGCGTTTTAAAGAAGAAAAGATAGGAGGTGTATCCGAATGGCTAAGTGCGAAGTTTGTCAGAAGGACACATTTTTTGGTAGAAAGATAAGAATCACACGTTCGCAGATCTCTCGTCGTGCCCTCTCACAGCAGCAGCCCAACGTTCACAGCGTAAAGGTCGTTGTTGACGGCACCCCTAAGACAATGAAGGTCTGCACACGTTGCCTTCGTTCCGGTCTCGTAAAGAGAGCATAAGGAATTAAGACAGCAGGTCTTTAATATCAAAGCAAATAATAAGGGCGGTTCATTCGAACCGCCCTGTTTGTTTATCTTATTACTTGTTCGGGACTTCGATGACGCTCTTGCCGCCCATGTAAGGCCTTAATGCCTCAGGAATTCTGATTGAACCATCTTCATTAAGATTGTTCTCAAGCAATGCGATCAGCATTCTCGGCGGAGCAACGCAAGTATTATTCAGTGTATGAGCAAGATATGTGCCGTTCTCGCCCTTGATTCTGATCTTAAGTCTTCTTGCCTGAGCATCACCAAGGTTAGAGCATGAACCTACCTCAAAATATTTCTTCTGTCTGGGGGACCAAGCCTCAACGTCACAGGACTTAACCTTCAGGTCAGCAAGGTCACCGGAACAGCATTCCAAAGTTCTTACAGGAACATCTAAGGATCTGAAGTAATCTACTGTGTTCTTCCAAAGAACGTCGTACCACTTCTTGGAGTCTTCGGGCTTGCAGACGACGATCATCTCCTGCTTCTCGAACTGGTGGATTCTGTAAACGCCTCTCTCCTCGATGCCGTGAGCACCAACTTCCTTACGGAAGCAGGGAGAGTAGGATGTGAGTGTCTGAGGAAGCTTAGACTCTTCGGTGATTGTGTCGATGAACTTACCGATCATGGAGTGCTCGGATGTACCGATGAGGTAGAGATCCTCGCCCTCAATCTTATACATCATGTTCTCCATCTCTGCGAAGGACATAACGCCTGTGACAACGGAAGATCTGATCATGTAAGGCGGGATGTAGTAAGTAAATCCGCGATCGATCATGAAGTCTCTTGCATAAGACAGGCAAGCGGAGTGTAGACGAGCGATGTCGCCCTTAAGGTAGTAGAAGCCGTTACCTGATGTATCACGTGCAGGATCGAGCTCGATGCCGTCGAGCTTCTCCATGATATCTACGTGATAGGGAATCTCGAACTCGGGAACGAAAGGCTCACCGAATCTCTCGATCTCTACGTTCTCAGAATCATCCTTACCGATCGGTACTGAAGGGTCGATGATATTAGGGATGACGAGCATTCTCTTTCTGATCTCGCCCTCGAGCTCAGTCTCCTTAACTGAAAGAGCCTCGAGCTCAGCAGCCATGTCTGTGACCTCAGTCTTCTTAGCCATGGCTTCGTCCTTCTTGCCCTGGCCCATAAGCATACCGATCTCCTTGGAGACTACGTTACGTTTGTTACGAAGAGCCTCAGCCTTCTGCTTAGCGTCCCTGTACTCCTTGTCGAGCTCGATGACCTCATCGACGAGCGGGAGCTTTTCATCCTGGAACTTCTTCTTGATGTTCTCTCTGACTATGTCAGGCTCAGTTCTGAGAAGCTTGATATCTAACATATAATCCTCCGATTAATATAATTCTTATTAAGAACAACCCATTGTACCACTTAAGGGTCGTCATTGCCCCCGTAATTTCCTTCAGGATAGATTACGGATGCATTCCACAGTATATATTCGTCGAGTCGCATGTCCTGGATCGCGCGGATCTGGGCATTGATCGCCTCATAATCATACTCGAGATAATTGCCCTCGCCCAAGTAATACGCTGTAAACGCCTGCACATACGGGCGCACCGTGCAGTATCCCTCCTGATACCACGCCGAGCTGCCCATCGACAGCGACGCGATCATCATGTCATACGGGTACAGGTCGGGCTTATCGAAGGTGATGCCGCCGATCATGGTGCCCTGCGCGTAGTGCGAAGGGTAGATCATCGGGCAGACGGAGTCTTCGCCCGCAAGACCTATCGTATACCAGTCCTGTCCCAGGTTACGTCCGTCGTACTCAGAAGTCAGGATGATACCGAATACGTCCGCAGACATTGGGACGCCTAGTGTATCCTGAATCCTTACGCGCGCGGTCCTTACAAATCTGTTTACAGCCTCAGTCTTGTCGGGAACCGTGCCCTCGAGACCGAAGTACGGCTCATTGCCTGAAGTGGTGGAGCCGGTAGGGAATCTTATATAGTCGAACTGGATCTCGTCGACACCTCTGCTGACAGCCTCCTCCGCGATCTGGATCAGGTACTCCCAGTTGTCGGGATTATACGGATCAAGGAAGGCCTTGCCGCCCTCGGAGTTAAAATACAGTACATTGCCTGCGCTGTCCGTGATCGCGCGGTCGGGGTAAGCCTCGGCCATGTGCGGATCCTTAAAGCATACGATACGTCCGATGACGCGGATGCCGTGCGCGTGGCACTGCTCGACGACCTCGGAAAGATTATAGTAGCCGTAAACAACTGAAGTTTGCAGCGCAAGCTCGTTCGTTGTGTCATAAAGAACGCCGTCCTGCTCCTTCAGGTCGATGACGAAAGTGTTGATCTGGGAATTCTCTGCAAGCTCGAAACACTCCTCAAGGTTCGACGCAGGTCCCAAGTAGATTCCTCTTACAGGGAAGTGCTCGTAGGGAACAGGGTTAGCCGCAGGCTCCAAAGGCCCCCACATGTTGAGTGCGAGCTCGGAGTCCTCGAGGTACTCCTGTATAACGTAAGCCTCGGTAGGAGTCGGGGTCTCGATGTTGCCCATGATAACGGGCACGCCTGCCGAAGGTGCGCTCTCGCCGGCAACCGAAGCACCGCGTCTTAAGCCTATGATGGCGCCCACGAGTACAAGTCCCGTTACAACGGAAGTAACAGCAAGCGTCACGAAAAGCTTCTGCAGTACGGAGATGCCGTTCCCGCCGAACCTTCCGCGCTCACTTCTTGTAAGTGCAGACGCATCATATTTTCGGTTGTGGTTGATCATAATAGGAATTATACTCCATTTAATGATAAAATTATTTTAAATATAAGAAGGGGGAAGTACCTATGCTTATAAGGAACTGTACAGGCGGTATTGTTTTCGCAGGTGATAAGGTTCTCATGATCGAGAACGATAAGCATGAGTGGGCTTTTCCCAAGGGCGTTATCAGAGTCAATCAGAAGATCACGGAAGTTGTAGTTAGACGCGTTAAGCTCGAGACGGACGTTGACGCGAAGGTGCTTGCTCCCTGCGGCAAGACTCACTACGAGTTTTATTCCATCACAAGAAGGAAGCCCGTACATAACAACATCTCCTGGTTCATCATGAAGGCTGACGAAGATGCGAAGCCCACAGCGAATAAGGAAGAGAATATCCTGAGTGCGAAGTTCTTTGATATTCAGGTCGCGATGGATAAAGTCACATACAGCCAGGACAAGTCTCTGCTTCTTATGGCATATCAGAAGTATAAGGAGTTGTCTTAAGTTTGCCGGCATTCATTACCTTCGCCCAAGAAGGGGAATCAAGGATCGAGATATCCAAGTCAGAGTTCATAGGCAATGCGTGTGAGGTCAATACCGCGCAGGAGGCCGAAGCTTTTGTCGCGAAGATAAGAGCCACCTATCCTGATGCAAGACATGTGTGCTATGCGTGGCGCGTAAGCGGCGAGACCTTCATGCAGAAGTATTCCGATGACGGCGAGCCCTCGGGTACAGGCGGCATGCCCATACTTAATGTTCTCGAGAAGAAGGATATAAGTAACGCGGTGATAACGGTTACGAGGTATTTCGGCGGGATATTGCTCGGTAAGGGCGGGCTCGTAAGAGCTTATACCGAAGCGGCGTCGGAGGCGGCAGCCAAGGCGGGGCTCGTGAGTGTCTGTGAGGGTGCGGTATACTCGATGGAGGCAGGCTACGACATGAGCGAGAAGCTTATATACGCTCTTACCAACGCTGGGTGGAATGTAAACGAGCCTGAATACGGCGCGAACGTTCTTATCAGGGTTACATGCCCGTTCGAGAAGGGCGAGGAGCTTATAAGCTTCGTCGAAGACAAAAGCTTCGGCCGCGTGAAAGCCGTCAAGGAAGGGCAGTGCCTCATAAGGGAACCTTTGCCCCAGATTTGACAAGGATTTGATATAGTAAAGCAGTATCATCTGTCGTGATGAGGTGAGATAAATGAGCGAGAATAACGAGAAAAGCCAAAAGAAAAACACGGGAATGCTGGTTCCCATACTGGCGATAATCACAATAGGATGCGTGATCTTTTCTGCATTGCAGACTGTATATATCATAAGGCTCGCATCGGGCGAAGTCGGCAACATGTCTTATGCGCAGGGCACACAGAGCCGCGAGGAAGGCGAAGGCAGCGGTGAAGAGGCCCAGATGACTGTAAGTCCCGTCGCAGATCCCGAGTTCTCCTTAGAGCATGCAGCAAGCGTAACAGATCCTAACAAGACTACTTTAAGCACGACCGAGATCGTTCAGCAGGTCAGCCCCGCAGTAGTATCTGTATATGTAATGGAGCATGTAGGCGATACGACATCTCCTTTGTTCACAGGTTCCGGATTCATCGTAAGCTCCGAGGGCTATGTCGTTACCAACGAGCATGTAGTTACAGAAGTTAGCGAAGGCGCTGATTACGACATCATCGTTGTTGTTCCGGGATACGACATCCCAATCGATGCGACACTCGTAGGAACGGATGTACAGACAGATATCGCTGTGTTGAAGCTCGACGAGCAGGAAGAGGAGTTCCCTTATGTAACTCTCGGCGACTCCGACATGCTGCAGGTAGGCGAGCTCGTTGTAGCTATCGGTAATCCTCTGGGAAGACTTCAGGGAACGGTTACTGTAGGAGTTGTCTCGGCACTCGACAGACAGATCAATAACAACGGATATACTCTCGATCTTCTTCAGACAGATGCATCGATCAATTCAGGTAATTCAGGCGGACCGCTTATCAATTCCTTCGGCGAGGTCATCGGCGTTACCAACGCTAAGATCTCTACAGGGGAGGGCTTGGGCTTTGCCATCCCGATATCCGATGTAGCAGATGAGATCCAGTCGATCATCAATTACGGTTATGTAGCTAACCGTCCTTACTTAGGCATCACGGTCGGCAATGTCGCATCCGATGCTTACTACGGTGCGGTCGAAGGTGTTTATGTCGCTGAGGTTGATCCCGGAAGCCCTGCGGAAGAAGCAGGTATGCAGGAAGGTGACATGATCATCTCCATGGACGGGGTTGCAATCGAGATGACAGATGATATTATTGATGTGCGTAACCAACACGTTCCCGGTGACGAGATTGAAGTCGTCGTAGAACGTAACGGCAGGCAGATAGAATTGAACCTGGTTATAGGAGATTCAAATGACGCAGAATAATAACAGTTATCAGAAGAGAAGATCAAGATCGGTAAAGATCATGGCAACAATACTCGCGATAGCGGTAGGCGGTTCGATCTTCATGTCGATAATCGCACTGATAATCGCAGGTATCTGATCTATCAATCAAGATTAGGATATTAAAACCCGGAGCTTTATGGCTCCGGGTTCTTTTGTTTAAGGTACGTCTGCTATCCTGTCAAGACCTGTCTGATTGAATTCGTACTGGTAAGCACTAATCGTCTCATTCAGGAACGCCTGATAGTTTCTCATACGGACGAACGAGTTGACTCGGTCATACCACTCGGGGTTCGTCGATATATCTACAAGATAGACTATGTAATAACCTGTATCGGTCTCAAGGAAAGCCTTATCGCCTACGACTCTCGTGTCAGAGAAGATCCACTCATCGAGGATTCCCTCATACTTGCCGGGATATGTGTCCTGGCTGTGAGTGATTACGATATTGCCGTTGATGATGTCATCGTTATAAAGGTTCTCGATAGTCTGAACGTCAGTCTCCTCACCGAAGACACCAATCGTATCGTAGATCTCCTGAGCGATGAGCTGTGCATTCGCGATGTCATAGCCGGGGATTGTCTCGTCGCCGGAATTATTGATGAGTACTTCTACCATACGTACGTCTCTGAGCGGAACTGTCTGACGCTCGCGCTCTACGAATACGAGGATGATAGGGAAGCCGTCAGCGTCGTTGAAGATGACGGAGTCGCCGGGAGTTCTGCTCATATCGAACAGCCAGTCTCTGAAGTCAGTATGTGTGAAGTCATCATATCTTGCGCCGGATGTAAGGCAGGAATCTGTAAGCTGAAGGATAGCTGCTGCCTCGCCTGAGAAATACTGAGCTGCGATAGCCTCGAATCTTGAAGGATCCTGACCCATCTGCTCGATGATCTGGTTAGCGTGCAGGTTAGCTGTATCGATGAATGCCTGGTCTCTTTGCTCATAGCGGATTCTAAGAAGCTTGTAGGAGACTTCATCGTATGCGTTGGGATTGCTGTTGTAAGCTTCTTCAGCCTGCTCGTCCGTAGCCTGCAGCTCTTCAAGCTTAGCGCCGGAGGAGTAGTCCTCTGTGAAATACATTTTCGCGAGGGAGGAGAGGATGACCTGCTCGTCTACCTGATCGCCGAAGACGCCGCGGATGTATGTCGTAAGATCAACGCCGAGCTCATCAGCCTTGCCCTGGAGCCAGTCGATATAAGCGCGCGCAAGGTCATAGTGCTTGGGCTCGATCTCATAGCCGTGTGAGATGGCATCGTCGTACAGAAGCTGTGTCAGCTGCATCTGCTGGGCTGTAAGGTCGAGGAAATAATCTCTGTTAGTAGCGAAGTTCTGGTCGATAGAAGGGGAAGCGAGCATCTCGGGAGTCTCAGCTGCGAAGATGTCGACACCGTTATCGATCAGGATGTAGTGATACATGAAGGAGAACTCTGCGCTGTCTACGGGAGTGCCGCCGATGATAAGCGGGCTCTGAAGCTTCTCCTTGATGCCTGCATTATAGAACAGCGAAGCTGCGACAGTCGCGAGAACTACGAGTGAAGCGATAACGAGGAACGTTATGCTCTTGATCGTACCCTTGGTAACGGGCGTTCTTGAAGCGACATCCGACTTGTCGGGTGCAAGGTCGAGCTTTACGGGAGCGATGTCGTTCTTCTTTACCTCTTCCTTCATGGGAGCGGCAGCTTCACTCGTGATCTTATCCTCGAGTGTCTCAGGTTCATCGCCCATAAGGCTCATCTGTGCTTCTTCGGAGAATGCCTGTACGTTCTCGGCACCCATCTCGAAGTCAGGTGTTCTTATGATCTTTTTCTTGTCGTCTCTGTTCTTTTTCAAAGCGGTTCCTCCTTACTGGGAACAATGAGTTTTATCGCTTGCTTAATGCAGCTTATCTGGGCGGGCAGGGAAGAACCCTCCTCGCCGTCGATGTCGAGTACGACGTGTTCGCCGGACTCGATCTTAATATCGTCTGACTGAAGATAGATAACGTTGTCGTTGTTGATGTGCTCGCCAATAACGAGACTTCCGAGAAGAGGTACTACATCGATGGGGTCCATCTTCTTTATCACAAGCATGTCGAGCACACCGTCAGTGATATCGGCCTTGCTCATGAGGCCTCTGAAGCCGCCGACACTCTTCGTGTTCGAGATCATGAACATGATGATGTCTTCCTCATACGTCTGTCCGTTAGCCGTGATCTTTACGGGGAAAGAGCGGTTAAGGGAAGGAAGGTCCTTGATCGCAGACAGCCAGTAAGCTGCAGGTCCGATCAAAGTCTTAACGTCGTTGTTGGCCTTGTATGCTATGTCGGTAAGAAGACCTGCAGCGACTACGTTAAGGAAGTAGTCGTCGTTGGCTTTGCCGCAGTCCGCTGTAACATATGTGGGGTTTGAAAGCATCCTTGCAAAGTCGGAAGCGTTATTGGGAAGTTCATTTATCGTCGCGAAATCATTCACCGTGCCGGAAGTGTAGATGGCAAGGGGCAGGTCAACGCCGCCTCTCATCATGCCGGTGATGACCTCGTTTACAGTACCGTCACCGCCGATGGCTACGATGGCATCATATTCGTCGGCCTTAGTCTCCATGGCAAAGTTCGTCGCATCGAATCTTCCCGAGGTGTAGCAGATATCGGAGCGCGAGAGGTTGCCTGAACCTGACAGGTGCATCAGCATGCTGTCCAGATCCTGTAAAGCCGTCTCCCTTCCTGAGGAAGGATTAATGATTATTCTTAATCTAAGTCCCATACATATAATACTTTAACATTAGAACGGCGTGGTTTTGTTACCGCAATGCTACAAAATATGCTACTATATGCTCTATGGTTAAATTCGGCAAAGTAAAGTTATTTTCGTTCCTGTTCCCGTTCCTGTCAGTGCTCATCATATTTGCACTCATGGGCGTATATCCCGCAGGCTCGAGAACTATCCTCACGGTGGACCTTTACCACCAGTACATGCCGTTTATCTACGAGCTTCGTGCAAAGATCCTGGAGCACCGCTCTTTGTTCTATTCCTGGAACAGCGGCCTGGGCAACGAGTACTATGCTGTTTTCGCGAATTACTGTGCGTCGCCCCTGAACCTTCTGAGCCTGCTGTTCCCGTACAAGGCTCTTCCTGTGTTTGTTGCTTTCGTAACGGCGCTGCGTGCAGGTCTCGCTTCTCTTTTTATGGCGATGTTCCTGTCGCATATCGACTCTCGTAAGTATGATCTCATCACTGTAAGCTTCGGTATCGCTTATGCGCTTTCCGGATGGTTCCTTACTGATTTCTGGAACATCATGTGGTGCGACGCTTACGTTTTGCTGCCGCTTATAAGCCTCGGACTTTTGAAGCTTCTTACGGAAGGCAAGTACCTTCTTTACGTCGCGTCGCTTGCGATCGCGATCATGTCGAACTACTACTCGGGATACATGCTTTGCATCTTCCTGACGTTCTTCTCTGTCGTAATGTATTTCGCATTTATGCCTGAGGACAGATTCGGAGTGAAGTCTTTCTTCGGCTCCGCGGGAAGGTTTGCCTTAGGTTCACTTATCGCAGGTGCGATATCTGCTGTCGTAGTTATCCCGACGTATCTTATACTGCAGCACTCATCCGCAACGGGCGACGAGTTCCCCGTGGACTTCGTTCCCACAGGCAACTTCTTCGACTTCATGGGCCGCTTCCTCGTAAGCGCGAACCCTAATATCAGAGACGGTATGGCGAATGTCGCATGCGGCACGGTCGCTGTCCTGATGCTCCCGCTGTTCTTCATGGCTACATCCAAGACCGGCATCACGCTTCGCCGCAAGATAAGCTTCGGCTTCATGATGCTGTTCATGTACTTAAGCTTCTCCATGAGAAGCCTTAACTTCATCTGGCACGGACTTCATTTCCCGAACCAGATCCCTTACAGACAGTCCTACATGATGAGCTTCCTTGTTCTCATCGTTGCATTCATGACTATACGCGTATTGAAGACTTTCACACCCGCCCAGCTGTCGGCTGTGTGCGTCGGTGCCGGAGTCTTCCTTATGCTCTACGAGAAGTTCGGAACAGGTAATGAAGGCTATCAGCAGATCGGCCTGTCCTTGCTGTTCCTGATCATCCAGTCTGTCGTCTTAAGATCCGTCATCACATCTACAAGATCCGGCAGCCATGTACTCGAGTGGGTGCTCACCATCACAATGCTTGCAGAGACACTGACGGCGACGGCATTTACGATAGGAAGAGTTGCCGAGCATGAGGGCTTCACGGGTTACGAGTTCTACGGCAAGAACAGACGCACGATCCACGAGCAGGTGCTCGCTCTCGAGGGAAGTGAAGGACATAACACTTTCGAGAGGACGGAGCTGTATCCGAACTTTATCTGTGACATACAGTCTGTGTACGACATCAAAGGTATGTCTATCTTCTCGTCCACGGCGCGCGAGAGCTTCGTTAAGTACATGAGAAACTTCGGTTTCCACAACAACGGCATCAACGGCCTTCGTAATGCAGGCCTTACAAGAGTGACGGCGTCGCTTCTCGGTATCAGGGATCTTGCCACGATTCAGGATACGCAGAGCATCCCTTTGATGTTCGACGAGGAGTGGGCTGAGGACGAAGTTCATTTCTACCGCAACCCCGATACACTCTCTGTCGGTTTCATGACTTCTGACGACATCATCGATTACGTTCCCAACACGACGATGACGGATGTCTTCGCGAAGACTAACGACTGGGTAAGAGCGATGGGTGTTCAGGCTGATGTCTATCTTCCCATCAATGCTTCATCTTCCTTGGAGTCAGGCTTCATGCTTACGGGAAGATCCGGCAACGCTCTTTCTTATACCAACAACGCTGCAGGTTCTGCCGCTTCATTCACGGTCACTGTAATGAATGCGGATATCGGATCTGACGTTTATCTTTATGTCGACAGCTCCAAGGGCGGAAGAGTCAAGATCTTAAACGGTGCCGAGACGGTCGCTGATTATGAGATCAGAAGCTACCAGACTGTCTACCTCGGTCAGTTCACGGGCGAGATAATGACAGCGTCCTTCACATATAACGATTCTCCTGCAGGCACCATTCACGTTTATTCCTATGAGCTTAATAACGCAGGCTATGAGCAGGCGATGAATGAGCTTTCGCAGAGGCAGCTTAACGTTACGAGCTACGACGACACGTCCATCACCGGCACCATCGATGCAGGTAACGGCGGCTTCATGCTCCTGACTGTTCCGTATACAGAGGGCTTCGTGCTCGAGGTCGACGGACAGGAGACAGAGATTGTTTCTGTTCAGGATGCGCTGTGCGGCGTCAATCTTGATGCGGGCACTCACGAGATTGTCTTAAGATATGTTCCTGCAGGCTTTACGCAGTCTGCGTTTATCACTCTCGCAGGTCTCATCGCACTCGCGGCTGTCTGCCTCATCAAGAAGCTTGTATTCAAGTCCGTGTGCCCCGCGATAGAGGAGACGGCAGTAGCCGAGGTCCCTGTAGAGGCAGTTGCTGAAGCACCTGCCGAAGAGACAGAAGCAGAAGAACCTGAACAAGAGGATCAGGATCCCGAAGATGCGCCGCAAGATTGATGAAGAACTTCTGATGTACGCGGCATGGGCTTTCCTGCTGCCGCTGCTCGTTATGCTCCTTCTGATCTCGAGAGCTCCCGAGACTGTAATGACTTCAGTCAATTCACAGAGCGCCGATATCGATCTTCTTCGGAGCATGTTCGCAGGCGGAAGGCTGTTCGCGTCCGATGCGATACTCGATATCGTCACGAGACGATTCTATCCTTCGTTCATCATCTGTCTTCTTATCGGAGGCAGACTCGGAAAGTTCCTGCTTAGGACTTTCTTCTACTTAAGATTCGGTCTGATGGGCCTTGGCATGCATCTGTTCGTCAGCGAGCATGTCCGCGCCAAGAGGATCTGGGGCTGCATCTTAGGATTCACATATGCTCTGTGCGCAGTAAGCCTCACGGCGTGCATGGAGCCTCAGATAATGAACCTCATGATCGTCATGCCTTTTGCCGCATGCTTCACGGACAGCCTCCTTCGCAAGGAAACCAAGCTTCGCTTCTGGCTCTGTGTGGCTTCGTTCGCTTTCTTCATGACGGGCGGCCTCAACGGCATCATCACAGGTATCATCTTCGTTTTGTCTTTGGTCTGGCTTCTCAAGGAAATGCTCCCGCAGGTTAAGATCTGGCCCGCCATTAAGGCTCTGATCACATCTTTGTTCCTGCAGCTTCCGGTAATTATCGCCACTGTGGCAGCAGGCATGCCCTTCATCAATATCAAGGAAGAGTTCCTGGGAAGCACCGTCAGATTCAAGTTCTTCGACATGCTTATCACTGCACTTGACGGCGCACCTGTTAATTCGCCTTTCGAAGGCGGCTATCCCAACATGAGCATCACGGTCTTCGTGCTGATGCTGCTCCTGCTGTTCTTCTTAAACCGCGCCGTGCCTTATAAAGCCAAGTTCGCAAGTTTGCTTCTTATCGTGCTCATACCCGCGTCCTGTGCGTGGTCTTTGCTAAGCTCGATCCTGTCCGTCTACGGCAACCAGGATACGGCAGCCCTCACAAGGATGGCGGCTCTTACTGTCATCATCTTCTTGCTGGCGGCAGTTTCCTTGCGTAATGCAGGAACGCTTACTCGAAATGAAGTTTTCGCTGCTGTTTTCGCTTTGCTGGCGCTCGTTGTAGTGGCGAACTCCTCTTCTGCGAGCGAAGTTGCAAGGAGCACTTTCACGATATGGTTCAGCGCAGGTGCAATTATCTTCTGGGGCATGATGCTCTTAGTCGCGCTGCAGGGAAAGCAGAGAGCGGTCGACATCTTAAGCCTTATCGGACTTCTTCTTATCGGCATCAACCTTTGGTACAGCCTGAAGGTGTCGGGCTTCGAGGGCGAGATCTCTGTGCTCAAGCCGTATGTCGTAAGTTCCGAGTCTATCGAATTCGATGTTAAGGAGCCGCTGCCGCTCTATGGTCAGGATCCCGAATATGTAATGGTGCACTCTGACTTAAGGCAGCTTACTGCTGAGATGGTTTTCCCCGAGAGAATGAATACTTTGTCCAGAGCCGTATCGGCAGGCGATATATTCACCCGTGCGGATGCCTTTACCGTGTTCGCGAACGGCGTGTCGCAGTCGGAGGAGGGCGTATATCTTCCGATCACGCCCGGCGCGGATTCGGAGGTACTCTTAAGGGCAGAGGAGATGAACTTCGATTCGCCTTACTTTGTTTACTCGACTTTCGGCGGACGTAATGTCCTGACCGAGACTTATTCCGGATACGAGGTTGTGACCGAACTTAACGGTCCTTATATAAAAGAACTTGGAAGCAATTCTTTTGCAGTCAGCCTGAGGCAGGTCGGAACGGTTCCGTCTTCGCAGGCAACGCTTACTTTGTGGAGAGTAGATTCGAATGCGCTTAATGCTTTAAGGTCTCATGTAATGCCGATGGAAAGCTACGAGGCTCTCTTACAGGGGCAGCAGGATTCTCCTTCCATGGGATACATCACTGTAGTTACTTCTGTAGCGTACCGCCCGAACTTCGAGATCAGGGTGACGGGTCCTGAGGGCCGTGTGAACTCTGAGACGTTCAACTACGCAGGCAAGCTCGCGGTCGCTTTCAACTCTGTAGGAAGGTACGATTACGCGTTCAGAATAACGACTTCTTACGTGCTTCCCGTAATATGTATCATCATATGGGTTTTGTCATGCGCCGTCGTTGTTTATAATATCCTTAAGCACAGCAAAGACGACAGGGCGGTATCTAATGCTTAACAGGATGATAAAAGACGGCGATATATTTATCGTCTTCGACCTTGAATGGAATCAGCCTCTCCCGGGTAAGGAGTATGGTTTTGATGTATCCAAGCTGTCAGGAGAGATCATCGAGATCGGCGCAGTTAAGATGGAGTACCTGGGCGGAACGCTTATCCCCCGCGGAGTATTCTCGAGCGATATCAAGCCCGTTTGCTACAAGACTATCCACTATCACGTTAAGAAAGTAACACATAAGACTAATGCGGACCTTGCCAAGGGCGAGCCGTTCGAGCAGGCTTACTCGAAGTTCATGGAGTTCTGCGGTCAGGACGCCATCCTTGCAGGCTGGAGCAACTCCGACACGGACATGCTCAAGACCAACCTCAAGTTCTTTGACATGGACGACAGACTCGGAATGTACTTCTTGGACGTTCAGCCCATGTTCTCGGTTTTCTCTACCGAGAAGGGAAGACAGAGAAGTGTCGAGTTCGCGGTAGAGTACTTCGGCATCCCCGTAGAGGAGTCTTTCCACAGCGCCACATCCGACGCGAAATACACAGCCAAGATCTTGCAAAACATCTTCGACCGTAATAAGACGAGCGAGGTGTTAAGCGTTATCTCAAGCTCCGCCGTAGACTGCGACCTTAAAAGGGAGTACACGACGGTGGGCGCGCCCTGTGACCATCCTTCGCAGGCTCAGATGCTTGTTACGGGCTTCAACAGCAGGTGCCCGGTGTGCGGCGGCGACTTCGAGGTTAAGATGAAGCCTTTCCGCATCCGTAAGTCTTCATATGCGCTTTACAGCTGCCCCAAGGACGGCGAGTTCTTCGGCAGGACACGTATAAAGAAGAACAAAGAAGGAAAGTTCTATGCTTCCTCAGTCTTAAGATTTGCTACACAGCCCGACTACTTTCTCGTGGCTTCAAAGAGGGAAGAGTACGATAAATACGGCATTGACGGCAAGCCTGTGGTGATCCCGGAGACGGCTGTCAGCGAGGAACTTCCGGAATAAGTCTTTCTCCCGCCTGAAAAGTGGCGGAAATGTGAAGAGAAAATGTCATTTCCGTGATAATTTGGTATTGAAAATCAAATCTACGTGACTTATAATCGATAGTAACTTATTAGGTGTAATTGCGTCGAATTATAATTAATTGGGCGCGGGGTATTATGTTGAGGAAGGACTTGTTTTTATGCGTAAGACTAACAAGAAACTCAAGAAGTTAGCTGCCGATAAATACGGTGTCATCCTCGTTACGGTTATCTTCATCGTAGCGATGGCGCTTGTATTCATCACAACAGCTCTTACGATCTCTATCGCAACACGACAGAGAGTTTACACGAATGCCAAGTATCAGCAGGCAAGACTTACAGTTACGTCTTTGGCCCAGTCTGTATGGCAGGCTATCTACTCCCAGCAGATAAGCGACAGAGACCTCGTTTCTCTTGCTAAGGGTACAGGCGGCAACGGAACTCTCGTATCGTTCTCAACGAACGATGTACCTGGTATGGGTATGGGTGGTACAGTTGCTACAGCATATTTCTACTGTGTAACTCCCGGTGATCCTTCCAAGATCGGCATCGAGTTCAAGTGCGATATCGACGGTGCTACAGATGGTGCTTGCCAGTACTACACTATGGTACTCGAGAGACATAAGGGTGAGGATTTTCCTCCCGCAGCATTCCGTCTTCCTTTGGAGCTCGGTGATGGTGGTGACTTCCAGAGATGTAATGTAGGTCTCGATGTTCGCTACATCACAAACGCTGATCGTCATCAGCAGGTTAGATATAACGATGATGACAATATCTGCTTCCTCCATGGTAATACACATGGTGATTGCTCAGGTAACGCTTTCTACTGCACATTCATTACTGAAGGTCAGGTATCAATGAGAGATACAGTCTTCGCATATGAGGCTTACTTCTTAGGTCCTAATGCTTCCTTGGACTTCTCCGGTGGTATCAACCAGAACAACGCAGTTGACAACGCATATCGTACAAGCCCTGTTACACACGAAGAACAGTATGGTGACCTTTATTTCTGGGGAACAAATTCACCGTTCACAAGAAACGGTGCTGCAATCTCCGGTTCTGATACATTCGGTCTTTCCGGTATCAATGATATCTACTTCGATTACCAGGATCAGGATGATGGTACTCACACAGGTTTCTCTGCTTTCGCTGGCGAGACACTCCTTGATCAGAACTTCAGAGACATTTCCGGTGGCGTTCACTTCGAGTCTGGTGTTACACCTAACTCCGGTGGTGGTGCTACATGGACATCTCACTCTGCTGGTTGGAACCCTGTAACAGATAACAACATGGATTCTTACCTCACAGTAAGTACAGAAGAGATGAATACAGTTGATAAGGTTGTAACAAGATTCGGTGGCGATATCGCTGGTGCTACAGATCTTACAAGCGCTTACTTCACATCGAACCACAGCATGTCATCCGGTGCTTATGTTCTGGATGGTCAGACAGCTTATCTCGCTGATAACACAACAATTACTTGTGATGTATCCGGCGGTGACATCGAGATCTTCTTGACAAACGGTGCTCATCTTTATGCCGGCGGTAACAACAGCTATATCAGAATCCAGGGTTCTGGTGAGCACAAGGTTATCTTCGTTCTTTGTGACGGTTCTCAGATCCATATCGGTGTAGGCCAGTATGGTGCAAGAGATAACTGCGGTATCTATGATTCCTATGTTATTTCCAGCCCTCACAATGTTCAGACAATCGATCAGAGCAGATGCCCTCGTTGCGAGATCTACGCAGCTTACTCCGGCGGAACACCTGTAAGAATGGAAGGAAATCAGAACTCAGTTCTTACAGCTTGCTTGGGCTTCTTCCCTCAGTCTACTCCTGGTGCACCGGGTGGCGGACACCTCTATGTATACAACACTAACCCTTCCAATGTTTATTACGGAAGAATCAGTGCCGGTGGTATCGACAACGCAAGTGGTAACAGCTTCAACGTTCCTTACTGCCCTGCATCAAACGACGGTGGTCCTACAAGAGACTACGCTTACAGAGATAACACAGACTTCTCAGTAGTTATGGACGAGTGCCGCTACTTCACATCAAATTCTTGATAGTAAGGTAGAATTGCAAAACAATAAGAGGATCGGGAAACCGATCCTCTTTTATTGCTCTAATAAATAATCTAATTAGATTACTCGATTATAAGGTCGGGCCTTGATTCGATAATCTGATCAGTAATGTCATTGATGGAAACGATGTTTAAGTGAAGCTCATCATCCTCAGGAATCTGAACTTCATAGAAGTCTGCGCTGTCACGGCAGACGAGCGTCAGATGAACAAGCTTAATCAGGTTGATGAGCTTACTTGAGGACTCGAGAAGTCTTACGGCGCTGTCCGTGATTATAATCATGTTGATCCTGTCAGCGGCAAGGATAAGACCGTCGAGCAGACTGTCGAGCAGCGCTCTGCCGTTATCATTATCCGTAGAATAGTAGTCGTGCTTCAGAAGTACACTGATGCTGTTAGCACTCTCATTAACATCCAAAGCTACGTCAGTTAACAGATCTAATTCAGTATTAAAATTATTATCCTTCATTGAACTCTCCCGTGTCAGATGACAAGAATCTCATTGAACGCTGGATGGCGTTCTTGCTGTTGCCCCATGAAGCCTCTTTATTTCTGTAGTCGAACTTCTGTGTGAACCATTCAACATCATGCTCAAGCTCCGCGAAGCAATTCTTATTGCTCTGCGCAAGAGCGGATATGAAGTCAGCTGCATCGTTCTGTGAAAGCTTATTGGCTGCCGTGCGGAGCAGGGAAGCGGTGTGGGGAAGACAGTGAGACTTTGTGCTCATGAACTTCTCCTTGAACGCTGCATCATGTGAGAACATATGCATGATGACTTCGTTATATCTCTCGATAGTCTTATTCATCTTCTCGCATACAGGACATGTTGCAGTTCTGGCATCGATCCTGTCAGCAAGACTTCTGCAAGCCGCTTTATAGTCGTTAGATCTGCCCTTGAGAAGACCTGCCTTGGCAGGAGCTGCGTTGGACAGATCCTCAGTAATGTCCTTATCGTAATCGAGAAGGTGGGTATGCATGACAAGTGCAAGTCCCAGTCTGTTCGTGACCTGCTTATTAAGCTTGGCCATATGATCAGGACAGAATCCCGTCTTGTTCGTGATGATTCTCGTGTCAGGCTCCATAAGGGAGGGACCGAGGTAGTATTCGATCTCATTGTCCTCAGCCTTCTTGCGAAGAACGCAAAGAGGGCATTCGCACTCTGAGTTATAAGCGTCATTAACCGGTATGGTGTAGATTGTCTCTTTCATCATGCATCCTTTCCGTGTATAAGTCTTCCTGCCCTGATATCGACAGAAACGACAGTGATAGCAGTATAGTTCTCAACCGCATGTCCAATTCTCTGCTGTGCATCGAACAGGACCTTCTGCGCATCATATCCATACAGAAGCGCCAGATCTATCGTAAATACAACGCCGATAGTTCTCTTCTCACTTTTGAAATTAAGTATCCTGCCGTATCCGGGCAGATCTTTGAGAGTAATCTCGATAAGCTCAAGCAGGGCATCATCCGATATCGAATAGGAGCCGAGGGAAGAGAAGGTAGGGCGGATCATCGTACGCTCATTCTCGCCGTCGAGTGCGACACCGCCTTCTTCAAGATTAAGTCTGCTTCTGATCTTATTCAGAGGATCCGAGAAATATCCCGAGAACTCGTGCTTGATCTCCATACTCGGTACGGGGATCGTGTGCATACCCTCGTTCATACGGGTGTTACGCGCATGTCTTCTCTCTTCTTCGGTTGATACGTCCTCGATCCTTATAAGCATCGAGGGCTTGTTAAGCCAAAGATTAGTGGTGATCTTCTCAAGCATCGAGTCGCTCGTTCCGAGTATCATGATCGCGGTAGGGGAGGACTCGACGATAGCTCGTCTCATGACCTCAGACCTTGTCGGATCAACAAAAAGCGCCTGCCTTACCGACTCCATCTTACTAGGAGCCTTCTTGGCAGACGTTCCTGCGACGATTCTGCCTCCGTTGATGAGGAGGCCGTCGTCGATTAGATAATCTATGCTGTTCTGCCTCGCTACTGCGATGGCACGTGTGCTCTTACCGGTACCTGACTGGCCGACAAAAGCGATAATGGCGATATTCGACAGAAATTCACGCGTCAGCGTCTCGCTCTGAAGGATGGTATCGGTGCTCAGCTCAGATTTGCCGCGTGAGACTTCCGGAGACAGATTGATCTGCTTCAGTGTAGCTCTAAGCTCCGGTATCAGCCTGGTCCTTCTGGGTTCGGCTGTCGGTTTGTTCTGAATATCGGACATTAGTTATCCCAGTTATGGTAGACTTCCTGGATATCTTCGTTCTCTTCCATCATGTCGAGCATCTTCTCAAGGCTCTCGCAGATGGCAGGGTCCTCGACCTTGTTCGATGTGATGGCAACGGGTCCGAGGCTTGCGTCGATGAACTCATAGCCCTTAGCCTCGAGAGCATCCTTTACCTCATAGTACTCGTCCGTACCTGTATCAACCTCGTAATACTCTTCCTCAGCGATAAAGTCGGAAGCACCTGCCTCGAGAGCATCCTCCATGACCTTGTCCTCGTTCTCATAATCCTCTCTTGAGATGAGGATGACACCCTTCTCTTCGAAAAGGAAAGCAACGCTTCCGTCTACGCCGAGCTGGCCGCCGTGCTTGGAGAAGATGTGTCTTACATCAGCTGCAGTACGGTTTCTGTTATTAGTAAGGGCTCTGACCATGATGGCGATTCCTCCGGGACCGTAACCTTCGTACTGGATCTCTTCGTAATCGTCACCCTCGCCGGCACCTGCTGCCTTCTGGATGGCTCTCTTGATATTGTCATTAGGCATATTAGCTGCCTTAGCCTTAGCGATGACGTCCTTGAGCTTGGAATTACCGTCCGGATCAGGTCCTCCTTGCTTTACTGCGATGGCGATGAGCTTGGCCATCTTGGTGAATACAGCACCCTTGGCCGAATCCGACGCCTCCTTCTTACGCTTGATATTATTCCACTTGGAATGACCTGACATATGTACCTCCGATTGAGCAATTAATTATGTAAATATCTTATTAATTATAATTAATAGAACTTGTAATTTCCACTTGATGGCAAAGTTACCAAAAAAACTTGTTTTTTAGAATGGTCTGTTGTATAGTTTTATAGATATATCACGGGGCGATATATGCTTTATGCACCCCAATAATTGTGATGTACAAAAGAGTGTGTTTATGTTTGGTGCGGATACAAGCAACATGAAGAGGTTGGGAGACATCCTCATTGAGAGTGGATTCCTGACCGCAGCCGAATTGGCAGAAGCGTTAAGTGTTCAGAAAGAATCAGGTAAGAGACTTGGTGAAGTTATAACAGAGATGGGACTCATGTCTGAGTTCGATATTCTCCGTGCAGTTTCCAGTCAGTACAGCTACCCGATTATCGATCTTACAAGTATCGACGTAGATCCTAAGGCATTGGATCTTCTGAACGAGAAGTATTGTACAGAGAACACAGTTGTTCCTATCGGATTTGATGATGATAAGCTCGTTGTAGCTATCGACGACCCTCTTAATATCCTTGTACAGGATGACCTGCAGTTCAGAACAGGTTATGAGATCGTCCTCATGCTTGCTACAAGATCGGGCATTCTCGATACTATTAAAGTAAACTACGGTAAGATGAGTTCTTCCGAGGCCGCTAAGGAGCTCGGTGAGGACCTCGCAGGCGATGAGATCGAAGGACTTTCTGACGAGATTGCAGAGCAGGTTAACTCCGCTCCTGTTGTTAAGCTCGTTAACTCCATGATCGACTTCGCTATCAGAGCAGGATCTTCCGATATTCATATCGAACCGATGGAAGATCGCGTTCGAGTCCGTATCCGTATCGACGGTGTTATGCAGGAGATTATGAGTAACCCTGCTAACGCTAAGGATGCAATCACAACAAGAATTAAGATCCTCGGCGGTATGAACATTGCCGAGAAGCGTATCCCTCAGGATGGTCGTATCCAGACAGAGATCAACGGAACTCCGGTCGACATGCGTGTATCTATCCTGCCTACTATCTGGGGTGAGAAGACGGTTATCCGTATCCTTGCTAAGAACGACGGTAACCTGAACAGAAGTTACCTCGGTATCTCAGATCACAACAATGACATGATCAACAAGATCATCAAGGTTCCTCAGGGAATCTGCCTTATCTCAGGACCTACTGGTTCAGGTAAGACAACAACTCTTTATACACTTCTGGCAGAGAAGAACACTCCTGAAGTTAACATCATCACGGTTGAGGACCCTGTCGAGATTCGTATCCCCGGTCTTAACCAGGTTCAGGTTAATGCCAAGGCTGGTATGACCTTCGCTTCAGGTCTCCGTTCTATTCTCCGTCAGGACCCGGATATCATCCTCGTCGGTGAGATTCGAGACGGTGAGACAGCTGAGATCGCGATGAGAGCTGCTATCACAGGTCACTTGGTTTTCAGTACTATCCATACGAACGACGCCGTATCCTCTATCAACCGTCTTGTTGATATGGGTCTTGAGCCTTACATGGTTTCTTCAGCTTTGGTCGGCGTTGTCGCTCAGCGTCTCGTTCGCCGTATCTGCACAAACTGCAGAAAGCCTTACGATGCAGATCAGGATATTATTGAACAGTTCAACTTCGAACCCGGGCAGAAGCTCTATAAGGGTGAAGGTTGTACTGATTGTAACGGTTCCGGTTATAAGGGCCGAATCGCTATCCATGAGGTAGTTGTTATCACTAAGGAAATGAAGGTTCTTCTCGAGAAGAGAGCACCGGAAGAAGATATGAGACAGCTTGCCGTTAAGCAGGGCACACAGATGCTCATGGATTCAGCGCTTTCACTTGTTGTTGAGGGCATCACAACACTTGCGGAAGCAAACAGAGTAGCTTATTCAGTAGACGGATAATAAACAGGAGGTACAGAAAGTGGAAGGATTCAGCCTTACAATGGAGGCGATTCTGGCAGAGTCAGTCAGAAGAGGAGCATCGGATACGCATATCACTGCGGGTCTCCCTCCGATGATTAGAGTATCGGGAGAACTCATGCCTTTGACAAATCAGATTTTGACACCTGAGGATACAGAATTCCTCTGTAAGTCAATGGTTGATAAGTCAAGACAGCAGTATCTTGCCGAGAGAGGAGAGATCGACTTCTCATTTGTCGTAGCTGATTACAGCCGTTTCAGATGTAACATCTACAAGCAGAGAGGCAGTTATGCACTTGCTGCAAGAACAATCACAAATGAGATTCCTACATGCGAAAGACTCGGACTTCCTTTGCTTTTTAAGGATCTCGCGCTCAAGCCGCGTGGATTGATCCTTGTTACAGGACCTACGGGTTCCGGTAAGTCTACAACACTTGCTGCAATGGTAGGACACATCAACAGCGTTAAGAGATGTCATGTTCTTACGCTCGAGGAGCCTATCGAGTATCTCCATAATCATGGTGAAGCAATGATTAACCAGAGAGAAGTTCACGAGGATACGCTTTCATTTGCTAACGCCCTCAGAGCTGCTCTCCGTGAAGACCCTGATGTTATTCTCGTAGGTGAGATGCGTGACCTTGATACAATCAGTACAGCTATCACCGCAGCCGAGACAGGACACTTGGTTCTTTCTACACTCCATACGTCATCAGCTTCTGATACAGTTAACCGTATCATCGACGTATTTCCTCCTCATCAGCAGGATCAGATCAGAGTACAGCTTGGTTCAATCCTCGTAGCTGTTATCTGTCAGACTCTTGTTCCTAAGATCTCCGGCGGTCGTTGTGCAGCGTTCGAGATCATGCTTGCTAATGATGCTATTCGTAATAACATCCGTGAAGGTAAGACATATCAGATCGACAGTGCTATCGCGACAAACCTTGCATCAGGCATGTGCCCTCTTGACTTCTATCTTGCAGAGCTTGTAAAGCGTAAGATTATCTCAAGAGAAGTAGCTATGCAGAGATGCCGTTTCCCCGATGATCTTAAGAGATACATCAACAATGTTGGCGGTCCCGCTAACAGCCCGTTGTTCGGGGATATTGATTATCAGTAAGAAAAATAATATAGGAGGACTAATATATGCCTAATTTCAGATATCAGGTTCTGGACGATGCCGGCAAATCGACTTCTGGCGTTCTGGATGCAGCAAGCATAGCTGATGCATCAAGAAAGCTGAAGAGCGAAGGCAAGTACATCGTTTCCCTGGAGCTTGATAAAGGCCAGGGTCTCATGAACATGGAGGTCGGCAGTAAGAGGCTGAATACGAAGGAACTCGTTATGATTACGAGACAGCTCGCATCCCTCTTGTCAGCCGGTATCACAGTTGTAAGATCCCTGGACATGCTCTATCAGCAGTGCGAGACCAAGAGGTCCAAGAGATGCATTGGTGAAGTCTACGAGCAGATCCAGTCAGGTAAATCCCTGTCTGATGCTTTTAAGGACCAGAAGGATGTAATTCCTACGATCATGTGCTCAATGATTTCCGCCGGTGAGGAATCCGGTCGTCTTGATGAGATTATGGAGCGTCTTGCAGTGCACTTCGCTAAGGAAGCTAAGCTCAAGAACAAGATCTCCTCAGCGATGGTTTATCCTAAGATCTTGCTCTTCGTTACACTTGCTATCGTTATCGGTCTTATGACCTTCCTCGTTCCGGGTATCGCTCAGACGATCATGGATCTCGGTGGTGAACTGCCTGCGTTGACTAAGTTTATCATGGCGGTATCCGATTCCATGGTTCACTTCTGGTGGGTTTACCTTATTGTTATCGGCGGCGGCTGGTTCGCTTTCACATCATGGAAGAGAACAGAGAAGGGCCACGCTCGTTGGGATACTTGGATGCTTAAGATTCCGATCGTAGGTAAGGCAACTAAGATGAACGCTGCTGCCAGATTTACAAGAACAGTTTCCACACTTCTTAAGTCCGGTATCTCTGTTCTTACAGCAGTTGAGATCACAGGTGCTTCTCTTGACAATGTCATTCTTGAGAAGAAACTGGCTGATGCCAGAGTTGAAATCCGTAAGGGTACATCACTTTCTAAGGCTATCAAGCCCATCACAGAATTCCCTCCCATGATCTATGCCATGACGGCTATCGGTGAAGAGTCCGGTACTTTGGACACGATCCTCGATAAGGCTGCGGACTTCTTTGAGGATGAGGCTGATGCTGCTACAGCTAAGATGACAGCGGCTCTCGAGCCTTGCATGCTCATCATCATGGCCATCTTGGTCGGTGGTGTTGTTGGTGGTATCGCGATGCCTATCTTCACAATGGCACAGTTTATAGGATGAAAGGAGAATAAAAAATGGCATTATCATCAGGAAGAGGAACGCAGTACATGGTTCTGGATATGTCCAGTTCTAACCTTAAACTCGCTGTAGGTTCCTATAATAGCAAAACAGGTGTTGTAAGTATCGAGAAGGTTGGTGTTGTACCGCTCGAGCTCGACTCCATCAACGACGGTCAGATCGCTGACTCATTCGGTATCAACATGGCTCTCAAGCACGCTTGGGCTAAGCTTGGTATCAACGCTAAGAACGTAATCCTTACAACTGACGGAAGCTTCATGCATACACGTGACCTTGAGATCCCTCAGGTTGCTTCCGGTCAGATTAGCGACATGGTTAAGTTCGAGCTTATGGGACAGGCAAACTCCAAGGATATGTCTGTTGACTACATCGTATACGGTGACTGTGTAGATGAGGAGACAAACGCTAAGAAGCTCAAGGTAAGAGCTACAGCTGCTCCTACAGAGACAGTTACAGCATTCAGAGACTTCCTTAAGGACATGGAGAAGACTCCTGTTGCTTTGGATACAAACCAGAATGCAGTTCGTAAGCTCTTCGAGGGCGGAATTATCAATGGTAACGTTAATGTTTCCCAGACAACATTGCTCCTCATCGAGCTGTCCGGTGCAACAACAACAGTTACGATCCTTGAGAAGGGCTTCCCGCTCCTTACAAGAAGACTTCAGTTCGGTCACAACAGCATCCGTCAGGTTGCTGAGTCCATGAAGAAGCTTCAGGGTGGAGACAACCAGTCTTCACTTGCCAGAAGACTTAACATTACAAAGAGTGATTCCGATATCTCGGTCGATCCTTCGGATATTGATCTGTGGCACGAGTCACTTGCCGATGCACCTGCACTCCAGAGCGCAGCTAATGCATACTTCAAGAGCCTTACTGATGCAGTATCCCGTACAGCTCAGTTCGCAATCTCTAAGTTCCATATCGATAGCATCAGCACATGCTTCCTTTATGGTTCCGGTGCTGGCTACAAGAAGATCGACAAGGAACTTTCGAGTCAGTTGTCTACCCAGGTTGAGACGCTCAATACACTTAGCACTGTAAACGGTCCTAAAGATTTTATGCTTCCTCAGTTTGTTAACTGCTGCGGCGCATTGATCAGGAATGACTGATAAGGAGGAGATTGGAATATGACTTTGTTAGGATCAAAGAAAGGCTACTCAAAGAATGATATTAACTTCTTTGAGGAATTTACTGCCTCAGCCCGTAAACAGACACAGGTTCTCGCTGTTGTTGTTTTCGTAGGTATCATCGCTATCGGCTTGTGCCTTGCGGTTTTGGCTTATGATATCTTCCGTAACGCTGGCGTTCAGAAGGATATCGACAACCTTAATACAACTCTTGCAAGTGATGAGTATGCAGGTCTTGAGCTTCAGTCCCAGGCTTTACAGCAGGACATCAATGACAAGAACCAGTATTATTACACACTTACTGAAATGAGAAGAATCGTTGATGAGACTCACGCTGCTGAGACATCCATCGCTAACCTCATCGGTGAGGTTGTTCCTAGTGATGCTTATGTAGCAAGCTACGATCTCACAGGCAATCAGCTCAATATCACAGGTATGACATTCAGTTACTATGATGCAGCTAACATCTGCTACTTGCTTAACAGATCTAATGTATTTACTAACTATGTACTTCCTAATATCGAGACTGACTCATCTCTGAGACACAACGAAGAGATGGTAGACAACCCTATCGATGTTTACTATGACTTCTCTATCACAGGTAACCTCGTTAATGAGTCCATCATTTCCGTTGGTCACTATGCAAATACAGAGTCTGGCGTTATCGCTCTTAGCGGTATCTCTTCACAGGCTGTAGATGCAGGTTCCGAGTACGTATTCGATGGAATCAACACATACTCTGTAAACGGTGTCAACTATACTCTGTCATCGATCAGCATCAATGGTCAGGCAATCACATCTGAGCAGCTTGCTATCGCACAGAGCGAAGACAAGATTTCCGGTATCGCTAACGGTAACGTTGAGATCGATCTGTTCTACACTGTTGCACAGGTAGAAGAGACTGCAGAAGGGGAGGCTGAATAATGGGTAACTTAGGCAAACGTGAACAGTACTACTTGATGCTCCTCGGCATTGTAGTAGTCGTATTGGTAATTTATTTCTTCGGTATCAGAAACCTTGGTTATAAGTACGAGGATCTGTGCAACGAGAGAACACAGCTCGAAGAGCAGCTCGCATATTATGAGGCTCTTAAGACTCAGAATGACGAGACATTGGCTCAGATTAATGCGCTTAAGACTTCTATTGCAGAGGTTGAAGGCCAGTTCCTTCCTTTGATCTGCGCAGAGTCCATCGAGCAGTATGTACTTAAGACATTCGAAGATGCAGGATGCGTATATCTCGTATCCGCTCAGGCAGAAGACATCACACCTGCAGGAATCTCACTTCCTGACGGTACACCTTCTACTGATAATCTTCTTATTAAGAGAATTACTGTTCAGTATTCAACAACAGATGGTTTCAACATCCCTGACTACAACAGAAGTAATACTGTAGTAGTTGACGGTATGGTTGATGAGGCTGCTTGGAACGCTCTCCTCGAGGAGATGTACTGGCATGGTTCTGAGTCCATCGTAGGTTACGATGAGTTCCTCGACGCGCTCGAGACAATCGAAGCTGAGAATCCTGATTGCATCAAGATCAACTCTATCGGGATCCAGGCTGAGGGTGGTTATATCCTCATGACAGCATCTATCGACTTCTACTCTGCAACATTCAACTACAGAGTATCTGAGGCTGATACATCTGCTCCTTATGTAACATGGGCTGGTTCTACGAACATCGACTGTGATGGTGGTATCATCGGTCGTCCGTTCATCATTGATGATCCTAACTCTGAGTGGTTCAATACTCTTATGTCTAACGAAGAGGCTATTGAGGGTGAGAGAGCATTCTCTACATATTATTCCTCTAACATCTTCGAGGAAGCTGTCAATGGTTCTGATCTGCTTACAGTTCTCAACATCGATGGCGCAGCAGCTGCTCAGCCTGGTGATGAGGTGCCGGAGGACTAATTTCCTTCACAATTTCCTAATTGTGGAAAAAATGTGAAAAAAAAGTGAAAAAGGTATTGCATTTCAAAATAGACGTGCTATACTAAAGCTACAAACTTAATACTTACAGGAGGTAAGCACAAATGAAGAAGATTCAGAAGACTAAGAAGGGTTTCACACTCATTGAGATGGTACTCGTTATCGCTATCATCGTTATCCTTGCTGCAGTTCTCGTTATGAGCATCGGTTCTTACATCAACAGAGCTAAGAACGCTGCTTCTTCCATCGCAGCTCACAACTCTTCCATTTCTGGTGTTGTTGCTCAGATCGACGCTGCTACAACATAATCTAGACAGTGGATTAAACCCAGGGGGGACAGGCAACTGTCCCCCTTTTTTTAAACAAAAACTAACAATGCAATCCGTTTAAGAAAATGTGAAAATTGCATTGCAAATATATATTTAGCTTGTATAATATAGTTGTACAAATGTGAACAAAGGCTAACGCTTAATTTGCATTCCTTGAGGTTGATATGAAGAGAATTAGAAAGTCAAAGATAGGTTTTACATTATTGGAAATGGTAATTGTTGTTGCCATTATTGCCATTCTTGCAGGTGTTATTACTATTAGCATCGGTACATTTATCAGCAACTCCAAGGCTAGGTCTATAAGCGCTGATGAAGCAAGAAGTTCTGCTGTCGTAAATATTCAGTCGAGTGAAGCAAGAATGAGCGAGCTCGGTTTCAATAATCTTGTTAGTACAAGCGCAACATAATTAGGTTATTAGGTTAAGACAAATAGGGGAGTCTATTATGAAGAAGATGAGCAGAAGATCAAAATCCGGTTTTACACTCTTGGAAGTACTGCTTGCAGTTGTAATTCTTACTATCGCTTCTACTATGATCATGAAGGGATTTGTTGCCGTTATGATCTTCGGTAGCAACAACCGTAACTTCTCCAGATACGGAACAGAGAATTACAGACAGGCTATGAGCGATACGATCGCTAATAATGCTACTGCTTCAAGCCAGTTCACTACAATGACTAATCTTACAGATGGTAATACATCTGAATTGACTGCAGCGTTTGCAGGCGGTACAGGTGCCACATTGGATAATGGCCTTCCCACATTGTGCGTAGATGTTTCTTCTTATTCGGATGCAGCTCCTGCATTGTCTGATGGTGCTTATGCACTTGGTCAGGTTCAGGATACTGAGGCTGAGACATCTGCTAATAATAGATTCGCATTCTTCTATGACTTCGGCGATTTCCTTGGTCCCGCAGCTGACGCAGGTGATCACGTTATTCGTTGGGGCTTCGTATTTAATCCTGTTGACAGAAATACATCAACACCTTACTACAACATTCCTATCTATGTAGATAAGAATAACAATGGTCGTGTAGGCGCTGATGATCCGACAGCAACAAATGAGTTTGTAGGTTATGGTCACTATGGTTGGTATTGCTTCAATGCGAATCACGATCCTGCTGCGGGAGCAACATGCAGAAGCACGGAATTTACACCGGCTCATTAATAGGAGGACCTGAAAGTGAAGAGAACAAACAAACATGGTTTTACATTGATTGAGATGTTGCTCGCTATAGCGATCACATTGATCATCAGCGGTCTGTTCATCTCATTGATCGTCGCTATCAGAGCTTCTTATTACAGAACTTATAACGATGATGATTGTGCTGATATCGCTGCTATGTACGCAGAGGCTCTTGAGAATCAGATCCTTCTCGACATCCAGTATGATGAAGACGATACTATCAGCATCGGTACTAACGGTATTCTTACAAATACCAATACTAACCATCCTATTGGATTTGACCTTATCGATAACTTCAACAGAACATCAACTGAGCAGAAGTGGGATATCAGAATGATCTGCTATTATAATGCTGATACTAATGAGTTCAGATATCAGTTCTTCTTCGTTGATAAGTACGTTAACCCCGGTTATCTGCACTATGTATATGAGGGAAGCTTCTGGATTCCTTATTATGCACCTTTCCAGAATCATACATTGGGTAGCGGCGATGAGTATGATCTTGCAGGCGGCGGTAACTACGATTGGGACTACAATGTAGGAAGTATCAGTGATACAGGATTCTCAATCTCCATCACTCCTACGACAACTGAGGACGGTGGCGGTAACCTCGTAGCTCCTATGACAGGCGGTTACTACACAAGATACGGTAACGACGGAATGGGTAATATGGGTGTTGTAACTGGTACAGATACAGGTGAGATCCCTACAACATCTGCTACAGTAACAATCACAAACTCATAAGTTACTAAGTCGATAGACACTACAAGGTCCGATGGAAATCGGACCTTTTTTTATGTAAGATAGAGTAGTTAAGGAAGGGGTAACTTATATGCATATAAATGTTGGTCTTGATGTAGGCGGCAGTACGACTAAGATAGTCGGAATGGATAATGAGGAGATCATATATAAGTCCATCACCAGTGCCGGTGATCCGGTCACATCAGCTTATGGTGCATTGGGTAAGCTCATCAATGACTTTAAGATCCCTGTAACTGATATATTCAGGATCAATATCACAGGTGTCGGTTCCGGCTTCACAGCTCCGCCGATGCTAGGTATCGATACTATCGTAGTAGAAGAATTTATCTCTACCGGTCTGGGAGGTCTGTACCTTGCAGATCTTAAAAAGGCAGTCGTCGTAAGCATGGGAACAGGTACGGCTTATCTTAAGGCTGAATATCCTAACGTTACTCATATCATCGGTTCCGGTGTCGGCGGCGGTACGCTCGTTGGTCTTTCAAATTCCATTACAGGTATCGATGATCCTAATAAGCTTTCAGAACTTGCACTGAACGGTGACATCAACAAGGTTGACCTTACGATCGGTGATATCTCCAAGACGGAGATTCCCGGACTTGCCAAGCATGTTACGGCTTCTAACTTCGGTAAGGCTGCTGATGACCTTACAGGTGAGGATAAGCTCGCGGGTGTCTTTAATCTCGTTTATCAGTCCATCGGTACGATGGCAGTTCTCGCATCGAGAACGGTCGGCATCAATGACGTCGTATTCACAGGCCAGTTGACCACATTCGATCAGATCAACAATACATTCAAGATGTTCCGCGAACTTTATGAGACGAACTTCATTATTCCTGAAGACGCTGAGTTCGCTACAGCAATCGGTGCATGTCTTGCCGGAGGTATGAATCTTTGAGCGATAAAGCACCCAAGAAAGACAGAGCATTCGAACTCGACGCATTAAGAGGCGTCGCGATCATCATGATGATGTTCATGCATTTCTCGTATGACATCAGATATGAGTTCGGATTCGATACATTCGAATACTTAAGAAGTGCGTGGTTCTGGACATTCGTTCATCCCATTATCATCGTGCTCTTCGTAGGTCTGTCAGGCATCTGCTGCACATTCTCGCGTAATAACGTAAAGCGAGGCCTCAAGCTTCTTGCTGTTGCTCTTGCTTTCACAGGAGTTACAAGCTTCGTTACATATAAGATGGGCATCGACTGCCTTATTCTCTTTAACGTTCTTCACATGCTCGCGGTATCGACTCTCTTCTATGCACTCGTTGCATTTATCGAGAAGAAGACGAAGATCAATACGAATCAGATGACGTTCATCCTGATGCTCTTTGGCGTGTGGATCACAATGACTAACAACAACCTCGACATGTATGCGTACGAGTCGGAGAACATGCTTCTGTATCCTCTGGGCATCATCGTTAAGGATGCGCCCGACGTAGCAGACTATATGCCGCTTATCCCCTGGATGGGTGTGTTCCTTATCTGCGCTGCAGGAGGAAGGATCCTTTATAAGGAGAAGAAGACACTTTTCGCAGGGGCGGGGAAGACTATAAGATCTATCACGAGGCCGCTCGAGTTTATGGGCAGGCATTCGCTCATCATATATCTTGTGCACCAGCCGATCATCTACGGGATCCTTTTCCTGATATTTAAGCTGACGGGACACATCTGATGAGAGTTACCCTCAAGAACGAATCAGTAAAGTTTACACGGAAGAGAACCATACTAAGAGCGGTGTTGCTTATCTTGCTCATCGCACTCATACCTGCGGCGTACTATCTGCCGAGGCTGCTCATCAGAGGCGAGACGGCTGAGGTCTACTGCAGGAAGGTTTTCCCCATCATCTCGATAGTGCCGACATCACTAAACGGCCTGTTCATGACATCCCTTACTGAGATGTTCGTCTGCGTGGGCTCCGTGAGTCTGTTAGTGTTGTTTATCCTCTTTATCGCAAGAAGCGTCAGTATCGCGTATAGAGCGGGAATAAGACGCATGTTGTATCACATCTATGTTGTGCTTCGCACTGTGGCGATAATCGGTATCGTGGCGGCGCTTATCTTCGAGCTTATGCATGGCATCAACTACAACAGAGAGTCCATAAGGAAGCAGATGCATCTTTACGGCGATACGAGGCCTTACGAAGACTATGAGGAGGCTCTGGGATGGGCGTACGCCGGCATGGTTGAAGCGCGCAGCAGCCTGGGTGAAGATTACCGCGGCGTGGCTCATATGAGATCCTCGTTCGAGACGACTGTTTACGATGCGAACCTCGCAGTAACTGCATTCTCGACCACTTACGATCTCGGCCTGAGTTTGAACTATGTTCGCGCGAAGCCTGTCATGTTAAGTCACCTGTGGCGCTACACGGATATCGTCGGCTTCTACGACGCATTCTTAGGCGAGGCCAACGTCAATACTGATTATCTCGATATCCTGCATTTTCCAGTGACGGTCTGCCATGAGCTGTGTCACGCCAAGGGCTATGCGAGTGAGACTGATGCCAACACCATCGCGGTATTAAGCTGCATTCATTCAGAGCGCGCAGACTTTAGATATGCGGGCTATTACTACATCTTCATGAGACTGTGGAGTGAGGCGGGTGAGTATGCGAGGCATGAAGGGGAGAGTCTGCCGGACTTCGCGTCGTTAGAGAGTTTCGCGCCAGTCTTAAGGGATATGAGAGCATACTACAGATACTTAGACACGTTCGAGGAGGGACCGATCGCGGATCTGATCGCTCGCTTCTCGGAGGATGCCAATAATGCTTTCCTCGAGTCGAACGGCCAGGAGGGCGGAACCGATACTTACGTCGTCCCCCAGGATGCTTATGTGGAATACTACTGCAGGTACATAAGAGGCGATGCTTAAGATAATCCTTGAAGGTCACGATAACTACTACGGGATTGGCGACGTTGTGCGCCTTTTCTACGGCCCCTGCCGCGAAGACAGAGAGAATAATGCTGTCCTGTGCGACCTCGGGCCCGACATGACGCTTATAAGCGCCGCTGATGCCTCTTGCTCGCTTCCGATTAACCGGCAGGTGAAACGGGACCTCTACGAGAAGCTCGCGCAAATAACGGGCATCTCGCTCCCTTGGGGGTGCCTTACGGGAATCCGCCCCACGATAGTGGCGCAGGAGGAGGGCTTTGATCCTGACGCACTCGTATCGAAATATTTCGTTCGTGAGGATAAGGCTCGTCTTGCGTGCGACACTGCGCGTCTTGAGTCCGAGATAGCTCGCAGTGCCCGCGAGCAACTTAACGTGTATGCCGGTGTTCCGTTCTGTCCCGGAAGGTGCGAGTACTGCTCGTTTATCGCGCAGGATGCGACGCACCACCTTAACAGGCTTCACGATTATGCGGGCGCGATGATAACTGAGATGAACGAACTCGCGCAGTTCATAAACGAGACTCCCGGTACGATCTACATGGGAGGCGGAACTCCTACTGTGTTTGATGAGGATGACATGAGAGCTGTGCTCGAGTGTATCGCGAAGACTTTTCGAGCGGGGGAGGGGACTGAGTTCACGGTGGAAGCCGGGCGCCCCGACACGATAACGGAAGGCAAGCTCATCGCGATGCGCGACAACAAGGTAAGCCGCATCTGCATCAACCCGCAGACGATGAGGGACGAGACTTTAAGGAAGATAAACCGCCGCCACACGGCTGATGATGTGGTGAAGACGTTTGAGCTTGCGCGAAGGACAGGGTTTGACGTTATCAACATGGACCTTATCGCGGGGCTTAAGTACGAGACGGCGGACGATTTCCTGTATTCGGTGAAGACGGTCGCGGACTTGGATCCCGAGAACATCACGATACATACGCTCTATAAGAAGAGGCGCGCCGGTATGAGCCGCGAGGATGTGCTTAATGCCGACGGCAGGGGTGATGTCGATAAGGCGGTGAGGGAAGCGTATGAGCTGCTCACGGCAAGAGGCTATGTGCCGTATTATATGTACCGCCAGAAGGATACGGAACTGGGACTTGAGAATACCGGTTTCTGTAAGATAGGAACGCATAACATCTACAACGTCGCGATGATGAGCTACGAGTGTGACGTGCTGTCAGTCGGAGCAGGTGCGATGAGCAAGCGTGCGTTCAAAGACGGGCGCTATGAGCGATGCCCTAACGTCAAGGATGTAAGTCTTTATATGAATGAGTGCAGGAAGTGTGCTGAGAAGAAGATCAGTTTTTTTGATCTTCGCCGTCGCAACGGTCACTGATGATGTATCTCGGACGCTGCTTTGTCTCGAGGTAGATCTTACCGATATACTCACCGATAACACCGATACTCATCATCTGCATACCAGAAAGGAAGCAGATGATACAGGACGTACTTGCCCAACCGTGGGGAGTGTCTGTGACGAAATGAGTGATGATCGTATAGATCAGAAGTATGAAGCTTACGAGAGCAACGAAGAATCCGAACCATGTGATGATCTTGATGGGCTTTACGGAAAGGCTTGTAACACCATCGAAAGCGAGAGTAAAGAGCTTCGAGATGGAGTAGTGGCCCTTGCCTGCCATACGCTCGTGTCTGTCGTAGTAAACGCAGGTGCTCTTGAAGCCGACCATGGGGAAGAGGCCTCTTAAGAAAAGGTTTACTTCCTTGAAGTTCGCGAACTCCTGCAAAGCTTTAGCGGAAACAAGTCTGTAGTCCGCGTGGTTATAGATAACGTCTGCACCGAGAACGTTCAAAGTCTTGTAGTAAGTCTGCGCAGTAAAGCGCTTCATGAAAGAGTCAGTATCACGGTTCTGACGTACACCATAAACGATCTCACAGCCGTTGTCGTATTCCTTCATCATCTGTGTCATGGCGCCGATGTCGTCCTGACCGTCGTCGTCGATAGTGATCGTGACGTCGCAGTGATCCTTAGCTTCCATGAGACCTGCAGTAACTGCATTCTGGTGACCGCGGTTACGAGAGAGGGCGATACCCTTAACGTAAGGCTTGTTCTGCTCGGAAAGCTCCTTGATCGTGTCCCAGGAATCGTCGCCGGAACCGTCGTCTACGAACAATACACGGCTCTTGTCAGATACGAGACCTTCGTCACGCATCTTGAACAGCTGATCCAAAAACATAGGACACGTGACCTTGATTACATCCGCGTCCTTATATACAGGTACTACAATATACAAAACTGTGTCTTTCATAAGAACGATTATACATTAACGTGTTATAATAACCAATATGAAATGCCCTAGATGTATGACGGAAAACGGTAACAGAACGATATGCAGTAATTGCGGTTACTTCATGTATCGTGTAGCTAATCAGAATATAGAGAAGAGGTCGAATGCCAGACGCGCCTTAGATGATGCTAAGATCGCAGGCAAGGGCTTCTGGAAGATATTCAGGATAGTCTGGATCGCTTTGGTCATTATAGTTATGAGTTTCTGGATCTTGGCCCTGCTTATATGGCTTACAGGCGGCGAAGTAATCCCGGGTCTTTAATCAATAATCGGAGGTTTCACTATGAGCGTACAGATCGACACTAACAATTCTGTAATCATGCCCGAGGCAGTCTTCATCATCGGAACATACGATGAGAACGGTGTGCCCAATGCGATGAATGCAGCTTGGGGAACACAGACAGACTTTAACGAGATCGTGATCTCACTTTCCAAGCATAAGACTACAGATAACCTCGAGAAGACAGGTGCTTTCACTGTTGCATTCGGAACAGTCGATACAGTTACGATCTGTGACTACTTCGGTGTTGAGTCCGGCAATAAGGTTAATAAGATCGAGAAGGCAGGCTGCCATGTAAGAAAGAGCGAGCTTGTTAATGCTCCTATCATCGAGGAGTTCCCTTTGACACTCGAGTGCAAGGTTAAGTCATGGAAGCCCGAGGAGGGTATCCTCGTAGGCGAGATCGTTGCAGAGCAGGCAGATGATTCTATTATGACTGCTGACGGTCACGTTGATCTTGATAAGATGAAGCCTATCATCTACGATTCAGCAATCCACGCTTACAGAAGTGTAGGACCTGTTATCGCTACTGCTTTCGAAGAGGGCTTTAAGATTAAGAAGTCTGTTGATAAGTGGGATAACTGATCACTCCTTTATACCGACCAGTTCGTTATCACTGTCATAGATAAGATAAAGAGGAGCCGTGAATGCGGCTCCTTTACATCGCGCTTTAAGTCTCGCGTAGACACTTATGTACACCCCGCCCGTAGCGAAAAAAGGATGCACCCGAATCCCCTTCCAATCCACTTTCTCGAGGAAGGTTATTACGGGCCCCGGAAGGTCGTTGTCCCAGACCGGCATGCCGAGGATTATCGTGCCGTAGTGCGTGATGTCGTGCGTAAGTATCCGTATCTCAGGCTTCGGCTCCATGCGAAGTCTTCTCCGTACCTGCTCCTTGCTGTGCTTATAAGGAATTAAAGGTTCTATCCTTTCTATCTCGCAGCCGACCGCGCGGGCGATCAACTTCGCGACATATTCAGTATGTCCTGTCAGTGAGTAGTACACCAACAGGATATGCGTATCATTGCTCATTAACAAAGCCCCCTATCTCATAATAAACAACTATTCCTGTTGACAGGGTGGGGTAGCGGATATAAAATGAAACTACTTTCATTTATAACGTGACGGAGGTTCATGTATGGCACAGATCTTTATGCCTACGCCCATGGGCGATTACAAAGTAGGTACTACAGTGTTTGATGTTATTGATACCGCTAGGACAGAGAAGCTTGGTCCTGAAGCGGGCACAGCGCTTCGTAAGGTATCTGTGCGCCTGTACTACCCTGTGCTTGTACAGACCGTTGTAGGGATGGATAAAGCTGTGGCAATGTCTGCAGCCAAGATGAAGGCATTGTGCAAGTTCTATCACATGCCTGTTACGAACATCGAGGACAGTGAAGGCGAGTTCTATCAGGATGCGGAGCCGGTTCCGGGAAAGAAGTTTCCTCTTATCATCTTCGGTCACGGCATGGGCTCGTATCGCGAGTCAAATAACCTGATGCTTACCGAGCTTGCATCGCGCGGATATGTTGTTGCTGCTATAGGCCACACATATGAAGAGGTTCTGACTGAGTTCGCAGACGGCACAACGGCGTCATTCGATAAGCGCTGCCAGAATGACCAGTATCAGCCGAAGATGAAGGGAACTATCGAGGCTCTCAAGATCATGATGAATAAGAATGGTAACTTCGAGGAGCAGTATGAAAGGTTTAACGCTTTCCAGAATCAGTACTGCGGATTCCTGATCGAGCGCGTTGAAGAGCGCGCGAAGGATGTAAGGATGGTGCTCGATGAGATCAAGAGAAGGTTTGCTGATATCATTAATCTGGAGCGCGGCGTTGGCATCTCCGGTCACTCTATCGGAGGCTCGACTGCTTACTATGTTTGCATGCATGATGACGAGTTCACATGCGGTCTTAATCTCGACGGAATGCTGCTCGGTCACTATGAGAATATGAGAATGAAGAAGCCTTTCTATCAGATAAGCTGTGAGGACGCCCGCACTACAGTCTCGCGTGTAGCATTAGATGCCGATGCGCCTGTTTACTGGGAGCTTTTTAATGGCATGAAGCACATGGGGTTCGCGGACATGATATTCATGGTTCCGATCAAGAGTGTAGTGGGCAAGATGGATCCTATGAAGTATCACGAGTATGTGTGCAAGATACATCAGAGTATGTTCGATACGTGTCTGAAGTGTGCGCCTTTCGAGGTGTTTACGCCCGATGACGGCTATGTAAGAAAGCTGGTGTGAGTAATGCCGCGTGTAAGTGAAGAATACCTTGCGGGTAAGCGTAAGGAGATAACGGATGCTGCGCACCGCGTGTGCCTGAGAAAGCCTGTCAGCATGGTGACCATGACGGACATCATAAACGAGACGGGCATGGCGCAGGGCAACATCTACAGATACTATAAGGACTTGGACGATATCTTCAGTGCGATGATACTCGACTTGAGGCAGAGTTACTCGATCATCGAGGAGACGGACAGTATATTCGAGAATGCGGGAAAGGAACCTGTCGAGGTCACAATGAGTAAGATCTTCGACATGCTCGCAGACAAGATGGAAGAGCAGCTCATGGACATACAGAAGATAAACTTCGACCTGTCTGTAATGGCGATAAACGATCCGGAGCGCACGGCGAAGATAATGAGCGGTCTTAAGAGCGAAGGTAACCTTGAGCACCTTGTAAACCGTACTGTGGAACTTATGGGGAAGGCAGCTGCTACCGGGGAACTTCACCCGAGGCAGCCGCTTGAAGACATCATAAAGTTCCTGTCTTCGTCCTACAGCGGCATACAGATGAACTGCATTATAAGTGCGTGCTATTCACAAAGCCCCATGGCGGGGTATGAGCCCGGGAAACTCTTTGAGACTTTGAAGCAGACGATGCTTTACTTAATGGGGGTGTGATACTATAGCAGTGAAGTAAGCGGAAGGGATAGACTGCTATGGGCAAGAATAAGGGTAAGAAAAAGAAGTTCTTTGTACCGTTGTTGATACTGCTTATCATCGTGACGATCATTATGAGGGCGGTGCTTGTGTGCGGACTTTTGTATGGCATGGATCAATTAAAGGAAGCCAAGAGTTCGAGTTCTTCGCACTCATCGAGAAGGTCGTCCGGCAGGGACAGAGATGACGACGATGATGACGATGACGACGATGACGACGATGATGATTCCGGTGACGCGGCTTCATGGACTGTCCTTATCTATATGTGCGGCACCGACCTTGAGTCTAATAACGGATTCGGATCTTTGTCTTTTGACTTGATGAATGACGAGGAGATCTCAGACGACATCAACGTTATCGTTGAGACTGGCGGCACGCTGACGTGGAATAACGGTGATAACTATTTCTCATCTGATTCAGTAAATGATATCGATATAGAAAACGATAATCTCGGAAGATTCCAGATTCAGCATAATGAGATTGTTGAGCTTGATTCCGTTGATCTTCAGTCGATGGGTTCCGCGCAGACGCTTGCTGATTTTATCTCGTGGGGTATGGAAGAGTATCCCGCCGAGCGCTACATGTTTGTTATGTGGGACCACGGCTACACGGAGCCTTACGGCAATATGGAGCACGACGAGATCTTCTATGAGAATGGAAGCGGCAACATGGTCAACTGTATGGAAGTTAATGTTGATCAGAATGAGTACTACAATGACTGTCTTACGCTCGATGAGGTGCGTGCGGGCTTTGCTGATGCGGGTGCTCACTTTGACCTGATCGCATTCAACACATGTCTGTCAGGCTCTATGGAGATCGCTTCTGCAGTGGCACCGTATGCTGATTATATGGTGGCTTCGGAGGAGGTTATCCCTGCCATCATCGGCATCCCTATGGGGTACATCTCATACCTTTCCGAGAACCCGGACTGCGAGACGGCGGACTTGGGTAACGAGATCCTCACGCTGTACGAGCAGGCTGTAAATGACTATACGGCGCAGTACGCTTCTGACGAGGAGGTATGTAACCTTTTCGCTACGTCTACGATGTCCATGATCGACCTGTCCTGCATGGAGCAGATCGATGAGCTCATGGGCGATTTCTGGGAGAGACTGTACTACACCTCATACAACTCGGCTGAGTTTTCTACCGTAATCAACATCGCCTCGAAATGTGAGAACTACGGCTCCGAGGGTAACATGCCGGGTAACCTCATAGACTTCAGGGCTTTCCTTAACGATATTGGATCCGTGTTTACCGATACCGACGTTGACGAAGAGCTGCTCTCGTTGATCGACGATAATGTCGTAAGTGTATCCGGACGTGCGCGTTCGAACTCCTACGGCATGTCCATTTTCTTCCCCTCGGCTTTGTATCCGCAGGCGGTAAGAAGTTCGTATGAGTCGATGCTCAATTCGTATGGCTACGACTATACAGAGGCACAGATGATCGAGATCTTGCAGTCGCATATCGATTATTCGTTCGACGGATATGTCGACAATATCGACTATCTCGACGGCTACTACTGGTATGCGGCTTTCCTGCAGGTTAGATTTGCCGATTTCTGGACGGCGGATAATTCTGTCTGGAGTGAAGTTAACAGCAACCTAAATCCTGCGTACGTGAACCAGCCACAGGTAAGTTCCGGTTCTGCTGAAGACATCGAATATAACATTACTTTCGACGATGAAGGCGATATCCTGCTCGATATCACGTCTGGCGTTAACTCTGTGCTGTCGGTAGAGGCGAATGTCTGCTACTACTATCCGTTTGATACAGGCGACTATTACACGCTGTTCGGTTCGGAGATTGTTTATCCTGATGCAGGAGGCGCTTCGTATTCGTATAACCCTAACTGCCGCTGGATCAACTTCGATAACTATGACATCACTGTATACCCGCTCGAGGATACGGCTGATCATACGATATATGCGACGCCCGCGGATATTAATGATGTATGGTCGTTTATGTATTTCTACTACGACAAGGCGAATGATGAGTATTCATTGCTGTACTGCGCTTCGGTCGATCCTTCAAGCGGAGTCGCGACGAATGATATCTTTAACCTCGAGATAGGAGATGAGGTCGAGTTTCTGTATTACTCTGTAGCAGAGAATTACGGAGGCGAGACTGTAGTTCTGATAAGAGGTCTGTTCGATCCGTTCATCTACGACGGAACGCTTAATATCAACGTCGGGAACATGTTCGGTACGGGCGGTACCGATAAGGTCATTCTCGTAAACTTCTTGATTAGAGACTGCTTCGGTAATATCAATGATACTGTTGCTGTTGAGATTGTCTACGGTCCGAATAATGAGATCGTAAGTGTCAGTGAGGCCGAGGGTTATATCGACTACACGAACCTCTATGAAGTAACGTCTGCTGACTTCTGATGATGCCATGATTGATCTTAAGTATCCGATTCTTATGGTGCACGGGATGGGCTTTCGCGATCGAAAGCACATCGGTTACTGGGGGCGCATTCCGCGTGTGCTTGAAGGTCTTGGTGCGACTGTGTACTTCGGCGGGCAGGACAGCAGCGGTTCGATAGAAGGTAACGGTGAGTTCCTCGCGCAGAGGATACGCGAGCTTTGTGCTGAGCATAATATCGAGAAGTTCAACGTGATCGCGCATTCGAAGGGCGGACTTGATATACGCTATGCTATCTCAAGTCTCGGCATGGGTCCGCGGATCGCTAGTGTCACGACCATCAATACGCCGCACAACGGGTCGTATACGGTCGATAAACTTCTGAAGTTTCCCGCGTGCATTGTGCGGTTCGGATGCGTGTTCGCAGATTGGTGGTTCAGGCTTCTAGGGGATAAGAATCCGAGAACGTATGCGGCGATACGAAGCTTCCGTACATACGACTCACAGGAGTTTAACCGCATGAATCCGGATGATCCGTCAGTCTATTACCAAAGCTATGCTTTCACGTGCAAGAAGGTTACCGGCGACATGCTGCTGTTTATAAGCAACCTCGTGGTTCGTGCGATAGAAGGGGAGAACGACGGGCTGCTTACGCCTAGGGCAGTGAAGTGGACAAATTTTCGAGGGCACTTCAGAAGCGTAGGCAACCGCGGTGTATCGCACTGCGATGAAGTCGACATGAGAAGACGCCCTCTGTCAAAGAAGAAGGGCGACGGTATCTCAGATATAACGGATTTCTATAGTGACGTGGTAAAAGAGCTCGCGCAGATGGGGTATTAGAAGCCCTTCTGCTTGAGTCCGCTTACAAGCTCGACGTACGTTTCTCTTACATCAAAACCATCGATGTTCTCACGCATCAAGTCGATCATGTCGCCGTGAGTGATACCTCTTGTCTTGCGGGGAGTTACGTAGGTGAAGTCTGCGCCCCACTTCATGGAAGGCAGCGAAACAAGACCGTCGTTAGGTCCGTCGAAATAATTAACGAGGTGGTATGACAGGTTCAGAGGGAATCTTCCGCTTGCAGCGCGAACTGACTTGGAACCGATACTCTGATAGTAGACGCCGTCCACGTCAGGACAACGCTCGTTGAAACTCTTTGCTGCGTCGTGTGTAAGATCCGTGACTGCTGCGATGAAGTCAGGGTTCTGGTCGCCCAACTTACGAAGTGCTGCGTTGTACTTGGAAGCGACAGCATTCTTAAGCCCCTGAGGAGCTTTGCCGAGCAGGTAGTCAGCGAACTGGCAGCCTCTGTGGGGAGTGTTTACAGTAGTAAGTGAAGCGACGTAGGGTGCCGCACCATAGAGCGTGATAGCGGCTCTTGAGTCGAGGCCACCCTTGGAATGCGCGATGATGTTTACCTTGCCGCAGCCTGTCTCGTCGATGATCTCTTTGATCCTTGCTGCGATGTACTTGCCGCATTCATCTATTGAAGCAGCAGACTCCTGGTTGCCGTAGAAGATGCGTGCGCCGTTCTTCTCGAGATCGGCAGGGACGCGGCCCCAGTAGTTGAAGCTTCTTAAGTCTCTGAAGAAAACACCGTGTACCATGAGGATCGGGTACTTAGTGGCGCAGATCTGATCAGGGATTCTCTTCTCGTTAAGATAGTATCTCGAACTCTCGTCTGTGTATTCTCTGTATGTAAGCTTGATGATGTATCCGAGTGCAATCAGGTGGGCGATCGGAATCATTCCGCAGAGGATGCCGATGAGTCTCCACTTAAGGCCGATCTGCTTGGATGTGACATAGACACGGATGATACCGTCCCAGAAGATCAGGTTGCCGATGACTACGTCGATGATAATTGTCGCGATGACAGCTGAGCTGTCTGTGTTCCAGCCATCCATGAGAAGGAATGCTGTAAGGAAACCTGCGTCAGCGATGCAGGTGATAAGGAACTCGATGAGGAGCGCGGTGCCGCGCTGTGTGTTACGAAGACCCTTGAGAGGGAATCTTTTGAACGAGGGGACGATAAGAAAGAATATCGTCAACAGCGAAAGCACGATGTACGAAGGTACAAGTATCAGTGGTTCAAGTGCTATTCCTGCCATGGACAGGATGATGAGCAGATTTGATATAAGAATAAAAACAAGTGTCGCGATAATCATAGAAGCAATTATAGTGCGAGAGTTTAAGTGTTTTCAAGTGTAGGGAAGAATATATACTGACAAAGACAGGTGCTTTGATGGGGTGTTGGGAGTGAAAATTCAAGAATTGTAACAATACAATTCTTCCTCTTTCAGGCAGATATTAGATCAGGGTTTCAGGGACATCCCTGAAGCATAATTGCATTTGTGCGTACAAATGCGTTGCTTGCTAACCCAGAGGACAGGGGAAATGTGCGTACACAGAAAAGTATCATATGCAAATAGAATCATAATCGACAATACAGTTTTCTCCGCAGTACACTTGTATCTTGATGTATCAATATAACATATATATAATATATGTATGATGAGGTTTCAGTGGGATGACAACAAAGAGAAGATCAATATCTCAAAGCATGGGTTGAGTTTTAGGGTAGCAGCCACGGTGTTTAACGACGATGATCGTCTCGAGATATTCGATCAGGAACATAGTACCGCTGAAGAGGAGCGATACATAACGATTGGCCGCATTGAAGGCACTGTTGTTGTCATAATGGTGGTTCATACTGAACGAGATGATATGATACGCATAATCTCCGCTAGGTATGCAACTGCAGAAGAGGAAAGGTGGTATTACGATGGCATTGGTTGAGTATAAGTTAAAGGATAAAGACAATCTCACAGAAGAGGAGATTAAGGCGGTTGAGGCTGGTCGTAAGAAGTCGGTTGTATTTGATGATGATTCGCCAGAGATTACTCCTGAAATGATGAAGCGGGCATATAGACCAGGTCGCGCTAAATCTACCAAGAAAATGGTTTCAATGTACATGGAAGAAGCTGATATTGAATACTTTAAGTCAATGTCAAAAGACACGGGTATTCCTTATCAGACACTTATCAGTATGTATTTGACTGATTGCAGGAAAACCAAGAGGACATTTAATCCGGTTTGGGAAGAACCTGCATAATAAAGTTAGAATGATCCCCTGATGTTGAACAAACTTCAGGGGGTTCTTTTAATAACCCTTGGGTAAGTAATTTTCATTGTGGTCTTGGTATAATAATGGCTAAAAATGAAGGTGAGTTAATGTGAGTGATTTGCTAAATATCTATAAATGGCGAAGTGCTTCAAAGGAAGAAATAGATCTTATAAAGCGTTGGTGTCGGGACAGATTTCCGTTTCAGATAAGTGCATTTATCCTTATATAATTAATTCATATTGGAAACACGGTGTAGAAGCGTGAAAAGAAAGCAAGTATAAACATGGATATAGAATCTATTATTTCTCAAATAAACGCAGGATACGAAGTAACCGAAACGGATTTGAATAGCATAGAAAATAGTTTGGGAATTAAAATTCCACCTCTTATGCGAGACTATTATCTTAGATATAACGGAGCTTGGGTAAAGACTATTTATGCTAAAGGAATAGATGGTGATATATATGGTCTTCATGGAATCTCGCCAATAAAGTACAAGAATAAACCGGCAGGTAATAACACGTTTGTGCCGGATGATTCAGGAATAGGTGAATTCGAACAGTATGTTGAATGGAATAGGGATTATGATGTAGTAGTGAGTAATAGATTGGTTCCTTTTGCTTACGATGAAGGCGGAGAAATGTATTACTGGCAAGCAGAGACTACAGCTGTATATTACGTTCTTTCGGAAGATATTGATAATGCAAAAAGAGTATTCGATGATCTGGAGAGCTTTTTTCAAGCATTTTGTGATGCAGTAAGACTTAAAGAATCTTTGGAGGATAATAAACCCAAAGAATCTATAGAAGAATTGGAGAAGAATTGTTGGGATGAGCCACCACACTATTCATCATACGTGGTAATAACATCATATAAGGCCAGACAAAAACCTATATGTGAACTGACAGATGAAGAGATTCGACTTTTGATCAGTCAAAAGATCGGACTGAAATACTTGTTGCCAATAGCTGTCAGAATGTTGCAGATCAATCCATTTATGATGATAACGTTTTACCCTGGTGACTTAATGAATTGCTTGCTTACTTTGGATGTTGAAGATTGGAAGGATAATACGGACGTCTTTAGAAATTTCTTTCAAATTGCTTTGGATAATCAAGTGCGTATATTTCAAAACAAAGAATTATCAGGAGATAGATTACTTCGACTGATGGATTACTATTCTTCTTTACAGTGACTATGGTTACAGGGAAAGTAGAGGAATGAAAACGACCGGCTGTTATACATCCGGTCGTAGTTGTTTGTGCGTGTCCCAGTTCGCAAAAATTGGTAAGTTTTTGGTAAATTGCGATTTCTACAAGAATGTAAAGCCCTACAATGCCTGTATTTACTGACTTCTTGCGACACGATTTGTAAAAGTGGTCGAGGTGACAGGATTCGAACCTGCGACCCCATGCTCCCAAAGCACGTACGCTACCAACTGCGCTACACCTCGATCTTTAGCCAATAGATTGTACCACAAAACTGCGGCAATGTGATGCTGTTTCAAATCACGTGGGGTGTATAATCTTAAGCAGGAGGATAATTCTTATGTCTAGGGATAAGAGAATGAAGGGCGGGAAGTGAAGCCTGTAACGTTTATGAGTCGTACATAAAGAATCGGTATGTGATATTCTATTTTCAAAAACAATAGAGAAACGCAGCATGGGTTTAAAGAACAAGACTAAATATTTAACGTTACTGATAACGCTCGCAGGGCTTGTCATACTCGGTTTGGCACTTATGACGGTTGTTCCTAAGATGAAGCTCTGGGCACGCACCTACAGCAATGAGAACGCACGTTATGTGACCCTTACTCCCGGTCAGGATGCATCAGTGGTTTTTTCTGCCCCTTGCAGCACTGTCTACAGCATCACTGTTAATCTCGAGAGTGTCTCATCATTTGAAGATCCGATATCGAAGATAGATGCAAGGATCGAACTCCAGGATATCTATGGCAATATAATTTTTTCCTGTCCTGTTAACTCAGTCTATGAAGAGAGTGTACAGATCAATAATGTCCCGCTTAATAGAGGCGAGAAATATCAGATAGTCTTTGCATTAGACGATGTTGAAGGAGAAGCCCAACAGATTGGCGTTGGCGTCACTGGCAGTGGTGATCTTGCTATCGGATTAAGGGGAGTCAATTCCGGCGTTCCTGAGAAGACTTCGTTCCTTGCTGCATATGTTATCTTCGCTTTGCTTGTGCTTGTGTATGTATATTCTCTGTTGATTACGAATCCTAAGGATATCGAACTCACCGGCAAGGTTCTGATGATAGCAGGTGTTGCTATGGCACTTGTGTTTATTAATCAGTACTTTGATCTTTTTATCATAGCCAAATGTGGTCTTCGTATGATCGATTCGGTCAAAGCGGGAGAGTTCTTCTCATATTACGATCATGCTTATAGTGCTGAACTTCTAAGCGGCAGTCCTGCCAAGTTCTTCGGCTACAATTATAACGTGCTTACAGTTCTTCCCATTGCGGTTGCAATGATACCGTTCAGCTTCTTTGCTGATGGTAATATCGGTTTTGGTTTCATAGGGGATCTGGCAGTCTGGTATCTTGATATCATTGTAGCAGTACTCATCATATGGTCGGTGAAGCTTACTGACAGGATTGGCAAAGCGTGCGGTATGCCCGATGAATACAACAGAAGCGTTAAGCTGGTATATGCGTTTTCTCCCATGCTTCTTTATATTTCTGTAGGCTTCGGGCAGATAGATATCATATACGTTATCCTGATGCTTTTTGCATTCCCTTTCTACTACAGAGGAAAGTATAAGATGTTCTCGTTCATTATGGCTTTCGCTGTGGTGATGAAGCTAATACCGTTCCTGATATTCGTTCCTCTGATACTTCTTACCAACAAGAAGATAAAAGACATCTTCCTTAATACACTCATATGCCTGTCGGTTAAACTGGGTATATCGCTCCTGTTCGAGAGAGGAACGGGTTATGATGCTATAACTAACATCACTTCTGACAGGTATGACTTTGCGGGCAGGCTTTTCGAGGTGGGAATAGGCGGCCTTTCTTTGTTTGTGATGGCATTTGCCGGACTTTGCATATACTGTTACAAGAAGGATATCGATGCCGCGGATAAGAAGAAGCTGCTCTATATATCTATGCTTGTGATTCTGGCGGTTTATTCAGCATTTACGGCATTTGTGGATGTGCATCAGCAGTGGCTCATTCCTCTCGTTCTCTCACTGGCTTTCCTGATTCCGTTTTTGGGGAAAGACAAGAGAATCATTATTCTTATGGGGGCTTTCGAGATTTTGCTTATCGTCATCCACTCTTACATACTGGACTCTGTCTATATGATCGGGAACGGTATGCTTTCTATCGAAGACTATAACTACAGTGGCATCACCATTGTTGAGCTGCTTGATAACATCACGCCGGTAGCATTCCCTCTTATAAGAAGCGTTATCGTGGTTCTCCTGTTCGGGTTAATTGTTATTTTCGCAAGGCGCACCCCGAACGATGTTGAAGATGAACTTACAGTTGACCGGACTCTCGCGACAGGAAGGATTCTGCTCCTTTATCTGTACTTTATATTCTGCTTCTGGTGTTACTGTTATGTAGGATAAAATGAAGGGCGGGAAGTGATTCCCGCCCTTTTCCTTTGTGCTGTGTATTGTCTTTAGTTTGCTGCGCTCCAGCCTACGCCATACAGGTAGTCTCCGCTGGCGATATCTTCTTCGGAAGCATAGTAGGGCATAGGAAGTGTGCCTGTCATGGGAACATTGCCGACAAGGATGTCTGCGATGCCGTTACCGCCCTCGGAACCCGGCAGATAGCAGAAGTAGCAGGAATCCCATTCGTCGATATAGTCTTCAACGATCATGTTACGTCCTGCGACAACAAGTGTGACGATAGGACGCTCGAGATCTTCAGCATCTCGGATAGCTTCTGCGTTGCCGTCGAGTACCTGTGAGCCTTCTGTGATGGACAGGGAAGCTGTGTCGCCGTTCCACTCTGCGTACGGATACTCACCGATGCAAAGAACTACGAGGTCGCAGGATTCAGCCATGTCGGGATCAGTTACTACTTCGAATCCGATCTCTTCCGCTGCAGCCTGGAGACCTTCAAGGATAGTTACGCCTTCAGGGACACAACGGTAGCCCAAGTCGCTGTCAGCACAGCCTTCCCAGCCGTATGTCCAACCGCCGCACAGAACGCCTGTGTCGTCAGCTGCAGGGCCCATTACAAGAACTCTCATTCCGGGCTCGATAGTAGCGTAGTCACCAAGCTTCATGGGAACGATGGACTCAGCTGCGAGAAGTCTTGCAACTTCGTGTGAGTGGTCTGAATTGAAGCTGTATGTGGGGTCGAAGTTCTCGATATAAGGATCGTCGAACAGACCTGCATCGAGCTTAACCTGAATGATTCTTCTTACTGCATCGTCAACGCGCTCTTCAGGAATGTCTCCGTTCTCGACACCGTCAACGATAGCCTGACGTGCTTCTTCGTAATTGCCTGCTTCCATGAGCATGTCGATACCTGCGTTTACTGCGAGGCAGACATTCTCGTACAGATTAGAGCCGGAGCACTTCTCGATGGCATCCCAGTCGGAGATGATGAAGCCTTCGAACCCGAAGTCGTTCTTGAGCATCCAGATGTACTCTGCATTCTCGTGCATCTTCGTACCCCACAGGGAAGTGTGGGAGATCATGATGGTCTGCGCGCCGAGGTCGATCATGTGCTGGTAAACAGCAAGACATGCGTCTATCTGCTCCTGCGTGGGCTGTGAGTCGCCTCTGTCAATAAGGCGGTTGATGCCCTCAGAGTTCTCGCCCGTACCGTAAACAACATAGCCCTCTGCGAAAAAGTGCTTAGGGCACACGATAACACCTTCAGACAGCTGGCCCGTAATGAAAGCCGTTGCCATGGAGTCGCAAAGGTCGAACTCGGAAGAGTAGCACTCGTAAGTTCTTCCCCAGCGCGGGTCGATACAGTTGTTTACCACCGGCGCGAAATTGAAGATCTGCTCTGCGTGGATCATCTCGCTTCCTACGATAGCTCCGTATTCTTCTGTAAGCTCAGGGTCGTTTGCAGCACCGATGTTGATGTTGTGAGGAAAGATAACGCATCCGCTCGTGAAGTTGACGCCGTGAACACTGTCGTTACCGTAGAGCATCGGGATTCCGGCATCTGCAGCAAGAGCCGCATCCTGGTAGCCATCAATGATCTGTCGCCATTCGCTTACGGATAACTCGGGGAAAAGGCTGTAGTGGCTTAATACTGAGCCGTAACCGAATTCTTCCATATCATCGTAATCAAGATTGTAAAGTGCGCCCTGTACCATCTGGGCTGCCTTCTGTTCGAGTGTTAATGAAGCTACAATCTGCTCAGCTGTCATGCCTGTGAAGTCGGTAGCCTCAGGGATATCGACTTCTACTACTGTCTCGCCGGAAACGGCTGAAGTCTCAGCAGTCTGCCCGACTGTCTCGTCTATACTCTCGACAGTTGTTGTGCTGCAGGCGTTGAGAAGGAGTGTTCCCGTGAGCAGCATAGCTGTTAATGTTTTCTTTTTCATAACATTACCTCGTGGGTTTGATTAGCAACATATATTATAATGGAAGTTGATATAACGGTGTATGAAAAAGGGGGCAATATGCGCGTTAAATCATATAGAGAGATGACTGAGGTTGAAAGAAAGAGTAATTCTCTCGAGGCAAAGATCGTAAGGGGCCTTATAACTGTCAGTGTTTTACTCGGAATAACTCTTCTCGCTACAGGTCTTGGCCTTTATGGTTATTCACTTGGTAAGAAATATATTAAAGATGCTGATCATATATCCAAGATAGCGGCGCAGTCTGCAAAGCGCGGCACAGATGTAATCGGATTTGCCGACACTGTTATGGAAAGATACAGAAGTCTTACTGACGAGCAGCGCGCTCTGGTCGGTACCGAAGAATACAGGGAACTTTTCGCTGATTGCTATGAAGATGGCAGGTACAATTTGTTGGTTCACATGTTCCCGCAGTACCTTAACTTCGATGAAGTTTCTGATGTGTATATTGCCATGTATGATGAACAGACATGCTCCATCGTTTATATTTCCGACCCTGATCCTGTCGGGATGCTTTATCCGGGTGAGTGGGAACCGGTTAACGAAGCAGGAATGAGAAAGTTCCTGGACTATGACGGAGTAGGAATTCTTTATGATATGGACAAGACGGATAAATACGGCTGGATGTGCACGGTAGGTACGCCTATCTGCGATAGCACCGGACGTATATCTGCTTTTGTTCTGGTTGATCTTACTGTAGATGAGTTGTGGGCGGGAATGCGTGCTTACACTCTTCAGATAACACTGATGCTGCTCCTTATCGTGATGGTGCTTATGCTCATTACGGTAAGAAGAATCAAGAAATTTATGGTCGGTCCCATCAATGAGATAGCCGGTGCGGCGCAGGCTTATGTTGATGACAAAAAGGCCGGTAAGCGTGGAGGACAGCACTTCTCCAAGCTTGATATACATACGGGAGATGAGATTGAGAATCTAGGCATCACCATGGCTGAGATGGAAGGTGAGATGGCTGACTTTATTCAGAATCTTGCTTCTGTTACTGCGGAGAAAGAGCGTATTAGTACTGAGCTTTCAGTAGCAAATAGAATTCAGGCTGCCATGCTCCCGCATATCTTCCCGGCTTTTCCTGACAGAACAGAGTTTGATGTATATGCCACGATGGATCCTGCGAAGGAGGTCGGAGGCGATTTCTATGATTATTTCCTTATCGATGACGATCACCTGGCTCTTGTAATGGCGGACGTATCCGGTAAGGGTGTGCCTGCGGCTTTGTTCATGATGGCTTCTAAGATCATGATCGCGAACTATGCCAAGATGGGTAAGACTCCTTCTGAGATCCTTACCATTACTAACGACACTATCTGCTCCAATAACCAGGAGGAGATGTTCGTTACTGTATGGCTTGGTGTGTTCGAGATCTCAACAGGAAAGCTCATCGCTTCCAATGCAGGCCACGAGTATCCCGTCTTTATGCGTGACGGTAAGTTCGAAGTCTATAAGGATCAGCACGGTATGGTTATAGGCTACGAAGCTGGCATGACCTACAAGGATTACGAGGTTACGCTCAAGCCCGGAGATAAGCTGTTCCTGTATACTGACGGCGTGCCCGAGGCTACGGATAAGGATGAGAAGCTTTTCGGCATGGAGCGCATGGTAAGTGCACTTAATACAGCTCCGGAAGAAACCCCGGAGCAGATTCTGCAGAATATTAGAGAAGCAGTTGATGAATTCGTACAGTCAGAGGAGCAGTTCGACGATCTGACTATGCTTTGCTTCGAGTATCGTTCTCGTGAACAATCTTAAGGAACTTGTCCTTAGGAACAGGCTTTGAGAAGAAGTAGCCCTGCAGGTAATTAACACCCATAGGTTCGAGCAGCTTTATCTGCTCTTCTGTCTCGACGCCCTCTACGAGGATGTTGAGTTCCATCTGGTGGATCATTCTGATGCAGTTCTCAAGGATGATGAATCCGAGTTCGCTCTTCTCAGCTTCCCACAGGATGCTCTTATCAATCTTGATGCAGTCGAGGTTCATGGAAGCCAGCGCCTTCATGTTGGAGTAGCCTGTGCCGTAGTCGTCCATCGAGAACAGGAAGCCCTCTTTCTTAAGGTCATTGATAACGTTGTTCAGGACGTCGTAACTGCCACCTGAAACAGACTCAGTTACCTCGAAGTTGATCATGCTCTTATCGACACCGGTCATATCGACGATACCGTTAATGTGGTCGACGAAGCCGGGCTTCATGAGCTGTACTACAGAAAGGTTGACGTTGATGCAGTCAACATACTCATCGAGTTTCTCTTCCTTAATTGTCTTACATACTTCCATGAGAACGTAGTCGTCGATAGCGTCGATGAGACCGTTATTCTCAGCAACAGGAATGAACTCGTCAGGGAACAGAAGTCCCATCTCATCATCACGAAGTCTTACGAGTGCCTCAGCACCATGCAGCTTTCTGCCGTCGATCGTGTATGTCGGCTGGAAGAATACTTCGAACTTGCCTTCTGCAAGACCATTGGAGATGGATTTCTCGATGGCGGAACCTCTTAAGATATTGTTCAAGTCATCTCCGAAGAGAATCTTCTTAGCACCCTTTCCGGGCTTGAAGCTGTCGAACATATACAGGGAATCGTTAAGAGTGTCGAGCTGCTCAGGAATCTTCGCAACGAGCAGGGAAGATGACAGAAGAACCATCGTGTCAACGAGCTTCCAAGGCTTGTCGAATCTGAGCGCGATTCTTGATGCCAGATCGTAAGCCTCATCATCGTTCTTACCGAATGCCATAAGAACGAATGTCCTTCGTCCAAGCTTGTAAACGTTGTACTTCTGATGGATGGAAACGAGATACTCTGAGACTTTCCTTTCAGCCATCTCACGGTTTGCCTGACCGCTCTTTCTTGAGATGATCTCAGGCGTCTCGATTCTTAAGCAGACCGCGTGTACCTTGGTCTTGTTAAGAAGGTAAGTCTGAAGATCCATTATGAAGGCCTGTCGGTTATAAAGACCTGTCTCAGGGTCGATCCTGTCATCTTCATTCTCGATGATCATCATGACGCCGGTAAGACCGATAGCCTCGGCGAAGAGCTCTACCTTGATATGAGGGTCGAGAAGCTGAATGACGATACCTGCGATGGTGATTATCGAGAACATCAACATGCCGATACGTCTCTTCCTGTTAAGTGCGCCCCATGCCGTATAGATATACTTGAATGAGAGCACGAGGAAGATCGCAGCTGCCACATAGATGATGGCTTCACCCCAGTTGCGTGTGAAAGCATTAGTTTCCTTATCTCTGAAGTAGACCCAGTGAGTAAAAGGATTGGTTATGGCAAGGATCTCGGTAATGCCGAAGATAAAGTAGTAGATGTATTTCTTGTAGTTGGCGTTCGACTTAAATACAACACCGCACACATGCGAGATGTAGAAGAAGAACATCGGCGCCAGTGCGGTGTGGAAAACAAAGTAGATAAACCTCGCGCGGTCGGTGATGGGTTTGGCGATATCCGCGATCTCAATATACGGAGCATAGTAGCCCGTAAGTGTATTGCACACGCCGTTCATGGCAACGATACACAGAAGGAGCATGAAGATCTTGTTCTGCGTTTTGCCCATGTTGTTCTGCACCTTTACGAAAAGGAGGTCAGAGACGCATATACATACGGCTGCGAAAGATAGAGCGAATGTCAGATCATTCCATCTGTCCATAGGTCACCTGAGGTTACGGCAGGGAATTACGGGTGAGTGTTGAGCATCGCGATAATGTCAGGAAGGATCTCATCAACCTTATCATTATCGAGCTGGCACGTTCCTGCATTAGGATGTCCGCCGCCGCCGTAGTCGAGACAGAGCTGACCGATATCGAGTGTGCCTGCCTTGTTGATGATCGACTTACCGATCATGACAGCAGTGTTCTGCTTCTTGAAGCCCCATGCTACATGAACGCTCATCTCAACTTCAGGCCACATAGCGTAGACCATGAAGCGGTTGCCTGCGTAGATAGTCTCGAGAGGTCTTAAGTCGATGACTGCGACCTTGTCGTGGATGACTACGATATCCTTGAGCTGCTGCTTGAACAGTTCCTGCTGCTCGAAGTAAAGGTCAACTCTCTCCTTAACGTCAGGGAGAGCGAGGACTTCTTCAATCGAATGACCTACACAGTAATCGATAAGCTCCATCATGAGCTGGTAGTTGGATATTCTGAAGTCGTGGAAACGTCCTAAGCCTGTTCTTGCATCCATGAGGAAGTTCATGAGAACCCAGTCCTTAGGATTGAGGATCTCGTCAGCTGTGAAGTCCGCACTGTCGCCCTTATCAACTGCTTCCATGATCTCTTCTGTTACTGTCTTGAAAGTATCAGCTCCGCCGTAGTAATCATAAACAACACGTGCAGCTGACTTTGCTACATAGCAGATATACTGCTCCTTGATAGCTTCCATGTCATTTCTGGAAAGCTCACTCTCGTGGTGGTCAAATGCGATACCTACTCTGGGATCGAAGGGGAGGTTAGTGGTGATGTCGTTGCTTGACAGCTCGACCTTGCCGTCCTGAACATCCTTCGGATGAACGAACTTGATCTCACCGATGACATCAAGCTCTCTGAAGAGCATGGCACATACCAAACCGTCAAAATCACTTCTTGTAACAAGGCGCATCTTTTCTTCCATATCATTACCTCCGCTATAGAGTTTTGTATCTTCTTTAATAATAGCAGTGAGTAGTTATATAATGATAAAACAGTATGTAAATAAACTTTTAAAACTAGGGGCGGTAATTTAATGAGTAAGGCGTACAATAGGCATATCACAATCATAAGTATTGTGACTTTCTTTGTATTGCTCGTGGCATATTATTTCTATCATCAGAATACTCAGTTGATAGCTTCAGATAATTGTTCTATGTTTCCGATCCTTCTGGATTTTCTTAACGGAAATTATCTGATGGAGAACTGGGTAGTTGGAACCGCCAGCTTCGCTTTTACAGATACGATATGGTGCCTGCCAGGGCTCCTTCTGGGTATACATGTTCCGAAGATAATGAGCTTCTGCGGAGCGCTCTTTCATGCGGCATTAGTTTCCGTTCTTCTCTATATGCTCTTAAGAGATGAGGGAGAAAGAGGGAATGTAAAGAGCACCCGCATCGCAGTTGCTATCACGACAATCTATCTCATGCTGATTGCCGTTGTTCCATATTCGGGTTATACGATTGAGAATCCTACATATCTGTATCTTAATCTTAACCTTCATGCAGGAGCATTCATGTTTATGGCGATCGAGATGCTTCTGTTGTTCCTGTGGTGGAAGTCAGATTATAAGAAAAAGATCTATCCGATACTCTTTACCATATACGGAATACTCGGTCAGATGTCAGACAGCACACCTTTGATGTTGTTCTTTGGGCCCTTGTGCGTATATGCGGCTTACTTCCTCATCTGGCCGAAGGTCGAGAAGAACAACAAGAAGAATATCTTTCTCGTTGCAGATTCCATTTTCATTGTAGTTGTTTCTGCCTGTATCAATAAGCTGATCGCTTCTATCGGAGGCCTTACTGTATTAGGTACGGAATTTGGTTTTAACAAGCCGGATGAGACTATCAGTTATGTTAAGGTCCTTGCCATCAAGCTTCTGAACCTGTTAGGCTTCGATGTAAAGTACGGTATATCTTTTAATCCTTATCTTGTTATAGTCTGCCTAATCATTCTTCTCTTGGCAGCCTCGGTTATCTACCAGTTGGTCTTGGCAATCAGATCAAAGCCGGATAAATTAGGTCTGCTTCTGGCGTTGGGAATTGTTTCGAATGTAGTGGGAGTGCTCTTTATTGCTTCCGGTTACGATACTGTCTCTGCAAGGCACATTATGGCTATACCTTTCTTCGGGGCTGTGCTTGTGGCGAAGATGCTTTTCGCTATTTCGCGAAAAGAGAAGAAGATGTTCACGTGTGCGCTCGCTGCTGTGCTTGTCATCTCGCTCGGGTACGGTGCCTACAATCTCATCAAGATCAAGGACCTTCCAAGCTACGGTGATGACGGCGAGGCTGTGGCAGAGTACATTGCCCAAAGAGGCGGCGAGACGGGATACGGTGCGCTGTGGGTGTATACAACAATATCTGCGTATACTGATTTTGAGACCACGCTCGTGCCCATACGCTGGGACGGTTTGGGAAACGGTTTCTACAAATATAATCTCCTGATAAATACAACGTGGTACGATGAGAGTGATATACACTATATTGTTCTGCTCTCTAACGAGGGGGATCTGTATGCAGACGGCGGAAACAGAACGGATTTCCTGAAGTTTGCAGGTGAGCCTGATGAGGATGTCGTATTCGGAATATATGAAGTCATGTATTACGAAGAAAATCTTGCTCAGTATTGTATCAGGACTGAATAAAAGTTTGAGGTGTAAAAGGTATGGATAAGATTGCTGTTCTCATTCCGTGTTATAACGAGAGTGCAACAATAGAGAAGGTCGTTAAGGACTTTCAGAAAGCTTTGCCGGATGCGGTTATTTATGTCTATGACAACAACTCTTCTGACGGCACGGCACAGATAGCAAAGAATGCCGGTGCTGTCGTAAGACATGAGTATCAGCAGGGTAAGGGTAATGTTATCCGCCGTATGTTCAGAGAGATTGATGCCGAGTGTTATATCATGACTGACGGAGATGATACTTATCCTGCGGAGTGCGCGCCTGCGATGGCCAAAAGAGTCCTCGAACGCCACGCTGACATGGTAGTCGGAGACAGATTATCGTCCACTTACTTCGAGGAGAATAAGCGTCCGTTTCATAACTTCGGTAACTCCATAGTTCGTAAGTCCATCAACCTTCTGTTCAAGAGCGACATCAAGGATATCATGACGGGATACAGAGCTTTCTCATATCAGTTCGCGAAGACGTTCCCTGTGCTGTCCAAGGGCTTTGAGATAGAGACCGAGATGAGTATTCATGCGATCGATAAGAACCTGTTCGTGGAGAATGAGGTAATTGAGTACCGTGACAGACCTGAAGGCAGTGAGTCAAAGCTCAACACTTATTCTGACGGCATGAAGGTAATAAGAACTATCATCCGTCTGTTTAAGAACTACAGACCGTTCGCATTCTTCGGTACGATTGCAGCAGTTCTTGCTGTCGTGTCGATAGCGTGTTTTGTTCCGATATTGATCGAGTATATTGAGACCGGCCTCGTTCCGCGTTTTCCTACTTTGATCGTCTGCGGCTTTATGATGGTCGCAGCAATCCAGTCCTTCTTCGCAGGCCTTCAGTTAGAGACCATTGTTCAGAAGAACAGACAGGATTTTGAGATGGAATTGATTAAAGTCAGTACTTTAAAGAATCGCGATTAACCCAAGTCGGGATCGATGTGGAGCTTCTCCATGTCGTGCATCCACTTGCTGAAAGCATCCGTTACCTTGTGGGCGTCGTTGTCGTGATCCTTGCCGTAGATAGGCTCGCCGACGTAGATGATGAGCTTCCTTCTCTTGAAGGGTGCCTTCCAGGGGTGAGGCCACTTCTGTGTTCTCGGCCAGATCTGATATGCACCTGAGATGTAAACGGGAACAAGAGGTACGCCTGCCTTAACTGCGATGTAAGCTGCGCCGTCCTTCATGGGACCGAGCTTACCGTCGTGTGTGCGTGTGCCTTCAGGGAAGACGAAGCAGATGTTACCCTTCTCGACTTCTTTCTTAGCCTTGATGAGACCGCGAACGGGGTTGCCGTAACGGTCAACGGCGATGCCGCGTCCTACCTGCATGATGAGGCGGCCGAGCTTGCCGTAATCTGTCTCGAGGTCAGCTCCTACGAGCGCGCACATCCACTTGAAGTGGCCGCGGGGGAGGAACTTGTCTATGAGTACGCCGTCAGCGAAACACTGATGGTTGGCTGCAACAACATAAGGATTATTCTTAGGGAAATTGTCTCTGCCGACACACTTGAAGTCGGTGAGGATGCTTGCGAGGAAGAGGAACCCTATCTTGGCAAGGTTACCCTTGATGCCTCTCTTTACCGGATACTTCTCATCCAGATGCTTGTGGTGATCTACCGGTTTTGTTGTATTTTCCTTGTTCTCAGCCATGTAAAACCCCTCTGTAACAGTGTTAATTCTGCCTAAACTTATAATTATCATAACGATAATACTTCTTAAGTCAAACTATATAGACTTAAAATAATCAAAATGTTATTATCTTATAGTTTTGAACGGAGGGCGTAATGCGCGAGATAACCGGCACAGCTATATATAAAGCGGAATACCACGAGAACATCCGCGATCTGATGATGGATGCCTGCGAGAAACACGCAGCTCTCGATGCTTTTATATTCAGAAGAAATCCCAAGGAATCCGAGACACACAGAACTTTCGCCGAGTACGGTGACGATATCAAGAGCCTCGGAACATATATCCTGAACAGTAAGTTCAAGGGTGAGCGTCTTGCAGTTGTAGGCGCGAACTCTTATGAGTGGCACCTTTGCTACAACGCTATCCTCGACACGGATTCTGTCGGTGTTCCGCTTGACAGAATGCTTCCTGAGGACGAGCTTATCGCGCTCCTTGAGAGGTCGCAGGCGAAGGTTATCTTCTACCAGCAGAAGCACCACGCCATGATGGTGTCCATCGCGAACAAGCAGAAGGAAGGCAGCATCAAGTCCTGCATCGAGAAGTTCGTATGCATGTACAAGGACGGCCTCGGCAAGGGTGAGGATCTCTCACTCGACGGCTTCGAGGATCTGTACGAGCTTATCGCCAAGGGTAAGGCCCTGCGCGAAAAGGGTGACGACTCCTTCATGACAACACCCATCTCTTCAGATGAGCCTCGTATCATACTCTTTACTTCCGGTACGACTTCCATGAGTAAAGGTGTACTTCTTACACACAGAAACATCTGCTCTAACGTGTACTACATTCAGCAGACACTGCCTGTATTTGCAGGAGACCGTGCGTTCTCGATTCTGCCTTTGCATCACACTTTCGAGAATACATGTGACTTCTTTATCCTGTATGTGGGCGGATGCCTGTGTCTGTCTGACGGACTTCGTTATATCGTAAAGAACCTGAAGGAGTGGCATCCTGAAGTATGTATTTCCGTTCCGCTTCTTTACGAGAATATCTATTCCAAGATCGAAGAGGGTATCAAGGCGTCCGGTAAGGAGAAGCTTATCAACGTAATGGTGCCTGTTACCAAGTTCCTGAAGAGGTGCGGACTTGATGTAAGACGCGCTGTATTCAAGGAGATCCTCGATAACTTGGGCGGCGACATGAGAATGGTAGTTATCGGTGGTGCCGGTATAGATAAGAGATATATCGATGCATTTACGAACTTCGGTATTGAGTTCTTTATGGGTTACGGTCTGACGGAGACTTCACCTGTTATCTCGGTTACCAATGAGTTATGTAATGTTCACGGAAGTGTAGGCCGTCCGCTGGTTGGTATCACAGCTGCAATCGATACAGAGGAGACCGGTGCTAATGTTGTAGGCGAGATCATAACGAAGTCTGACTGCGTTATGAAGGGCTACTTCGAGAATGAGGAAGCAACTAAGGAAGTCATCGATGAGAACGGCTGGTTCCATACAGGTGACATGGGTTATATCGACAAGAAGGGTTCCATCCATATCACGGGCCGTGTTAAGTCCATGATCGTTCTTACTTCAGGTAAGAAGGCTTTCCCTGAGGAAATCGAATCTTTGATCACTGAGATTAAGGGTGTAACTGAGGCGTTCGTCTGGGGTGCAGGCAATGACAGAGGTCAGATTGATATCACTGCTAAGCTTCTTATCGACCGTTCTGCGATTGGTAAGGAACTTGGTCTTGAGAAGGATCCCGACGACGAGACTGTTGCTGATTATCTTGCAGAGCAGATGCGCATCGTAAACCACAAGATGCCTTCCTATAAGATCGTACATAATTATGTGTTCTCTGAAGAGGACATGATCAAGACAACGACGCTTAAGATCAAGCGTCCCAAGGAGCAGGAAGCTATCGAGAATAAGCTCGCTGCCAAGGGCGTAACACTTCGCGAGATCAACGGAAAGAATATCGATAAGATCTGATAAGCGACTTTAATAGGACAGTTTAAAAAACGTCATGAGGTATAATAATCTTATTATCACTTCATGGCGGTTTTTGTATGATTAAGATCATTCCTTATACAACTTACAGACCCTTGACTGAGTTTGCTGTTGAGGATCAGATGAAGTCTGTGAAGAAGGGTCAGCAGACTGTCTTTATAGTGCCTGAGTCGGTTAAGGCTTCGGTGGAAAGACTTGTGTTCGACCGTCTGGTTAAGGACAGATCCTTATCTGATGATATTAAGACTTCATTCGGTCCCGTTAGTGCGGGAACGCTCGATATAGATGTGTTAAGTTTTGTGCGTTTGTCGTACAAGATTCTGGCGATGACGGGTCGTGAATCTCCTTCAGATGATTCGGTTCTTCGTAACCTGATCTACCGTGTGCTGACGGATTCGCCGTCTGACTTTCCGAACTTTAACCGCCTTCGCCGCCACTTCGAATACGTCGATATGTTAGTCAACCTGATAGGTGATTTCCATCGTTATGATATCGGTGCAGATAAGATCGAAGCACTGATTAGTAGTGAAGGTGATACTGACGGTAAGCTTAGTGAGATGCTGCTTCTTATGAGAAGAACAGATGAGCTGGGTAAGAAGTACGGATTGCCTGTTGATGAGACTTTACCTGATGCTGCGGCTAAGGCTGTAATGTCATTGGCTGACGGCGTACCTTCACGATATAAGTCGCTCGCTTCTTTTGTTAAGTCGAGATTTGTAATAACAGGTCTTGGAAGCGCACGTAACCTTACTCCTCAGGAAAGAAGACTTATTAAAGCTTTATCTGATGCAGGTGCTGAAGTTATAGTTTATGCGTCTTCTTCAAGTGAAGGTGATGACGGAGCTTTCAGTGAGTTCGGACAGAAGACGATTGCTGACCTCGAGAGTGCAGGGGGAACGGTTTGTGAGCCTGCGCTTTTCGCGAATGAGGATGAGAACAGGCTGAATGTTATTGCAAGGCATTATGCTCGCGGTGACATGGATGTGAATGTGTCTACGATGCCGCAGGATGATTCGGTTGAGTTGCTTTCTTATGCTTATCATGATGATGCCGTGTCTTATGTAGCGAACGAGATCAATAAGCTTGTGCGTGTTGATAAGAAGTACCGCTATAGTGACATCAGGATATTGTGTGTTGATGAAGAGTATAAGGAGCGCATCAAGAGTATTTTCAGTCTGTTTGATCTGCAGGCTTTTATCGATAAGAAGGTCATACTGCTGAATACTCCGGTCGTAAGATTCGTTATTGGTCTTCTTGATCTGTCGTTATACGATTATGATGCGAATGCTGTTCTGAAGATCCTGCGTACGGGTGTACTCACTGGTGCCAGAAGAGATCTGGTCGATGTGTTCGATAATTACCTGCTCCGCGAGAATATCCGTAATAGGAGCAGACTGTTCAACGAGAATTTCTATAAGCTTACATTCGAGTTAGACGGTGAACAGATACAGAAGGATGAGTTTAAGATCTTTGATAACGGAAGACTTATCGTAGACGGACCTTCGTATCTGTATGAGCATATAGTTAAGAAGGTGCTCGTTCCGTTAAGTGAGATAACGGATGCGATTGATGCGAAGACGACCATTGCAGGTAAGGCTGAGACACTTGCCAGGTATGTAGGTGGTCTTAAGAAAGAGGTCGAAGCTTTACGTGATGAGTTTATCGATCGCGGAGATCAGGATACGGCTCTGGCTATCGTCAAAGGTTATACGGAGATCATGGGCCTTCTTTCATCTTTGACGGGCGAGCTTAATGAGGTTGAGATTACTCGCGAACAGTTCGCATCTTTGATCAAGACTGACATGAGGAATAAGGCATCGGGAAGTATTCCTCTGTGTGCTGATTCTGTTCAGATCACATCAGTTGAATCGTCTGTTTATACATCTTGTAAGGTGCTTTATATCCTTGGTGCGAATGCTGAGAATTTCCCTCATAAGTCTTCTCGTGAAGGCATCTTACCTTCGACTAAGCTTAAGGCTTTGGGACTTCCTGATAAGGTTCAGATGAGATCAAGACAGGAGTTCATCGAAGCGGCGCTTCTTCTTAACTGCGCATCGGATAAGCTTTGCTTTATCACGCCGGCTTCTGAGATGCCGAGTTCTGTATTCACGTACATAAGAAGAGCACTTCAGGAAGGTGAGGATGAGTATCCGATTCCGACCGGAGGATTCGAGACTCCTGTATATGGCGATCCTGTTCAGAGACGTCATGATGCTTCGGATGAGAACTCGAGTTTTATTACTCCTTCGCATATGAATCAGCTTCTGTCCGGAAGGAATACCTGCAGTGTATCTTCGATCGAGAAGTATAACGGATGTCCTTTGCAGTATATGCTTGATCACGCACTGCGCATTAAGGTCAGAACTGACGGAACCAAGGTAGAGGGTAACGAGTTCGGAAGCCTTAGCCATTCTATGTTCGAATTCGCGATGAGTGATGTTAAGAAAGAGCTTTCAGATAAGACGATCGATCAGATTATCGACGAGGCTGTTCCGGAGAAGATAGAGAAGCTTGCTGATGGTTATTTCAGAAGAGCTATTACTGATGAGCAGATCAAGAATCCCGATAAGTTCTCGAACAGGTATGCGGTATATCCGGGACTTAAGGTTAAGAGGATATTCAGCAAGGCGTATCCTGCGATGCTCGATTACTATAAGGCATCCGGATACAGACCGGATGCGTTCGAGGTGAAGGTGGAAGACTTCGAACATAAGATCGATATCACTACGACTGCAGACGGTATCGAGTTCGAGTTTAAGTTTAGGGGTTCTATCGACAGAGTTGATAAGAATGAAGACGGACTCGTAAGAGTTGTTGACTATAAATCCTATGCTAAGGAAGTGGAAGGCAAGAAGCTTGCTGACGGCGTGCAGATCCAGCTTTTCGCTTATGCGTATGGGCTTGAGAAGCAGCCCGGAACGAAGGTGGATGATGTCGGATATATCGGAATCTACCTGCCGACGAAGAAGACGGATAAGGGCAAGAAGCCGCAGTTGTTTGAATACTTAAGTGCGAGCAAGAAGAAGTATGATATCGAGCCCATGATCGAGTATGCAGGACAGAAACTTGAGGAGACTTGTTCTAAGATCGCACAGGGTAAGGGCGCGGCCAAGCTGACAGCAAGTGAGTACGACGGAGCATGCATGTTCTGCGGCTTTAAGGGTGCGTGCGGAAGGCTTCTTAACATAAACGATAAGCCGAGTTCGGATGAAGTCGCTATGTTAGATAAATCGTGGAAGCAGGGTAAGTGATATGGTTAAGTTTTCTGGCGAACAGCAGGCGATAATAGATGCAGGAAGATCGAATATACTCGTATCCGCAGCAGCGGGTTCGGGAAAGACGACTGTGCTTGCGGCGAGGATTACATCGAAGATCATTAACAAGGAACTCGATATTGATGAGCTTCTTGTAGTTACGTTTACGAAGGATGCCGCTTCTCACATGAGAGAGAAGATCGAAGCCAGTCTTCGTAAGGCGATGTCTGAACCCGGTGCCGACAGAGCTCATATTAAGTCTCAGATAGATAAGATTTCTGTGTCGTATATCCAGACGATGAACAGTTTTTGTAACCGCGTCGTGAGTGAAGCGGGTTACATGTTTGACGATGAAGATGCGTTGGCTCCGGGCAGTGCGGTTCTTGATGATACTACTCTCAACATGTTTAAGAGGCAGGCGGCGAATGATGCGATCATGGCTGTTTATGAGAGGATCGCGGAAGGTGATATCTCCGAGCAGGAGAGGGAGGATTTTCTGAATCTTCTTTTCTCGATGGGTAACGGCAAGAGTGAGGCACCTTTGGTAGATGCGCTGGAGAAGGCTTACGGTAAACTTCGCAGTCTGCCGGATTATCTTGATGTAGTTGACGGCGTGATCGCGCATCGCGAGAAGATGGATGAGGCGGGTTCCATTATTGGAATGGATAAGTATATTCAGCTGCAGGATCGCTTAATAAGAAGTGTCGGCCCTGCCTGTGACAGATGTTCTGATCTGTCGCCTGCTATGACAGGTTTCCTGAGCAGACTTAAGGCATGTGTGGATACATACGAAGAACAGTCTGACAGTTATGAGGCGATAAGAGGATTCTATGCGGATGTCTTTAAGATCGATTATAACGATTTCCCGGCTCTGCCGAATAAGAATAAACTCGACCCTGAACTGAAGGTTGCTTTTGGTCCGATAGCAGCGGTCAGTATGAAGATGAGTGTTGCTCACAGAAATGCAGGCGAGAATGTTCGTGCGAAGACGAATCATAAGGATGCGGCGGCGCCGTTTGCCATCAATTCTGATTACGATATTGTGGATGAGTTTGATTCTTCAGAGCTGCTTTCTATGCAGTTAAGAAGGACGTCGTGTGCGAGAGCTTTCGCGGCGCTTCTTAAGGATATGGACGGAAGGTACAGCGGGTATAAGCGTGACCTTCGCGGTATCGATTATTCCGACCAGGAGCATATGTGTCTTCGTATTCTGAAGACGAAGGAAGCGAGTGACCTTTACCGTAACAAGTTTAAAGAGATCTACATCGACGAGTATCAGGATAATACGTCGCTGCAGGATGCTGTCGTTGAGAAGATCGCAGATAACAATGTCTTCTGTGTGGGAGATGTTAAGCAGAGCATCTATAAGTTCAGAAATGCAAATCCTGCGATGTTTATCCGTAAGTCTGAAGTGTATACGGAGGATCCTTCTAAGGGTAAGCTGATGGGTCTTAACTGTAACTTCAGAAGTACACCTCAGGTTCTTTCTTTTGTTAATGAGATCTTTGGCCAGCTCATGAGCGGCGGCGCAGCTGAGATTGATTACGAAGGCGGTAATCATCAGCTTAATGCTCCCGAGGGCGCGAAGGACGGCCCGCTGCCTGAAGTAGTTCTTATCAATGCGAAGAAGAATGAGAAGAGTATCACGGAAGGCGAAGAGGGCATCATCGAGAATGATGTTAAACAGATTGAGATGCTCGTATCTGAGATCAGGAACAAGGTTCAGGATTACCTTGATGCAGGATATGAGAAGAAGGATATCTTTGTGCTGACAAGAACGAATAACGCGGCTAAGGAAGCGGCTGCTCATCTTAGACGATTCGGTATCAGTGCGAGATGTTTGGATAAGAAGCCGTTGTTCTCAGATAACGAGATAATCGGTATGTGTAACCTTATCAAGGTGCTTGCGAATGAGTACCGTGATGAATGTCTTGCTGGTGTGATCCTTGCTCCTTACAGGTTCTCGAATTTTGTTCTTGACGAGCTTGCTGAGATTGTCGGATTCGCTCCTGCTGAGTATAAGAAGATGAACCTGATTATCAAGGTTCGTAATTATGCAGATAACGGTCCGAATGAGATTATTAGGAATAAGTGCCGTATCATGCTTGATGCCATTGATGATCTGCGCTCCGAGAGTGTTGTACGCGATATCGCTGAACTTATTGAGTTGGTCTATGTGCGCACAGGAATCAAAGCAACTCTGATGCAGGAGGCTCCGTATGAAGTCAATAAGCTCGATCTGTTTAAGAGATGGTTGTGCAGTAATTTCCTTAAGCGTGGAAGTGATCTTACCGAAGTCTCTGACGTGATCGATCAGATGCAGTCCAAGCTTGATGATGATGCCGCGATCGAGTTTGACCTTGGCGGTGAGGATCTTGTGCGCTGCATGAGTTATCACAAGAGTAAAGGTCTCGAGAATAAGTGCGTCATCGTAGTTGATGTCGACAGTTCGAATGAGAGCGATACTAATGGCTATATTAGTTTTAAATCAGGAAGTGTATTGTCGCCTGATGATCCTAAGGGACCGCAATTCGTTGTTGATGATTATGAGGATGAAACTTCTTATGCTTCGACTTCTTTGGAGAAGGCTATTGTAAAGGAAGAGAACAGACTTGAAGAGAACGCAGAGGATATGAGGCTTCTGTATGTGGCGCTTACGAGAGCCGAAGAGAATCTGTGTTTTATTAGACGTATGAATCTGTCTTCGGATACGCTCGGTTCTTCTGTGTTGACGCCTTTGCTTTCAGAAGGAAGAAAACTGTCACGTGAATTCTATGCAGGAATGTACGGTATCGATAAGCTTATGTTGAGTGCACTCATTCGAATGAAGCTCTCGCCGGATTCTTCAGACCTTAAGGAAATCTGCGGACTTAATGAAGCGATGTTCTCTTACAGGTCCGGCTTCGAAGGTGTTAAGGTGACGGTTAAGACTGTCTCGGATGTTATGGAGTCTTCTGATGATGAGTTTGATTATGCACCTTCCGTTGTCACTAAAGACCCCGCATATACTAAGAGTGCAGCTGATCTTCGAAGACAGCAGATTTACGGCTGTGTTGGTGCAGATGAATCAGGTATGCCTAAGTTCGACCCATACCGCTATGAGGATGCGATGAATGCCCCTGCGAAGACTTCGGTGTCGGCGATGAAGAGAGAACAGGAATCGCTTTTCGCGAAGGAGGAGACTTCTGATGCGGAAGGTGATCTAAGAAGAGCAATCAACCTTCTTGTTCCGGATGCTGACCACTATATAGGTGAGCGCGGCGGATTGTCCGGAACTGCGCTCGGTACTGCGGTGCATAAGGCGATGAGATTTGTGGATCTGTCGCGCCTTTCTGAAGGTGGGTCAGCAGAAACGGAGCTTGATGCGCTTGTTGATGAAGGAATCCTTGATGATGCTGAACGCGCGGCTGTAGGTAAGTTCTCGAAGAATATCGAGGCGTTTGCTGCAAGTGAACTGTGCAAGGCTTTGGTGAAGGCCGATGCTGATGGTCGCGCAGACCGCGAGCGTGAATTAATCTGCTCTATCCGAATCAATCCTGAGCGCGATGATTATAAGCTTGTACAGGGTACACTCGATGCGATGTATATCGACGATGATGGCAAGGCTACTATCATCGACTATAAGACTGACTACATCAAGTATGAAGATCCCGATGAAGTCATCAAGGAAGTGAAGAAGCGCCACGCCGAGCAGCTTGAGCTCTATGCCGCTGCTGTGGAAGCTTCGGGCATTAAGGTCAAGTCCCGTTATGTCTGGCTGCTTAGAAAGGACATGGCGATAGAGGTTTAATGTAATCTTCTAAGATAATCTCCTATGGTCGCCTTTATCTTCTCGGGGGAGTCTGTCATGCCGCGCTCTATCCACTTGAAGATAACATTCCAGATTGCTCCTATGTTGAAAGCTATAAGGTAGTCGGGTTCGAGTCCGTCCATAAGCTTCACGAAAGGATTTCTTTCCTTATCTTTAGTCTCGCTGACCTTCGGCAGAGTATCGTTAAGTTTAAGAAGCAACAGATAAAGCATGTTGTTCTTGTGAAGAAGCTTAAGAAGTTTTTTGTTCTTCTCGCAGAAACTAAAGATGATGGTGAGTGGGTCATCGTCAGATTCTACGAGTGCATTCGCATATTCGATGATCGCCTTGTTGATGATCGAGTCGAGAACATCATCCTTGGAATCGAAGTTTCTGTAGAATGTTTTTCTTACAAGGTCAGTCTCCATCACGATCATGGTAACTGTGATCTCGTTGTAGGGGTACTTTCCCATGAGCTTCAGCAAAGCTTTGGTAATCTCGTTTCTGGATCTTACTGCAGATGGATTTGTAGTTGAATACATCGTTCCCGTCCCCTCCATGTGACACATTTACGCGAGTGGGTGTATCTTTTCCCGTATTTGTTTACTTCGTTTGTGGTACATCGTAACATAATCACAAAAATACACAAGTGTGTCATTCGTGAGGTGCATATGAAGGTGTTGGATAATCTCGTGCTGTACTTCGGCGGGCAGCGCGTGTATCACTTCGTTATCTTCAGGTTCGGGATAAAGCCGTTCGTGTTGAAGAAGGGTGATAAGTATCAGGGAGTGGTAGACAGGTGGAAAGAAGCGGGCGCGGTTAAGCTTACTTAAGCTTGTTCCTCTCGCGCATTTCCTTGAAGAACTGAAGCATCAGTTCGGAACATTCTTCTTCCATGACACCGCCTTCGAATTCAACATGATGGTTATGGCCGTGCTCGACGTTGAAGATGTCGTTGCAGGAGCAGACTGCGCCTGACTTGGGTTCATATGCTCCGAAGTAGACTTTCCTGATCCTCGACTGGACGATCGCGCCGGAACACATGGTGCAGGGCTCTAAGGTTACATACATATCCATATCATTAAGACGCCAGTCGCCAAGCTTCTTGCACGCCTTATCGATCGCGATGACTTCCGCATGCATCAGTGCGTTGGACTTGGTAAGCTTCAGGTTATGTGCGCGGACAAAGACTTTGCCATCCTTTACGATGACGCAGCCTATCGGGCATTCTTTCTTCTCGTAGGCCTTTTGGGCTTCCTTGAGAGCCGCTTTCATGAACTTTCTGTGCTGATCTTCCATGGCAGTAATTATAACGTGGGAATCTTCGGGCGACAAATCCCCCAAAGTGATCCCCCAAAATCGCGTTTCAAAGCAAAAAAGGGGGAATCTACCGTTCATAAAGCGGAAAACAAAACAGGGATGCCTCTCATGAAGCATCCCCGTTTCAATAATGTGTATTTTGTGTCTAAGGGCTAATTAGTTCTTTTTATAAATTAGTTTGTTTTTTCAGAAAAAGACTGAATTAAGCCTCAGCCTCTGTCTCAGCGGACTCCTCAGCAGCCTCTGTCTCTTCAACAGACTCCTCAGCAGCCTCTGTCTCCTCAGCAGCTGTCTCCTCAACAGCAGCCTCTGTCTCAGCAACAGTCTCCTCAACAGCCTCTGTCTCAACAACAGTCTCAGCAACTGTCTCAACAGCAGATGTCTCTGCAGCTGTATCACCGCAAGCAGCGATAGCGAATACCATAGTTGTAGCAATAGCAAGTGCAATAATCTTCTTCATTTCTTCATTCCTCCAAATTGTCTTTTTGCCTACACAAAAATACCTTGCGTATTGTAGATTTCTTGCGACAAGACAACAAGTTGCAGAATGAACAAATTAATGCACGGTTACGATGATAAAAATTATGAGGATTATATGTAGAATTACGGCGACAGGTATGAGAATACGGAACTTCAATTTACGTGTTTTGTGGTGAAAAGCAAGCATTCCAAGGGGCGCACCGATAAATCCGCCAAGGAAAGCCATGCCGATCAACGTTGCTTCCGGGATTCTCCACTGGTTCTTTATAGCCTTGCGCTTATCAACACCGTAGGCAGTAAAGGTCGCGGCGTTAATTAATAAATAATAGACAACTAATACATTAATAAGAAATTCCATGAACCTATTTTAACCCATCAGAAGACCCCGCGGGGGCCTTTTCGGATACCTTTCACAAAAAAACAAACAAAAAATCAAGAAAAATCGAGAAAAGTCCTTGCATAACAAAAAAGTTACATATACAATACAAATCGTGGAGGAAAGTGGCGGTAAATTTCATGAATGTGGAAATTTGTGTCAGTAATCCACGAAGATGTAACAATATAACAGAGTTAAACGGAACTGATGGCAAGAGACACTAAGAAGATTGATGCGAAGGGAAGATTCTTCATTCCCACAAAGCATAAAGAGAAGCTGGGAGAAGAGCTGGTAGTTACTAACAGCCTTGATCTCGGCTATTTGAGTGTTTATTCAGCAGAGAGTTTCCGTAAGATTTCCGAACAGCTTGGAAAACTTAATTCTATGGACGCCAAGGTCAGAAAGCTCAAGCGTGAGATCATTGGTGAGGCTTTGGAGTGCACGATTGACTCTCAGGGCAGAATTAAGGTTTCCGATGAGCTTTGGGAGAGAATTGGCGCTAAGGCTGGCGATGAGATCTGTGTGTTCGAGATCGACGGCAAGCTCGATATATGCACTAAGGCACACTACGATGAGGAGGATCACGATATCTCTTCTATCGAGGGCCTTGAGACAACTTACTTCGTAGAAGGCCTGTAATGGAATTCACCCATATACCGGTTTTGTTCGAAGAGTGCATGCAGGCGCTGAACATAAAGCCTGATGGCATATATGTTGATTGCACTGCAGGCGGAGGCGGCCACAGCGGCGGCATAGCAGAAAGACTTAATGAGAAGGGGATGCTCATATCCCTGGACAAGGACGATGAAGCTATCGCAGTTTGCAGGGCTAAGGCTGAAGCGACAGGTAAGAACTGGAAGGTCGTAAAATCCGATTTCTCGGAGATCACGGCTGTCCTGGATGATATGAACATTGACAAAGTAGACGGAATACTGGCTGACCTGGGAGTCTCGTCCCATCAGATCGATACGGCACAGAGAGGTTTCTCCTATGCCGTTGACGGTCCTCTCGACATGAGAATGGATGGGAAGCAGAGGATATCGGCATACGAAGTAGTTAATACTTACGATGCAAAGAGATTAGAAGATATCTTCAGACTCTACGGGGAAGAAAGATTTGCCGGCAGGATCGCAGCAGGCATCGTAAGAGACAGGCTCGAAAAGCCTTTCACTACCACGACAGAGCTTGCCAAGGCAATCGCTTCGTACATGCCTTCCAAGGCAAGATACGAGGATCAGCATCCGGCAAGAAGATGCTTCCAGGCCATAAGGATCGAGGTTAACCACGAGCTTGATTCCGTCAGAACTTTATTGCAGGAAGGCCCGAAGAGATTATCCGACGGCGGAAGAATGGCAGTCATAAGCTTCCATTCTCTCGAGGACAGGATAGTCAAGGAAGAGTTCCGTACGCTTCAGGATCCCTGCACATGTCCGAAGGATCTTCCTTGCGTATGCGGTAAGAAGAGTCTCGGCAAAGTAATAACAAGAAAGCCGGTAACGGCAAGTGAAGAGGAATTGAAGATAAACAACAGATCCCACAGCGCCAAGCTGAGGGTATTCGAGAGAAAGGACTAGGCGAATGTCTTCGGTAAAAACAAGCGAATTCTATACTGAAGTATATGTACCGCTGACAAGGCAGGTATATGAGTACCCTGCGCTCTCTGAGCAGACGGCCGAAGATAAGAAGGAAGCTCTCAAGAAGGAGAAGAAGAGAGTAAGACAGGCAACAAGAAGCCGTGTCTTCGAGACGGTTATCGCTGTAGGCCTTATCATTTTTGTTGGCGCATTCTTTATGTTACTTATCAATCCGCAGGTAGGCTTGGCGGAATTGGCAAAAGATAATTCGGATCTCAAGGATCAGATAGCGGTGTTGAAGAGAAATATCCTTGATTCCGAAGAGGACCTTAATGGTATAACAGATATGGACAGTATCAGAGCGCAGGCACTCGCTCTCGGTATGCAGGACCCGAATGCGAATCAGGTCGTTTCGATCCCGATGCCCGAGGATGACAAACTCGTCACTATGGTATCATATGACGAGGAGTTCGGAATCAGCGAGGAGGCGTATGACAGCGCTGTGGAAGCTCTGACAAACTACTACCTCGAAGAAGTATCATCGGATGAGTGACGACAAGAATATAAGTAAAGAAGAACAACATCACGACATATTAGGAAAGAGTCGTAACGAGCGCGTATCGCTGGGTCTTACCATGGCGATATATGCGCTTATTGGCGTATTCGCTTTATATCTCGTCGCAGACCTGTATAAGACCACAGTAATTGACTACGACATATATGCAAGAGCCGCCTCGGACCAGCAGTGGAGGATGATGTCCTACGCAGCTGACAGAGGCGTTATCTATGATGCGAACAACATGCCTGTCGCATCTAATACTTATAACTATACTGTAGTAATCTCTCCTAAGGTCCTGATGAGTTCCGATGAACTCGAGGACGGAACTCTTTCAAGAGAGCAGCTTATCAACGACATGGCGGCTCTCTTTGAGATGGCTCCCGAAGATATCGATGAGGTTCTTCCTTACGACCCCGAGGATTCTACTGACCCCCGTAACGACGTTGCCGGTATGGACCTTATCCGTAACCTCGATGCTGAGCTTGCAGAGCCTGCCAAGACTTACTGCCAGCAGCACAGCCTCGCGGGTATTTCTTTCGTAGCGGTTCCGCAAAGATACTACAACTACGGTAGCCTTGCTTCACAGGTTATAGGTTATGCGAGCAACAACGGTGTCAGCCTTAACGGTGTATACGGACTCGAGGCTTACTACAACGATGTCCTCTCCGGTACGGACGGCTACAGATACTCTGAGGTTGACCAGGGAACAGAGGGTGTTCTTCCTTATTCTGATGCCATCACTCAGCCTGCCGTAAACGGTAATAACCTTGTACTTAATGTAGATATTAATATACAGAGATTAACTGAGGAGATCTGCAGAAGCGCTTACATCCAGTATGCGCCCAGAGACGGTATCTGCGCGATCGTAATGGATCCTTACACTGGCGCTATCCTCGCGATGGTTTCTTTGCCTGACTACGATCTTAACGATCCTTACGGTCTTCCTTACGGTATGGATCCTATCGTCTGGAACGCCATGGACGATGATGCGCAGGTCGAGTACCTGATGAGTAACGTTTGGCGTAACCGATGCATCTCCGATACTTACGAGCCTGGTTCCACGTTCAAGGCTCTTACAACTTGTATCGCATTCGAAGAGAATCTTACCAACGAGAACGAGGAGTTCTCGGATGAACCTATCCAGGTGTCTGACATAGATACGATCTCCTGCTGGCTTCAGAAGAAGAACGGCGGTAACCATGGTATTGAGAGCTTGAGACAGGCATTCGAGAATTCGTGTAACCCTATCTTCGTTCAGCTTGCTCAGAGAATCGGTGTAAACAGATATTACCGCTATGTGCACATGTTCGGCTTCTATGAGACGACAGGTATCGACCTTCCCGCTGAAGGAACAGGTATCTTCCACACAGATCCGACTGTCATCGATATGAGCTGTTTGTCATTCGGTGAGTCCGCGACGGTTACACCTATCCAGCTTCTTAACTCTTACTGCGCTATCGTCAACGGCGGCAACCTCATGGTGCCTCATGTGGTTCACTACATCACAGACGAGAACGGCAACATCGTGGATGAGATCGAGCCTGAGGTTATTAGAACGATCTTCTCCGAGGACACATGCGCGAGAGTAAGACAGCTCATGATCGACGTTGTAGACGAAGGTACAGGTTCTGCAGGTCAGGTTCCGGGTTACTACGTTGCAGGTAAGACTTCAACGTCCACTATCGAGACCGGTGAGCTCGCAGGTGCACACGTTCTCTCGTTCTCCTGCTTCGCACCTTCTTACGATCCCCGTATCGCGGTTCTCGTAGTTCTGAACAAGCCCGCTGAGAACTCCGTAGGTTCATCTGCTGCAGCTGCTACTGCGGCCCGTATCGTTGAGGGTACACTAAGATACTTGGGCGTTCCCCGTGTGCTCACATCAGAGGACTACGATCAGCTTACAACGAGATACTGGGTTCAGCCCGTCGTCGGTCTTACCGCGACTGAAGCTGCATCCCGAATCGGTTATAACGGAATCTCCTGCGTATACGGTTCCACCAGCATGACAGCCGAGACTGTCGTAGGTGCGACATATCCTTCCACGGATGCGCAGCTTTACAGCTCCGGTATCGTTATGCTCTACCCTGAGTCAGAGAATATCCAGATGCTTACGAGCACTGTTCCTAACCTTGCAGGAAAGACTGCGATCGAGTGTATGGAAGCTCTTCGTGATGCTAACCTCAACTGCTTGATTGAAGGCGATGTAATGGGTATCTGCGTTGCTCAGAGCGACCTGTCCGGTGCACAGGTGTTCTCGGGCTCCATCATCACGGTAACGCTTGAGAATACGAATGTAGTTCCGGATACTGAGGAGGCGTCTACTGAGCCCGACGGCGAGGACGGCGTTGTTTCCGACAGCGATGAGACAGAAGAGACAGAAGGAATGGTGGGCTGATATGGAATACGGTGAGTACACATTAGTAACAGGACAGATCCCCGAGCAGATTACAGCGGTAGAGTTCGACTCTCGTAAACTCATTCCCGGCAGCCTCTTCGTTGCCGTCAAAGGCTTCGCTTCGGACGGACACACTTTCATTAAGTCCGCTCTCGAAAAGGGTGCGTCCGTCATCGTAGTAGATGAGAGCGACTGCCCCTACTCAGACGATGAGCTTGAAGAAATGGCACAGCCTTCTTCGGCTTGCGTAATTAAGGTTAAGGACTCGCGCCGGGCAAGCGCATACCTCGCAAGCAGTTTCTTTGATGAGCCTCAGGAAAAGCTTCACATGATCGGCATCACCGGCACCAAGGGTAAGACCACGATCTCGTTCATGGTAAGAGACATACTTGAGACTGCAGGACATAAGAGCGGACTCATCGGAACTGTCTACGACATCGTAGGCGGCGAGAAGATACACGCTGCACACACGACACCTGAAGCACGTGACAACTATGAGCTTCTTAAGAAGATGGTCGACTGCGGTTCGGATTCGTGTGTAATGGAAGTAAGCAGCCAGGGCTTGAAGCTCGACCGTGTATATGGAATCGAATATGAGATCGGATGCTTCACGAATTTCTACGAAGATCACATCGGCGGCAATGAACATCCTGATATGGAAGACTACTTAAGATGTAAGCTCAAGATGTTCGAGCAGTCGAAGATCGCGGTCATCAATATGGATACACCCGTAAGCGCGGAAGTTTTTGTTAAGGCCCAGCTGTGCGGATGTCAGATAATCACTTACGGACTTTCCGACGGATGCGACGTTCAGGCATATAACCTTGAGCACGGTATGAAGGACGGACGCGCAGGAACTTATTTTGATATCACGTGTCCCTGGTGTAACGGCAGGTTCTTCGTAGCTATCCCGGGTAAGTTTAATGTCTATAACGCACTGTGCGCGATGAGTGCGGCATTCCTGTCAGGAGTTAAGCCTGATGCAGTGGAGGCGAGCCTTGCAAGGATCGAGGTCCCCGGAAGACTTCAGCCCGTTAAGAATGATCTTGGCATCACTATCCTTGTTGATTATGCACATAACGCCGCATCGCTTGAGAACGTGCTCGATACACTTAAGGAAACAACAGACAAAAAGGTCATAACAGTCTTTGGTTGCGGGGGTGACAGGTCTCACACCAGAAGGTTCGAGATGGGTGAAGTAGCAGGCAATAAGTCTGACTTCACTATTGTGACATCTGACAATCCAAGGACAGAGGATCCTTCTGTTATAATCGGTCATATTGTCTCAGCGATAGAGAAGACACCCGGCGAATTCATCACCGTACAGGACCGTGCAGAGGCGATCCATAAAGCTATCGAGATCGCAACTCCCGGAGATATAGTTCTCATCGCAGGCAAAGGACATGAAGATTATCAGATCTTCAAGGACAAGACTATACACTTTGATGATGCTGAAGTCGCAGCAGCTGCAGCGGCCAAGATCAGGGAGGAAAGAGCGTGACGAGAATGTTCTCATTTGATGAGGCTGTAGCAGCCGTAAACGGTACCGTGGTCAACCGTAAAGGTGTGATCGGCGGAACTTTGTTTGTTACGGGAGTCTCTACAGATACGAGAACAATCGAAGAAGGCAACATCTATATCGCTCTTAAGGGCGAGAACTTTGACGGCCACAACTTCGTAAAGCAGGCTGTCGAGAAGGGTGCATGCGCAGTCATTGTAAATGCCATGAGTAAGGTTCCTGACAATGCAGTCGGCATCGTCGTAAAGGATACGCTTAAGGCATTAGGTGACTTGGCTGAGCACTACAGATTTAAGATCGGTGCGAAGGTCATCGCAGTAACAGGTTCAGTCGGTAAGACAACTACACGTGACATGATCACTGCAGCGCTCGAGCCTTCATTCAAGGTATGGTCAACTAAGAAGAATCTTAATAACGATATAGGACTTCCCCAGACGATACTGTCGGCTCCTCAGGATACGAGAGTGCTCATCGTGGAGATGGGAATGAGGGGAAGAGGACAGATCGATTATCTTACAAACATCGCTCATCCTGATATCGCAGTTATCACTAATGTCGGCTACTCACATATCGGCATCTTGGGTTCAAGAGAAGAGATAAGAAATGCCAAGTGCGAGATCATCAACGGCCTTACCGAGAACGGTATCCTGATGGTAAACGGCGACGACAGTTTCCTTTTCGATCATGTAAGAAATATCATCCCGCTTAATAACGGCCTGGTCGGCATCTTTGTTGATGACGACCGCAAGACTACAGTCAAGAACTGTCCTGTGTGCGTGTCTGCTTCCAATGTGAAGGAGAACGACGGCATGGACTTTGATGTAAGCGTGACCTTGGGTGAGAAGCAGAATACTTTGAAGGACATGCACATCGCTTTGGGCGGTGAACATAATGTGCGTAATGCTTGTTTCGCGATTATGTGTGCGAGCCTTCTCGGTGCAGATATGGATAAGACGCGCGAGGCTCTTTCCAACTACGCCCCCATGGACGGCAGAGGAAAGACATTCCACGGCAAGCGCTACACGATAATCAACGATGCATATAACGCATCTCCCGAGTCTATGGCAGCGGCCTTCGATAACCTCAACACGACGAACCCCGGTTCGCGTAAAATCGCGGTCTTAGGCGGCATGCTCGAGTTGGGTGACGATTCCGCGAAGCTGCACGAGCAGACAGGTGAGGCGTGCGGCAAGTATAAGTTCGATAAGATCCTCGTTACGGGTGACGACCGTGACGCATTTATCAAGGGTCTTAAGAAGTTAAGACCTGATGCTGACATCACGGTGTGCAAGGACACGGAAGACGTCAGAGCAAAGTTACAGCAGATTATCAAAGACAAAGACACAGTCCTGTTCAAGGCTTCACATTCGTTCGGCTTCGAGAAGCTTGCCGGAGAATTCATAGACAATGACTAAGATCGCAGTACAAAGGAAGAGCAATATACCTTTGATCCTGATGATGTTCGGCATCGTCATGTTCGGTCTTGTAATCCTTTACTCAGTATCGGGTCCTGCGGGCTATGCGAAGTCAGTTCACGATTCAGCATATTACCTTAAAAGACAGATTCTCTGGACTGTTGTAGGTCTCATAGTAGCGCTGATAATATCGTTCATACCGGTAAACTTCTTCAAGCATCCGGTCATATTCTTTACGGCGTACTGTATGAGTCTTGGTCTTGCCATCGCGGTTAAGCTGTTTGGTAGTGAGATCAACGGTGCTAAGAGATGGATCCTCATCGGTACGTGGGAGTTTCAGCCGTCCGAGCTTTGTAAGATCGGTCTCATAGTGGCGCTCGCCGGGTACCGCGAATATATCGTCAAACTTCGTGCGCAGGGAAAACTTCAGGCGAAGACGGGTAAGAGTCAGGCATGGAACCATGCTTTCTTCGACTTCATCATACCTGTAGCAGCGTGCTTGCTCGTTGACGTATTCATCCTGTTCGAGCCGCACTTCTCGTGCTTCCTTATCATCGGTGTCGTCGTATTCGTTTGCACACTGAATTCAGGCGCGGGTATTAGAGCGTGGTTCCTGGGAGGCCTGTCGATACTTCTTGTAGGTATCATACTCGGCGCTGCATACATCGCGATAAACCCTAACTTCCGTAAGAACTTCGCTCACGTATATCAGAGAATCAACGTCTTCGCTGCTACGAGCGGTGACGAGGAGGTCGAGGTTACGGAGGACGATACCCGTCAGGTTACGAACGCGCATAACGCGCTCGGCTCAGGCGGAATGTGGGGCAGAGGCTTGGGCTCTTCCCGCGCGAAATACAACTACGTTTCGGAGGCGCAGAACGACTATATCTTCTCCATCTACGTGGAGGAGACAGGCTTCGTCGGAGGCGCCGTGCTGATATTTATGTATATGGCTATGTTCGCGTTGTTCGTGCAGGTAATCCTGCGTGCGAATAGCGTTTTCGCTAGAATGCTCGCGACAGGATGCACGACGCTCATAATTGTCCAGGTTGTGCTTAACTTGGCCGTTGAGCTGCAGGTAATCCCTTCTACGGGTGTTACGCTGCCGTTCGTAAGTTACGGCGGTACTGCGCAGTTGTTCCTGCTCGTCGCTTACGGACTTATCTTAAGCGTTTCGAGAAGCGGTACAGCGCCTAAGATCAACGAGAAGGCGGGGATGGCAGCATGAAGCGCTTCATAGTAACAGGCGGAGGTACATCAGGCCATATCAATCCTGCGATAAGTATCGCAGATGCTTTGGCTTCGCATTACGGCCCCAAGGAGGGCTGCGAGATAATCTTCACAGGACGTAAGGAAGGACTTGAGGGCGAGCTTGTTCCTAAGGCAGGGTACGAACTTAAAGACATCACAGCGAAGCCGTTCCCGATGAAGCCGTCTGCACGTATGGTCAAGGCTTTTGTTGCCAACCTTAAGGGTAAGAAGCAGTGTAAGCAGATCATCAAAGATTTTAAGCCAGATGCAGTAATCGGTACGGGCGGATATGTATGTGCGCCTTTGCTCGAGGCTGCGGCTTCTATGAAGGTGCCTGTAATCATTCACGAGGCAAACGCTTTTCCGGGAAGAGCCAACCGCTGGCTCGGACGTAAGGCGGACCTGGTTCTCACAGGTTTCCCTAATCTTGAGAAGGACTTCCCCAAGGCAGACAAAGTCATCTGCACAGGCAACCCCATAAGAGCGAATGTGGCAGGAACGGATGCTGCCGCTTGCCGTGAGAAGCTGGGGCTTAAAGAAGGGGATAAGATGGTTTTCGCCATGGGTGGAAGCCTCGGGTCGAAGACGATAAATGATTTCGTTATAAAGGCGGCGTCGGAAGAGAGATTCAAGGATGTAAAGTTCGTGCTCGGAACGGGCAAGCAGCAGTCTTCTAAGATCGCTCAAGACGTGGTGCTCCCCGATAACCTCGAGACGCATGAGTATATCACCAATCCTAACGAGTATATGGCGGCGGCAGATGTGTCGCTTACAAGATCCGGTGCGGTAACGTGTGCGGAGACGGCGGCGATAGGTTCGTGCTCTGTGCTGATCCCGTACCCCTATGCTGCGCATGATCACCAGACTTACAATGCGTCGGCATTTGCCGATGTCGGAGGATGCGTCCTGATGAAGGATGCAGATGTAGTCGAAGGCAAGCTCGGCGATGTGCTCGAGGATCTGCTTAATGACGAACCCAAGAGAATGAGCATGAGAGCTAATGCGAAGAAGCTCGCAGTGCTCGACTGCGACGAGAAGATAGTGAAGGCTATAGGAGAACTCATCGGTGAGTGAAGAAGACGAGAAGAAGTCTAAGCCTATAGAGGAAGAGGCAGAGCAGTCACCCTCGGAAGGAAACGAGGATGTGGTTGTTGTTTCTGATGAGCAGGAAGATAAAGAGCCTGCTGAGGACAAAGAGCCTGTAGAAGACAAGGAGCCTCCCAAACCTGCCCCGAAGAAACCGGAGCCCAAGAAGTCCGAGAAGAATAATAAGGGCAAGGAGTATCTTCCTGATTTCCCGTATGACTTTAAGACGGTGCTTTCCGTTCTGCTTGCAGTATGTGCCATCGTGTTTATATGGTGCATCATCTTCCATCCCGCGATGAGGATCGAGAGCATAGAGGTAAACGGCAACTACGAGTTTACCGATGAGGAGATTATGGATGCTTTGGGCGTTCATGTCGGCGACCATATCCTGACGCCTACACTCATGCAGTGCATGTCACTCGAGAGAAGTACGCCTTATATCGACGATGTAAGTGTTCATATAAGTTTCCCTTCGTCTCTTGTTATCAACGTTACTGAGCGGCATAAGCTTGCCTATATCAAGGTCCCTGACGGTTATGCGGTAATCGATGATGAGGGCGTTATCCTTGAGTTCTGCACATTCGATGCGGATGATGTTCATCCTGTGCTGTGCGGACTTGATCTCGACGGAGTGGTTATCGGTCAGAGGACTGATATCACTGATTCTTTGAAGTTCCAGAAGATGATCCTGGTGCTCGGTGCCGTGCTCGACGCTGACAGAGGATCAATCCGTAATGACGGCTATCACTTCTACGACAGTGTCCGTGAGGTGCGCATCGTGTCCTCAGGTCTCATATTCCTTACTGTTGAGCTTCCGGATGGCACTGTCCTGCAGGTTAAGCTCGCAGGCGTCGAGAATATCGATGAGAACATGCAGTGGCTGCTTTATGCGATCAGAGCGGATGCTTTTGAAGGACTTCCGGCGGGTTCTCTTGATATGACTGAAGATGAGAAGATATACCGCGCGTATAGTACTTATTATTAATAATTAATATATCTGTAATCTGGCTTGATTGCATAATTAAGAAAAAAAGTTTAACATTAGGCAGTGAAGCTGAAAAATTCTATTGTCGAAGTACAACATTTAGTTTAAAATTTATTTGATTGTACTATATATAGGTTTTTCGAAGTACATTTATACAGATTTACGGAGGATCTGACGATGTCTGATAAAAGAGGGTTTGTTCTGGACGAAGATCATTTCGCTACGATCAAGGTAATCGGTTGTGGCGGCGGTGGTTGTAACGCAGTCGACAGAATGATAGACAGTGGTGTCCAGGGAATTGATTTCATTTCAATCAATAGTGATAATCAGGCACTTGCCAGGACTAAGTCAGCTATAAAGGTTCAGATCGGTGAGAAGGTCACCAGAGGACTTGGCTGCGGAGCTGATCCGAGCATCGGTGAGAGAGCGGCAGAAGAGTCTAAGGATGAGATCGCCGAGGTTATTGCAAATACCGACATGCTCTTTATCACAGCAGGCATGGGCGGCGGTACAGGAACAGGTTCTGCTCCCGTAGTTGCTCAGATCGCTCAGGAGCTCGGTATCCTTACAGTTGCAGTAGTAACAAGACCTTTCGGATTCGAGGGCGCAAGAAGAGCACAGAATGCCGAGAGAGGTATCCGTGAGCTTGAGAAGTATGTAGATGCTCTCGTAGTTGTTTCTAACGACAAGCTCCTTGAAGTTGTTGATGATGATACTTCCTTCGAGGAAGCATTCAATATGGCAGACCAGGTTCTCAAGTTTGGTGTAGCAGGTATCTCCGATCTCGTTGCTATTCCCGGACTTATCAACCTCGACCTTGCTGACGTAAGAAGAGTTATGACAAAGGCCGGCGTATGCCACATGGGTATCGGTCGTGCATCCGGTGAGGGAAGAGCTACAGCAGCTGTTAAGCAGGCTATCAATTCACCCTTGCTCGATACAACAATCGAAGGCGCTAACGGCGTGATCATTAACTTCACAGGCGGACGTAACATGAAGCTCCAGGAAATCGATGCTGCAGCTAAGCTCGTTCAGGAGTCTGTTGCACCTGAGGCAGAGATCATCGTCGGTGCTGTTATCGATGCATCCCTCGAGGATGAGATCATGATCACAGTCATCGCATCCGGTTTTGATAATTCCATCAATGCTTCATCTAACCACAGAGCAAGCACATCAATCCTTTCAAGGAATAATCCTCAGCTCGTTAACGAGCCCAGACAGGCAGCTTCCGTAACAACTACTTCCAGAAGTTCTTACGCTAGACCTGAGCCGGCACCTGCACCTGCTCCCAGACAGCAGGCCGCTCCCGGATTCCTGTTCGGTGATGATTCAGTTAATTCCAGAGTACAGGCAGCTCGTGAGCCCGAAGCAGCTCCCGCACCTGCACCTGAGCAGGCTCCTGCACAGCCCGTTCAGCCGATTCCGGTTCAGAGAAGCTACTCTGCACCTGCTCCGGCTCCCGAGGCAGCACCTGCTCCCGGTCAGTACGGCGGTAAGCCTCAGGTTAACGTAACACCTGCTGCTCCTGCTCCTGCACAGTCCAAGACAGCTAAGCCTTGGTTCATGTTCGGCAACAAGGATAACGATCAGTAATGAAGTGCCCTAAGTGCGGAGCTGATAACGATAAAGTAATTGATACACGCCCCTCTGATGAGGGGCGTGCCATTAGGCGCAGAAGAGTCTGTATCGAATGTGAATACAGATATTCCACGACAGAGCGTGCCGAAGTACTTGGCATGAAGGTCGTTAAGAAAGACGGAACGCGCCAGGATTTCTCCAGAGAGAAGCTTATGGCGGGTCTCGCATCAGCTTGTTCCAAGAGACCTGTATCTAATGCCAATCTCGAGAAGATCGTCGATGAAGTTGAGAATGCTCTTAATGATCAGCGTAATCATGAGATCTCAACTAATGCTATCGGCGAGATCGTAATGGAGAGATTGAAGAAGCTCGATAAAGTCGCTTATGTAAGATTTGCTTCGGTCTACAGGGACTTTACTGACATCAAGTCTTTCACTGATGAAGTTAATAAAATTGATAACGAATAAAGGGTAAGGGGGAAGGCTCTTATGGCAAAGAAAGTTCTTATTATCGATGATGATGCAGATATCATTGAACTTCAGAAGCTTTACTTCGAGAAGGAAGGTTACGAAGTTGCTACCTGCATGCAGGGTGACAAGGCTGTCGCTACATTCAATGTAACAAAGCCTGATATCATCATTCTTGATCTGATGCTTCCCGGCATGGACGGTAACGACATCTGCCGTGAGATAAGAAGAGTTTCAGATGTACCGATCATCATGCTCACAGCAAGAACAGATACACTCGACAGAGTAGTAGGTCTCGAGCTTGGTGCTGATGACTATGTGCCGAAGCCTTTCGAGCCTAAGGAGCTGCTTGCAAGAGTTAAGGCTGTCTTGAGAAGAACAGAGAAGGCAGCAGGTGCTAAGGACGGCGAGGGTGAAGAGGATAAGTCAGCTGCAAAGACTGATATCGTTACATTCCCCGGCCTTACAGTAGACAAGGTAAAGTATGTTGTTACTGCTGACGGCAAGGAAGTTTACATGCCCCCGAAGGAACTCGAGTTGCTCTTCTTCCTGGCATCCAATCCTAACCGCGTTTACTCAAGAGAGCAGCTTCTCGAGAATGTATGGGGTTACGATTTCTTCGGTGAGTCCAGAACAGTTGACGTTCACATCAAGAGAATCCGTGAGAAGATCGAGACTCCCGGAGTAGAGAGAGACTGGTGTATTAGGACAGTCTGGAGCAGAGGATATAAGTTCGAGACTAAGTGATTATGGGTAACTCCTATAAGTACAAGTCAGTCTCGGCAGACTTTGCCATATTCCTGAATACGTTTCTGATAATAAGCACAGTTATTGTTTTTGCTGTGCTTATTTTTATCTCGTACCAGAATATCGAGACTGAGTATCTGAATAATACGATGACTTCATCGGCTAATATCTGTGCAGATGCAGCAGCGGATTATGTAATGCTCAGCGACGATTATGAGGATCCCGATCAGATCGATGAGCTTATGGGCATCTACTTAAGATCCAATCTCATGGCTGAGAAGGGATCAGTATTCATCGTTGATGCTACGGGTGGCATCGTCTACACGAACGGAATGTTTGTTGTGGAGGATTCGACTTCATTGATCAAACTCGCGGTCAATTCAGTTAATTCCATGACTTCCGGTATGTATCAGGATTATCAGGAGTTAACAGGAACGCGTTCAAGGATCGTAACTGCGATGAAGATTCAGGATACCGGTCTTTATTCTGTAGTCATATCTGTCTTTGATATCTCTGATTACATGAATGAGTACATGACCATCATCATCTATCCTGTGCTCGTATCGATGATTGCAGCAATCGCCCTGTTTGTAGGCTTTACGGGACTTACAATCAGACCTTTAAGAAGCATCTCCAGAACTGTCTCGAAGGTTGCTGAGGGTAATCTTTCAGTTAGAGTAGATAAGAAATATACGACTTACGGTGACAGCACCGGAATGCTTACGCTGTCATCAGACCTTACAGAAATGGCACGTAACGTGAATTCCATGATCGAGACGCTCGAGAACCAGGAAAATGACCGTGCCATCTTCATTTCTTCCGTTGCACATGACATCAGGACACCTCTGACGTCTATTAATGGCTTCGTAACAGCCATGATGGATGGTACGATCCCTCCTGAACTGCACGAGAAGTACATGATCAGGATCAAAGCAGAGGTCGACAGGATCAGAAGTCTGGTCGTTTCCATGACGGAGGCATCATCTTTGTCACACGTTGACCCTAATCTGATGGAGGAATTTGACCTTAAGGAGGCTGTTGATGACCTGATGTCAGAGCTCGAGCCTCAGATGAGAGCAAAGAATATCACATGCGAGGTCAGGATCAACGACAACGGCGGAACAGCGGTCTACGGGGAGGTCCAAATGTTGTGCCGTGTGCTGCTTAACATTGTTACAAACGCAATAAAATTCACGCCTGACGGCGGTAAGATCATAATCTCGTCTCCTCACGTCAAGAATCACAAAAGACTCATCACAGTCGAGGATTCAGGCCCCGGAGTCGAGCCTGATAAGCGTGCAAGAGTATTCGAGAGCTTCTATAAAGTCGATCCTTCACGTAAGCAGGAGGGCTTCGGCTTAGGTCTTTACATCTGCAAGCAGGTTCTTGCCGGACACGGCCAGCTGATCAGACTCGAAGAGAGCCCTGAACTCGGCGGCGCGATGTTCGTATTCTCATTTCCGACACCTCCTTCTAAGAGCTGATCTATGAGAAAGACAGATCGTAAAAAACTTGCTGACCTCACTTGGAAGGCCCTTTCTGAGGCTTTTCCTGATTCAGCCTGTTCACTTGATGCGGATACACCCGAACGCCTTGCCATAAGGGGAATTCTCTCTGCGCAGTGCACGGATGTAAGGGTGAATATTACGGCGAAGGAGCTTTTCGAGAAGTGTCCTACTATGGAGGCTCTCGATGCGCTTCCCGAGGAGGAACTTGTAAGCATAATCAAGCCATGCGGGCTTTATAAGTCGAAGGGCAAGTCTATAAAGACTTTCGCGCGGCTTTACTGCAGCGAGTGGGGCGGACAGGTGCCGCAGGATGTGTCTTCTCTCATGAAGTGTCCCGGCGTGGGCAAGAAGATCGCGAATCTTATCATCGGCGAGATCTACGGCATACCTGCGGTGGTCGTCGATACGCACTGTAAGCGCGTGATGTACCGCATCGGAATCACGGACAATACGGACCCTTTGAAGGTCGAGAAGGATATATGCGAAGTTTTCCCCGAGGAGACGTGGATATCGCTCGGTCATAAGGCTGTCGAGCTTGGCCGCACATACTGCGACGCACGTGCGCCTCAGTGCGGTGAGTGTCCCCTTAATGAGTTTTGTAAGAAGCGCACGGGGGACGGCAAATGAGCACACCCGCGAAAGTGACATTAGGAAGCCCGGTAACGGCTTTATACGGTATAGGTCCCGAGGCTGGAAAGAAGCTCGCAAAGCTTGAGATATCAACGGTCTTCGACCTTTTAACGTTTATCCCGCGCCGCTATAACGACTGGTCGGATATAAGCAGGATAGACATGTGCGAAGAGGGCAAAGATATCTCGTTCCTTGGCACGGTCACAAGTGCGCCTGTTAAGAAGGGTTTTAAGAAGCAGTCGCCGGTGTCTTTTTATGTAAGCGACGGCACGGGAAGGATCGAGCTTTCATACTTCAACGCGCCGTACATTATGGATAAGTTCATGGTAGGAGACAAGATCTTCGTTCACGGCACCGTGACCTACTTCGGCACGCATGCGCAGATCGTTAATCCGTTCTGCGAGAAGGCTTCTTCGACAGATGAATTGAAGCTCGTAAGGCCTGTTTATCACTTAACTGCGGGCATCACATCCAACATGATCAACAAGTGGGCAGGTACGGCGCTGAAGCTTGTAAAAGATCAGCTTCCCGATGTCATTCCGCCTTCTTTGAAAGAGCGCGAGAATCTGTGCGGAGTGTACGAAGCATATCAGTATGTGCACTTCCCGGATTCAATCGAGCAGGCTGCTGAGGGCAGAAGAAGGATTGCTTATGAGGAGCTGATCCTGCTTGGCATCGGTATGAAATACTTCATGGCAACGGGCGGCCCTGATGAAGTCGCACCCGTTGTTGTTCCGCCGCAGGGCAAGCTGTCCGCGGAGGCGGCTTCGCGCTGGAAAACAGTAATCGGCAACTTGGGCTTTAAGCTCACGGGAGATCAGAAAAAGGCTCTTGCTGACATACAGCAGGATCTTATGCTGAGTAAGCCTATGAACCGTCTTGTCCAGGGTGACGTTGGTTCGGGTAAGACTGCGGTCGCAATACTGTCCATGGCGATGACTGCGATCATGGGAAAACAGTCCGTTCTGCTCGCGCCCACATCGGTTCTTGCCAAGCAGCATTACGACTCCGCATGTGCACTCCTTAAGGACAGCGGCGTCAACGTTGCGCTGCTTCTGGGTAAGACAAAAGCGTCGTTGAAAAAGGAGATAAAAGAGCAGCTTCGCGAGGGTGAGGCGTCCGTCATAATCGGCACACACGCGGTGCTCACGGACGATGTTTCTTTCCAGGATCTGTCGCTCGTTATCGCAGACGAGCAGCACCGCTTCGGCGTAAAGCAGCGCGAAAAGCTTCTCATATCACGTGACGGCTCCGACGGTATTAATTCCGTGCATAATCTGGTCATGACAGCTACGCCCATACCGCGTACGCTCGCCATGGTCATCTACGGCGACATGGCGACTTCCGTCATCCGCGAGAAGCCTGCAGGACGTAAGGAGATTAAGACACATTTCCTTCCTTACACAGAAGGTGATGATATCTATAATGTACTGATCGCGAAGCTTCGTAAGGGTGAGCAGGCATATATCGTTTGCCCGCGCATTGATGATGACTCTGAAGACGTGGCTCCGGATGAATACTACTTCGATGATCTGTTCGGACTTGAAGAGGGAGCACCTTCTGCAGTTAGCGTTAAGTCGATGAAGAAGAGACTTGATGATCACGGTATCTCAGCGAAGTATGAGACAGCTGTGCTTTACGGCTCAATGAAGGAGACGCAGAAGCTTGAAGTCATGGAAAGATTCCTGTCGGGTGAGATAAAGGTGCTCATATCGACTACGGTTATCGAAGTCGGCGTTAATAATCCTAACGCCACAATGATGATGATAATGAATGCGGAAAGATTCGGTCTTTCCACTTTGCATCAGCTTCGCGGACGTATCGGAAGAGGAGATAAGCAGTCTTACTGTGTTCTTTGTTCCGATAACAAGACGGAGCGTGCTCTTGAGAGAATGAAGCTTATGTGCGAGTGTTCCGATGGCTTCGAACTCGCGGGAAAAGACCTCGAACTTAGAGGCCCCGGTGACTTCTTCGGAACGCGCCAGCACGGTATCCCGACGCTGCGTGCGGCTAACCTTTTTACCGATGCACCTTTGGCGAAGACGGCATGTGATGAGGTGAATAAGGTTTTCGAGCAGGGCGGAAAAGATGCCACGGATCTCATGGATAATATCGGCGCCATGTTCCGCTTAAGATTTGCCGATAAGATGGGAACGTTGTAATGCCAAGAGTAGTAGCGGGAAAGTTCAGAGGCATCATTCTTGATGCGCCTAAGGGAGATAACACGAGACCTACCGGAGATAAGGTCAAGGAGGCTTTGTTCTCGATCATCCAGACGCGTGTGCCGGGTTCTGATTTTGTAGATCTGTTCTCGGGTACGGGCGGCATCGGTATAGAGGCTTTAAGCCGCGGTGCTTCGTCGGTGGTGCTTGTGGAGAAGTCGGGTTATGCCGCTTCTGTTATCAAGGGAAATCTTAATAAGCTTCATCTGTCGGAGGAGGACGATATCCGTCTCATGAAGTCGGGGTACGATGCTGCTTTGAACGCTTTGGCCGATGAGGGGCGCAAGTTTGATGTTATCTTTATGGACCCGCCGTACCGCATGGCTCATAAGGCTGCGGTGACTGCTGCCGATATCATCAACGAGCGCGATCTGCTTAGTGATGACGGTATATTTATTGTGGAACATTCATCGGACCTGCCATTTGTAACAGATGTAATAAATATGAAATTGAATCGTTCTTGTAGGTATGGTCTGGCAATGTTAACATTTTTCTCGAAGAATGGTTAATGTGGAGGGTTGTGTAGGTTGACTTCGCTGCTATTTCCGGGTAGTTTCGATCCCTTTACAAGAGGGCATAAAGATATCGCCAGACGCGCATCGAAGATCTGCGACAAGCTCTACGTTGTTGTCATGAACAACAGTAAGAAGAATTATCTGTTCTCCCTTGAAGAAAGAGTCGATATGGCAAAGACGGTCTTGGCCGAGTATGAGAACATCGAAGTGCTCGGAAGTGACGGCTTGCTTGTTGACATATTCAAGGACTTGGGTTGTAATGCAGTTGTACGAGGCATAAGATCCGAGTCGGATTTCAGATTCGAAGCAGAGATGGCTCTTGCCAACAGAATGCTATATTCGGGTTATGACGTAACGCTCCTGCCGTGCCGCGACGATCTGTCGCTCATAAGCTCGAGCATCGTTAAGGAAGTCGGTTCATATGGAGGAGATATCTCCAAGATGGTACCGGCACAGATAGTTGAAACAGTAAACGAGAGATTAAGGAAAGGAAGGACCTAACAATGGACAACAGTAATTACGGACAGGCTCCGCAGAAGAGAGTCGAGAGATACGATGTTATCAGTAACATCAACGATATGATCGAGACACTCCGTGCAGCGAGCGGCGTACCGTTCTCTTCAAACTGTGCAGTAGACAGAAACGAGATGATCGCATCTTTGGAGGAGCTGAAGAATCATCTTCCTGCATCGATCGCTCAGAGCAACGACATCGTAGTAAGAGCTCAGGAGATCATCACAACTGCTCGTGAGAAGAGCAAGAAGATCATCGATGACGCTAACCGCCAGTATGCATCTAAGGTTAATGATCACGAGATCACAAGAGGCGCTCGTGACGAGGCTGACAACATCCTCGCAGCAGCTGAGAATCAGGCTGACGAGTTAAGAAAGAGCGCTCATGTCTATGTTAAGCAGCTCCTTTCCGATGCTAATAACACATTGTCTGAGAGCATTGCAAAGATCCAGACAAACCTTTCTGAAATTGATACAACTATCGATTCAATGTAAGTAACTTTCATAAGTTGCAACTTGACTCACAAAACACCGCGTAACGCCCGGAACAGTGCCTAAAGTTCCGGGCGTTTTAATTTGCTCATTGGTTGATGGGGGCGCATCAGGGCGCCAGTGGACCAAAGTGGTCGAATCGGGTAGTTTAGTCCACTAATTCTGAAGATTTGGTGGACTGAATTGATGATATCGGGGCGTTTGGTCCACTGAAAGACTAATTTGGTGGACTGAATCATCGGTATTGACCGAGTTGGTCCACTCAAATGATCAAATCAGTGGACCAAAAACCTCAAAACTGACAAGTTGGTCCACCGCTATCGGAATTCCTCGCGAATCAGCAACTCGACGATTGAAACATCAAGAGGCTGATTGCGGGTCTCGAAGGTGGCATATAGATTATTTCCCATGATAAGACCATTACGGGCGTAAGTATTGAGTTTATAAACATTCTCATCTGCATAATTAGGATCATCCATGCGGCCTAAATGTTCATAATAAATCTCTTTACGATCGCTTAATCGAAGAATGGTAAAGTCGGGATGAAAGGTGATTCCGTCTAGCGTAATCGGACATTCATATTTGTAGTGTATTCCGTTAACGTAAAGTCTGTCAGCTATCAGCTGTTCGGATTTTGATCGGACTCTTTCACCGCGCATGGTGGTATAGACGGGAAGACCGTCTTTAAAGCCCTTAGGCTTATATGGTTTGGCCATCCATGCTTGGACGAATTCATCATCGGGCAATGCGAATGGATGAACAAGGCTCTTACGATCTTGTGAGTAGGACTCGTAAACGTTCTCTAGTCTACGCTCAGGATATTCCTTAATAGCAGACTGAAGAATTTGTTGCTCGATCAATGCAATCTTAAGGATTGTCTCAAGATAAGTCTTCTGCGCAAGTGCCTCGGCCAGTGCATGATCGTTCTTGTCAATGATCTTGCCATTGGGCTTTTTATTATCTGTGACATGATAATAGAAGATGTTCTCACCGCGCCGATAGATTCGAAGTCTGCCTTCGGGATACCTGGCGATTGATTTTTGACATGCGTCGATTAATTTGCAGACCCAGGCATAGCGATGCCTCAGGTCCACTGAGATATTTTTGGTATACATATTTTTAAACCCCTCATTCCACTGAAGTTTATGTAAGCATTATAAGACGGAAGTATAGTACAATAAAGGTGTTAATCGAATATTTCCGGAGGGCATAGAAATGATCCTTGGAGTAAGAATAATTAACTTCGATGTATTCGAAGATGACATGATCGGTCTGATGATCGAGGATTCCGCTCAGTATGCCGGTAAGGATCCGTCAGACAGAGGAATAAGACTTCGTAATCTCAACGCGCTTATAGGTCGTAATAACACGGGTAAATCCGCTTTCATAAGAGCGCTCTCGTTTGTTAAGAGAGCGATACTTACTGATGTAGGTAAGGCATCGACTTCGGATAACCGCCCGGGCTTCATGAACCTTCTTATCGATAAGAGTAAGCCCGCGTCATTCCTGATATTCTTCAGGATCCAGGACCCGCAGACCGGCAAGTCAGACTTCCTTCAGTATGAACTGACGATCGGCGCGAGCGAACAGGGAAGTCCGGTGATCGTTAATGAGCAGGTCCTCTCATCAGTAAAGAATGAAGACGGAACGATCGCGATCAATGAGGTGTTCACTAATTCTGTCGATGCGAGGGTCGTAAGCGATGAGCGAATCACGGCACTAAGTATCTTAGGAAGACTTAACGGAAGCGATGAGCCGATCAAGCTTCTGTTCAAAGAGATAGACCGCTGGTTCTTCTGCGCATTCTCAGCTGAAGAATCAACTGATTATTTCTCTGTCGGTAATGCTCCCGGTGGTCATAAGCACCTTAATTCCGAAGGAAGCAACATGGGCAATGTTCTCGACTATATAAAGTCGCTTAACGACGGCGTATACGACAGACTCATGGATGAGATCAACAGCAAGATTCCTTCCATGCATAAGAAGAAAAAGAACCTTCCCCAGAATCTTCAGGGAAGTCCTGAGAAGCTATTCAAGTATTTGCTTCTTCTAAGAGATCCGGATCCGAAGACGACCATCTTCATCGAGACTCCGGACAGAGATCTTTATCACGATATGGTCGACGTTCTCGCTGACGATATGCGTGAGTTTACATTCAGACATCCTTATTCGCAGATCATCTTCTCGACGCATAATCCTTATATCGTTGAGACCATGTCACCTAAGGAGATCTGGGTATTCTCGAGAGACTATAACGAAGAGACTGATGAAGAGGATAACGTTAAGGTCAGATGCGCAGGTTCCGATCCTGTTGTCATGGCTTTGACAGAGCAGGGCGTCGGCATGGGTGCCATCTGGTATGGCGGCCATCTCGATCAGGGCTCAAGTGAGTACGATGACGAAGGCATGAATAATGCATATTGAGATTCTGACAGAAGACAGATCCGGCTCGGTAGTAGTCGAGAGACTTGTAACCCGTCTCGTTGAAGAAGAGAAGGTTGATGCCACTGTCGCGGTCAGGCCGCACAGAGGCTGCGGAAGCCTTCCAAAAGACTGGGACACGCGCCCCGTCAAATTCGCAAGCTCGCTTCTTGATCTTCTGCCCGCTAAGTGCCGCGCATATAACAAAGTCTATGCCAACACGGACACGATATTGGTTGTCATCATGGACTCTGATTTCCACGATCCTGATGAGCTCAGACAGGAGCTCTACCGCGTCTGCAAGAAATATGCACGCGACATAAGATCGGTCATCGGTCTTTGCACGGAAGAAGTTGAGTCGTGGCTTCTTGGCGACATCGATGCGGTTCTTAAAGCGTATCCTGATGCAGACCTCAAGGCATATCAGGATTACATCCAGGACAGCATCTGCGGCACATGGGAAATGCTGTGCAAGGTCACGTTCCCGATGAACTATGAAAGCATAATCGAGATCGGATATCCCGCCATCGGCCACTATAAGGCAAGATGGGCAGAAGCGATCTCACCATACCTTGAACCCGGCAACAACGTCTCGCCGAGTTTCCAGACTTTCAAGAATGCGCTCCTTGCAGCGATGCGTAACTCCGCGCCCATTCCTAACATGCCGCGTCCCGGAGTCCGCAGGATCTCATTCTGATGCATATCTACGTACACATTCCTTTCTGCGCGCGTAAATGCCCCTACTGCGGCTTCTTTTCTGTAACGGAGGCTAACGGTATTCCCGCTTATTTCGAGGCTCTTAAGAAGGAGATTCTGGAGCAGCCCGTTATCTGCTCGGCGGAGGTCGAGGGTGATGTGGAGACGGTTTATTTCGGTGGGGGTACGCCGTCGTATGTGGAGGCGGAGTATGTGTGCGAAGCTTTTCGCTATCTTAGGGAGATGTTCAGCATAAGTGAGGGCGAGTTCACGATAGAGGCCAACCCGAATTCGCTGGACGAGAGCAAGGCGCGTATGTACCGCGAGGCAGGCTTCAACAGGATCTCTATCGGGGTGCAGTCGCTGCATGACGACGTGCTGAAGACTCTGGGCAGGCTCCATGACAGGCAGGAGGCGCTGGACGCGATCGCTTGTGCTAAGAAAGCCGGCTTCGAGAACATATCGTGCGACTTGATACTCGGCGTTCCAGGGCAGCGCGAGGAGGACCTCTACGAGGACGCGCAGATTCTTATAGACGCGGGCGCGAAACACATAAGCATGTATTCGCTCATGATCGAGGAGGGTACGCCTTACGAGAAGCTTTACGGGGACAGGCTCGACGAGTTTGTTGACGAGGACCTCGAGAGAAGGATGTACCACGGCCTGAGGGCTTTTCTTGCTCGCAAAGGTCTTGTCCCATATGAGATCTCGAACTGCGCGTATGAAGGCTACGAGAGCAGGCATAACCTGTCGTACTGGAAGGGCAGGGAGTATTACGCTTTCGGCGCTGGGGCACACGGGTATCTTAATTCCGAGAGGTTCGCGCACCCGGAGAGCGTGGAGGAGTATGTAAGCGACCCGATGAAGCGCATCACGGAAGAAGTGCTCAGCGAGGAAGCGAAAGTCAAAGAGAAGTGCATGCTCGCTTTAAGGACGAGTGAGGGCATAAGCCATGAGCTCGCGGCGGGTTGTATGGATATTATTAATAAGAATATAGGCCTCGGTTACCTCGAGGAGACGGCGTCGGGATACGCTCTCACACAAAAAGGCCTCAATTTTGCCAATCTTATTTTTATTGACTTTGTTTGACCTTAATGCTATCTTGTATTTGGCACTCAGAAGCCAAGAGTGCTAATACGAAGTGAAAGGAGCGTTAAGGATGTCCGTTGAAGACCGTAAAATGAAGGTTTTGCAGGCTATCGTAGACGATTATGTAACTACGAACGAGCCCGTCGGATCAAAGTCTTTGATCGAGCGTCATAACTTCCCGGTCAGTTCCGCAACGCTCCGTAACGACATGGCAGAACTCGAGAAGATGGGACTGATCGAGAAGCCTCATACCTCCGCAGGAAGAATCCCTTCTGACAGAGGTTACAGAGAGTATGTTGATTCCCTCATGACTGTCGATCAGCTTACAGAAGCTGAGAGAGAAGATATCAGCAAGAGAATCGACACGACGATCTTCGAGGCGCGCGACCTTCTTAAGAATGCATCGGCTGCTCTGTCAGAGACTACAGGTCTTGTGTCGCTTGTAATGACACCGAGACTTGCGGGCAGTTCACTTCTTCAGCTTAAGATCTTAATGATCGAGCCCGGCAAGGCGCTTGTAGTTATGGTGCTTTCCGCGGGCGTCGTTAAGGATAAGGTCGTAAGGATTCCTAACTTCCTTACACCCGAGCAGTTAAAGGAGATCTCCGATTCGGTCGAGAAGAGCCTCAATGGTAAGCCTCTCGATGAGATCACGCTTGTTACTCTGGCGACTTCCGTCAAGGAGACAAAGATCCCCGATTCGCTGCTTAACCAGGTTCTCTATGAGACCTACACAGCTATCAAGCAGGCTGATAAGCTCGATGTCTTCCTCGAAGGCGAGCATAACATGTTGAAGCTTCCGGACTTCTCTGAATTGAAGAGAGCCCAGAGCCTTCTCGGCACACTGTCTCACGACGGCATGGTCGCAGGTTATGTAAACGAGATCGAGAAGGAGAAGACAGGCGGTGACGATACCTACATGATCAGGATCGGACAGGAGATCGCGCTCGAGGGCCTTGAGGACTGCAGCTTCATAACGACGACATACAAGATCGGTGATACGATCTCCGGCAATATCGGCGTTATCGGTCCTAAGAGAATGGACTACAGCAAAGTAATATCTCAGATTGATTTTGTTCGTTACAAGATCAATGAACAGATAAAAAACATCAACGGATAAGGGAGGATATAAACTTGTTAGACGATGAGAATGATGTTCTTGAGTTTCCCGAGGATACTGATGAGATCGAAGAACTCGATCCCGAAGAAGTATTCGAGGAAGTAGATGCGGAGGAGAAGGCCGACGATAAGTCTTCTGATGACGCAGCTAAGATAAGGGAACTTGAGGACAGGTATGTAAGGCTTTTCGCTGAGTACGACAACTTCAGGAAGCGCACTACAAAGGAGAAGGAAGATCTCTATGCAAGCGCAGTCGTTGAGGTTACAAAGCAGTGGCTTTCCGTACTCGACAATATCGACCGTGCTATCGATGCCGCGAAGGCACAGCAGGGTGACGGTATTGACGAAGGGGCCGAGGACAAGATGCTTCAGGGCCTGGAGCTTATCAAGAAGCAGGCTCAGGATGTTCTTGCCAAGATCGACGTTACAGAGATTGAGTGTGAGAGAGGAACGAAGTTCGATCCTAATCTGCACGAGGCTGTAATGCATACGGAGGATGATTCCTTGGGAGAGAATGAGATAGCTCAGGTTTTCCAGAAGGGCTTTATCCTCAAGGACCGTGTGGTAAGACATGCGGTGGTTCAGGTAGCTAACTGATCAAACTATTTATATAAGGAGAAAACGGATATGTACGACATCAGATCTTCACTGGTACCTACAGTAATCGAGTCCTCATCAAGAGGAGAGAGAGCTTATGATATCTATTCAAGACTTCTCAAGGAAAGAATCGTTATCCTGTCTGAGGAAGTCAATCACGTAACTGCAAGCCTTATCACGGCTCAGCTTCTGTTCCTTGAGGCAGAAGATCCCGATAAGGATATTCAGTTCTACATCAACAGCCCCGGAGGATCCGTAACGGACGGTCTCATGATCTACGATACGATGAAGCTCATCAAGCCTGATGTACAGACAATCTGCATGGGTATGGCAGCTTCAATGGGTTCTGTACTCCTCGCTGCAGGTACTAAGGGAAAGAGATGCATCCTTCCTAACGCAGAAGTAATGATCCACCAGCCTTTGGGCGGCGCACAGGGTCAGGCAACAGAGATCCTTATCGCAGCGGAGCACATTAAGGATACAAGAACAAGACTTAACCAGATCCTGGCTGATGCTTGTAACAGACCTTTGGAGGATCTGATGAGAGATACAGACAGAGACCACTGGATGACAGCACAGGAAGCACTTGACTACGGAATCGTAGACAAGATCCTTGAAAGTAAGAAATAAGAATTTGGAGGAATAATAAAATGGCAAAGGTAATTGGTATTGACCTCGGTACGACAAACTCGTGCGTAGCGGTTATGGAGGGTTCTGAGACAGTTGTAATCCCTAATCCGGAAGGCAACAGAACTACTCCTTCAGTAGTAGCATTCACAAAAGACGGTGAGAGACTCATCGGTCAGGTAGCTAAGCGTCAGGCAGTTACAAACCCTGACGGTACAGTTCAGTCCATTAAGAGAGAAATGGGTTCTGACTATAAGGTAAACATCGCTGACAAGCAGTACACACCTCAGGAGATCTCCGCGATGATCCTTAGTAAGCTTAAGAGCGATGCTGAGGCTTATCTCGGCCAGCCCGTAACACAGGCAGTTATCACAGTTCCTGCTTACTTCACAGACTCACAGCGTCAGGCAACAAAGGACGCAGGTAAGATCGCAGGTCTTGAGGTTCTGCGTATCGTAAACGAGCCTACAGCTGCTTCTTTGGCTTACGGTCTCGATAAGGAAGAAGACCAGAAGATCCTCGTATTCGACTTGGGTGGTGGTACGTTCGATGTATCCATCCTCGACATCTCTGACGGTGTATTCGAGGTTCTTGCTACAGCTGGTAACAACAGACTCGGCGGTGACGACTTCGATAACAAGATCGTTGACTTCCTCGTTGATTCCTTCAAGGCTTCTGACGGAGTAGATCTTAGAAACGACAGAATGGCTATGCAGAGACTTCGTGAGGCTGCAGAGAAGGCTAAGATCGAGCTTTCCGGTGTTACATCTTCTAACATCAACCTCGCTTACATCACAGCTGACGCAACAGGCCCTAAGCACATGGACATCACTCTCACAAGAGCTAAGTTCGATGAGCTCACAGCTGACCTCGTTCAGAAGACAATGGATCCTGTTAAGAGAGCTCTGTCTGATGCAAAGCTTTCCACAAACGATATCAACAAGATCCTCCTCGTAGGCGGTTCAACAAGAATCCCTGCAGTACAGGATGCTGTTAAGAATTATTTCGGCAAGGAGCCTTTCAAGGGCATCAACCCTGACGAGTGCGTAGCTATCGGTGCTGCTATCCAGGCTGCAGTTCTCACAGGTGATGTTAAGGGTCTCGTACTTCTCGACGTAACTCCTCTTTCGCTCGGTATCGAGACAGAGGGCGGCATCTTCACAAAGATGATCGAGAGAAACACAACTATCCCTGCAAAGAAGTCCATGGTATTCTCCACAGCTGCTAACAACCAGACACAGGTTGACGTACACGTACTCCAGGGTGAGCGTGAGATCGCAGCTTACAACAAGAGCCTCGGAAACTTCATTCTCGACGGTATCGCACCCGCACCCCGTGGTGTACCGCAGATCGAGGTTACTTTCGACATCGATGCTAACGGTATCGTAAACGTATCCGCTAAGGATAAGGGTACGGGACGCGAGCAGAAGATCACTATCACAGCTTCTTCCAACATGAGTGAGGAAGATATCCAGAAGGCTATCAAGGAAGCTGAACTCCACGCTGCTGAGGATAAGGAGCGTAAGGAGAAGGTTGACATCAAGAACAAGGCTGAGTCCACTGTATTCCAGACAGAGAAGGCTCTGACTGACTTCGGCGACAAGGTTTCCGAGGAAGACAAGGCTCCTATCAACGATGCTCTTGCTAAGCTCAAGGATGCAATCGCTAAGGACGACACAGAGGCTATGAAGACTGAGACAGAGAATGTATCTAACGTTCTCATGAAGCTCGGCGAGAAGTTCTATGCAGCTTCCGGTGCAGCAGGCGCTCAGGGTGCACCTAACCCTGAAGACTTCGCAGGCTACGGCAACGCTGGTGATGCAGGTGCTGACAACGGTGCCGGCCCTGACGGATTCAAGAGCGCTGGCGGAGACTTCTAAGGAGTAGATTAAGCAATGGCTTCAGGCGATTACTATGACATCTTAGGCGTTCAGAAGGGCTGCTCTGACGAGGAGCTCAAGAAAGCCTATCGTAAATTGGCGAAGCAGTATCACCCGGACTTAAATCCGGGTGATAAGTCCGCTGAGCAGAAATTTAAGGACGTAAACGAGGCTTACTCCGTTCTGTCCGACGCCGATAAGAGGAGAAAGTACGACCAGTTCGGTAAGGGCGCGGTCGACGGCTCCGGCGGATTTGGCGGCGGCGGTTACGGCGGCTTCGGTGCGGACTTCGACCCGATGGACATCTTCAACTCGTTCTTCGGCGGCGGATTTGGCGGCTTCGGCGGCTCGTCTTCGAGAAGACGTAACGGCCCTACCAAGGGTGCTGACCTTAAGTACGGCATGACACTCGAGTTTATGGAGGCGGCTTTCGGCTGCGAAAAGGACATCACCTTCTCCAGAGAAGACCTCTGCTCTTCATGTAAGGGCTCGGGTGCACAGAAGGGAACCGTACCTGAGACGTGTCCTTCCTGCGGCGGCCGCGGACGTATTCAGACTCAGACACAGACTCTCTTTGGTATGACGATGGTAACGAAGGACTGCCCTGCGTGTGGCGGCCGCGGTACTGTTATCAGAACTCCCTGTCCTGACTGTTCAGGTAAGGGACGCAAGCTTACAAAGAGACAGATACACGTTAAGATCCCTGCAGGTGTAGATACAGGCGACATGCTCCCGATCCAGGGTGAGGGTGAGCCCGGACGTAACGGCGGACCTCAGGGTAACCTCTATATCGAGTTCAAGGTAAAGAAGCATGATGTTTTCGTAAGGCAGGGACGCAATACTTTCTGCGAGGTTCCGATTACTTTGGGTCAGGCTGCTCTCGGTGCAGAGATCGAAGTGCCGACTATCGACGGACCTATGAAACATCAGGTTAAGGAAGGAACGCAGCCCGGCGATCAGGTTACGTTCAAGAACAGAGGTATCGTTGATAAGAACACGCCTTCTTACAGAGGCGACCACACGGTAAGATTCGTTATCGAGATACCTACGAAGCTTTCTGACGAGCAGAAGAAACTGCTCAAGTCTTTCGAGGCTTCGCTTACGGAAAAGAACTACATGAAGAAGAACTCCTTCTTCGAGAAAGTTAAGAAGATATTCAGATAATCAGATAAGGAGTTCTGACCATGAGATGGGCTGAGTTTACTATCATAACCACAGAAGACGCATCGGATGCTATATCCGAGATGCTCGCACAGATCGGTGCGGATGGAATTGCCGTTACCGATCCGTGGGAGATCAAGAGGATCATCGATGATCCGAACTCTTTGTCTTATGCAGACGGCGGATTTGTTAATTCATTAGGCGAGGATGTTACTGTCCGCGCTTATTTTGCAGAGCTCGACGGCTTGGTTCGTCTTGGTCCCAAGGCTGAAGAGTATGTTGACGAGTTCGACACGACTGCGATCTACGGCAATATCACGGGTTCGCGCGTGACTGTGGAAGAGGCTCTTACGATTTTGAAAGAGCAGCTCGATAAGATCGCTCAGTTCCTCGATATCGGCAAGGGCTTTGATTCCTGGAAGTATGTTGAGGATCAGGACTGGGAGAATGAGTGGAAGAAGGACTACAAGGCTTTCCGAATCTCCGACCGAGTTGTGATCTGCCCTTCGTGGGAGAAGTATGATGCTTCATCTTCTGATGTAGTGGTTTCTCTCGATCCCGGCTCTGCGTTCGGAACGGGTACTCATGAGACGACTTCCACATGTGCGAAGTTGCTTGATACTGCTGTGGCTACCGGTCAGAAGATCCTTGATCTGGGAACAGGTTCGGGTATCCTCGCTATCATCTGTAAGAAGCTCGGTGCCGGTGCTGTTGATGCGGTTGATATTGATAAGCTCGCGATCGATGTTGCGGTCGAGAACTGTGCTTTGAATGACTGCCCTGATATCAATTGTTATGTCGGTGAGCTCAAGGATGTTAAGGATTCGGGTTACGATATCATCGTCGCGAATATCATCGCTGATGTTATCGCTGCGATCGCTGCTGACATCCCTGCAAAGCTCGCTCCCGACGGTAAGTTCATCTGCTCGGGAATTATCAATACAAAGAAAGATCGCGTAGAGAAGGCTTTGGCTGACGCAGGATTCTCGATCGTTCGTGTCGAAGAGAAGAACGACTGGATGGCGTATGAGTGCGTTATGGCATAAGAAGCTTCTGGCTGCTGTGGTTGCCGGTGTTATGTTGCTTACCGGGTGTCGCAGTGTTGAGCCTGATGAACCTGTGTACACGAAGGTGACGGTTAACGGCTTCGTCGAGGCGATGGAATCTCTTAATTTCCGTTATAGCCTTTTCTACAATGATGGCGACATGGAACTCCTCGGCGCAATATACAACAACTACTCGTATTATGCTGAGTTCGATTCCGCTAACGTGCGCGGCGATAATCATGTGCGCTGTAATGTAAAGATAGTTGAGTTTCAGACCGAAGAAGGTGCGGTGACCGCGTATAACTATATGGTCGGCCAGCTGAAGACTATGGCAGAGGATGAAGAGTATGCTGATGTTACTGTCTTCAGTGAAGAGGATGCATCCGACCGTAATAACTTCCTGTTCCGCACCGATATGGCAGGGGAGAGTCCCGATCCGATTAATGTCGCTAGTGACTATCGTTATGTCGGGATCTATAGCTATATGAATGTCGTCATGGTAGCCGTCGCTGATTATGAATCATCCACGTATTTCACATCCGATATGGACGATATTTGCGACACGATGGGGTTGTCGAATCCCGCGAATATGAATCGCGATCTTATCTGAAATGCTCATCTATCATCTTGTCGACCACTCGCATGTCGAGCGGTGTGACAGATGTCTCCATGGTAAGAAAAAGATTGTCTCCGATCGTGTAACCGTTTAATGCATATTCGCGAAGTTTCTTAACATTCTTTTGTGCGTATGCAGGATCATCCATCTTGCCTAGGTGTTCATAGTACAGTTCCTTCCGGTCGCTTAGTCTTAAGATCTTAAAGTCCGGGTGCACAGTCCTGTATTGAAGTTCCACCGGGTATTCGTATTTGTAGGGTATGCCCTTGGCATCGAGTCTCTCTGCAATGAGCATCTCTGACTTGGATCTGACACGCAGACCTTTCTGAGTCAGATAGTAAGGATCCCCTTCATCAAACCCCATGGGTTCATAAGCTTCCTGAAGCCAACGTTGCTTGTATTCCTCATCCGGCAACACGATAGGCGATATGAGTCTTTGCCTGTCCGGGGTTAGTGAATCGGGTATGTCTTCAAAAGTTATATTTGGATATCTTGAAAGAAAACGCTCTATAGAATTCTTCTCTACTTGTGCTGATTTAAGAACTTTCTGATAGTATGCTTTCTGCGCCAATGAGGTGATTAGTTTAAAATCTTGTGGGTCAATCTTTATGCCATTCCCGGTTTCTCCATCCTGAACTAAGTAGTAGTAAGTCTTATTGTAGTTGTTATCTATTCTTAGTTTTCCGCATGGCATGACAGAAAGACGCTGTGTTAAAGCATCAATAATCTTAGATAGATACCGCTGCCGGTTTATCAGATTGTCCTTCCACTGAATGGTTTTCATAATAGAATTATAGGACGGCATGAAGGCGAATAGTGGGCGTTCTTACTTATTTCAGAAAATTGGTAAAAAATCGGGGTTTTGGAACAAATATTCCTACTAAATCCTAGAAAAATTGATTAAGTATGGGAATTGGGTAAATGTCCATATTTTTCTGAAGTTTTAATGAAAAAGTCGGGAAATAGGGCGTTTTTGTCCGACTAAACAGAATTTTTAAAAAATCAGTCGGAACAGCCCCCAGTTTCCCTTGACATCCGGCGCAGGATAAGTGTAAATTAGACACCGTAAACCGATGAACGAGGAGTAGTACTCGACGCATCAATCCGACAAAGAGAGTCGCGGGCGGTGGGATCGCGATACGGAGGGCGAAGATGAATGGACCTCGTGAGGGCGGGCAGGAAATGGCCCGACGGGAACTCTTCCGTTATCAGCAGAGCATGTTTGTCGGAACATGAAATGAGTGGACTGCAAATACAATAGTCACGAAGCAGTCAAATCAGGTGGTACCGCAGTAATTAACTGTCCTGTGTCTCGAACGAGGCACAGGATTTTTTATTGCATCCGACATATAGAAAGGAGGCCGAACATGGCAAAAGAACCTAAGAGAATTTTTCTAACAGAAGACGAGATGCCGACACAATGGTATAACGTTCGTGCGGACATGAAGAACAAGCCCGCACCGATGCTTCACCCGGGCACACACAAGCCCCTCACACTCGAGGAGATGACACCCATCTTCTGCGAAGAACTTTGCAAGCAGGAGCTCGATAACGACACAAGATTTATCGACATCCCTGAAGAGGTTCAGGAGTTCTACAAGATCTTCCGTCCGTCACCTCTCATCCGTGCATACCAGCTCGAAAAGGCACTCGGCACACCCGCCAAGATCTACTACAAGTTCGAGGGTAACAACACATCCGGATCACACAAGCTTAACTCCGCTGCAGCGCAGGTTTACTACGCTAAGAAGCAGGGACTTACAAGCCTGACAACTGAGACAGGTGCAGGTCAGTGGGGAACGGCTCTTTCCATGGCAAGTGCTTTCTACAACATACCGCTTACTGTTTACATGGTTAAGGTATCCTATGAGCAGAAGCCTTTCAGAAAGTCCATCATCGAGACATTCGGCGCTGATATCGTTCCTTCACCTTCCAACACAACAAAGGTTGGACGCGAGATCAACGAGAAGTTCCCCGGTACAGGCGGATCTTTGGGATGCGCTATCTCCGAGGCAGTAGAGAAGGCCGTAACTACAGATAACTGCAGATACGTACTCGGTTCAGTTCTTAATCAGGTAATCCTCCACCAGTCCATCATCGGTGAGGAAGCTAAGATCCAGATGGCTAAGGTTGATGCATATCCTGATATCGTTATCGGATGCGCAGGCGGCGGATCTAACCTCGGCGGTATCATGTCTGCATTCATGAGAGATAAGCTCACAGGTGCAGCTAACCCTGAGATCATCGCAGTTGAGCCTGCTTCATGTCCTTCAATGACAAGAGGTAAGTTCGCTTATGACTTCGCTGATACAGGTCATGTATGTCCTCTGGCTAAGATGTATACACTGGGTTCCGAGTTCATGCCTTCACCTTCACACGCAGGCGGACTTCGTTATCACGGTATGTCTCCTATCGTTTCACAGCTCTATCACGACGGTTACCTGAAGGCTGTTGCAGTTGAGCAGACAAAGGTATTCGAGGCAGCTGAGCTCTTCGCTAAGACAGAGACGATCCTGCCGGCTCCTGAGTCATCACACGCTATCAGATGCGCTATCGATGAGGCTCTCAAGTGCAAGGAGACAGGTGAGGCTAAGACGATCCTGTTCAACCTCACAGGTACAGGTTTCTTCGACATGACTGCTTACCAGGCTTACAACGACGGAACAATGAGCGACTTCATTCCTACTGATGAGGACCTTGCTAAGGGCTTCGCAAGCCTTCCTCAGATTGAAGAATAAAACAGACAATCTACTTACTTAAGGTATTATTTCTCTACACAAAGCAACCCCGGGAAATCTCTTCTCGGGGTTTGCTCTTTGCGCAAGTGTACGATTTTTACAAATATATGTCAGGTTTATATGCAAGATGCGACTTGTTAGGGGTAGTTTTTTGTGCAAAACTAACAATGAACGTTTTATATTGTAAAAGGTGCCAATGAAGACAGTATTAACCATATCGGATTCAGTCGAAGGTACAATCTTTGACCTCATAAGATGTACCGCGACGATCAAAGACTTTGGTCTTGATCCGCTTGCTGTCGTGCCAAGAATTTCCTATTCAGATAATACTTCAGAAGAGAATGACGTATCCGAGATGCTCGACTTCGCATTCAGTGAGTGTGAATTCGCATCCCTCGGAATCGGTTTCATCACTAACCCTGACGTCATTAACTATATCGCTGATAAGCTCGAGAAGAATAAGACAGCTCCCGTTGTTTGCTGCCCGTCACTGATCTCCGATGAAGGTGAGATTCAGGTTGATTCAGAAGTCTATTCCGCACTTTCCGATCATCTTCTCAAGCACGTTGATTTCCTTGTTGTTAATACTATCGAGGCTGAAACGTTCTGCGGATTCGAGTGCCACGTTAAGAATGATTTCTTAAGAGCTGCGAAGAAGATTTTTAATGTCTATGGATGCGGTGTCTTCATCAGAGCCGACGAGCGTACGGAGGGCATGCATGTGCTTTTCGACGGGCTTAAGTCCTCGTTTGTAGATCCCGTTAAGATCTATCCCGGCTACGAAGACAGATACAGCTTCCTGACAGCGCTCGCATGTGAGTATGCTGTGGAGAATCCTACGAATCTGGTTGCGAAGCTCGCGCTCGAGTTCATCGCAGGTAAGCCGGAGCCGAAGGAAGAGCCTAAGCCGGAGCCCAAGGCTGAAGTTAAGCCTGAGCCTAAGCCGGAAGTAAAGGTAGAAGCAGCACCTGAGGTTAAGGAAGAAGTCAAGGAAGAGGTTAAGGCTGAAGAGCCCAAGTACCAGGAGGAGCCTGAGCAGGATCAGGAAGTTAAGCCTGTTACATCTTCGCTTGTTACTCCCGGCAAGTCTCTTCGTGATATCGCACGTTTCATGAGCACACCTCCGACGGATGAGGAAGCTCCTCATGCAGTTACGAGCAACATCGAGAAGAAGCAAGATCCCAAGGGTGAGGTTACTTCTCTGGCAAGCTCACGTCTGCTGTTTGATACTAAGGTCAACAATTCCATCACAGAGCTTCAGGCCCTGAAGGACAGGCTCAATAATCTTAATAAGATCGCCGATTCAGGCAAATAATCATGACACGACTTTTCATGGAGCATGAAGAGCCCCGAGACGGGTTTATTACTCTCGGGCAGGATGATTCGCGTTACATCTCACAGGTGTTGAGAATGCGCCCGGGCGAGCAGCTCGAGGTCATGCTTAAAGACGGCATCGAGGCGCTGTGTAATGTGCACACCATCTCGAAAGATTCCGTCACGCTTTCCATAGTTAGGACTCAGCAGAACACATCCGAGCCGCCCTACAGAATCACGCTGTACCAGTCCGTCTCCAAGGGTGAGAGGATGGAGCTGACGATTCAAAAATGCGTTGAGCTCGGCGTCACTAAGATAGTCCCCGTGTATTCTTTAAGATGCGTTGTCAGGCCCGACGCTCGAAAAGACTCCACCCGCACACAGCGCTGGCAGAAGATCGCACTTGAAGCCGCAAGGCAGAGCGGAAGGGGAATCATCCCTGAGGTAACGGAGCCTGTGAACTTCGAGCAGGCGCTGGAGGCATCAGGCACAGCGTCCCTTGTTCTTTTCCCTTGGGAGGAGGAGAAGGGCGTTACTTTGAAGCAGGCTCTTGCAGGTAAGGCACAGGAAGACTTAAGCGAGATCGCAGTCTTCATTGGACCCGAAGGCGGCTACGATGAGGCGGAGGCCGCGAAAGCAAGGGAGAGCAACGCCATACCCGTTACCATCGGAAAGAGAATACTTCGCACAGAGACGGCCGGAGCGGCCGTGCTCTCTATGCTTTTGTATAATTTCGAACTATAAGTTTTTATCAGTGCTTTCTCAAGAGGATAGCGACTGAAGCTGTAGCTGCTGCAGCGATTATCAGCAGGATCGCGATTACAAGTACATACTCACTCTCGCCTGTGGAAGCGACTGTAGGATCGTTAGCATTGACGCTGACAACCGGGTCGACCTCTTCCTGTACTCTTGCTGTGCCGGCAACACTTGTTACGGGAGCGGGCTGCTCTGTGTATGACTCGGAAGGAGTTGCAGGCTGCTCTGAAGGCTGATCGACAGCAGGAGTTGTAACAGGTGTCTCGGAAGGATCCGGAACGACAGGTGCAGCCGGAGTTGTGGGCGTTGTCGGTGTCGACGGATTCTCGGGAGTTGTCGGCGTAGTAGGGTTAGTCGGATTGTTAGGAGTAACCGGCGTAACAGGATTATTCGGTGTTACCGGGTTCGGAGGTGTCGACTGTGTTGTGGAAGCATTTGCTACATAAACATCAGTGCTGATCTTGTTTGCAGAGATGATGTTCAGCGTGTATGTTGTACCCTCGTAGACTACCGTGGAAGGCAGTGAGGAAGACGCTGTCTCGAAAGCGTAGAAAGAAGGTGTGCTGTCGAGTCTGTATCCTGCGGGTGCAGCTGTCTCTGTCAGCATGTAGATTCTGCCTCTTGTGATGTTGTTGAATGCGATCGTTCCGTTAGCATCTGTTGTTGCAGAAACAGTGGAAGCCACCGTTACAGTTCCGTTATTGTTATCCATAGTAGAAAGCTCGAAAGAAGCTCCTGCCAAAGTCTCTGTTGTGTCGCCTTCAGCGTGCTTAATAACATTGATGCGGCCGAGCAAAGTAGAGGAGGAAGAACCTGCACTCTGGTAAACATCGCAGCTCAATGTGCTCTCTACAGAAGAGATTACAGTCTGTGATGCGTAAAGCGTCGCGGAGTTGCCGCTGTTTGAAGTGTCGAGTGTAGAACCCGGAACGAGGTTAACTGCAGCATCGTATGTGATCACATAAGCTGTGTTGTCAGCAAGGTTGAATGTCATTGTTCTTGTTGCCTGATCGTATGTGAATACACCGTCTGCAGGAACCTGACCGTTGATGCGTACGGATGAGACAGCAAGGTCATAAGATGAGCTCATCGTGTCGACCAAAGTAAGTTCTGAAGATGCAGGTGAAAGATCCAACGCTGCAGGATTTACTTCGATCTGATAACGTGCGAACGGAGCAGTTGCGGGTGTGTAGTAAACAGTCTTATCAAGCTCGTCAGGCTTTGTGTAATCAACGTCTGAACCTGTGCTTGATCTGGAGATTCCGTCATAGAAGATCTCGGCAGCGTTGTAGTATCTGACTGTGTCGGGATCCTGTGAATTTACCTTTGTCTGATAGCTGATCCAAGCCTCGGAAGACTCGCTTGCGTTAAGGTAAGAGATGAGGTCTGAGCTGAATACGAACCATACAGTGATGTCGCCTGTCGCATCATCTGTTTCTGTTCTGATGCTTACGGCGTTAGGAATAACATTGCCGGCAGCGTTTGTAACTACTACTGAAGATTCGTTAAGTGAGTTGCCTTCAGGGAGAGTATCAACGATATAACCGTTGCTGTAGCCGTAACCGTTGATGCTGTAAAGGGCAATCTGCCAGCCGATGAGACCGTGCTCGAAGTCGTTGTTCGTAGGATCGCTCCACTTACCGAAAGTTGCTCTTAATGTGCGGATATCAGCCCATGCTGTATCTACGGAAGTATCCTCATCACTATATACGTCAGCTCTGTTCGGAACGTTGCCGTCGTATGTGTAAGGGTAGTAGTTGGAAAGGTTACCGACGTGAGCCTGTGCTGTGTCCCAGTCATACATCGCAGGGTTTACCTGAACCTGATATACGACATAAACAACCTCGCCGTCGCTCATGTGATCGATAACTGCGTTTACATGGCGGTTGGAGGAAGAGGGACGTGCTGTGCTGTCTGTAACGCCTGTGCGTGTTGTGGACATGTCAGACTCATAGTATGAAGGTGCGGAATAAAGATACATTCCGGGCCACATCTCGTCAGCGAGTGTGACGTTGGTGTTTGAACCTGTGGAAGTGATAGTGATGATGCAGTTGTAGATATGGTCTGTGGTGTCTGCTGTCTCGAACCTTTTCGCGACGTCGACTTCGGATGTGGAAGAAGGCGGAAGCATGCTGATCGAGACTGTGTTGTCGATGGGGAAGAGAAGGTCAACTGTGCCCTGTGTCTGTCCGCCGTTGCCGTCGTCCGTGATGCGGCCCTCGAAAGTGAGACTGCCGACACGGTCTACTTCCTCTGAAGTGCAGAAGCCGTCATCGGTGTAGTTGATCGTGATGACGTTGCTGCTGATGGAATATGTGCCGAGGTTTCTGTTGCCGTCGACAAGGTTGCCTGACGCGCTGTTGAAGATGACGTTGCCCGGAAGGGTGTATGTGAAGGAGTCTGAAGACGAGAACGTAACTCCGTCAGGGATTTCCCAGGAAAGCGTGACTTCGATGGTGTCGCCGTATGTGACCTCTGTGTCGGGGTTGGCGATAAGATCGATGCTGCCGTGCGCTGAATCTGTCTTTACCTGAGTTACTGAAACGCTTGCAAGGTCAGTCAGATCCGTTGTTGAGTCGGCGTTAACGGGTAAGCCCCACAAAAGGGAAATGAACTGTACCGCGAGAAATGCGGTCATCAATACTGTGCTGAAAAAGTGCAGTACGCGTCTTCTGTTAGTCATTGTGCAAACCTCTTTTAAATTACTAACTGATATACAGCCTGCCCATTATATGGGGCATAAACTACTCTCTCAAGGCAAAAAAATATGATTTTTGTGCAAAAAATTATAATCATTGGGGGAAGAAGATTATCGGCTAAGCGGTTTTTTAATGATATAATTGTGTGTTATCAAAAACGGTGCACTGCACCTGAAGTATGAAGGGAAGTACTACTGTATGTCTGAATCGATAGCAGATATGAAGCGCACTGACATGTGCGGCACTTTAAGAGAAAGTGACGTAGGCAAGGAAGTAACACTCATGGGGTGGTGCCATAAGGCACGTGACTTGGGCGGACTGACATTCATCACGCTCAGAGACAGAAGCGGCGAGATCCAGCTCGTTATCACACCCGAGAGTTCCGAAGATATTCGTAATAAGGCAAGTAAGGTAAGATCCGAGTTCGTACTCGCGGTCAAGGGTAAGGTCGCTTTAAGATCTGCTCCGAATGAGAAGATGCCTACAGGTATGATCGAGGTTAACGTTGACGACCTTCGTATCGTTTCCGAGGCGGAGACACCTCCGTTCTACATCGAGGATGACAACACGGCAAACGAGTCCTTGAGGCTTAAGTACCGTTACCTCGACCTTCGCCGTCCCGTTATGCAGAACAACATGATCCTGCGCCACAAGATAGCGAAATCCGCACGTGACTACTTCGACGAGAAGGGCTTCCTCGAGATCGAGACTCCTATGCTTGGTAAGAGCACACCTGAGGGTGCACGTGACTATCTCGTTCCTTCGAGAGTAAAGAAGGGTTCCTTCTTCGCACTCCCGCAGTCCCCTCAGCTTTATAAGCAGCTTCTCATGCTCGCAGGCTACGACCGCTACATGCAGATCGCACGCTGCTTCCGTGACGAGGACCTTCGTGCAGACAGACAGCCTGAGTTCACACAGATGGACCTCGAGATGAGCTTCGTTGACTGTGATGACGTTATGGGCATCACAGAGGGATTCGTAGCAAGAGTCTTCAAGGATGTTCTCGACATCGACATCGAGCTTCCTATCAAGCGCCTGCCCTGGATCGAGGCTATGGAACGTTACGGTTCCGATAAACCTGACTTGAGATTCGGAATGGAGCTTCAGAACATCACTGAGTGGGCTAAGACACTCGACTTCGTAGTATTCCAGAATGCTATCGCAGAGGGAGGCCTTATCAAGGCGGTCGTTATCCCCGGCGGTGCTGCTTTCTCCAGAAAGGAGATCGATGCACTCGGTGAAGTTTGTAAGACATACAAGGCTAAGGGTATGGCATGGGTAGTTCCTGCCGAGACACCCCGCGGCTCTTTCTTAAAGTTCATGCAGCCTGAAGATATCGCAGCTTTGGCTTCCGCAGTCGGTGCCGGTGCTGACGATCTCATCTGCATCGTTGCAGACAAGTTCAAGGTTGTTCATGATGCATTGGGTCAGCTGCGTCTTGCTGCTGCAGATAAGCTCGGCCTTATCCACAAGGATGACTTCAAGCTTTGCTGGGTAACTGAGTTCCCTATGTTCGAATGGTCGGAGGAAGAGGGAAGATTCATGGCAATGCACCATCCTTTCACATGTCCCATGGATGAGGACCTCGACCATTTGGAGTCCGATCAGGGCAATGTAAGATCGAAGGCTTACGATATCGTACTTAACGGCTGCGAGCTCGGAGGCGGTTCCATAAGAATCCACGACAGGGATCTTCAGATGAGAATCTTTAAGCTTTTGGGCTTCTCAGAGGAGTCTGCTCAGGAGCAGTTCGGATTCTTGCTTGATGCATTCAAGTACGGCGTACCTCCTCACGGCGGTCTTGCTATCGGTCTCGACAGATTCGTAATGCTCCTTACAGGTGCAGGTTCTATCAGAGAAGTTATTGCATTCCCGAAGGTTCAGACATCTTCTGACCTCATGACGGATGCACCTTCTCCTGTTGCCGTTGCACAGCTCGAGGAACTCGGTATCGAAGTAAGCTCTGTTACAGAAGACGATGACAACGATAATCTCGTAATGGATTAAGGTAGATCAATCTTATGAAGAAGAACGACAAAACTGAGTTTATGGAAGTAAAGCCCGAGGACAGAAAGCAGGCTATCATCACTTCAGTCCTCGATTGGCTTATAGCTATCGCAGTCGGCGTTCTCGTCGGTATTCTGATGGTCGTATTTGTTGTTCAAAGAGACAATGTTTACGGCGATTCGATGGTGCCTAACTTAAGAAGCGGTTATATCGTTATGACAGATAAGATATCGACCTACTTCGATAACTACGACAGAGGTGACATCGTCATCCTCGACGGTGAGAACATGGAAGGTTATAACCACGAAGAATACCTGATCAAGAGAATCATCGGTCTTCCCGGTGAGACAGTCAGGATCGCAGACGGTCATGTCTATATCAGAGAAGCAGGTGCCGAAGACTTCTATATGCTCGACGAGCCCTATATCGATGCCAGCGTAGAGACATATGTCATGAGCTGGGGCATGGAGAGGGGATATGATGAGATCACTCTCGGTGAAGATGAGTACTATTGCTTGGGCGACAACCGTCCGGTAAGTAACGACAGCCGTAACTTAGGTCCTTTCTCTGCTGACAGGATCAAGGGTATCGCGTTCTTGATCATCTATCCTTTCAATGCAATCACATTCCTATAAACTTTAAGCTTACAGGTGAAGATGAACAGACAGGAACTAATTAGAAATTTCTGCATAATCGCGCATATCGATCACGGTAAGTCTACTTTGGCAGACCGTATCATCGAGCATACAGGCGTTGTGGAGAAAAGAGACATGATGAGCCAGATCCTCGATAACATGGATATCGAGAGAGAAAGAGGCATCACCATTAAGTCACAGGCAACGAGAATGCAGTATACGGCCAAAGACGGCAATACATATACGCTTAATCTCATAGACACTCCAGGACACGTAGACTTCAACTACGAGGTAAGCCGTTCACTTAAGGCGTGCGACGGTGCCATCTTGATTGTTGACTCATCCCAGGGTGTTGAAGCGCAGACAATGGCTAACGCTTATCTTGCTGTGGACGCGGATCTTGAGATCTTACCGGTCATCAACAAGATCGACCTTCCTGCGGCTCGTCCTGAAGAAGTGCGCAAGGAAATCGAGGATGATATCGGAATCGATGCTTCATATGCGCCCTGCATTTCAGCTAAGAACGACATCGGTATAGAAGAAGTCCTCGAGGGTATCGTAAAGTACCTTCCGGCTCCTTGTGATCCGGAGGACGAACCTTTTCGAGCTTTGGTAGTAGACTCCAAGTACGATCCGTACAAGGGTGTTATCGCTTCCGTAAGGGTCCGCGCGGGCTCCATCAAGACGGGCGACACCATCCGCATGATGCACACGGGCAAGGAGTTCGCGATAACTGAGTTGGGTTATTTTCATCCCGGACAGTACGTGCCGGCGAAGGAGCTTCTCGCAGGCGAGGTAGGATATATCTGCGCTTCGATCAAGTCTGTCTCGGATACGGCTCCGGGCGACACGATCACTTCTGCTGCGAACCCCGCTTCAGAGCCTCTGACAGGCTATCAGGGAATCCAGCAGATGGTTTTCTGCGGAATCTATCCCGTGGACGGTGCGCGCTACGGAGACCTTCGTGATGCGCTTGAGAAGCTGCAGTTAAACGATGCAGCTCTGTCTTTCCAGGCAGAGACTTCCGCGGCTTTGGGCTTCGGCTTCAGATGCGGATTCTTAGGCCTTTTGCACTATGAAGTAATCGAGGAGAGACTCGAGCGCGAGTTTAACCTCGACCTGATATCGACGGCGCCTTCGGTTATCTATAAGGTACACAAGACGGACGGCACGGAGCTCGAGGTGGACAACCCGACGAATATGCCGGATCCTGCCGAGATCGAATACATGGAGGAGCCGATCGTATTCGCAGACATAATCCTGCCTAAGGAATATGTCGGCAATATCATGGAGCTGTGCCAGAACAGGCGAGGCGAATACGTCGATATGAAGTATCTTGACGAGACACGTGTAGTGCTTCGTTATAAGATGCCTCTTAATGAGATCATCTACGACTTCTTTGATGCATTGAAGTCGAGGACGAGAGGATACGCGTCACTCGATTACGAGATGGCGGACTACCAGCAAAGCAAGCTTGTTAAGCTCGATATCCTGCTTAACGGCGACCCTGTTGATGCCCTGTCTTTCATCGTTCACGCTGATAAGGCGTACGAGAGAGGAAGACGTATGGCAGAGAAACTCAAGGAGAATATCCCGAGGCAACAGTTCGAAGTGCCTATACAAGCGTGCATTGGTGGTAAAATAATAGCCAGGGAGACCATCAAGGCATTCCGTAAGGACGTTACTTCGAAGTGCTACGGCGGTGATATCTCCCGTAAGAAAAAGCTTCTTGAGAAGCAGAAGGAAGGCAAGAAGAGAATGCGCCAAGTCGGTTCTGTAGAGGTGCCGCAGGAAGCATTCATGAGCGTCCTGAAGCTTGATGAAGAATAAGTAAGAGGAAGGAATAGAAAATGAAGAAAAAGATCCTTTTGACAATGGCAATTATGGCTGCAATCGCAGTTGCTGGCTGCGGCGGTGATACAGCTGAGACAAGCGAAGCTGCCGAGACTCAGGCTCCCGTAGCTCAGACAGAAGCTGCTGCTCCTACAGAAGAGCCTCTTGCTCCGATCATCGCAGGAGATACTCAGGCTCCGGCAGGTGAGGCGGCTTTCCCTACAGGCGTACCGCTTAACCAGGATGCATACACAGAGTTCTCTGAGCCTGTTATGTATGAGGTTATCGAGGACTGCATCACATGGTCCGGTAATGATGTTCAGACATCAGGCGGTGACCTCGTTCAGGGCAGCATCGTTAATGCAGTTGCCGAGGACGGCAACTACCTGATCCTCGACGATCAGAGAGTAGTTGAGGCCTCTCATCTGCAGCTGTTCGAGTGATAAATAAACCACACCGAACACGAGGCCCGGTCAGCAATGATCGGGCTTTTTTATGCTGATCTTGTAATTCGTTTCTGAAATCTATGTGGAGCATGTATTATAATTGAAGCATGAAGAAAATAATTGCTTTGTTAATTCTATCTGCGATGATGCTCACGGCGTGCAGTGATTCGCCGGGGCGCATTCGCGATATTGTTCAGTCGCCGACTGGTGATTACCAGGTCGATGTTGTTGACTGGAGCGGCGGTGCGACTGCAGGTGAGACGTATCTGTGCGTCGAGTATGCGGAGAACGGATTCGCGAATGTAGGTGATGATGAGCCTGATTCCTGTACGATGATAGAGGAAACCCAATGCACATATAACACCGACTTCAATATTGAATGGGAGACGAATGATTCTTTCAGGGCAGTATGGGAAGGCCTTACGCACGACAGTATAGAGCTCGCCAGAGTAGAGCTTTATGACGGCGGGTTCAATGTAACAAGCGGTTCTGTATGTATCGACACTACGGGATCTTACTTAAGCGGTTTTACGGTAGACGGCGATTATGTTTACATTACCTGTAAGCTTCGAGTTACTAATGATTTCGATGAGGATGTATGGTTTACCATCGATGCTGTTGCAGCTGAAGCTGATGTAGGCGAACTGCTGTCGGATTCTCATCTTGATGCAGTCAATGATCGCGGTGAGTCTAAGGTGTTCTACCTTGAAGCGGGTCAGACAGAGTTTATTACAGTTACTTTCCGCGGAAGTCACGGACCTTCAGATACGATGTCCGACCGCGAACTTCCCCCGTGGATCTATATCTATTACGAGCGCGGCTGGTAGTTTCCCCGGCGTTTAAAACGGGATAAATCTCTTGTTATAATTAATTAATTTATGACCGATAATCTGACGACAACTGTTTTATATCCTGACGGTAAGACTGAATCGGGGACACTCGATGTTATCTCAGAGCATGTTCTTAATGTGATCATTAACGGGCAGCCTTCGTTGAAGCTTGTGTGTACGGCTGAGAATCTTGATGAACTTGTTATGGGCAGGCTTCTGACTGACGGGTTTATCAGAAGTGCTGATGATGTGGATAAGATGGTGTTTGATGATGAGAAGACTTCGGTGGAAGTTTTCTTGAATGCTTTGGGTGATACTGCGGATAAGCTGCAGCACCTTCCTGATGTGAAGATAGTTCCTGAGTATGTGTTCGGACTTACATCGGAGTTTGCAAAGGGCTCGAAGCTACATGATGCTACAAAGGGCAATCACGTTTGCATCCTTGCTTCTTGCGGTAAGACATTGTTTATGAGTGAAGATATCGGAAGACATAATGCCGTCGATAAGGTTGTGGGGTATGCGCTTCTTAATCGCTACTCATTGGCTGACTGTATGCTCTTTATATCAGGACGTGTTCCGGTCGATATGGTTGAGAAGGTGATAGCAGCAGGCGTTCCGGTTCTTGTATCTAAGTCTGTGCCTACTAAGGAGTCGGCTGAGCTTGCAAGAGAATATGGGCTTAAGCTTGTATGCCGCGCCTGGCCTGATAAGTGCGATATTATCGTCTCTTAATCACAAGGCATTGCATAATGTGTGATTGATTTCTATAATTATTAAGCTTATTAACCAATTAAGCTCGCGGGTGTGATGGAATTGGCAGACATGCCAGATTTAGGTTCTGGTGAGCGATCGTGCAGGTTCGACCCCTGTCACCCGCACCAAGAAAAGGTGAATCGAGATAATCGATTCACCTTTTTATTACGCTTCAATCCAATCAAGAATTGTATCGACAGCTATGCCATGATTTCCTATTTGGCAGTGCTGTTCTCCGCCTTCCTCTTTAGTAAAGCAACGCGAAGTGATAGATTTTGCATTTGTGATCCTTTCTTTGCATCTTTCAAACTGACACATCGGAATATAATGATCTTTTTCTCCCGCAAGTAAAAGAACGTCTTGATCAATTTTCTCGTACAGACTTCTCAAGTTGTGCCTGCTTAGAGATTTATACATTGCAAGAAATGAATCTGTGCCCGTAATAAACTGCCCTTGAGCCAGCATCCAATCTGCCAATAAACTCTTTTTCGCTATTTTGGGCAGAAAGCTATTAAGCTTCGTCTCATTCTCGCTCTTAACGAGCTTGCGAACGTACCAGCATATAAGGCTGGGAAAGATGTTAGTCATTACTTCCAATCCATCGTCCATGGCATCATATGCAACTACACGCTTAATCCTCTTCTCGAAAGCTGCTGCCCTCAAGGCAAAGTACCCGCCCCATGATATTCCCACCATCGTACAGGAAGTGACACCAAAGTAATCGAGAACGGATGCTACCGGGATTTCAAAGCGCTCATTAAAATATATTCTTTGCCATACGCAATCTCCTTGGCCCGGTCCTTCCATAAGAATTACGTCAAATCCCTTTTGAACAAATTTGTGCACCTGAAGCACGAATTCTTCTATAAAAGAATCATATCCGCCACAAACAAGCACAGTCTGTTTGTAATTCTCCGGAGTCATTCGAATACACTTAAGGAACCCATTCTCAAAGGGAACTTCATATGACTTATACTCTATGCCTGACTGCTCAAACGCCTTATGAAATTCTCCAATGCATTTATAGTATAAGTCCGGCTTTCTGCTATCATTCTGCTTTAGAAAAAACTCTGCCATTCTGTCATAGTAAGCAGCATGCATATACTTGTTACTATCGATAGCTATAGCTGATAATCTGGTCCATGCCTCGTACCATTCTTCTAATGTACTAACACCTGACAAATGCTTGATAACCAGCTCTTCGTCACAAGCATCTTTTCCATAAGTCAACACTCTGTTGATCTGGAAATTGAATTGCTTGATCCTATTTACTTTTCTATATCTTTTAATTTCCATAGTATCGCTCCTCCTGTTTTTTCTGACTTCCATTACTCCATCAGATCACGGGCCTTTATATTCGGGTTGTGGTAACGTTTTCGCTTTTCAGGTAATCTGAGTTTCTTTGATATCAGTGTTCCGAGTTCAACGTATGCTTCAGGTGTCTTAAACTGTATCGCCTTGGCGGGACAATAAACTACACATGCATTGCATCCGTGACAATTGTGATTCCATTTCGGCCGTCTGTTCTCGATCGTTATGTTCTTTGTGGGACAGACCTTTGCGCAAGTTGAGCACCCGGTACATCTGCTGTCTGTGTAAAAACCCTTGTCGTATTCATGTTCAACATTGAGATACGGTACCATCATCCTGGGGAACAGTTTTCTTGTTATGGCAGACATATGCGGATACTTCCTGTGTTTTCTTTCGGATATCTCACGTGCAGTCTTGCTCATGTTTTTCTCCATCAAAGGGAGCATAATCTTCTCGGGCGGAAAAGGCGGATATGCAATGCATTGGCTCGCAACGCACCTGATCGTACGCGCATAACTGAGATGAGCACCTTTGGATGAAAGAATGTCTTCCACAGTCTCAAATGCTTTTCCGTGAATAGCTATATATGTGGCAACCATAAAGATATAGGCATTGGGGTTTAAGGTAAGTTCTGAGATAAACGCCTTCATTCTTCCGGGTATATCCCACTCATAAACCGGACATACAAAACCGATAACTTCCGCATCCTCTGCACTGTATTCCGAAGGATCCTTTCTGACATTTACTATCTCGGTATCCTTTAACTCATCTGCTATGATCCTTGCAGCCCGCAGACTGTTTCCCGTTCCGCTGAAGCAGTAGATAACTTTTTTCATTATTTGTCTCCTTTAGGGGTAACACTTGTAACCTCTTCGGGATTATTATAGAATTGCGTTGTAAACGATAGCAAGCAAAAAAGCTAATGTGTCACACATTCAGGAGAACTGTTACTCATGAACAATACGAACGGGATTATTGCCGAACAATCGAAGAAGAGAATAGTCGAGGCTATGCTCAAGGTAATGAATATCTATGATTATAAAGAGATCACTGTAACTCAGATCACGCAGGAAGCCCGGATATCAAGAAAGACTTTTTACAGGCATTTCAGCGATAAGGACGAAGTCTTAAAGCATCTGTTTGATTCACTTTATCAGGAGTGTTTATCTTCAATAAAGGAAAGCGGAATACACCATTACTGGGATGTAGTACAATGCTTTTTCGATTTCTGGGAAAAGCATGCACAAACGCTGAATCTGATGAAACGAAGCAATCTTCTGCCGCAACTTTTTGAAGAGTCATACGGCAGGTCATTCGAAGTGTTCAGATCCGTAAGGACCGCAGATATCGCTGATCAGTATGGAGATCAGCTCCCATATCTTCTTGCTTACAGTATTGGAGGCATGAACTCAATGCTCATCAAATGGATAGAGGGCGGAATGAGTATTCCTTCATCAACACTTATTCTATGTCTGCGTGAAGGATTCCGTTCAGAAATGTAGTCTGCTCCTTATATTTAATAATAGATGGACATCACAAAATTCCATACTACCGTTCCATAAAAAGTGCGTTTCAAACCCAAAAACATGGAATTTTCTATTTGGCAGGTATAATGAACAGAGAGATTTCAGTTAGAGGGGATAATATGTATAAGCTTAAGAATAGTGAAGATATATATTTGTCGGAAACTTGTGATGTCTATTACCTGAGCGAAAAGAATTTGGTGCTTGTTCACTGGAAGAGGTACTGTGAACTTGAAATCTACAGGACACCTCTTGAACACGCACTGCGGGTAATAAAGGAACACAAGGGGTGTAATTATGTAGCAGATACCAGAGATGGGTTTGAAGACAATCCACTTGATACAAAATGGGTGGCTGAGTATTTTATGCCGCAAGCCAAGAAGTTTGGATGCAAGATAATCTATTTCATAATAGATAAAGACAATTCACTTAAAGATGAGCTTGAGGGGCAGGAGAGGGATTCATCATCGCTCCTTGATTTCAGATATATTTATGATCTGGATGAGATAAATTCTAATTGCTGATTTTCTTTGGGTTTACACTTCCGCAAAAGTTTCAAAACATCGGGACGGTATTATTGAACTATCAAATCATTGATAGGAGGATCTGAAGATGGCAAGTGATGATAATAATATCAGGGTTGTGAATCTGAGTGATTTGAAGAAAATTGTCGGAGGTTCGGATGATATCGAAGAAATGCTTAAGAATCTCGGAGACTCATCGGGCTCAACGCGTTATTACGAGAATCCCAGTACACCTGTAACTTGCAGTAAGTGCTCGTCTTCCAATTTAAGCTTTCAAGGTATAGAAAGCTTAAAATGCAAATTCAAGTGCCTGGACTGCGGAGAAGTCTTCTTATTCAGTTGTTAATTCTTTCATTCAACGGCTTGGAGAAATCCAAGCCGTTTTTGTTTGTGTGGACTGTGTTATTATTAGTTCGGAATAATTGTGATAATCGCACATGGGAAAAGGGGTAGATGAATGAATAAGAAGAGTAACGCATGGAGAGTTCTCATTGTACTTGGATGCATTGTGCTGGGCCTCGTGTTAGTTGTGGCCGGCTTTTGCTTTTTGTTTATTAATGGCTCTCGCGGAAATGACTTTGCCAGGTATCAAAACTATGGTGGAACTTACCGCCTGGAAGAATTGCCTGAGGGAGCTCAGGACTTTCGTTATTCAAACTTAAGGTATAGCGTTGGGGCTCAGTGTTGTGCAGCCTTTACACTCAACGGTGATGATTATGATAATTATGTGAACTCATTAAATGACGTTGAAATGTCTCCCTATGGTACGGGACATGATAAAGTCGGGAAAAGAGTATCTGAAGTGGGCTTCCCGGATTATTACACCATGGGGTATGTCATCGATGATGACATCGACGATTACTTAATAATCTACTATGACCACGCTAATGAATTCTGCGCGGTTCTTGCAAATCCTGATACCGGCAGGATTGTAGTAGTAAGCGCCGCATCCCGCTGATTATTCATCAAAGCAGAATGATATACTCATGATATGGGATTTGTCAGCAACATTATTGGAACTTTAGCAGATTCAACCAATTCGGTACTTAACGATCAGTTTATCGAGACGTTCCGAACGGATTCGTTAGGTCAGCGGGTTCTTATTAAGCGGGCATACAGGCTGAATAATAAAGGCCACAATCAGGGCTGCGGAGAGGTTATTACTGCAGGATCCCAGATAATCGTTCCTGAGGGAACATACGCATTAATGCTCGACAACGGCAAGATCGCCGACTGTACTACCCAGCCCGGTGTTTATACATGGAAGAACTCATCATCAGCTTCCATCTTTTCAGGTGACGTAAAGGGCGTCATGTATGATGTTTTCAACCGTTTCAAATTCGCAGGCGAAGTAGTTGCAGATCAGAGGATCTACTACGTCAACGGTCTCGAGATAATGAATCAGACCTGCGATAAATACTTAAGTGTCCCGTATCCCGATCCTGTTTACGGAAACCTGTATTTCAAATTCATGATAATGTTCTCATTCAGAATCGTTGATCCGGTTAGATTCTTTAAGTGTATAGGCAGAGAAATCGGTGTGTTTGAGTTAATGGGATCATCTGCAAATCCCGGACAGCCGATTCGTGAAGTTTGTGATCACATGGAGGAAGCACTTAATCTTTGTGCCACGCGGGATAAGATTCCTTTCCCTCAGCTTATCTCGAATAAGAGTAAACTTAAGAATGCCGTCAATGAAGTCGTATCAAAGCTTTGGTACGAGCGCAGGGGAATGGTAGTTGAGTCGATAGCTTTAACAGATCTTACTTTGGATGAGGCTTCTCGTGCTCGTGTAGAGCAGTTCGACTCAGCGAAAATCTTCAGCCAAGACCCGGCTGCACTTGAGGCTTTGGCTACACTTGGATTCATCAAGGCAATGAATACAGCCGCAGGTAATTCTGCCGGAGCGGTGACCGGCATGGCCGGAGTTGCTATGACCGGGGCAAAGATTAACGTTCGTAAGGCCTGCCCATTCTGCGGATCGATTCTTCCTCAGCAGACGGGAGTTATAAACTGCCCTTCGTGTGGCGCAAAAGTCAGGCTGTAAGTGACACTATTTCACCAGTTTGTGTATCTTCTTCGTTTTTGATTTACTTTCGTTTGTGGCTGTTTTAATATGCCTTCAAAAGTGACACAAGTGTTACATTTAAGGAGGCTGATAATGAGAGAATACTTATTACTTTTGCCGTTGATCTTTATCTTCCACGATATGGAGGAGATCGCAGGATTCGGATGGTTCTTTACTAAGAACCCCTGGCTGTTTGACCGCTTCCCGAAGGTCATGAATACATATAGAGGATTTACTCATATGGGATTTACTCTCGCGGTGTACGAGGAGTTTATACCGTTCTTCGGAGTAAGCCTGCTTGCATACTATTTCCCGTGCAACATTCTGTATGGATTGTGGTTAGGTATATTCCTGTCGCTGATAGGACACTTCTTTATCCACATCGGCCATACCATCTATATCAGAAAATACATCCCGTGTTTCATCACAAGCGTTATATCGCTGCCGATAAGTGTTCTTGTTATCTGCAAATGCATTCCTTTGATGGAGCTTAAAGCAGTAACAGTTATATGCACTGTAATCGGAATCGCTTTGATGATAGCAAACTTCAAGGTTGCCCACGGAATCATGCATTACGTTAACAGGAGACTTAACTCCAACTTGACAGTGTAAAGATATGTGTTATGCTTATCTTGACAATGTAAAGATACGAGGTAAGCATGATGCATGGAGTAGGGAAGATCATTGTTACTGTGTTGGCGGTTATCCTTGCGCTGATAGTAATCGTTATAGGAATCTGGGCGCTTATCAGCTCAGGTAAGATCAGAACATACGACGGTCCCAGAGGTTTGTCTGAGAAGTTCCTGATGGACATTAACGGTGCGCCCAACGGAATGATCATTAACAGCGCCGATACAGACAATCCTGTTCTGCTTCTTGTATCAAGCGGCCCAGGAACTGATGATTATTTCCTTACCGATCGTTATGAGAATATGAATCTTGAAGATTACTTCACTGTGGTCTACTGGGACTACCGCGGAATGGGTATCGCATACGACAGCAGCTTTGATTCAAGCAGCATTACTTTGGAAAATCTTATCGAAGATACACATGAAGTGACTCAATACCTTAAGGAGAGATTCGGCAAGGAGAAGATATACATTATGGGCTTCTCCGGCGGCTCACATATCGCTCTTCGTACTGCGGCTTTGTATCCTGAAGATTACATAGCATACATCGGCATGGCTCAGGTCGTTACTGATTCAACTGAGCGTGACACAGCGATGTATAACTACATGTCTGACAAGTTTGCTCAAATGGGCGACAGTCGTGCTCTTAATACACTCGAAAGCTATGTAGAGCATCTTGATGATGGTACTGTTCGCTGCACGGCAACCTGGCGTGAATACGTTGATCTTCTTCATGATGCAGGCGGTGGTACTATACTGAATCAGACTGAGTTTCAGGGAATCATTATGCCCATCATGCTTTGTCACTGCTATACGATTCCGGAGAAGATTAACTACATCCGTGGACTTAAGATGTACGATCACTCACCTTTAAACGACGAGCTTACAGACTATGATTACAGAACACTTATACCTGAGCTTCAGATCCCTGCATACTTCATAAGCGGGGAGGAGGACTTTAACTGCCCTTGGCCGCTTGTTGAGGACTACTGTAATCAGCTGTCTGCACCGCAGACCGGTTTCTACCTGATCCCTGATTCCGCGCACAGCCCGCTTTGGGAGAATCCGGAAGTAACCTGTGATATATTAAGACAGATAAGGGAGGCTACTTCTTAATGGGTGACGGTTATCATCACGGGAATCTTCGCCAGGCACTTATAGACGCCGGCATAAAGATAATAAACGACAGCGGCGAGAGTAATCTCTCACTTCGAAAAGCAGCTGCCCTCTGCAACGTTTCACACGCTGCTCCTTACGCTCACTTTAAGGACAAGGAAGAGCTCCTTAAGGCAATTAAAGATAGTGTAACCTGTCAGTTCATGGAGGAACTGACTAATGCCGTTGACTCGGGAAGGACTGCTGAAGAGTCCCTTCTTCTTATGGGCAAGGCCTATGTTCAGTTCTTCATTAGGAAGCCTGACTACTTCAAGTTCTTGTTCTCGAGCCAGAATATCGTAGCTCATATAAGTGACAGCCAAGATAGCGAGGATGACTATCCTCCGTTTTTGCTTCTTAAGGACACTTATCTTAAGTATCTTAAAGAGAAAAAGATACGAAGATCAGCCAAGCAAAAGGAGATCGACATAATCAAACTCTGGTCGACCGTCCACGGCCTCTCGTCAATTGCATGCATGTCCGGCGTAACGACCTCCATCGATTGGGAAGCTGAACTGTCCAAAGATCTGTTGATCTACTGATTTCAATGATAAAGACTTTATAAAGCCCCGTAATCGGGCAAAAGTTTGATGTATAATATCTTCCGCAAGGGAGGGTATTAAAATGATTTTTGACTCAGCAGAATACACAAGACATAAGGGAACACCTGATGACATCTCATTCAGAAGGGCTACGGCTGAAGAAGAGGAGCGTCTTAGCAGACTTGAGAACGTCCGCTCCAAGATGGTGGCTCCGATATCCATTATCATCATCCTGGCTTGCTGCGGTTTGTTGGTTTATTTCATTATGAATCCCGGATTCAGCCAGATTTTCGTATATGCAGCAGGTCTGTTCGTAATTCTTTCAGTAATGAATACGATCAAGGCTGTTGTCACGACAAGAAAGAGTAATTCATACGAGATCGCAGAAGGCATCATGGTCGGCTATATGGAGGTCAACAACAGACCTTATATGTCCGTATGGTGTGAGAAGGATCAGGTTTATCTTCCTAAGATGAGATATCTGTCCACATTCCACCGTGAGCAGGGCATGCCTCTTCTTATCGTAAGAGGTGACCGCGGAGAAGGTAAGAAGCCTAATTACTTCGTAGTAACAGCTTTCAACGATCCGATGATCTGAGATTAGAGCAACTGGTGTCGCTCAGAAACTGATCTCACTTGGAAGCTACGTCTATCAGGTACATCCCGCTTCTTATCGTCTTCAATAAGTTCTTCGGATTCACAGGTCTTATTCATGCGCAGCCCGTGACAGAAGCCATCATGATGCTCGTCTCCATAGTGCTTTAGCTAAGGTTTATTGATAGAATTAATGACGAATACAGTTACGGAGGAAGTAACCATGGATAATTCGGCAGGCTTAATCGGAGTAGCACTGGTAGTTGGTTTTATCGTAATTGTAGTATTCTACGTTAATCGTGGCCAGAGGTCATTCAGCTTCCTCGACTCGAACAAGTCTGAATAATATGAAAGACCCCAATCGGGACTTATTCGATATCGCTTACATCAACCGTAACAGGCGGGACAGGGTTCGCAACGGGATTTTTATCGGAAGCGTAGTTACTTCTTTTGTCTCAAGCATATTTATCATAGCGGCTTTACCATGGTTTCTTTCTTGGCAACTCATGATACCGGCTGTTCCAGCTGTGCTCGTGCTTACGTGGTACTTAATCCCGAAGATGCTCATAAAGCTTCGCAATCGCATACTTAACAAAGTCGTGTATGTCTACCCGAATGCGCACGAGAGATTCGACAAGGTCACACCGACTGACCCTGATATCATGGACGAGTGGTATCACGGAGGCGCATTAGTCCTGTGGACGAATGAGGAGAAAGGATTTAATCTGTTCTACAACTGGCTTCGGGACTCGGGACTCATCGAGAGTGAGCGCGTGACCGTCTACAAGGTTACGAAGGAGTTCTTCCTGAAGAAATATCCTTACGTTGACGACAGACATTGGGAGCCTTTCCCCGACCCGGTCTGGGTGCTTCCTTTAAGTTCTACAACAAAGCCCGGCGCGAAAGAAGAAGTGCGCCACCTTATGCTTTATAACTACAACTACATGATCTTCATAGATTGGTTCGCGTTCGCGGTAAACGGCACACGTAACGAGAAAGAATACGGCTTTATTCACGATTACAAGGATTTGATCGAGGACTTCGAAGAGTTATAAGGAGATGCCTTATGAAGTTTGATCCGAATGACAAAGAATACTTCTTCAACGAAGAGATGATATTAAGTCCTGAAGGCGAACAGGCACTCAGGCAAAGCTTCGGCGAGTACCGCAGCTCTGTTCTTAACAATCCGACCGGTTGGTTCGGCACGATGATGAAGCAGGATAAGGATTCGCCCAGATACTTCGTAGAAAGCCCGGTCTTTCAATGGATAGGAAGGGCATGTATTCTTGGCGGAGTTCTTGCAACGGTTATTGCTGTTCTTAACAAAAGCAATATGGAATCGTACCGCTTTTATTTGAGCCTTGGCCTTATAGCAAGCATATCGATAGGCCTTTACATGCTCGTTAAGATAATCGGCTATCTCATGGCGGATAAGACAGTCTATACGGAAGAGGTCAGTGCGACCTGTATCGGTTACTGGCGCACTATGGACGGCGGGGGAGACGATATTCTTTTCCCCGTAACAACGCCTGTGTTCGAGTATCACTATAACGGTCAGAAGATTCAGGCTTGCTATGACACATTCGAGGTAACCAAAGACGCGAAGATTCCGCTGGGCTCAACGACAACTATCAGAATATCTCCCAACGCGCCTGCAAGGGTTAAGGGGTTCCACAAGAAGCTTTTGTCGACGCCTATCGTATTCGTGATCATATGCGCGATCGCGACAGGCGAGCTTACATATTTCCTCTTGGCTTAAGGAGCCCCAAAACCCACATTATTAATATATTATTAAAAAAATCGTGCACGCCTCCGTATTATAATAAAAAAGAATTGATAATTTGGGGTGTGTTATGGCCAAGTGGATAATAGTTGTAGATGACGATACTGCCAATCTTAAGATGGCAGGTCATATCCTTAGCAAGAACAATATGCGTGTTACGGCTTTGAAGTCGGGCCGCGCTTTTCTCGAGTATGTTGAAGGCAACGGAATGCCGGATCTCGTGCTTCTTGATATCAAGATGCCGGAGATGGACGGCTTCGAGACGCTGCTCAAGCTAAGAGAGATTGAAGAGAAGAAGGGGCTCATGAAGACTCCTGTCATCTTCCTTACCGCAGACGAGGATGTTGATACAGAGACAAGAGGCTTCGAGGTCGGCGTATCTGACTTCATCAGAAAGCCATTCAACCCTGACGTACTGCTCAGAAGACTCGATAATATCCTGTCTAATTCCCAGGAGATGCAGAGCCTTAAGAGTGAGGCTACGATAGATAAGCTCACAGGCTTCCTTAACAAGGGTGCCACGGGCGTTGAGCTGTCGAAGATGTGTTCCGAGAACACAGGCTGCCTCATGATGATCGACCTCGACTCATTCAAGCTCGTAAACGACATCTACGGACACGAGATGGGTGACAAGGTGCTTATCGCTTTCGCGCAGATCATAAAGGACACGGTTCCCACGGGAAGTAAGAACGGACGTATCGGAGGCGACGAATTTGTTTCTTTCGCGATGGGCATTACTTCCGAGGCGAAGGTCGCAGACGTAACGGCAAAGATCAACGAGGCTCTGGTTACCAAGGCCAAGGAACTTATGGGCGACGACATGAGCATCCCGCTCGGCGCATCTGTCGGAGGCATCTTCGTACCTCGCTACGGCAACGAGTACAATTCACTCCTTAAGCTTGCGGATAAGTCGCTTTACATCGTAAAGAAGAACGGCAAGCACGGCTACGAGCTTTACAATGAGGATACGGAAGATGAAGCGCAGGATACAGAGGATCTTGATATCCAGGCTATCTCCGAGATCCTGGGCGAGAGATCCATCCAGAACGTGGCGCTGCAGCTTGATAAGGATTCATTCTCTCCCGTTTACCGCTACGTCATCAGATACATCATCAGACATCACATTAACGCATGTAAGGTGCTGTTCACGCTTACGCCTTCAAGCGGAGAAGCTGATGCAGCATATAACGACAGTGTCGACGAGTTCGGCAACCACATAAAAGATTCACTTCGTAAGTCTGATATCTTCATGCGTAACAGGAAGAATCAGTATTTCGTTTTCCTCACAGATATCAGGGAGGATTCGGTAGGCAAGGTTATTAGCCACATCATCGAAGACTGGAAGAAGAAAGGCGTCGATAACTTGATCATCTCTCACGAGACCGAGTTCATCGGCAACGACCAGGAGCAGGTGAAGGTGGAGAAGACAAAGCGCGTCTATATCGTTGACGACGACGCTATCAACCTTCAGGTTGCAGGTAAGATCTTAAGCTCCGGCGGCATACACGTTACTGCATTGAAGTCGGGCGAGGCTCTGTTCGAGCAGCTTGATAAGGACGGACCGCTTCCTGACCTCATCCTGCTTGATGTAAAGATGCCGGGTATGGATGGCTACGAGACGATACGTAAACTTCATTCGCTCGAGACACCTGCGTCCAAGCTTCCCGTTATCTTCCTCACGGCAGACGAGAGTGACGGCGCTGAGAGGGAAGGCCTGAAGCTCGGTGCCATGGACTTCATACGCAAGCCTTTCGTGCCGGAGGTTCTCCTTCTTCGCGTAAACAACCTGATCGAGCTCGTTACTTTGCAAAAGCAGCTCTACTTCGAGGTCGAGCAGAAGACGCGCGAGAACAAGGATCTGTTCCTGCAGGTAGTAAGCGCACTCGTTGCGGCCATCGATACCAAGGACGTTTACACCAAGGGCCACTCAAGCCGCGTAGCACAGTACTCGAAGATGATTGCGAAAAGGCTCGGCTACACTGAAGCCCGTCAGGATGAGATATACATGATAGGCATCCTGCACGACGTAGGTAAGATCGGCATCCAGATTACGGTCCTTAACAAGAAGGGTGCGCTCACGGACGAAGAGTACGAGATCATCAAGAAGCACTCCGTAATGGGAGATTCCATCCTGCAAAAGATTGAGAATAATCCTAAGTTCGCACTTGGTGCGAGACACCATCACGAGCGTTACGACGGAACAGGTTACCCTGACGCTCTCGCGGGCGATGCTATCCCTGAGGAAGCAAGGATAATCGCTGTTGCAGATGCTTATGATGCGATGTCATCTGACAGAAGCTACAGAGATCATATGACTCAGGATGAGATCAAGAGCGAACTCATCAACGGCAAGGGAACGCAGTTTGACCCGAAGTTTGCAGACATAATGCTCGAGATAATCGAAGAAGATAAAGACTACAGATTCAGAGGATAAACCTGTATGACTATTTCCAAGGACAGCAACGGATTATTTCAAACATCACACCTGACGCTCCTTATAAGCTACACGCTTTTCTCCATTGCGCTTATAGTTGAATCCTTCCTGATGGGGTGGGAGAAGTGGATGCTCCTTCTCGTCGTAGCGGGAGTGATCGTAAGTTGGGTACTTCACATCAAACACGATACACCTGCTGGTATCAGACTTTGGATCTATGCAGTCCTCATGATGGGTGAGTTCTTCTTCTACGGAACACATCAGACAAGTACATTCGACCTTGCGGTTGTCATGTCAGCTCTCATCATGCTGTTCACGATGACGGGCATTAAGTCGCTCATCACTTTATGCCAGTTTACTTACTACGGCACGATGGCATTCGAGATTGTCTCGATGGTTCTTGCACATGAGGAGTTTGATGCACTCATCATCTCGCGTTCTATCCTCCACGTTATCATGGTATTCTTCATCGGCAGATTCGCGAAGATCATCATCGATAAGTGGCAGGAGGTTCTTAACAGATCGAAGGACGAGGTCATTCAGCTCAAGGAAGCTACAGAGAAGCTTAACGACTTCCTCGCTAACGTCTCGCACGAGCTTCGTACACCCGTTAATGCGATCATCGGTCTGTCGACGATCTGCATCGAGAAGAGCCGTAACCGCGCAGTAGAGAATGACATGATAGCTGTCCGTAACGCCGGCCGTAAGGTAGCAGAGCAGATAAGCGATATCCTCGATTATTCCGAGATCGACCGTCACAAGGCTGTTCGTAACAACGAAGACTATATGCTCTCTTCAGTCCTTCACGATCTGGTAACGGAGATCAAGCAGTATAAGTCCAAGCAGGTGGAGCTCATCATCGATGTTGATCCTTCAATTCCTGCAGTAATGAATACAGACGTAAGTAAGCTCAAGAAGATACTGAAGTCACTTATCAGCAACGGCCTCAAGTACACGCAGAAGGGCGGTGTGTATGTGAGGATCTCAAGTGAAGAGCAGGAGTACGGCGTTAACCTCTGCATCGAAGTAACCGATACGGGTATAGGTATGTCGGACTATGAACTCGAGAAGGTTTACGAGAGCTTCTATCAGGCTGATTCCTCACGCACCAGAATGGGCAGCGGCTTGGGACTTGGTCTTGCTATCGTATCGGGCTTCGTCTCGCTTCTCGGAGGCTTCATGACTATCGAGAGTAAGCCTGATGTGGGAACTACGGTTCATGTAAGTATCCCTCAGAAGGTTGTAGATCCCGTATCGTGCATGTCAGTTGCTAATCCCGACAAACTCTGTCTCGGTGCTTTCCTGCACTTCGAGAAATACGAGAACCCCGCAGTTCGCGACTACTACAATTCGATGGTACTTAATATCGTTAAGGGCCTGGGCGTTCAGATGCACCGCGTTAACAATGCGTCTAACCTGAAGCTTCTTCGCGACTCCGTTCATCTTACACATGTGTTTGTAGGTGAAGAGGAGTACCGCGATAATGTCGAGCTTCTAGAGAAACTCGCGAACGATATGGTTGTCGCGGTTGTCGCTAACGAAGACCTCGTTCTTCCCAAGAACTCCCTCGTTAAGATCCTCGAGAAACCTTTCTATTGCTTCCCTGTAGTATCCGTTCTTAATTCGAGCGTCGGCGATAAGGAAGCATCCGCTAAGAAGCTGCGCTGCAACGGCGTACGTGCACTCGTAGTTGACGATGAGTCCATGAACCTCGTTGTAGCCAAGAGCATATTCTCGCGCTACGGCATGGAGGTTACGACAGTTACATCCGGACAGGAGTCCATCGACATCTGCCGCGAAAAGGTATTCGACATCATCTTCATGGACCACATGATGAGCGGCATGGACGGCGTCGAGGCCATGAAGAGAATCCGTACGGATGTATCCGGACTTAACGGCTCTATACCGATAGTAGCTCTTACAGCTAATGCGATGAGCTCTGCCAAGCAGATGTTCCTCTCAGAAGGCTTCGACGGCTTCGTAAGTAAGCCTGTAGAGACCGAGGAGCTTGAGCGTGTATTGAAGTTTGTTCTGCCTAAGAAGTCGATCACATATGAAGATGATCAGTCTTCCGATGACAGTGAGTATGAGGATATCATTCCGGAGCCCGAGAAGACCGTCTCTACTGAAGATGCATTCAGTAAGCTTGAGGATGTAGGTATCAATACTTCTGCAGGCCTTCGCTACTGCATCGATGATGCTGAATTCTATAAGTCACTTCTGATCCAGTTCGCATCTGAGTCTGATGAGAAGATGGCATCGATGAAGTCTAGTTACGGCAAGAAAGAATGGCACGACTATGAGATCTATGTGCATGCGTTAAAGAGCACATCAAAGATGATCGGTGCGGCTGATCTGTCTGAGAAGGCCAAGGCACTTGAGATAGCTGCCAAGAGTTCGGACGGAGAATTCATCAGCAGCAATCACGATAAGATGATGCAGGATTACGGAAGAGTCTGCGCTGAGATCAAGACTCAGCTGATGGGGTTATCGGCGGATGAGCAGAATGATGATGTCCTCGAGTTCGAGCCGGAAGAGTCTTTGGAAGGAGGTGATATGGCATGAAAGGAATGCTCAAGTATCTGTTCAGGCCATCTACCAATGATCCGGAGGCCATAAGATCCACCTATTACGAATCAGTCGGACCGACGCGTGTAACGATGTACATATCTTTCATTACCGCGGTCATCTTCTTAACGCTTACGTTTGTTTATCCGCCTTACTTCGGCGGAACGACCGTGTTCTATCATCAGCTGTGCTATATCTGGCTGCTTGTTGTAGTAACTGTATGGTTTATCGGTATCCGCTATGCGATGCTCGATTATGCTACCCGTTATAAGACCGTATACGGGCTTAACCACTTCATGGGAATATCGCTGTATGCATGGGTTGTCTCCCTTGTTATCGTAAACTCTATGGCAAGAGGAACAGTAGATACGACGCTGTTCATGACCGTAGCTCTCGTAGTTCCTCTGTGTGTATACTTCAACCCCATCGCGTATGTGTTGGTATCGATGACGTCTAACTGCGTCATGATGACATTCCTTTACATCATGGTAAGCCGAGGCGCGATCGAGCCTAACGAGATGGCTAACTTTACGATCTTCTCTGTATTCCAGGTGCTGATGGGTATCATCATGTCCTACACGAGGTACAGACTTAACGACCAGCTCGTTAAAGCGGAACGCCAGCATAAAGAGATCGAGATGCTTAACAAGGCTCAGAACAGTTTCTTCTCTAACATGAGCCATGAGATCAGAACGCCTATCAATACGATTATCGGTCTTAACGAGATGATCTTAAGAGAAGATGTAAGTGAAGAGGTTATCGAGGATGCGGTCAATATCAAGGCGGCAGGTAAGCTCCTTCTTAACCTCATTAACGATATCCTCGATATGAGTAAGTTCCAGTCCGGTAAGATGCAGCTTCTTATCGAGCCTTACCGCACAGGTGATATGCTCTCCGATATCGTAGGTATGCTCTGGATTAGAGCTAAGGATAAGAAGCTCGACTTCAATGTTGATGTATCTCCTGACATTCCTGCAGAGCTTGTTGGTGATGAAGTTCGTATTAAGCAGGTTCTCATCAATGTAATTAACAACGCGATCAAGTATACGAGCGAAGGCTCTGTATCATTGTCCGTTCAGTGCGAGATGAGAGAAGACAAGATCTGCAACATGATCTACATGATCTCCGATACAGGTATCGGTATCAAGTCTGAAGATATCCCGTATCTGTTCTCCGCATTCAAGCGTGTAGATGAGACGGTCAACAAGCATATCGAAGGAACAGGTCTCGGTCTTTCCATCGTTAAGCAGCTCGTAGACCTTATGGGCGGTAAGATCACGGTCAACAGTGTCTATAAGAAGGGTTCGACATTCATCATCGAGATCCCTCAGAGAGTAGAGCGCGAAGGCTCTGTAGGTCAGTACGACTTCGAGAACTCTCATGGTGCTTCCAAGCACAAGGCATATGCTCCGAAGTTCGAGGCTCCCGAGGCTCGTATCCTCGTTGTCGACGATAACGAAGCTAACCTCATGGTTGTAAGTAAGCTCTTAAGAAGCACGAGAGTCCGTATCGATACAGTCACAAGTGGTGCGGAGGCTTTAAGAAGAACACTTAATGTCAGATACGACGCGATCTTCATGGATCACCTTATGCCTGAGATGGACGGTATCGAATGCCGCCGTAAGATCAAGGAACAGACGGGAGGAAGATGCCGCGATACAGCTATCGTCATCCTCACAGCGAATGCTGATGAAGAGAACCGTGCGCTGTACGCGAGGGAGAATTTCGACGGATATTTGTCTAAGCCTGTAAGCGGAGAAGAGCTTGAGAACGAGCTTTATAATCTCCTGCCGAAGGAGATCGTTAAGATCACAGGACAAAGAAGCGAGATTGCAGAGGAATCCATCTCCTGGATGAACGGAAGCAATAAGCGTAAGAGCGTCATCATCACGACGGAGAGTGTCGCGGATCTGTCTGCTGAAGTTGTACAGAAGTATAAGATCGGAGTGCTGCCTCACAAGGTTCGCACTGCCGAGGGTATCTTTAAGGACGGCAAGGAGATCGAGACCTTGGGTGTTCTTAAGTATATGGAGAATCCCGATAACGCAGTAATGCCTATGGGCCCGACAGTAAGAGAGGCGGAGGAGTTCTTTGCAAAGCAGCTGTCCTACGCCAATAACGTTATCCATATCTCCATCTCAAGTCTCGTCGAGAATTCGGGATATCAGCCGGCTCTTGATGCGGCAAGATCGTTCGACAATGTATTCGTTATCGATTCATCGCACCTGTCGAGCGGACAGGGAATACTCGCGATGGAAGCTGCACGTATGGCTGAACTCGGAATGCCTACCGAGAAGATCGTAGAGGAGCTCGAGAGAGTTAAGAAAAAGATCCATACGAGCTTCATTGTTGATAACTTGGACTTCCTTGCACGTGCAGGTCAGGTCGGCAACGGTATCGCCAATGTAGTTAAGTCTTTGATGGGCCGCCCCGTGCTTGTTCTTCGCAAGGGTAAGATGGGCGTCGGCATGACTTACTTCGGTTCGCGTGAGAATGCATGGAAGGCATATATCAGTTCAGTTCTTGCAACGCCTGCAGCTATCGACAACCGAGTGCTGTTCGTAACGTATGTAGGTATCAGCAAGCGTGATCTCGACTGGATCAAAGAGCAGATAGAGAAGAGGATGGACTTCGACCAGATCTACTTCAAGCAGGCGTCTCCGGCAATCGCCGTTAACTGCGGCGCCGGTACGTTCGGACTTTTGTACATGGAGAAATAACGGATGTAAGAGGGCGATGGGATTATGGCAGATTATGTGAGCATAAACCGTAATAACAGAGCGATAAGAATAGCCGTTATCGGCAGTATATTGATTGCGCTTATTCTGGTCATTAGTACTATATGGATGGTTCAGACTGCCAAGCGCGATAACGAGACTGCGATCAGGACTGTCAGCCTTATGTATCTGGATGAGCTCGCAGGAAGAAGAGAACAGGTAGTAAACAATAATCTCCAGAACCGTATCAGAGATCTTCAGACAGCCGTAGGCCTCATGACGGAAGAGGACTTGAGTGACCTTTCTCATCTTCAGGCTTATCAGGCCAGAATGAAGCAGCTTTATGTACTTGAGAAATTTGCTTTCGTAGATGAGAACGGACTTATATATACATCTCTTGGAATGCAGGATAACATCGATGAGTATGCGTTCGATTATCTGAATCTAAGCGGACCTGAGATATCTGTATTCAATATTAACAGCAACGATAAGAAGCTCATTATAGCAGTGCCGGTTAATCTCCAGTTCGAAGGACATACGCTTGGCGTGTGCTTTATGGAGATCGACATGGACGAGATGCTGGCGGGCGTGTCTATGGCTTCGAGCGAAGATGATGCGACGTTCTGTAATCTGTATACATATGAAGGTATCGCGCTGACGGATTCGATCCTCGGCGGTCTTGCTCAGGAAGATAATCTTCTCGAAGCTATGAAGAATGCCGAATACGAAGACGGCTATTCATATGACAGGTTCGTTGAGGAGTTCGGAAGCGGTGTCTCAAGTGAGGTTTCTTTTGCCTACAATGGAATACGTGAGACTTTAAGCTTTGTCCCTGTAGCAAATACAAACTGGAATCTTACATATCTTGTAAGAGAGACAGTAATCTCTGATAACATCTCAGGACTTACGAACGGTCCCGTAATAAGAGGTGTTATCCTCTCAGTTATTACTGTTCTTGCAGTAGCGGTATTGTTCCTGTTCATCCTGTCTGAGACAAGAAGAAATACGAAGCTTCTTCTCGAGAGTCAGGAGGCGCAGGCTGAGATTAAGGCTGCGGTAGAGGCTAACAGAGCGAAGTCCACATTCTTATCTAATATGTCACACGAGATCAGAACCCCCATGAATGCGATCATCGGTCTTGATAACATCGCATTGAATGATCCGAACACTCCCGAAGAGACTAAGGATTATCTTAGAAAGATAGGACATTCTGCAGACCACCTTCTGAACATTATTAATGACATCCTTGATATGTCACGAATCGAGTCAGGAAGGATGACTTTAAAGAATGAGGAGTTCTCGTTCTCGAAACTTCTCGAGACTATCAACGTAATGATCTCGGGACAGTGTCATGATAAGGGTCTCGAGTACCAGTGCCACAGAAGCCCCGATGTTGACGACTACTATGTAGGCGACAACATGAAGATACGTCAGGTGCTCATTAATGTCTTGGGCAACGCCGTGAAGTTTACTCCCGAGGGAGGACGCGTAGAGCTTGATGTTAAGCGGAAGGCGCATTTCGACGGGCGTTCTGCCATAGAGTTTACCGTGACGGATACGGGTATAGGTATAAGCGAAGACTTTATGCCGCATCTGTTCGATACGTTCGCGCAGGAGGACAGCTCTGCTACAAACCGCTACGGCAGTTCAGGCCTGGGTCTCGCCATTACGAAGAACATCGTAGAGATGATGAACGGTGACATTAAGGTAAAGAGCTCGAAAGGTGAGGGTACTGCTTTCACTATCGTGATCACCCTTGAGGACTCTGAGCACACTCCGGAGACGGAAGTTGATGAGATCGATCCTTCAACTATGAGCGTGCTGGTTATCGATGATGATCCGATCGCATGCGAGCATGCGAAGCTTATTCTTGAGAAGGCAGGCATCGCGTGTGAGGTCGCGCTGTCGGGTGAAGAAGCACTGGAGAAGGTTCAGCTTAGACATGCAAGAAGACAGCCGTATAACCTCATACTTGTTGATTGGCAGATGCCCGGGATGGACGGTATCGAGACCACAAGAAGGATAAGGGAGATAATCGGAAACGAATCGGCGATCATTATCCTGACTGCATACCGCTGGGATGAGATTCTTGAAGAGGCGGTTGCAGCAGGCGTAGACAGCTTCATCGCTAAGCCTCTGTTCGTTTCAAGTGTAATGGATGAATTCAAGACTGCACGTAAGAATAAGAATGCAACCTATGGTTCTTCCGAACGTGCAGACCTTACAGGGCGCCGCGTGCTTCTTGCTGAGGATGTTGATGTTAACGCTGAGATCATGACGATGGTATTAAGCGGCAGACAGATAGTGACGGAGCACGCCGTTAACGGTAAGGTCGCAGTAGATATGTACAGCGAACACGAAGAAGGTTACTACGACGCGATCCTGATGGATATGAGAATGCCTGAGATGGACGGCCTTGAAGCTACAAGAGTCATCCGCGCCATGGATAGGAAGGATGCGAAGGAGATACCAATAATCGCACTTACGGCCAACGCATTTGATGAAGATGTACAGAAGAGTCTTCAGGCAGGCCTTAATGCACACTTAAGCAAGCCCATACAGCCCGAATCATTATTCGAGACTTTGGAACTCTATATCGGTAAGAGGGAGAAAGGAAAATGAAGAGATTCAGAACGATTAGCCAGTTTAAGAAGCGAATCCTGATCGTTGATGATGAGGATATCAACCGCCAGATCCTTGGCAATATGCTCGGCAGTGTCTATGACGTCGACCTTGCATTTGACGGTCAGGATGCATTGGATAAGCTAAGTGCTGATGACAGCTATTATTCTTTGGTGCTTGCTGACCTTCTCATGCCGGTAATGGACGGATTCGAACTGATCGAGAAGATGAAGGCTGATGATATGCTTAAGTCGGTTCCGATAATCGTTATTACTTCGGAGAAGGAATCTGAAGTTCGAAGCATAAAGATGGGCGCTGCGGATTTTATCAAGAAGCCTTTTGATATGCCTGAGGTAATACTTGCAAGATGCGAGAGAGTTATCGAACTGTATGAAGATAACACGATCATCAGATCTGCTGAGAAAGATCAAGTGACGGGTCTTTATACGAGAGATCTCTTCTTCGAGTATGTAAGACAGATCGACGTTCATCAGAAGGATCTTGATATGGACTGCATAGTCTTTAATATCGATCACTTCCACCTTGTTAATGAGATGTACGGACGTGAAGTCGGAGATCAGATCCTTAAGAAGGTTGCTGATGCCATTATGGAAGTAATGGAGTCGAATGCATCACTGGCGTGCAGAACTGAAGGCGATGCGTTCTATCTTTACTGTTCTCATCAGGATGAATATGAGTCGATCGTGGATCATATCACCGAGGTGGTAGGAAGTGACTCGGGCCCTGCAAAGATAAGACTTCGTGCGGGCGTCTATCAGGATGCTGATCTTACTATGGATCCGGAGACTATGTTCGACCGCGCTAAGCTCGCGTGCGACAGGATCAAGGGCGATTACACGGTTACAGTTGCTTACTATGATAAGGAGCTCTATCAGAAAGCTATCTATCAGGAGCACCTTATCGAGAATATAGATAAGTCTATCAAGGACGAAGACTTCAAGGTTTACTTCCAGCCCAAGTACGACATCACGGGAGATAAGCCGAAGCTTAGAAGTGCGGAGGCTCTTATCAGATGGGTTCATCCTGAGCTCGGCATGATAAGTCCCGGCGAGTTTATACCACTTTTCGAGAGTAACGGCCTTATACAGAAGGTTGATAACTATGTGTGGAATAAGGCTGCAGCCTGCGTGAAGGAGTGGAAGGATAAGTACGGCGTGTCGGTGCCGGTATCGGTTAATGTGTCGAGGATCGATATCTTTGACAGCAAGTTAGAGGAGAAACTGCAGAACATCCTTGATGCGAACGGAATCACTGAGGCGGACTTGATGCTCGAGATCACGGAGTCTGCGTATTCCGATAATGCCGATTCACTTACCGAGGTCGCGAACAGATTAAGAGACAGAGGCTTCATGATAGAGATGGATGACTTTGGTTCGGGCTACTCGTCTTTGAATATGATCACAACGCTGCCGATCGATGTTTTGAAGCTCGACATGAAGTTCGTGCGTAACATGGAAAAGGATGAGAAGAGTCTTAAGCTTGTTGAGCTCATCATAGGTATCGCGGGATTCCTGAACGTGCCTGTGGTAGCTGAGGGCGTAGAGACTCAAAGTCAGCTTGATACGTTAAAGAAGATGGGATGCCAGGTAATACAGGGATACTATTTCTCACGCCCTGTACCTGCATCTGAATTCGAAGAATTTATAAAGAGGGAATGCGTATGATCACGATTGAAAAGATTAAAGAATTCGGCGCGAATACCGACGAGGGTGTAGCAAGATGCATGGGTAACGAAGAGTTCTACCTTAAACTTGTCGCGACTGTTCCGGAGCAGAAGGAGTTTGATGAGCTGCGGCAGAGAGTTGCTGCAGGACAGCTGGAGGGGGCTTTCGAGGCGGCGCATGCTCTTAAGGGAGTGCTTGGGAATCTGTCGATCACACCTCTGTATGACAAGGTGTGCGAGATAACCGAGCTTCTCAGGGCGAAGACAGATACAGACTATTCAAGTCTTATAGAAGAAATAACTGCTTTGCAGGAAACCTTAAAGGCTGCCTGTGAGTAACGGAGGTAACTATGGATAATCAGGATTCTGTATTCAGAAAGATATCTGAAGCATTACTGACGGATTATTCGAGCGTCTATTACGTTAATGCTGTGACTAATGAGTATTATTGGTATTCCGTTAATCCGGAATTCCATTCACTGCGACTTGAGCAGGGCGGTGATGACTTCTTCAAGAATATTATCCGTGACTGTAAATCGGTAATCTATGAAGAGGATCAGCACATCTTCATCGAGGATATTCAGAAGGAGAATCTGCTTGCCGCCATGAAGAAGGGCAGTATGCAGAATATCGAATACCGTCTGATGATCAACGGCGTTCCGACATGGCATTCGTTAAGGATGATCCGCGGACTTGATGATAATGCAGATTACTTCATTCTTGGTGTTATCAATATCAACGATGAATACAAGCGCAGACTGATAGAGAAAGAAATCGCGCGTCAGAAGGTGGTATATAACCAGATAACCGCGAGCCTTGCAGGTCAGTACGATACGCTGTATTACATCAATATCGAGAAGAATACTTACGTCGAGATCTCATCGACGGATGAGTATAAGAAGATGAATGTTCCTGCGACGGGAAGCGATTTCTTCGCAGAGAGCAGAAGGAGCATCCGTAAGTTCGTTCACCCTGAAGATCAGGAGATGGTTCTGAAGTATCACTACAGGGATGTGATGCTCAAGAACCTCGAGCACAGGAATTCTTTCTCCATTGCTTACCGTCTGGTTGTAAATGATATTGTTAAGCACATCAGACATACAGAGATCATGGCGAGCGACAAGAAGCATATCATCGTATGTATCGAGAATATAGATGAAGAGGTGAAGGCAAGACTCGAGCTTACTGAGACCAAGCAGAAGAGTCAGATCTATACGCAGATCGCAGAGAGCCTCGCGGCGCATTATGACTTGATCTATTACATTGATGCTCAGACTGATCATTACATTGAGTTCGCTACGCATAAGATCTACGGCGAACTTGAAGTGCATGAGGAAGGCGACGATTTTTTCCGCATCTCCGAACAGAATACTGACCGCATAATTCATCCGGAAGACAGAGACAGACTTAAGCTGTTTCTTGATAAGGATCGCTTCATATCAGCACTTGAGGACAATAAGCAGCTGGTCGAAGATTACCGCATGGTCTTGGATGACGGCGAGCCTAAGTATACCCGTATGATGGTAAGCTGGTCTTCTGATAAGTCGCATTTCATCATGTGTATCGAGAATCGCGAGGAGCAAGTGAAGAAGGAGAATGAGCATATTCAGGCTCTTAATATGGCGAATGAGATGGCCCGCCGTGACAGCCTGACCGGTACTCGTAATAAGACGGCTTTTACAGAGTACGAGAAAGAACTTCAGGCCCAGATTGATGCCGGCGATGACATGACATTCGGTATCGTCATATGTGACCTTAACGACCTTAAGCTTATCAACGATACGCAAGGTCATAAGGCCGGTGACGCGTATATCAAGGACGCATGTAAGCTTATCTGCCGTCTGTTCTCGCACAGCCCTGTATTCAGAGTCGGCGGTGATGAGTTCGTTATCGTTCTTAAAGATCAGGATTATGCTGACCGTAAGACAATCATGGAGGCATTGGAAAGACAGGTCGAAGAGAACATCAGAGTCGACATGGGTCCTGTCGTCGCATCGGGTCTGGCAGAATACCAGCCGGGAATCGATCATTCCGTTGAGGAAGTCTTCAAGCGCGCCGATGAGCGAATGTATACGAACAAAACTCATCTTAAAGATGTTAAGAAAGTCCGCGAAGGATATGCGCTTAAGGCAGATGCGGGTGTTAAGACTATAACGGACGAAAGAAGGACTATGCTTGATACACTTTACAAGTCATATGATGTGGTCGCAGAGGGTACATATGTATTCTTGTGTGATATGAAGTATGACTTCTCGAGATGGTCAAAGAATGCTGTAGACAAATATGAGCTGCCTGCGGAATATATGTATGGAGCGGGTGATATCTGGGAGGAATATATTCATCCTGATGACAGAGAGGCTTACCGTAAAGGCATTGAAGAAGTATTTACAGGTGATGCTCCCGGCCATGACATGCAGTACAGGGCCAGAAGGCCTGATGGAGAGTATGATGTATGCACCTGCAGGGGCGTTGTCTTACGTGACCTCTTTGGTGAGCCTGATTATTTTGTAGGTACTATCCGTGATCACAGTACACAGGGACATATCGATAAGCTGACAGGATTCCGTAACCAGTATGGATTCTTCGATGACTTCAACGCCTACATCAAGAGGCAGGCCCAGATGTATGTCATCCTTGTCGGTATAAGTAAATTCTCAGAGATAAACGGAATGTACGGGTACGAATTTGGCAACCGTGTACTCCAGCTTTTCGCGAGGAGGTTCTTTGAAGAAACCGGTAATACAGGGCATTGCTACAAACTTGACGGAACCAAGTTTGCAGTTATAAGCAACACGCTGTCGCCTGATGAGATCAAGGCGCACTACAGATCATTCCGTAACTACTTCAGAGAGAAATTTGAAGTAGACGGGAAGAGTATAATGCTCGAGGTCAACTGCGGAGCATTAAAGGTGGATCACTTCGATTTTGATTCTCAGACTGTATATACCTGTTTAAATTATGCTTATGTCGAGTCCAAGACACGTAATCATGGAGATATCGTATTCTTCGATAACAATCTCAATGACGATAATATGGAAAGACTCGAGAAGATCCACGCCATCCGCGCATCAATCATGAACGGATATAAGGGATTCTATCTTCTGTACCAGCCTGTTGTGGATGCTCATACAGAGAAGCTTATAAGTGCTGAGGCTCTGCTCAGGTGGAAGGATGAGAAATACGGCATGGTTCCGCCTGATCAGTTCATTCCTCTGCTTGAATCCGATCCTCTGTTCCCTGAGCTTGGTGAGTGGATAATCCGCGAGTCAATACTCTCTGCCAAGAAGATCATTAAGAAGAATCCGGACTTCATCATTAATATTAATCTGTCTTATACACAGATCGAGAAACATGATTTTGTGGATATGGTTTACCGCATCCTTGAGGATCTTCAGTATCCGCCGGATCATCTATGCTTTGAAGTTACTGAGCGCTGCAGACTTCTCGATATCGACTTGCTTAAAAACGTAACTGCAAGCCTTAAGTCCAGAGGCATCCTGATCGCGCTCGATGACTTTGGTACAGGCTTCTCGTCCGTAGGAATAGTCAAAGAACTTCCGTTCGATATTATCAAGATCGACCGCACATTCGTCGAGAAGGTCGAGGAGAATCCGGTCGACAGAGAACTGATCAAGCATTTCTCAGGCCTGGCGTCTCTGTTCGGCGCGAAGGTCTGCGTCGAGGGTATCGAGACTTCCGGAATGAGAGATATACTGCAGCAGTTCAACGTCGGAAGCTTCCAGGGCTACTATTATGCGAAGCCTTTGGATATTGATGCGTTCTTCGAGTGGGTGAAGAGCAACAAATAAGCATCAACCCCACAAAGCGGTGAGCATCGGGATTATCTGCTTCTTACGGCTCATGACGCCGGGAAGCCATACCTGATTGTCCTTCGGTTCGATATTAAATGCGAATCTGATCGTATCGTCGTTACCAAGATACAGAAGCTGCGTGCCCTCGATGAGAACGTCGGTGAGCATAAGGATCATCATGTCGTAGCCGTTCTTCTTGCGCATCGCCTTCATCGTCTCGAGGAACTCGTCCTTACGCTGCAGCATCTTCTCGGAATCGACACAGATGATCTGCGATACGCCGAGGATCTGGCCTGCGATGTGGAACTCCTTGAAATCCGCGCCGATAAGCTGCTCTGCAGACTTGGAGTCGGACGCAGACGAGTCGAAAAGCTCCTTTCCTATCTCTTCTATAGTGACACCTGCGATCTTAGACAGTCTTTCCGCCATCGCGATGTCGCGCTTGGTGCAGGTGGGACTCTTGAACATTACGGTATCCGACAGGATAGCGGAAGCCATGAGGCCTGCCATCTGAGGGAAGGGGGTAACACCGTGCTCACGGTAGATCTCGCCGATGATGGTCGTTGTGGAGCCGACAGGCTCGTTTCTTACATAGATGGGCTGAACAGTCTGGATGTCAGCTAAGCGGTGGTGGTCGATGATCTCGAGGATATCAGCCTGATCAAGTCCCGGAACAGCCTGTGCAGCTTCGTTGTGGTCGACCAGAACGAGCTTCTTATGGCGTGTCTTCAGCAAGTGGTAACGGGACAAAGTGCCGACGACCTTATCGTTCTCGTCGAGAACAGGGTAAGACCTGAAACGGCTCTTAAGTACGATCTCCTTAACGTCATCGATATAGTCGTTTAAGTGGAAGGCAACGAGATCTCCGTGAGAACATGCTCTGGAGATAGGAGTAGCCTGATATATAAGCTTAGAAACCTTAAGCGGATCAAGAGGTGTCTGGATCACGCAGGTCCTGCTCTCTGAATACTTTTTTGCTGTGCCTGCCTGGATGTCGGAACCGCAGAGGATGAGGCAGGATACTTCGTTCTCGAGCGCTCTCTTCATCATGTCGGGCTGATCGCCGCAGATGACAATATTGTCCTTGCCCTTGAACATTAAAGATTCCTCGTTGGCGGGAAGGGCAATCGCGATGTCGCCTGATATGGAATCGCTCATGTCGGCCGGATCCTTGATGATATGGCCTTCGATAACGCCCAGGAGGTTAAATAACGGAAGATCCGTGATCTCCGGCTGGTCGATCGTATTAAGGTTGAAAGTCGCTATATCGCCGGCTGTCAGTGTGCCGTAAAGTGTTCCGTCCGAGTTAACTACGGGGATGGAGGTCGTATTTGTCTCTGTCATGACCTTCCATGCTCTGTCGAGCGTAACTGAAGGGTCGAGGGCGGTCGGAGTATCGTAATCGATGTCGCAGACCTGTGTTCTTACGTCCTTCAGGCGCATCGGGGCGTCAAAACCGAACATCTTGAGCATTCTCTTGGTCTCATCTGAGATGTGGTCGAGCCTTGCGGCCTTGTATTCGCGGTCTCCTGAGGCGTTGCGAAGGTTGGCGTACGCCATTGCTGACACTACAGCGTCAGTATCGGGGTTTTTATGTCCTACTACGTAAATATCGCTCATCAAACTTACCTTTTTATTATTATAAATATTGTTGTTATTATCGCACCTTGAAACGAGTTTTCCAATATGATAGATTTTTAGGGTGATTTCAATCCCATCCAGAATATATAGGAGGATAATATGATCTATTCTACAGAAGTCAAGAACATGTGCCCTGTTCATCAGGGAGTGCATCACGGTGCAGCTCCGATCCCTGAGGAAGCAAAGTGGGTACAGGCTAAGCAGGTTACCGATATTTCCGGTTACACACACGGTATCGGCTGGTGCGCACCTCAGCAGGGTTGCTGCAAGCTGTCTCTCAATGTTAAGGACGGTATCATTCAGGAAGCTCTCGTTGAGACGATCGGATGCTCCGGTATGACACACTCCGCTGCTATGGCAGCTGAGATCCTTCCCGGACTCACAGTCCTCGAAGCTCTTAACACAGACCTCGTTTGCGACGCTATCAACACAGCTATGAGAGAGCTCTTCCTGCAGATCGTTTACGGAAGAACACAGTCTGCTTTCTCTGAGGGCGGTCTCCAGATCGGTGCAGGTCTTGAGGACCTCGGTAAGGGAACACGTTCCATGGTAGGTACAACATACGGTACTCTCGAGAAGGGTCCCCGTTACCTCGAGCTCACAGATGGTTATATCACAGAGGTTGGTCTTGACGAGAACGATGAGATCATCGGATATAAGTACGTTAACTTCGGCAAGATGATGGACTTCATCAAGGCCGGTGATGATGCCGCTACTGCTTTCGAGAAGGCTTCCGGTAAGTATGGAAGAGTTGCTGACGCAGTTCGTTTCATCGATCCCAGAAAAGAGTAAGAAAGGCAGGACATAATAATGGCATTATTTGAATCATATGAGAGAAGAGAACCCCAGATTCTCGCTGTTCTTAAGGAATATGGTATCAACTCCATCGAAGAGTGCAAGGAGATTACAGAGGCTGCAGGTCTCGATGTTTATCACCTTATCGAAGGCATCCAGCCTATCTGCTTTGAGAATGCTAAGTGGGCTTACACAGTAGGTGCTGCTATCGCTATCAAGAAGGGCTGCCGCAAGGCTGCTGACGCTGCTGCTGCAATCGGTGAAGGTCTCCAGGCTTTCTGTATCCCCGGTTCTGTTGCAGACACACGTAAGGTTGGTCTTGGCCACGGTAACCTCGGTAAGATGCTCCTCGAAGAGGACACAGAGTGCTTCGCATTCCTCGCAGGTCACGAGTCTTTCGCTGCTGCTGAGGGTGCTATCGGTATCGCTGAGAAGGCTAACAAAGTTCGTCAGAAGCCCCTCAGAGTTATCCTCAACGGTCTCGGTAAGGACGCTGCTCAGATCATCTCCAGAATCAACGGCTTCACATTCGTTGAGACAAAGTATGATCCTTATACAAACACAGTAGAGGAAGTTTCCAGAACATGCTATTCCAAGGATGCTAACTCTCCCAGAGCTAAGGTTAACTGCTACGGTGCAAACGATGTTTGCGAGGGTGTAGCTATCATGTGGAAGGAGAACGTTGACGTTTCCATCACAGGTAACTCCACTAACCCTACAAGATTCCAGCACCCTGTTGCAGGTACATATAAGAAGGAGAGACTTGAGGCTGGTAAGAAGTACTTCTCAGTTGCTTCCGGCGGTGGTACAGGTAGAACACTCCACCCTGATAACATGGCTGCAGGTCCTGCTTCCTACGGTATGACAGATACAATGGGTCGTATGCACTCTGACGCTCAGTTCGCAGGTTCTTCTTCCGTTCCTGCTCACGTTGAGATGATGGGCTTGATCGGCGCAGGTAACAACCCGATGGTTGGTATGACAGTTTCCACAGCTGTTTCCATCGAGGAAGCTGCTAAGGCAGGCAAGTTCTGATAGAACTTACAACTTAAGCTTAATAAGGCAGGGGTTCGCAAGAGCCCCTGTTTTTTTGTGCCCCACCCGCCACGCGCACCTCTCGCACCGCCTTGTGCGCACATTTTTCGATAATTAAAGAAAAAGTGCAATTAAAAACCTTCTTCGTTGCACCTTTTTGCAATTGTTGATAAATAGTGCGAGAATTGCCTAATAAATTGCACTGAATTCCCGAAGATAAGAATTGGTGCAAGAAAAATCCAATATCATTGCATCTATTTGGAAAAGAGAACAAAAGGTGCGAAGAGGAGCCCGGAGCACCCTTGCAAAGCGCGGAATTATAGTATAATCATCTTGGTAAGGGAGGGTATTGCCATGAAGTTAGTTAATCTTACATGTCCCAATTGTACTGGTCTTCTCAAGAAGGAGGGAAACAACCTTATCTGCCAGTCATGCGGTGCAGCTTTCGCGGTCGATTATGACGAGTCTGACGTCGAGCATGAGAAGCTCGAGACTGAGGAAGAGCGCGAGGCAAGGCGCCTTCAGCACGAGAAGGAGCTTCTTGCTGAGAAGCACCGCCTTATGGAAGAGTCCCGCATCGCGGCTGAGAGAAGAGAGAACAGCAGACGCACGAAGAATAATATCGTTAAGTGGATACGAGGAAAGATCGCAGGTCTTATCGCGCTTGCCATCATCGCATTGATCTGCTTCGGTTGCTATAAGTTTGCTAAGAAGCTCATGACCGATCCTGACTTCGCTCAGCAGTACGGCGTTGAGGTGCCGACAACAACTACTACCGTTGTTTATGATGTGAGTCCTGACCGCATCAGTGATGAGTCCCTTAATGAATTCATTGAGCAGGGTAAGTCGAGTATTCAAAACAGAAGACAGATTGAGTTTTATGATTATACAACGGGTTGGACAGACTACGATGTTGCGCAGGTAACATTCGACAGCGCGTATCTTATAACTGATATACAGAACCGCGGTGAGTACGATGCTGACAGCAGACTGGTGTTGATTTACCAGGTAGTATGGCACTCTGAGCAGGCTGAAGATGTGACGATCTACGATTGTGTATATTTTAATGACTTGCAGGCAACAGAGACTTCTGTCATTAGCAGTTTCAGGTCTAACTTCGGAGACTTTAACGAAACTATGTGGCAATCGGTTGGCTACCAGAACAGGGCAGACTCTTACCGCATCAACGTCACAAGCTTGAGCGGTCAGGTAACGGAACTTCGTAACGACTTCGCTGAACAGTGATAAGCAGTAAATAATAAACAACATAAAAACGGGAGTGAATGTTCACTCCCGTCTTTATTTCCGAATAGTCTTATAACTATTTGTTTATCAGAATCCGATGAAGTTAGCGTCAGCCGGATTGATCTGTGTACCGCCGCCCAAAGCCTTATCAAAGTCTGTAGGATCGTTGGAAGCGTTAAGCGCAACCTTTCTTGTGATCTGACCCTGACGATAGAGCTCGAGGAGGGACTCGTTCAATGTGTGCATGCCTTCCTTGTGTCCGGACTGGATAGCACTGTTGATCATAACTGTCTTGTTCTCACGAATGAGGTTGGAGATAGCCATGTTACCGATCATGATCTCTGTAGCGAGAACACGAGCGTTGCCATCAACTGTAGGAAGGAGCTGCTGGGAGATAACGCCACGTACGCTCATAGCGAACTGCTGACGGATTGTCTCCTGCTGGTCTACAGGTGAACCGTCGATGATACGGTCGATTGTCTGTGCAGCACTTGTCGTGTGAAGTGTGGAAAGAACCAAGTGGCCCGTCTCAGCAGCAGTGATAGCAGCGGAGATCGTAGCGAAGTCTCTCATCTCACCAACGAGGATGATATCCGGGTCTTCACGGAGAGCGGAGTGCAGAGCATGTGCATAAGAAGGAGTATCCTTACCAAGCTCACGCTGGTGGATCATAGCCTTGTTATGAGGATAGATATACTCGATAGGATCCTCGACTGTGATTACGTGCTTAGCCTGTGTCTTGTTGATGTAGTCAACAACAGCAGCGAGAGTAGTTGTCTTACCGGAACCTGTAGGACCTGTAACGATGATTATACCGTTAGGTGCCTCAGCGAGCTGCTTGATTACATAAGGGAGACCGAGATCCTCGATGTCAGGGATCTTTCTCATGAGGATACGGATGGAAGCAGCCAGGTTGTTACGCTGATGATAAACGTTAACTCTGAGACGGATATCTTCGTTGTATGTAAGACCGAAGTCTACGTCCTGACCTTTCTCAATTCTCTTTACATTCTCTTCAGAAAGAATGTCGTAGATCATCTTGAGGGACTCTTCAGCTGTAGGCTTGTCCTCAAGAATGTGAAGTGTGCCGTATCTTCTTACGGCGAGGTTAGTTCCGACGGTAATATGTACATCAGAACAATCTTCCGAAATCGCGTAATCCATTAATTCGTTTAATGTCATAACAATACCTCCAGAGGTCTATATAAAGTGGATTATACAATAAATCAAATTTTAATGCGATAATTTATTTTTCTTTTATAGGCTCAATTTATGTGCTGCCGTAGAAGTCGAAGGCTTGACATGAGGTTTCAAAAAGAGTATAAGAGTTTACAGTTGAATAAATGAAGCAATGGCGCTTATTGATACGGAGACGTATCGGTAAGCGCCTTTTGTTTTGCAAGAAACAGGGGTGCCAAAATGGAAAACGTAAAGACCGACAATTACAGGTTACAGCAGCCGTTCGCCAAGAACGGCCTCTACGATCCGTCCGAGGAGCACGAGAACTGCGGAATCGGCGCGATCATCAAGATCGACGGAACTGAGTCCTTCAAGGTCGTCGATGATGCGTTGAAGATCGTTGAGACGCTCGAGCACAGAGCAGGTAAGGACGCGTCCGGTGAGACGGGTGACGGCGTCGGAATCCTCCTTCAGATCTCACATGATTTCTTCTCTAAGGCATTGGCCGGCACAGACATCAAGATCGGCGGCAGAAGATCTTACGGTATCGGCATGTTCTTCATGCCCCAGAGTGAGGACAAGAAGTTCGCTGCCATGAAGGTCTTCGAAGACTCTTGCGCAAGCGAAGGACTTGAGTTCGCAGGCTGGCGTGAAGTTCCCGTAGACGAGACAGTACTCGGACAGCGCGCTAAGGACAGCATGCCGAACATCATGCAGGGCTTCGTAACACGTCCCGAGGAGTGCAAGGAAGACATAGGCTTCGACAGAAAGCTGTACTTCGCAAGGAAGCTTTTCGAAAAGGAGAACAACGACACTTACGTTTGCTCCTGCTCCTGCAGAACGATCGTATACAAGGGTATGTTCCTCGTAGGTCAGCTCAGAACTTTCTATAAGGATCTCGCAGGCGGCGATTACACATCTGCATTCGGTATCGTGCACAGTAGATTCTCCACGAACACGAACCCTACATGGCAGCGTTCACACCCTTACAGAATGATGGTTCATAACGGTGAGATCAACACTATCACGGGTAACATGAACAAGATGCTCTCGCGTGAGAATATCTTCTCAAGTAAGTGCTTCGAAGGTAAGTATGACGAGATCTACCCGATGCTCGACGTGACAGGTTCTGACTCTGCAAGACTTGATAACACTATCGAGTTCATGACAATGGCAGGCGTACCGCTTCCGCTCGCGATCATGGTAACTATCCCTGAGCCTTGGCAGCACATGGATACGATGGGCCGCGAGAAGAAGGCTTTCTATCAGTATTACGCAACCATGATGGAGCCCTGGGACGGACCTGCTTCCATCATCTTTACAGACGGTGATAAGGTCGGTGCAGTGCTTGATCGTAATGGCCTCAGACCTTCACGTTATTATGTAACTTCTGACGGATATCTTATCCTTTCTTCTGAGGTAGGTGTTCTTGATGATCTTGATGAGAGCACAGTAATTAAGAAGGACAGACTCCGTCCGGGTAAGATGCTTCTCGTTGATACAGTTGAAGGTGCACTGATCGACGACGAGCACATCAAGAACGAGTATGTACGCCGCCAGCCTTACGGTGAGTGGCTCGATCACGAGCTCGTTGAGCTTCACGATCTTAAGATCAATAACAAGAGACCTATCAGTATCAAGGGTGACGAGCTGGCACGCCTTCAGCGCGCTTTCGGTTACTCTTATGGAAACATTAATAACGAACTTATTCCTATGTGCCTCAATGGCGGCGAACCTACCGCCGCAATGGGTGTGGATGTTCCTGTGCCGCCTTTGTCAGAGCAGCAGCCTCCGCTCTTCGACTACTTCAAGCAGAAGTTCGCACAGGTTACGAACCCGCCTCTCGACTGTATCCGCGAGTCGATCATTACCGATACGACCGTTTATCTCGGCGTAACCGGTAATATCCTCGAGGATAAGGAAGAGAACTGCCACGTTCTTAAGGTACATAATCCCATACTTACAAACCTCGACCTCATGAAGATCAGAGACAATCAGTATGAGGGCTTGAAGACAGCAGATATCTCAATGCTTTATACAGCTGAGCAGGGACTTGAGTATGCGCTTGATAATCTGTGCAAGCAGGCTGATGCAGCACACGCAGAGGGTGCTACGATCCTGATCCTTACAGACCGCGGAATCGATGAAGAGCACATGGCTATTCCTTCGCTTCTTGCTACTGCAGCACTCGAGACATACCTTGTTCGCACACGTATGAATACTGCTGCTTCGATCATCGTTGAGACAGGTGAGCCTGTTGAGGTTCATCACTTCGCTACACTCCTGGGCTTCGGTGCAAGTGCAGTTAACCCTTATCTTGCTCTTAACACGATCTCTGATCTTATCCAGAGAGGAGTAATCGACAAGGAGTTCACACAGGCTGCAGGCGCTTATATCAGCGCTGTAGTAAGCGGCATCGTTAAGATCGCCGCTAAGATGGGTATCTCTACGATCCAGTCCTATCAGGGCGCTAAGATCTTCGAGGCTCTGGGCGTTGGCAAGGAACTCATGGATAAGTACTTCCCTGATACGGTAAGCCGTGTCGGTGGTATCACACTTGATGACATCGCTAAGAGAACTGCTTCACTGCACGACCACGCATTCGACCATTACGGAAGAGGCGCAGCAGACGGTCTTGCAGTAAAGGGCTGGCACAAGTCCAGATCCGACAAGGAGAAGCATCTGTACGATCCTGAGACGATCCACATGCTTCAGCTTGCTACACGTAATGGTGACTACGCTACATTCAAGAAGTTCACTTCTTTGATCAATTCAGATAACCGTCATATCACATTGAGAAGTATGCTCGACTTTAACTACGATGAGTCCAAAGAGATTCCTCTTGAGGAAGTTGAGAGCGTCGAGTCGATCATGACGAGATTCAAGACCGGTGCGATGAGTTACGGTTCCATCTCCAAGGAAGCACACGAGTGCATGGCTATCGCGATGAATCGTATCGGCGGTAAGTCCAACTCCGGTGAGGGTGGCGAGGACCTCGACAGAATCGAGACAAAGGGTTCTTCAGAGGACCGCTGCTCTGCTATCAAGCAGGTTGCTTCCGGTAGATTCGGTGTTACTTCAAAGTACTTGATCTCCGCTAATGAGATTCAGATCAAGATGGCTCAGGGCGCTAAGCCCGGTGAGGGAGGACACCTTCCTGCGGGAAAGGTTTATCCCTGGATCGCGAAAACAAGACACTCCACACCTGGTGTTGCTTTGATCTCGCCTCCGCCTCATCACGATATCTACTCCATCGAGGACTTGGCGCAGCTCATCTACGACCTTCAGAATGCAAACTCTGACGCACGCATCTCCGTTAAGCTCGTATCCGAGTCAGGCGTAGGTACGATCGCTGCAGGTGTTGCCAAGGCCGGTGCGAAAGTAATCCTCATCTCAGGCTACGACGGCGGTACAGGTGCGGCTCCCGCATCCTCCATCCACCACGCTGGTCTGCCTTGGGAGATCGGTCTTGCTGAGACACACCGTACGTTGATCCAGAACGACCTCCGTTCTCATGTACGTCTCGAGACCGACGGTAAGCTTCTTACAGGTAAGGATGTTGTCATCGCAGCTATGCTCGGTGCTGAGGAGTACGGCTTCGCTACAGCACCTCTGGTTACAATGGGCTGCGTAATGATGAGAGTATGTAACCTCGATACATGTCCTGTAGGTGTTGCTACTCAGAACCCCGAGCTTCGCAAGAGGTTTGCTGGTAAGCCTGAATATGTAATTAACTTCATGACTTTCATCGCAACTGAGATGAGAGAGTATATGGCGAAGCTCGGTATCCGCACGATCGATGAGCTCGTCGGAAGATCAGATCTTCTTAAGGAGGCTGACTGCTCACTCAAGGGCGCAGTTGATCTTACTGAGATCATTCACGATCCTGAACTCTCAGCGCCCGGCGTTAAGAGACATTACGATGCGGCTGATGCTTACGACTTCAAGCTCGATGAGACAATCGACCGTAAAGAGATCATCCCTCAGATGATCGATGCTCTCAATATGAATGCATCCAAGACGATCGAGATCAGCGTTAGAAACCTCGACCGTACAGTCGGTACATTGTTCGGTGCTGAGATTACTAAGAAGTACTACAACACACTTGCTGACGATACATATGTAATCAATGCGAAGGGCGCAGGCGGACAGAGCTTCGGTGCCTTCATTCCTAAGGGTCTCACGATCAACCTTGAAGGTGACACGAATGACTATTTCGGAAAGGGCCTGTCAGGCGGTGTGCTCGCAGTGTTCCCGTCTTCAGACTGCACTATCAAGCCTGAAGAGAACATCGTTGCAGGTAACGTAGCACTCTTCGGTGCAACGTCAGGTAAGGCTTTCATCAACGGTCTTGCAGGAGAGAGATTCTGTGTAAGAAACTCCGGTGCCAAGGTCGTAGTCGAGGGCTTGGGTGATCACGGGTGTGAGTACATGACAGGTGGTGTGGCAGTTGTCCTCGGACCTGTAGGAAAGAATTTCGCAGCAGGTATGAGCGGCGGTGTCGCGTATGTACTCGATGAAGAGAATTCGCTTTACACGAAGCTTAATAAGTCCTTGGTAGGGTTCGAGCATGTAGTTGCCGAAGAAGACCAGGCTGAGCTTAAGTCACTTATTGCAGAACATGTCAGAAGAACGGGTTCACCTCTGGGCCAGAGGATCCTCGATTCCATTGACGAATATATCCCACGCTTCAAGAAGGTCATTCCTCATAACTATAAGCGCATGATGAATTCCATCGCCAAGCATATGGCTGAGGGAATGAGCGAAGACGAAGCAAAGATCGAAGCGTTCCACGAGAACACTTCTGCTAAGGCGTGAGAGGAGATAAGACAATGGGAAAATCAACAGGATTCATGGAATATAAAAGAGAGAATAACCCCGGACTTGAGCCTCTCGAGAGGATCAAGAACTATCGTGAGTTCCACACTCCGATATCCGATGAGGACAGACAGAAGCAGGGTGCACGATGCATGAACTGCGGAGTGCCTTTCTGCCAGTATGGTAAGCCCATCTGCGGAATGGTCGCAGGATGTCCGCTGAATAACTTGTGCCCTGACTGGAATGACTTGGTATACAAGGGCTTCTGGGATGAGGCTTTGCAGAGACTGATGCTCACGAATGCATTCCCGGAATTCACATCGCGTGTATGTCCAGCTCTTTGTGAGAAGGCGTGTGTATGCGGCTTGAATGACGAGCCTGTAACTACTAAAGAGAACGAGTACTCCATCATCGAGCACGGATATGCTTCAGGCACGATGAAGGCTCATGTACCTGCTAACCGTACAGGCAAGAAGGTAGCTGTAATCGGTTCAGGTCCTTCAGGTCTGTCCACGGCTTACTGGCTTAATGTCAGAGGACATGAAGTAACGGTTTATGAGAAGTCTGACCGTCCGGGCGGACTGCTGATGTACGGTATCCCGAACATGAAGCTTGAGAAGCAGGTTATCCTGCGCCGTGTGAAGATCCTTGAGGAAGAGGGAATCACATTCAAGTGTTCGGTTAATGTTGGTGTGGATATCACATATGAGGAGCTGAAGGCTAACTATGATGCAGTTGTGCTGTGCTGCGGCGCAGGTAATCCTCGTGATATCAAGGCTGAGGGAAGAGATGCTAAGGGTATCTACTTCGCAGTTGATTTCCTTCGTGCTACAACTCAGTCACTGCTCGCATCTAACATGGCTGATACGAAGTACATAAGCGCTAAGTATAAGGACGTAATCATCATCGGAGGCGGTGATACAGGTAATGACTGTGTCGGAACTTGCATGCGTCACGGATGTAAGTCAGTAACTCAGCTTGAGATGATGCCCGCGCCTCCGGTAGAACGTGCAGCTAATAACCCTTGGCCGGAGTGGCCGAAGGTTCTGAAGACTGATTACGGCCAGGAAGAAGCTGCTGCTGTATTCGGTCACGATCCCCGTGTTTACTGCACGACGGTTAAGAGATTTATCAAGGATGAGAATAACAAGCTTTCCGCTGTTGAGACAGTAGAGCTTAAGAGCGTTAGGGATGAGACGACAGGACGCTTCAATATGGTTCCCGTAGAGGGAACAGAGAAGACACTGCCTTGTCAGTTGGTTCTCATCGCTGCAGGATTCTTGGGACCCCAGTCTTATGTTGTTGATGCGTTCGGAGTTGATACGAATGCAAGATCCAACATCGAGACAGGATCAGGACATGCCACATCAGTACCCGGCGTATTTGCCGCAGGTGACTGTAAGAGGGGTCAGTCGCTGGTAGTCTGGGGATTAAGAGAAGGAAGAGATGCAGCAGCTGAAGTTGATCAATATCTGATGAGTTAAGAAATCCCCTGTTTCTTTTATTCATCATTATTATTGAGCCGCCCCCGGGAACCCCTCCCGGGGGCGGTATTTGTTTGGTCGGGGGATTGGGCAACTTGTCAGAGACAAAACCAGTGCCACTTTCTGAGATTTGTCACCGATTTTGGCGCTGAGAGCGTTGTAGAGACAGATCCAGTGCCACTTTTTGAAAAATGGCACTGGTTTTGGCGCTGGAGGGAAGTTCTGAGGGATGTAAAATGGATTATTCTTAATCCAGGTCGTTCTGGAAGCGGGAAAGATGCTCGAACGGCATGATCTGGCGGCCGCGGAAGAGGCCGCAGCCGTCGTTAATGAGCTGGTTATTAAGAGCTTTGAACATATTGACGTTGACGCTGCTAAGATCAAGCTCGTGAAGCTTGATAAGGCGGTCATATGCTTCATCAAAATAAACACATTCACCGACAGGGATGATGTCTCTCTTAGTTCTATGCTCGAGCTGGATCTTCTCATAACCGAAGTGGTTGGCTTCACCAATCTCAGCCATGTCGTCCATATCCTTGGTTCTTAACTGAACCTCTGTGTAGCAGCGCGCCATCTCATCGTAGAATGTGATGTGCAGTGACTGGTAACCCGTAGGACGGGGATTCTTAACATAGTCTCTATAATCCGACTCGGGAGTGAAGCCCAAGTCGTTCAGGAAGTTAGGCATTATCTCAGCTATCTCATAAAGGTATCTCTCTTCCTGTGCCTCGCGCGATTCATCGGGCGATACATGGCACTGCGGGAGGGAGATGACTATACGGTAAGCGATGAGATCTCTGAAGCAGTTAAGGCTGCTCTTGATCTCTGTCTCATTAGGATACTTGCCGTTCTTCTGATAATACTCATAGATATACTCGAGAATATAGCCGTTAAACTTCTCCTCGGCGCGGATAAGGGATTTTATCCTACCCTTGAACGTGAACGCGAGAAAAGGGTATTCACGCGTCATATACTTGTAGAATTCTTTTATCCTGTGGGCCTGGGAAGTTAAGAAGTCGTTATGTTCGAGAAGCTCGATGATCTGAATCAGGAAATTACTGTGGGCAAGGTCGATGGGGTTATTAGACTTGATCGCTGAATCCTTAAGGTCAGATGAATACTGAAGTAAGATCTTCAGGACCGTATTGCCGTCGAACAGATAATCGTTAAGAGTGATCATAAGCTGGCTCCTTTGCTTATTAGATTATACAAAATGAGCTCCCCGGCGAATAGGGAGCCCACTCTGTTGGTTTATGAATTACGGAAAGGGGTACATCTTATCCGTGATCCTGCAATGCTGCGAAGCCTGTTTCGCCGGTTCTTATGCGGACAACGTTCTCAACGTTATAAACGAAGATCTTACCGTCGCCGATATGGCCTGTGTACAGAACCTGCTTAGCTGTGTCGATAACAGTGTCTACAGGTACCTTGGATACGATGATATCCACTTTGATCTTAGGCAGCAGTGATGCCTCGACAGGTACACCTCTGTAGTACTCCTGACGACCCTTCTGTGCGCCGCAACCAAGTACGTGTGAAACTGTCATACCTGTTACGCCGACGCCCATGAGAGCTTTCTTGAGGGAGTCGAGCTTACTCTCTTTGCAGATGATCTCGACCTTTGTATACTTCTTTCCATCCGGTGTAGGAGGAACGATAGTAGTAACGTTTGTAACTTCGACTGCGGACTCGACGGGAACCTCACCAGAGATAACGGGAGCTTCTACGTCAGCCATCTCAACAATAGCCTGAGGTCTCATAGAGAAGCCAGCGTATGCTGCAGGGAGACCATGCTCTGTAGGATCGAGACCTTCGATCTCTTCCTCACGGGATACTCTAAGACCGTGAACCTTCTTGATAACTGCGAATGTGATCGTCATGAGGACTGCTGTCCAAGCAACGATTGCTGTGATACCGAGGCACTGTACACCGAATACCTTGAGACCAGCGTTGAAGTCAGAACCGTGGATCAGAGCGTAGATAGGACCGTCAACTCCGTAAGAGGATGTGCTTGTAGCAAAGAGTCCAGCGCAGAGAGTACCTACGATACCGTTAGCGAGGTGAACGCCGCAGGCACCGACAGGGTCATCGATGTGAAGCTTCAGGTCGAGCCACTCAACTACGAGAACTACCAGGATCCCGGAGATGAGACCTTCAGCGAAAGCACCTGCTGCATCGATACAGTGGCAGCCAGCTGTTACGTTTACGAGACCAGCGAGGGAAGCGTTGATACACATCGAAACATCAGGCTTACCGTTCTTGAGCCAAGTGTAGATCATACATGTTACTGTAGCTACTGCAGGTGCGATTGTTGTTGTAAGGAAGATAGCAGCGAGCTGTGAACCGGAAGTTGCAGCAGCACCGTTAAAGCCGTACCAACCGAACCAGAGGATGAAGCATCCTAATGCACCGATCGGGATGTTGTGACCCTGAATAGCGTTAACCTTGATGACCTTACCGGAATCGTCTCTTATATACTTACCGATACGGGGACCGACCATGATCGCACCGACGAGAGCGGCAACACCGCCGACAGTATGGATACAAGCAGAACCTGCGAAATCGATGAAGCCAAGGTTAGCGAGCCATCCTGCGGGGTTCCATGTCCAACCTGCCTCGATAGGATATACGATGAGGGAGAGGACTGCGGAATAGATGCAGTAAGAGCTGAACTTTGTTCTCTCTGCCATAGCACCTGAAACGATAGTGGCTGCTGTGGCACAGAATACGAGGTTGAATACGAAGCTTGAAGCGTTGTTCTCCATAAAGCCCGTAAAGTCTGTGAAGATAGAGAGGTTCGGGATTCCGATGAATCCTGCGATCATGTCTTCACCCATCATGAGGCCGAAGCCCAAGAAGATAAAACATACTGTTCCAATACAGAAGTCCATGAGGTTCTTCATGAGGATGTTACCTGCGTTCTTGGCGCGGCAGAAACCAGCTTCGAGCATTGCGAATCCGGCCTGCATGAAGAATACCAGCGCAGCTCCGATAAGGAACCAGATTCCGAAGACCTCCTGTGTGATTAATTCGGTGACATTCATAGTGTGCACCCTCCTTCTCGTAAAAATTTTGTAGAAAAACAGCCCGCCCTCTTATCAAGGGAACGGGCTGCCATAGACCGTGATATAAAGTTGTTTCCTTACGTCTTATCTTACTGCGAACAGAAGATCTCCGTATGTAGGGAAGGGCCAGTACTCTGCTGCTGTCTCTTCCTCGAGCTTATCACAGGAAGTTCTAAGCTCTGTCATATCCTTTAAGATCTCATCCTTGAAGAAGTCTGCCTTCTCAACCAAGTCTTCAATCTCATCGGACTTCTCAACAGCTGCCTTCAATGCCTTGTAGGAGCCGTATGCGCTTGTAAGATCTGCTGTGATCTCGTCCAAAGTCTCCTGAGCGAATACGTTCTCTGTGCTTGATGCCAACTCTGAAGAATAAGCGTTTACTGCAGGGAGAATATCCTGCTTTGCCATCTCGAGCATTGTCTTTGCTTCGATGTCGATAAGCTTTGTGTACTTCTCGAGGAATACTTCGTGTCTGGACTGCATCTCGATCTCGGAGTAAACCTTGTGTGAAGTGAAGAGTGCAACGTTCTTATCATCCATGTAGTGCTTAACTGCATCAGGCAGTGTACGCAGGTTGGAAAGGCCTCTCTTCTCAGCTTCTTCAATCCAAGCATCGTCATAGCCGTTACCGTTGAAGATGATTCTCTGGTGAGCTGTGATCTCTTCCTTGATAAGATCGTGCAAAGCTGTTGTGAAATCAGATGCACCTTCGAGCTTATCAGCGAACTGCTTTAATGACTCTGCTACAGCTGTGTTGAGAACTGTGTTAGGAAGTGCAACGGATGCTGCGGATCCAAGCATTCTGAACTCGAACTTGTTACCTGTGAAAGCGAACGGTGAAGTTCTGTTTCTGTCTGTAGTGTCCTTAGGGAACTTAGGCAACACATGTACGCCAACCTTGAGAAGTTCCTTCTCCTTAGCACCGTAAGGCTCATCCTTTACGATAGCTTCGAGGATCTCTGTAAGCTCGGATCCAAGGAAGATGGAGATAACTGCCGGAGGTGCTTCGTTAGCACCGAGTCTGTGGTCGTTACCTGCAGAAGCTACTGAGATACGGAGCATATCCTGATAATCGTCTACAGCCTTGATAACTGCTGTGAGTATGAGGAGGAACTGTGCGTTCTCATACGGTGTCTCACCGGGCTCGAGGAGGTTAGCTCCTGTGTCTGTGCTCATGGACCAGTTGTTGTGCTTACCTGAACCGTTAACGCCTGCGAAAGGCTTTTCGTGCAGGAGGCAAACAAGTCCGTGTTTCTGAGCTACCTTCTTCATGATCTCCATCGTAAGCTGGTTGTGATCAGTAGCGATGTTTGTTGTAGTGAAGATAGGTGCGAGCTCGTGCTGTGAAGGTGCAACCTCGTTGTGCTCTGTTGTAGCGAGGATACCAAGCTTCCAAAGCTCATCGTTCAAGTCCTTCATGAAAGCCTGTACACGGGGCTTGATAGCACCGAAGTAGTGATCTTCCATCTGCTGGCCCTTAGGCGGAACCGCACCGAAAAGTGTTCTTCCTGTATAGATAAGGTCTCTTCTTGCCTTGTAGCCTTCTTCATCGATGAGGAAGTACTCCTGCTCAGGACCTACTGTTGTCTTAACACTTGATACATCCTCGTTACCGAAAAGCTTCAGCACACGCAAAGCCTGCTTGTTCAACGCTTCCATGGAACGCAGGAGAGGGATCTTCTTGTCGAGAGCCTCGCCGCCGTAAGAGCAGAATGCTGTAGGGATGCAAAGGACACCTTCCTTGATGAATGCGTAGGATGTAGGATCCCAAGCTGTATAACCTCTAGCCTCGAATGTTGCACGAAGACCGCCGGAAGGGAAGGAAGAAGCATCAGGCTCGCCCTGTGTAAGAGCCTTGCCGGAGAATCTCAAGATGATGTTGCCATCGTCTGTGGGATTAACGAAGCTGTCGTGCTTCTCGGATGTGTAACCTGTCATAGGCTGGAACCAGTGAGTATAGTGCGTAGCACCCTTCTCGATAGCCCACTGCTTCATCTCGTTAGCGACTACGGAAGCTGCTTCATCAGAAAGTCTTTTGCCGTTATCGATCGCGGCCTTGACTTCCTTGAAGGTTTCCTTGGGAAGGCGTGCCTTCATGACGCTCAAGCTGAATACATTCTCGCCGAAGATCTCAGATGTGTCTTTCATGTTCATAAACTCCTTGTCATTAGTTTTTGAATTAATCGAGCGGCTGACTTGCATTTTGTGTTTGTGCAAAAGAAAAGGCGCCACAGCTGTAAAACCGTGGCGCCCTTGCCTGTATCAATCATTTTCAAGTGCGATGATAACCCTATGAGAAATGCTTGTCAAGAGGAAATTTGCAAGAATTTGCAATTGACAATTCATAATGTGCAATGTTATCTTTTTTAAGAACAAAGGCGTTCATTCGGGTAAAAACCAATCTGCCCGAATGGGCGCGTTTACTTTTTTGAGGCGAAATCTATTAACGTCAACGGAGGCAAAAATGAATTGTTCTATTGATGAGTTCATGCAGTATATCGAAGAGGAGGATATCAAGTTCATAAGACTTCTTTTCTGTGATGTCTTCGGTACTCCCAAGAATATCTCCGCGATGCCGTCATATATCGAGAGAGCGTTTAATGAAGGCGTCGGTATCAACCCGACAGGTATCGCAGGTTTCTCCGATCCTTCTAACTCCGAATTGTTCCTGCATCCCGAACCCGATACAGCAGCGCTCCTGCCGTGGAGACCTGATTCAGGAAGAGTAGTAAGACTTTTCTGTGACATTAAGCATCAGGACGGATCGGCTTTTGAAAGTGATACAAGAGACATCCTTAAGAATGCTGTAAAGAAGGCAGAAGAAGAAGGTGTTAAGTTTACTTTCGGAACGCGTATGGAGTTCTATCTTTTTAAGACGGACGAAGACGGCGAGCCCACGAAGATACCTTTCGACAAGGCGGGGTATATGGATATCGCGCCTCTTGATAAGGGTGCGAATGTAAGAAGAGAAATCTGTCTTACGCTCGAGCGCATGGGTATTCAGCCTTTCAATTCGCATCACGAAGCAGGCCCCGGTCAGAACGAGATTGACTTTATCTCAGCTGACCCCGTTAAGGCTGCTGACGATGCAGTTACTTATATCTCAGTAGTAAAGACCATCGCTGCACGTAATGGTCTGTATGCGGATTTCTCACCGAAGCCCCTGTCAGGACTTCCCGGCAACGGCTTCCATGTGAATGTAAGTGCGAGCCGCGACGGCGACAATTCTGTCCTGACTTCTGCTATCGAAGGAATACTGCAGAAGATCTTCGACATGACTGTTTTCATGAACCGCTGCGAGGACTCGTATCAGAGAATTGGGAAGGGCGAAGCGCCCAGATATATAACGTGGTCCGGTGGCAACTTCGGACAATTAGTCCGCGTACCCCAGAGTCCCGGACACCACTATGCTCAATTGCGATCCCCTGATGCATTTAGCAATCCGTATCTGATCTTTGCCCTTCTCATTTATGCAGGTCTTTACGGAATCAGGAACAACCTCGAATTAAGAGCTCCTGTTAATCAGGACTTGAAGGATGTTCCTGCAAGATCCAGCGAATATCAGTTGCTCCCGAGAACCATCGATGAGGCTAAGGAAGCCGCTAAGGCAAGCGAGTTCATAAAGGAATGCCTGCCTGAGTCAATCATCGAGGCGTACTGTGAAGCGCGATAACGCATACACAGTATTGCTCGTCTCGGCAAACGAGAAGATGACAACCTCGCTGAGGCTTTATCTGTCGCGCGAGGATTACGGACCGGTTACTGTTTCCGAGTCCGTATCTGCTGCAAGAAGACTCGTATCACAGCGTGAGTTTGATGTCATTATCGTAAACACTCCTTTGAAGGATGAACTGGGCATCAGCTTCGCGATCGAGGTCGCAGACAGTACATCTTCAAGCGTCATGCTGCTCGTAAGTGCAGAGGCCTTCGATGAAGTGTCGGAGAAGGTCGCTGACTGCGGTGTGTTCGTGCTCGCGAAGCCCTTTAATGCTACGGTGCTCGGATACTCTATGAAGATGATGTGCTCTACGCGTGAGAGACTTCTTCGCATGGAGCAGAAGCAGAAGTCATTTGAAGAGAAACTCGAGGAGATCAAGCTTGTTAACCGCGCGAAGATCATCCTCGTGGAGAACCTCTCTTTCACGGAAGAAGAGGCTCACAAATTTATAGAAAAAAACGCGATGAACGAACGTAAAAGTAAAGTCGACATCGCCCGCAAGATAATAACGGAATACCGGAGGTGACATATGACAAAGTATATTTTCGTGACGGGAGGAGTTGTTTCGGGCCTTGGTAAAGGCATCACCGCCGCTTCTCTCGGCAGACTTCTTAAGATGCGTGGATTTAAGGTAGCAGCGCAGAAACTCGACCCGTATATCAACGTGGACCCGGGTACGATGAGCCCGTATCAGCACGGCGAGGTGTATGTAACAGAGGACGGCTGTGAGACGGACCTGGACCTCGGTCACTATGAGAGATTTATCGATGAGGACTTGAACCGCTTCTCTAATATCACGACTGGTAAGGTTTACTCGAATGTCATCTCCAAGGAGCGTAAGGGTGAGTACCTCGGCAAGACGGTACAGATCATCCCTCATATTACTGATGAGATTAAGCAGTTTATTTATAACGTAGGTAAGACGAGTGATGCGGATATCGTAATCACTGAGGTCGGCGGTACGATCGGTGATATCGAGTCGCAGCCTTTTATCGAGGCGATCCGTCAGGTTGGTAATGAAGTGGGTCCGCAGGATTCACTGTATGTGCATGTTACTTTATTGCCGTACCTGAAGGCGTCCGGCGAGCACAAGTCCAAGCCCACGCAGCACTCTGTTAAGGAACTGCAGGGAATGGGAATATCTCCTGACATTATTGTGCTTAGAACTGACGAGCCGATCGAGGATAAGACGATCATCTCTAAGATCGCGAACTTCTGTAATGTCAAGGAAGACTGCGTTATCGAGAACCAGACTCTGCCGATCCTTTATGAGGCTCCGCTGATGCTCGAGAAGGCCGGTCTGTCGAATGCAGTATTGAGAAAGCTCGGCATCTTCTGCGGTCATCCGGACTTGGGTGAGTGGAAGAAGGTCATCGAGAATATCCGCAGCCGTGAAGGTCATGTGAAGATTGGTCTGATCGGTAAGTATACGCAGCTTCACGATGCTTATCTGTCAGTAGCTGAGGCGCTTCGTCACGCAGGTTATGAAGAGCGTGTTTATGTTGATATCGACTGGATCGATTCTGAGACTATCACTGCTGATAATGTTGCGTCTGTGCTTGGAAAATTGGACGGCGTCATCGTGCCCGGCGGATTCGGTAATCGCGGAATTGAAGGAATGGTGCAGACAGCTAAGTACTGCAGAGAGAATAATGTTCCTTATCTTGGTATTTGTCTTGGTATGCAGATCACGGTTATCGAGGCGGCAAGATCACTGCTTGGTTTGGCTGACGCGAATTCTGGTGAGTTCGATGCAACTTGCGCGCATAAGGTAATCGACTTTATGCCCGGTCAGAACGATGAGATCGAGAAGGGCGGAACGCTTCGTCTCGGAAGCTATCCTTGCTCTGTTGTTGCAGGTACGAAGCTTGCGGAACTCTACGGTGCTGATGAGATCCGCGAGAGACACAGACACCGCTATGAGTACAACAACGACTACCGCGAGGACCTCGAGAAGGCGGGACTTAAGATCTCCGGTCTGTCACCTGACGGAAGACTCGTCGAGACGGTCGAGTTCTCAGATAATGATTTCTATGTGGGAGTGCAGTTCCACCCCGAGTTCAAGTCGAGACCTAACAAGCCGCATCCGTTGTTCTTAGGTCTTATAAGAGCCTCGATGAAGAACAGCGAGAAGAAGTGAAGATAAACAAAAGTGCATGCAAGAAGGGCCGCCATTGTGACGGCCCTTCTTGTGAGAATGGAGTATATGAAAGCTTGATCAGACCAGGAAGCTGATCAATTGTCGATGGCGTAGAATGCGCAGAGGTTATCCCAAGCTGCGATGTCCTCGAATGTGTCGATGAGCTGTGCTCTGGATGTGCCGTTGTTAAGAGCGTTTACCCAGTTGTTAAGACCAGCTGTGTCAGCCTCTCTGTCGAGGAATACTCTGTAGAGGATCTTTACGAACTCTGTGTTGCTTACGTTTCTGTTTGTGAACTCAGCGCTGTTGAGAAGGTTCTCAGCTGCGTCTTCAGCGTCGATAGAGTCGTTGAGGATACCAGCTACGAGAGCGTTGTTAGCGTCTACGTGTCTGCCGAGGATGTTTGTGTAGAGTCTGTCTACGAAGTTCTCTACGATCTTTCCTCTGATCATATTAGCGGGGAGATTACGGTTTGTAGCGTAGATTGTAGCTACTGCGTTTGCTGTGTCAGCGGAAACACCGTTAACTCCGTTCAGGTTGCCTGCGAATGTTCCCATTACGTGATGGGGAGCTACTGTTGTATTAGCGGGACGGCCCTCCATGTAAGCCTCTGCTACTTCAAGCTGAACTCTCAGGTTGGAGATTGCTGTTACGTAATCGTCCATAGAGTCGGAACCCATAACGGGGTATGCCTGAGATCTTGCACAGTCGAGAGCTGCGAATACGTCTGCCGGAAGCTCGTCGCCGTATGTTGCCAAGAATGCACTTGAGTCGTCATAGAGATCTGTGAGATCTGTCTTTGTCTGATCGTTTACTGTCTCCGCTGCGTTGGATGTCATTGCTGTGAACGGAATGAGTAATCCGATGAGTGATGCTGTAAGTACTACTGTCAGTACTGTGGATGATACCTTCTTAGTAATTGTTGTAAGTTTCATTTTGCCTTCCTCCTTGTGTGTGGGCTTGTCGCCCTTGATGACTATATAATGCAGGGTTTCCGGGGCTAAACCAATGAGTAATGTCGGGCTCAAATGTCGCTTTTCCAACACTTCCTGAGGGGTGTGTTGCTTTTCGCGAAGAAAATTCCCCCAAAGTGATCCACCAAAAGTCTTTTTCGAGCGCGAAAAAGGGGAATCTTTGTGGTAATATCCTCGTGAGGTGATAGATAAATGGAAAAGTTAACTGGTATCTTCTTGAAGGTATTCGCGTTTTTTACGGCGCTTTGCTTTCTTCTGACGCTTGGCGGAAAGCTTATAAGTCCGCATGTCACGAGCACTATGATAAACCAGCGTGTGTTAGGCGAGATTCGCACGGAGTATATCTGCGAGATGCTCGCGGGCTGCACTTTCCTGGCGTTGCTGTTCTTCGGTGCGGGGCTCGGACTTATGATGTTTATTCTTTACGGTCCCAAGGAGTACGCGCAGATGGGCTTCAGGTCCGTCGCGTGCTGCACTATGCTCGGCATCGTGGGCCTGGGGTTCTTCATTATGGGTGTGGCGCGAGTTGTGCCTGTAGTAGGTGATGAGCCGCAGATCGTTGCTGTTACAGTCGTGGACAAGAGTACGCGTATAGGCGCGGGAAGGCATGCCAGGATACATCATTATCTTGAGTTTTCTAACGGTACCCAGAGAAGTGTGGGTGAGGGAGTTTACTACGAGACGGATGTCGGTGATCCTTACTATGTAGTAATGTGTGGGCACACGCCTATCAGCGCGCTGAATCCTGATGAGTACACAGTAGATAGGAGTCTTATAGATGGAGGGGCTTAATAAGATTCTGTTAAAGCTGTTCGCGGCCTTTACCATACTCGGGTTCTTCCTGCTGATGGCGGGACTTGTTGTGGGGCCGAATGAAGTGAGCGGCAGTATTCTGAATGAGCATCTGCTCAATGACATGCGCACGGACTTTCTTTGCAGGTCGTTAACTTCCGGCGCGATCCCGATGTTCATGCTCTTCGGCGCGGGTACTGCAGTCTTATGTGTATATATATATCATTTTCATGAGGAGACGCCGGGCTTCAGGGCGATGTGTTTCTATTTCATAATGGCTATCATGGGCCTGTCGGTGTTCTTCCTGATGACTTCTGATGCTATTGGAGTTATTGGCAAGGAGCCGCGCGTCGAGACTGTGACCGTGATTGATAAGCAGATATCGCGTTCTCACTCGAGGCACGGCAGGTCGCATACGCGTTATGTGGTCTATTATTCGAATGGCTTCACCAATCAAGTTAATTGGGATATGTACGATGATATCGAGATCGGGGAAGATACTTACCTCGTTGTGTGCGGAGAGACTGTAGTAAGAGTTCTGGATGCGGATGATTATACTCTAGTTAATTAAACTTAGGAGGTCTGGCTTATGAACGTATTGGTTACAGGCGCTGGTAAGGCTGTAGGACTCGGGTTCAACCTGGTGGTGCGTTACCTCGAGGCAGGCGACACCGTCGTTGCCACTATTCGAAAAGCTTGCCCTGAGCTCATGGCTCTTAAGGAGAAGTACGGCGAAAAGCTTATTACTTTAACTATGGATATCGGCATTACTTCTTCTGTAGAGGGCGCGGCGATGGCGCTTGGAATGAAGCTTGATCACTTAGATCTTATAATCAATAATGCGGTTCAGGTCTCGCCCGACTGCGATAAGGGGTTCTTCGAGGCAAATCTCGACTATATTCCTAATACAGTTAATGTAACTTCAGTAGCGCGATGAGAGTGGTGAAGGCGTTCTATCCAATGCTTGTTAAGAGCCCGATGACGGCGTTGGTGATTAATATCTCGTCGGAGGCGGGAAGTATCGAGCGCTGCTATAGAACTGCGCAGATTGATTATGGAATGGCTAAGGCGGCGCTTAATATGGCGACTATGAATATCTACAACACTTTAAAGGATGAGAGGAAGGTCAATATCTTCTGTGTGCACCCCGGATGGATCCGTACAGACGGCAGAGAAGACAATCCTGCACCGCTGTCTTCTTATGAGGCGGCAGGGATTTTGCAGGAGTTGTTCGAGAACAGGCGAGAGGACTTTGAAGGGCACAGATTTATCACGAATGAGAATGAGGATTATCCGTTCTGATATAATTAACAATGTTACAAAGCTAAGGAGGACGGGGCATGGCAGAGAAGAGTAATAATTTGCTGACCGGATTGGCACTGCTTGTTGGAGTGGCTGCATTGGGTGTTTCTTTCGTGGCGCTGGCGAGTGTGCCTGACGCTAAGAGTGGTGAGGAGAGTGCTGTGGCTGTCGAGTCGGTGGCTGAGCAGGGCCAGGATATTCAGTATGTATTGTATGTAGGAACGAATGATAAGGACTCGAATGAGCCTGTGTTCAGTGAAGATGATGCTCGCGAGCATCTCGAGGCTATTCTGACAGATCATTTTGGCGGTTTTACGATTCAGGATGCAAGAGGCGGCTGGGTCAATGATGACGGCTCGATCGCGCATGAGTATACATTAGTTGTTTATCTGTCTGATACGACGCTCGAAGAGGTTCACGCGGCTTGTGATGATATGATTGCTGAGTTCAATCAGAGTGCAATCCTTGTTCAGCAGAACGTGACAACTACTGAGTTCTACAGTGGGTGAGATAGTTAATAACTGGCCCACTGCCAAAAACACTGGCATTTGGTTTTCAAATGCCAGTGTTCTTGGCAATAAAGGCGGTCGGAAGGTTGGTTAGTTGACCTTTGGTTCGTTAGAAAGTATATTATTAGTAGCTGATGAAGGTGTTCTCCTTGGGATACGATTTCCCTATGGAACGAAGCAGTTCATCAGCTTTTTCTTTGTTCGCGGCTAACAGATTATTATCATCTATATTCATGCAGATATAATTATTGATGTTATCTCTCCCGTATATGCTTCTTACACTTATGACTTTTGAGAAACCCTCTAATCGTTCCAGTTCTATAGCTATTACTATGTTTCTTTCTTTTTGATCTATCACTTCGGTAAGTATAAGCAGAGAATTGTTTTGTTTCCCTTTAAATATCATTAAGGGTTCTTCTAATTCTTTGATCGATGCAACTATCATTTGTTCAGTAAGTCCATGCCCCGTGTTTCCAATCATTCGTCCGCTGGTATCACGAATCTCTTGCCGCATCGATTTATCGATTACTTTCTTTGTTATAGTAATCAACTCATTTTTCTTTGCACCGCATCTGACAAGTATTTCTGAAGGGTTACCAATTGCTAACGGTTTGCTGGTTATACTTTTGTATCCTATCACCATAAGATGAAGGTTCTCTTCGAATTCTTTTGTAATCCTATTTCTATCCTCATTTCATATATGAGTATATGAAGCTTTATAAGCAGAAACACCTACGAAATGACGACAAAATTCGACAAAAAACGACAACGTTCAAATCAGTGACGTGCTATTATAAATAGTTGTGTAAGCAAAGCTTTAGTTCGAGACTTAATCATTTCTTAACCAATAGTTGGCGATTGATTAACACCCCTTTCTTAAGATAGAGTTAGTTGGACTTTGTCCGGAAAGGGGTATTCGTATGAAGAAAAGAAGTTTTATCGCGGTTTTGCTGGCGGCTGCTTTGATGATGAGCGCATGCGGCAAGGAGGCTGAGGAGACAGAAGCTACCGAGGCTACAACAACCACAACAGTTCAGGGCGGCCTTCACATCGTTGGTCAGGAAGAGACTGAGGAGACTGGGGAGACGGAAGAGACTGAGCCCGCAGGTCCCGTAGAGCTTACGCTTGATAATTATTTCGATACTGATCCTGCCAATACTGAGTGGGGTCAGAATGAAGGCGCAGACATCATCGACATGGTCGACCTTGACTATATCCAGGCTTCGCAGGAGTCCGAAGTGTTCGAGGTCGATACGATCGAGCAGTTCGCTTCTCTTAATTACTATGTAAATACATATCCGCTTGAGCGTGAATACGAGCACCTCGAGGATCCTCATTTCTTTATCTATGTAAATATCAATAATGACTTCGACGTTTCCGGTTACAACTGGCCGTCGATGGGTTATGAAGCTAGTAATCACGAGCGCTCATTCGCCGGTATGTATATCCAGAATGGTCATACGATATCAGGTCTTCAGACCAGCTTGTTCGGCGATATCTACGGTTCAGCTGTCTGCGGTATCTATATCGATGCAGGAACGATAACTGGCAATTCCCGTAATTTGATCGCTGACGCGATCGATGATGTAAGATTCTTCGATTGCCATATATCGGCAACCCTCGAAGAGGGCGATATCGATCCTGAGACGCTCTTTTATGTCACTGACATAGGCGTTAACAGATATCTTGACTGCACAATCGATATCACCATGCCTGACGGTGAGGTATCGACAACGGAACTTCAGTACCATCCTTATGATACAAATGGCAATAACTCTATCATGGAGTTCTTTGACCCCGACCACGACGGCGTTTACGAGTACGGCGCGAATTTCTACGATGATTGGGTGAACTGACACGAAGATGTAACGCATTAGCCGGACCTTCCTGTTAAACTGTAAGCAGGAAAATAGGAGGTCCGGCCAATGAAGAAATCAGTAATTGCAATATTTTTGACAGCTTCGCTTCTGCTGAGTGCTACTTCATGTGTGAAGAACCCGGACGCTTCTGTGACAGAGACACTGCCCCGTATCACGGGCGGCAGCACAGTCGCTACAGAGTCCGCCATCGGGACTGAGACAGCCGATCCTACTGAGACTTCGGCTCCCTCATACGACTTCAGCACCATGACACTCGACGAGGTCGAGGCTGTTTTGCTGCAGGCGGCAGGCTCCGGCGACGCCATTACTGACTACGTATACGCCATCGAGGAGAACGCCGACATCGGCCTTGTCGACGGCAGGACCTACAGCTACTACATGATGGATGAGAACCCGGACGTATTCGGCGGGTTCAACATCTTTGTTTTTGATACTAATAATCCCAACTTCCAGAATATGCAGGTGGGCGACTTCATTCACGTCTCGTATATGTACGGCGAGGATCTGTTCTCGGGGGAGCAGTACATCACTGCGATCAACGGCCCGTATGTCTTCTCCGCATGGGAGACACCGAGAGGCGGCAACTACAACAACACCGCGCCGTTCCAGTGCAACGAGATCCAGGCAGCTTATAACGCATTCGCAGGGTAATGGCCTCGATCAATTCTTTCATCGGTAAATTCATGGCGATTATAGTCATCGCAGTCGCGGCACTGGCTTTGTTTGTGCCGGGCTCGTGCCTGTGGATTCAGACTTCGTGGGTAAATTACCTTCTTATGGTCGTCATGTTCGGTATGGGACTTACCATGAAGCCTCAGGACTTCGCCGTAGTCTTCAAGCATCCGCGTGACGTGCTGATCGGATGTCTCGCGCAGTTTCTCATAATGCCGCTGTTGGCATTCGGACTTGGGAAGATCTTCGGCTTCAGTGAAGAGCTTCTCGTAGGTATCGTTCTTGTCGGCACATGTCCTGGCGGCACTGCAAGTAACGTAATGACGTTTCTTGCCAAGGGTGACACCGCTTTATCAGTCGGCATGACGAGCGTCAATACTTTGCTCGCGCCTGTCCTGACTCCCGCGTTGACTTATCTGTTCCTTCGCACAACAGTTAATGTGGATATTAAAGCGATGTTCATATCGATCATTCAGGTGGTTATTCTGCCGATCGGTGTGGGTTTGCTGATTAATCATTTCTTCTCTCGATTTACGCGCAAAGCTGTTGACTTCCTGCCTTTAGTGTCCGTCGTTGCAATCTGTCTGATTATCGCTGCGGTCGTCTCGCACAACAGTGAGAAGATTTTGTCGACCGGTGCCGCACTGTTCGGTGCAGTAATTCTCCATAATCTGCTCGGTTACGCGGCGGGTTATCTGACCGCTGTTGTATTCAAGATGGACGAACCGCGCCGCCGCGCGTTGTGCATCGAGGTCGGCATGCAGAACTCGGGACTCGCGACGACTCTTGCGATGAGTGCATTTCCTTCATTAGCGCTGGCTGCAGTGCCCGGCGCGATATTCTCCGTCTGGCACAACCTTTCCGGTGCCATCCTCGCATCCATCTTCAGCGGTCGGGAAGAAAAGGCCTCAAAGTAATCAGCACTTCCGGGATTATCTGTCGCTTAAGCGACACTGCGGAACGATATTGATTATTGGTTTGTAATCCTGCCTTTGTGATAATCATCTTAGTTGCAAAGTTCATCCTGCAAAACATTCCGGCTCGCGTGAGCGGGCCATGAATGGGAAAGATTGAAGGAGGAACAGAAAATGAAACAGATTAACATGAAGGAAATGGAAAAGACTACAGGCGGTTATGAGTATCCTGATATTGAGGAACTTATGAGAGAACGCGAGTTGAGAAGAATGCTCCCGGATTTTCGACCGGATTATTACGAGCTTCTTAATCTTAAGAGATCGCTGACTCGGATTGAATGTTCTGAGACTATCAGAGCTCTTGCAGATCTCTATGCCGACACGCCTGAAAGAATCAGAGTACTTTCCTAATCTGGTTTTCACTAACACTTAAAGAGCTGTCTTCGGACAGTTCTTTTTGTTATGATTAACTTATGTCCAGGAAACTCACACAAGAAGAAAGACAGATGCTTCTCGACAATCCTCAGCTTGTCATGTTCAAGCCGACTGCTGCGATCTCGCCTTATATCAAGCATCCCATTCTTCTGGCGTTTGTTCCGTTCATATTCTTCGCGATCTTCGTGCTTATAATATTCTTCGTGTTCCTGGATTTCTTCACCACTCATGAGGCTATACTCACAGTGTTCCTGGTTGCCTCGATGCTATTCTCGGTCATATTGATCCCTGTTGTTTATATAACAAGTGAGAACAGAAGATGGAAGCGCGAGCACAGCGATTCCTATCGCATCCCGCTCGGCCGTTTGTTACCTAAAGAGATCGAAGGCGTCATCGTTACGATCACTAAGAATGAGTTCAAGAGTGAGTACGATGAACAGTACGCTTTGTTGACCGTTGATGAGAACGGGGAAGAGAAGATTTATAACTACTTCGCGTTCGTTAATCGATTTGATCTTATAGTCGGCCAGAAGCTTCTGATCATTAAGGGTGAGGGCGACTTCTTCGCGTTTGTTCGTAGTTCGACGTTGACCGATGGGTTGTACTCGGGGTGTAAGTAACTGAGATTATCGCACTCTCCGACTTTTTTCAGAATTTTCAAATTGCGTAGTAAAAATCTGCCTATTTTTCCTTACTAAATCTTCAAAATCAGAAAAAAGCCGGAGCACATATTAGTCGTCAAACTGATTCTCCATAAGGCATCAATAAATTGTCGGAAATTGTCGTGAATTGTCGATTTTTAAAGGCATTTTCCGTTGTATCATTATTATGTCTTTTACCTGAAGGAGAATTATGAACTGTGAATATAGATATGATTCAAAAGGGATACCTTATAGTTACCCGACTTTATATTTGGATGCAATAGAATACTTTAAGATTGTTAGCGAGATAAATACAAACTATAAGTTGTATTGGAACAAACCGTTTTGTATTCATTGCTCAGTTGGGATAGATGGTTGTTACTATATGTACTATTTTGAAAACCATGGTTATAACGACTATAATATTGTTGATAGATTTAAGTATTAAGAAAGGTTGCTGCTATGGAAGAATTAGTTAATAAACTCAATGCCATTCCTGATACATATTTTGGTTTTGTAGCGGGCATAGTAGCCTATGTTAAACAGAAGCCTTCGCGATTGGAAATAGTCATGGATTATCTCAATAGTTCTGATTCACTTACATCTTCCGATGTCGTCAAGTATGTAATGGATCAGCCTGATTTCCATGAATATGGGATGGATCAAAACAAAGCCGTCGTTTGAGTCTCACGCTTAATTATCTTTGCTGATTATTATCAGTCGTACTAACAGGCTCCGACTTTTTTCGGATTTTTCAAATTGCGTAGTAAAAAACCGGCCATTTTTCCGACTAAATTACCTTTTTCAACATTTAGTAAGGGATATGCCCCGATTCTTACTACGGAATTTCATTATTTCAGATTTAGTCGGAAAATCACCCCATTTTTCCCTACTAAATCTTCAAAATCAGTAAAAAGTCGGAAACCAGCCGTCCGTCCATATAGAAAAACCCAAAACCCGACACTTCCGCACCAATCTGTCGCTTAAGCGACACATTACAAGCACATTAATCATTGGTTCGCGCCTTGACTCCTGTGATAATTGAATCATCAGGTAAACGACACCTGCACAGAAAGGAGAAGAGCCATGAAACAGATGAGCACAAAGACAATGGATAGCATTAACCAGCGTGAGATCCTCGTTGCGCTTCTTAGTAACGGCGGATTCCTTGACGGATCAGCTGATCTGTTCACGAGATCTATCCTCAACGATTACATCGCATCCAAGAATGACGCAGAGAAGATTCACGAAGCAGACACAGACACTGTCGACGAATACTTGAACGTGTGACTGGAGAAGCCTGTAAACCCTTAAGATTAAAACCCTAGCGAAAAGGAGACAAACACAATGGAAAGACACAACACTATGGAACTTAATTTGGACACACTCGAGAAGGTAATCGGCGGCAGCAATGCCGGCATAAAGGAAGCACCTTTAGCACAGCTCGCAGGCACTAAGCCACCGGTAGCCCGTAAGCTTGGCGGCGGCCTTCCGGTTCATCCGGGATATTCCGAAGCCATCGGCGGCAAGTGCGTTCACCCCGGCTGATAAAAACCGGGGAATATAAACTGAAATGGAGGACATGACAATGACAGATAAAGAATTAAACATGGATACACTTGAACAGGTTCAGGGCGGTACACAGCCTTGCATGGATCTGTTAGTTCACAAGAAGAACGTCGACTCCAAAGACATCCGCCATATGGAAGAAGGCCAGCGTAAGATTGGCGGTGATATAGGAGGCCACCTCGGCGGCTCCAAGGAAGAACCACTCATCTGATCAGGACATAAGAACTCAACACCAAAAGGCTCCGCGAGGGGCCTTTTCTTTTGTCGTGGGGCAATATGTATAATAGATGGGAATGGAGAACGACTATGACTGCCAAAGAGATTAATAAGAACATGAAGGCGTATGCCAAGTACTACAGGAAGGTCTTGGAAAACGAAGGGGTAAACGACGTTGAGTCGAAGATGGCGAAGTATGAGACGAGGCTTACGGAGCTGTACAATTCCGCTAAGTTTGAGGAGCACAACATCTATCCTTCGACAAACGTCGCGTTCGTGTATGCGGTAATAGCCATGTGCCTTGAGTTAAAGGACATGGGATACGAGGACAAAGCGATCATCCCGGCGGTCGAGAAGAGCATTGGAAGCCTATGGGCTGGTTTCGTAAAGGTGCTTAAGTTCATTGACCGTTTCCCGTTCTGCTACGCGGTGGTAAGGAAGTGGAATAAGAACGACCACAGAGACAGGGTGAAGGACGGCAGCATCACTTACGATCAGTTCACTCTTGAGAAAGAGAAGATAGAGTACAACATCTCCAAGTGCATGTATGTCGAGATGTTCGCGGAGTATGGAATCAGGCCGCTGTGCAAGATCTTCTGCAACACGGACAGGATCGCGTACGCAAGCCTACCAAGACACGTGAACTACATACGTCACTCCGACCTGTCGGACGGGCCTGCCTGCCACGACGAGATTATTAAGAAGTAAACGCACCAATCCGGGCGCCAGCCCGGCTTTCTTTTTCCTTTGTCGAATTTGTCGGAAATTGTCGCGAATTGTCGGAAAATAAAGGCTTTGAGCATGCTATCCTCTTTGTATGGAATAAGACAAAGGAGGATATTACAATTGAAAAACACTACCACCACTGAACAGAAACGATCCCAATGGATCAAAGATGCACGCATCCTCGATAATGCATTTATGCATGCATTCTTCGATGGGAACAAAGAAGCGGCTGAATTGGTTCTTCAGATCATTCTCAATCGTAAAGATTTTAGGGTCGATGATGTAGAAGTCGAGAAACATCTTAAGAACTTACACGGGCATGATTCGAAGTTCGATGTTCACGCCCAAGATGACAGCGGTAACAGATTCGATGTGGAAGTCCAGCGGGACAATAGCGGAGCGAACAGAAGACGTGCAAGATATCATTCAGCCATGCTCGATTCGCATATGCTCAAAGAAAATCAGAAGTACGACGAATTAAAAGATTCGTATGTCATCTTCATAACAGAACACGATGCATTAAAGACTGGCGATCCGTTGTATAAAGTTGAACGTATTATCCTGAACAACAACGAGCATTTTGATGACGGAGAGCATATAATATATGTGAATGGGGCGATTAAAGACGACTCCACTGAATTGGGAAGATTAATGCACGACTTAACCTGCAGTGATCCTGATGAAATGTACTATCAGGAACTAGCTAAGAAGGTCAGATATTTAAAGCAAGACAATAGGGGGATAAAAGAAATGACAGAGTATTTCGATAAGTGGGAAAGAGAAATTGCGGAAGAGAATAGCCTTGAGATTGCGATGAATCTAATTGCAGATGGAACTCTATCGTATGATGCCATTGCTAAAGTTACCGGTCTCTCCATCGAGAAAGTCACCGAACTCGCGCGTGACAAAGCTGTATAAAGATATATTAGGGATTTGGGAAAGAGAGAATCAGGGAGGAAGAAGCTATGAATATTTTTGATAAAGCATATGAAGACGGAAGAATTGATGGTATCGAAGAAGGCATTGAGAAAGGAATAATCGAGGGTGCAAAGCAAACCAGCATAGAGACAGCGAAGAAAATGTTGTCTATGGGGAAATTCTCAATCGATGACATAGCTGAATCGACCAGTCTCCCCATCGAGACAATCAAAGAACTGGCAGGTTAAGCCGAATCGGGAATGAATAAACTCAACACAGCCGGGCGCCAGCCCGGCTTGTTTTTTGTGTCAAATCAAAGTCTTTTCTCGTGGGGGTGGGCTATATGTATAATATACGGGAACAAACAATTATGAATAACAGGTGATAGGGGAATAGATTATGGCATTCATGGGCATGTTTATGGGATTTATGCTGGTCGTCGCGATTGTTCTGGGGACGTCGGCGTTTGTTACGGCGGTGTGTTTCGTCTCGGCGGGGCTTGTGATGTTTTTTAAGAAGCGCAAGAACAAAGGAGTGAAGGTAAAAGCCCCGTGGTACGTAATCCTTCTGAGGATCCTCGGAGGAGTGGCGGCTATTCCTATGGTACTTGCCGTGTGCGTGGTAGTGTACGCGCTCATTGCTAATGCAGCGGACAAGAGAACGAACCTTGCAAGAGCCGTGATGAGTTACGACTATGTGCAGGCGGAGCGCATCCTGGAAAACGGGGCCGACCCTGACATCAGAGACGAATACGGCAGGACACTTCTCATGTGCATTGCCGTTCATGAGCCCTACTATTCCGCTGAAGACTCGAACAGATACGAGTTAGCAGACGCATCAGGATGGAATGATGACGAAGACATACAAATGATGGAGCTTCTTCTCGAGTACGGCGCGGATATCAACGCGGCCGTGCCCGACTGCGGGGATCCGACTGCCCATGAGTATGGCGGCGAGACAGGGTGGAACAGTATATATGCGAACTCTGACCATCCCTGCGGCAACACGGCTCTCATCTACGCCGTAAGATACAGAAGTGCTGACGTGATAGAATTTCTGCTCGAAAATGGTGCGGACGTTAACGCCGCGAACGACTGCGGATTCACTCCGCTTCTTATGTGCGTAGATATGCGTACCGACGCCGATGACGGCCTTGAGATTACCGAGATGCTCCTGGAAGAAGGCGCCGACCCATATGCCGTCACGAACTTCCACCAGGACATAACATGGCTCGTCATGAGACACGGCAACGATGATAACGACCGGATATCAGCCCTTATAGACGAGGCACTCTGGTAAATAAAACACAACATAAACCACACCAAGCCGGGCGCAGCCCGGCTTTCTCTTTCCTTTGTCGAATTTGTCGGAAATTGTCGCGAATTGTCGAAAAATCAAGGCTTTCCGCATTGTATTATGTAGGTGTAACCAACAAACCTATAGCAAATATGATATTGCCTAATAATATCATATTTGTTATTATAGAAACACAATTGGGATAAGCCGATGTATGAGATTATTTTATATGAAGATAAACATGGGAACATAAGACGCCTCTTAGGGAAATAGTAAAAGCAAATAACGAGCTGGAGGATTATATAAGGAGGCATAAGAACGATGGCTAATTGGAAAGAATTCAGAGAAGAGTTAGAACTCACCCCCGAGGAGGAGTGTGTTATAGAGCTTGAGAAAGATCTAATTCGTACGATGGTACAAATAAGAGAAGCACAAGGTTTATCTCAGGCTGAACTAGCGCGCAAGTGCAATGTCAAACAACCGGTAATAGCTCGTATGGAAAAGGATGTTCATTCGCCTCAAGTAGATAGCCTGCTTAAGATATTGGTGCCTCTGGGATACCGATTACAGATAGTCCCCATAGAAGATTATGAGACCGCATAGAATAAGTATGAGTGAGCGATACTCTTGAGCGGACTTACGCACAAGCGAAGCGCGGAGTACGTAGCGAAAGATGTTCGCGAGCGATGTATAATATATAAGAATGAGGCGTTTATGGAAGAATTAGTTAATAAACTGAATAGTATTCCAGATTCGTATTTCGGCTTTGTTGCCGGAGTTGTCGCTTACGTTAAGAAAAAACCATCCAGGATTGATAAAGTAATGACATATCTTAATGAGAATGATGGTCTTTCATCATCTGATGTGCTGAAGTTTATTGCTGATTAACCTGACTTTAATGAATTCAATCTAGGATATAATGAGCGAGCCTATCAATCGTAATCAAACCAACATTTCGAAACTTCCAAGCCGGCACCCAAAGCCGGCTTTTATTGTGGCAAAAAAGGGGTATTCCAACACCCGCCACGTTATCTGTCGCTTAAGCAACACAAAGCGTCTCCTTTAATCATTGGTTGGCCAAATCAAGCCTGTGATAATTACTCTAACAACCTATGGATAAATAAGGAGAATAGACATATGACATATATGAACAAAGAATTGAATTTGTCCCAGTTGGACCAGATAACAGGCGGAGCAGTAGATCCGGAGTTCGCGTACCTTCGCTTCAAGATGCAGCAGGAGGCGCAGAACCGTTTCGCAGCCCTTGCGGGAGACACACTCGACACGTCTCCCCGTAAGCCCGGTAGACTCGCATAAAGGAGGACAAAGACATGAAACAGCTTTACAAGACATACATGCTTACAAAGGAAATGATACTTACAGCCGCAGGCGGCGCTGATTTCCCGATAACAGAACAGGAGTATATCTCTCCCGGCTCAAGCGGTTTTAACTTCGACACTCAGGAAAGACTCACGCCGGTGCAAAACCAGTTCACCACTCAGCGCCCCAGACTTTAATAGTGACATTAACGGGACACCTCCTTCCGGCCATGCTCGTATAATGAAGGTACGAGCACGGCAAAGGAGGTTTCTTTATGGGGTTATTTAGTTTCTTCAGATCAGAAGGCCATTGGGTAAGAAGCACACACTTCTTCGGAAGCGACACCTTCGAATGCTCTGTGTGTGGTAGGGAGTTTAAGTCAGCATCCCTGGAGTGCCCCCGCTGCGGCTCCAGGATGCGAGGCACCATCGACGCCTGGGAAGCCCGCATGCGCCGTGAAGCCCTCGAAGAAGACCTCGACGAGTACGAGGGAATAGAGGGGGCGGATTATTAATTCTCGTAAAGGATTTGTATTGTGATACAATTGCTCGGGTGATTGTTATGACATGCAGATTAATTGAGTATAAGAGAAGTGTTTCTAAACTAACAGATGATGAATCGATAAAGAGAGACTTATATCTTAAAAGGCTAAATGACGGGACGATTCAAGGTCCTTTGACTGGATTCCCGAGCTTGGATAAACCGTGGTTAAAGTACTACTCTGATGATTCGATAAGTTTTGAAAACCCTAATTCAACTGCCTATGAGTACTTATTCGAGATGAATAAGGACCGTTTGGACTATTATGCAATCAATTATTATGGTAATCGGATAAAGTATAGAGAATTGTTCGATAAGATTGATGAGGTATCATCTGCTTTTATCAATCTTGGGATAAAAGAAGGTGACTTTGTTTCTTTCTGCATGCCGACTTTACCTGAAACGATTTATTCATTTTATGCTTTGAATAAGATTGGTGCTGTTTGTAATTTCATCGATCTTAGGATGAACAAAGAGAGAATACTTAAGTACATCAACGATACAGATTCAAAGATTATCGTTACATTAAGCAGTGTAAGCTCAAAGGTGTATAGCATTTTTGAAGAATCAACGGCTTCAACTCTTATTGATATAAGTCCGTCTGACTCATTGAAGGGAATAAAGAGATTCCTTTATCGACTGAAGATTAAAGAAGATTTCTCTTGTGACAATAAGACATTTCTGACATGGGATAACTTCATAAAGCGTGGAACAGAGAATCAAGCAAAGAAACAGGGAGGAAGACACGATTCTCCAGCAGCCATCGTCTATACAGGCGGCACTACCGGAGATCCTAAGGGCGCAGTGTTAACAAACGACTGCATTAATCTTCCTAGTAAGCAGTATGGATTAGCGGATATTCCCCGTGGTGAGAACGATAGGTTCCTCAATATAATGCCCCCTTTTATTGCTTATGGATTGATCAATGGTATTCATATGCCTCTTTCCTTAGGCATGGAGTTAGTCTTGATTCCCCAATTTGATCCAGATGAATTCAGTCAGATTATGAAGACATATAAGCCCGCACATTTTGTTGGTATTCCTATGCACTTTGAGAAACTTATGTATGACAAAAGATGTGAAGGAATGGATCTATCATATATTCAGAATGCTGGTTGTGGCGGTGATGCAGTTCCTGATTCTCTTGAGATAGAGTTTAATAAGTTCCTTAAGGAACATAATTGTTCAAATTCATTACGAACGGGTTTTGGTATGACCGAGAATGCGGCTATGTCTATTTATGATTTAAATAATGATATGACCAAACCAGGCAGAACAGGTATACCAATGCAACGTATGAATATCTGCGTTGTTGATGAGGATGGTAATGAGCTTGGGTATGATGAGACGGGTGAGCTTATGATTAATTCTCCCGAGATCATACAAGGTTATTACCATAGAGAGGAAGAAACCAATAAAACAATTATCTCCATTGATGGTGAGCGTTGGATAAAGACCGGTGATAATGTAAGTATCGACTGTGATGGAAACGTAAAGATATACGGAAGAAAGAAGACCATGATCATCAGGCCTGATGGTCATAACGTCTGGCCGGACCTTATCAGGGATAATCTTTTTGGTTGTCCGATAATACAGGATGTATGCATTGTTGGCGTTAAATCTAAGTACGATTCATTTGGTGAGATACCTACAGCCATAGTTGTGCTGAAGGATGGATCAATGGATAAAGAAGAGGCCAAGAAGGAAATATTTGAATATCAAAGCCACCTTCTCGGTGAACGTGATGGAGCCATAGATATCAGATTCAGGGAGAATCTTCCATTAACTCCGATTGGCAAGATCGATTCTTTGTTGCTTACCAAAGAAGAGAATAAAGAATTAAGCGATATTGATTTTGCTTATCTTACAAATAGCAAGAATAGGGCTTGATTATACTTATAGTTTCGTTATGTCGTTGAGGTGAACTCGAAAAGGCATATTCGGCAACGATAACAGTTTATTCATATGTTGATTGTATAATTAGCTATATTAGTATGGCTAAGAGGGTATTCGCAGATGGTTCAGCCCGATTTTATAATGGCTCATAATGATAAGTATTACAGTCTGCTTGAGATAGACAGTTTTACTAAGATGCTCAAAGATCCATCTTCGTGTTATAAGTTCTATTGGCTTGAAGCGATCGTTAATATAATCAATGCTAATATTACTGAGACAACTATTGGCGATGTTATCGATGAAATGATAGCAAATGCATGGTATTCGGTTGTTGAATATCATATTCATTTAAGTGGATTTGTAAAAGGTGAGGTCGTCGATGGATTAGAACGAGCTGTTATTTGTTTGAGTCAGGTGAGTAATCTATCGAGTTCTTCATCGAAAAATGAAATCTTAGAAGCAATAAAAGATCATAATAATGAACTAAAAAAAATGAAGACTCAGTTGACATATATGGTTCCTTATAGAGCCTTATCGGGATTTTTCGATAATCATAGTATAAGAGTCAATTGGGAGAAGAGGGCTGAGTTAATTGAGTTCATTCGTTGTTTTGATCAAAATGAAGCTAGACTGCCTTATACATTTGGAGCTGGAAGTTCTCTTAATCGAAGAATGATCTTCAATTCTGATTGGATAAAAATGATTAACGATAACACAGTCGAAATACTGGGTTGGATTCAATATGAGAAAGTAAAGTGGTTACAGAATAATAATCCTGAAGTTCCTGGCTTAGTGTATAAATTGAGGCCTGGTGATAATGAACGAAAGTTGAGTAAAGTTCGTGCCCTTTGGGATGGTGTAATGAAATGCTCCGATATATTAGATATCTATACTCATAATCTCATTAATCCAGAAGATTATGATATCGATCATTTTGTTCCTTGGTCTTTCGTTATGAATGATGAACTGTGGAATCTTTTGCCTATGGATTCTTCACTTAATTCAAGTAAGAGTAATAATCTTCCTGATTGGGAAAGATTCTTTAAAGGCTTCGCGAAGAATCAGTTCGAAATGTATTCTTTGGTGTGTAAGAATGACCACATTCACAGTCTGTTTGATAAGTGTTATAAAGACAATCTTCATTCAATCTGGGCGCAACAGGATTTGTATAGTAGTACAAATGATGAAGAGCGGTTTATAAAGATTCTTACGAAGAATATGCAACCTGTTTATGATACTGCTTTAAGACAGGGATATAGTGTTTGGAGCTATGGGAAATAAGGAGATTGTTTGATGCTGGTATATTCTGGATTGAAAACAGACTTCCTCAATAGCGTTGAAGAGGGAACTATTGCGACTGATATAAAGAATACTATCTATGAGAAGATGGGAAGAAAGACTCAAGACAGTGAGTTTAAGTCTTGGGAGAATTCATTGCAAAGTATGTATATCGTCATGAACGATCCTCAGATTCCTGGTAACGCTGGTGTTGCGATTGAATATAATATTCCGCAGACTGCGAAACGTGTTGATTTCATAGTATCCGGATACGACAAATCTGATAATCCTTCAGTTGTAATTATTGAACTTAAGCAATGGCAGGAACTCAAAGCAATACCAGGCATGGACGCATTAGTAGAAACTTATACTGGTAAAGCTATGCGTCAGGTTGTCCATCCATCCTACCAAGCATGGTCGTATGCACAGTTGATCAAAGATTATAATTCCACGGTGCAAGATAAGTGTATTTCTATTAATCCGTGTGCATACCTTCATAACTATGCAAGAACGGATAATGACCCGATAGATAGTTCATGGTATGAAGACTATTTGAAAGATGCCCCGGCATTTACCAAAGGACAGAATAATAGGCTAAGAGAGTATATACGTTCTCATATAGTAAAAGGTGATGATAAAGAAGTCCTCTATTATGTGGATAATGGAAAGATTCGTCCTTCCAAGAGTCTTCAGAATTCTATTGCCAAGATGCTTCAGGGGAATAGAGAATTCATCATGATTGATGAACAGAAAGTTGTATATGAGGAGATAATTCGAATTTCTGAATTATGCCAGAAAGATGGGCGCAAGAGAACTATTATATGTCAAGGTGGACCAGGCACAGGAAAAACTGTTATTGCGGTAAATCTGTTGGCTGAACTGACTCAGAGAAATCAGTTAGTTCAATATGTATCCAAGAATAGTGCACCAAGGCAAGTCTACCTTAAGAAACTTAAGGGTGTCCTCAAGAAGAGTAGTGTTGATAATATGTTCAAAGGATCTGGTATGTTTACCGATGCACCTGAGAATATGGCTGGAACGTTATTAGTTGATGAAGCGCACAGACTCAATGAGAAATCGGGTATGTTTCATAACTTGGGAGAGAATCAGATAAAGGAAATCATTTGGTCTTCTCTTTGTAGTGTTTTCTTCATTGATGAAGACCAACGTGTGACAATGGATGACATTGGAAGCGTTGATCAAATAAAACGATGGGCAAGAGAAGAGAATTCTGAAGTATATGAGATGGAATTAGTATCTCAGTTTAGATGCAATGGATCAAATGGCTATCTCGCGTGGTTGGATGATGTTTTGCAGATAAGACCGACGGCTAATAAAAGCCTGGATGATGTCGACTTTGATATACGAATCTGTGATGATCCTAATGAAGTGCGTAATCTAATAATCGAGAAAAATAGAACCACTAATAGAGCACGAATGCTTGCTGGTTATTGTTGGGATTGGAATAAGGCAGAAGCCAATAATACCAATTACCATGATATTAAGATTGGTGACTTCGAGATGAGTTGGAATCTCAACGGTGGTGAACCGTTTGCGGTGGCTGAAACATCTGTTAATGAGATTGGTTGTATACATACATCACAAGGTCTTGAGTTTGACTATGTTGGTGTCATTATCGGTGATGATATCAGATGTGAGAATGGTGAGGTCATTACAGATTTCACAAAGCGAGCGAAAACTGATCAATCTCTAAAGGGTATTAAGACTCTATACAAAGAGAATCCAGAAGAAGCTCAAAAAAGAGCAGATGAAATTATTCGAAATACCTATAGAACTCTGCTGACGCGAGGGATGAAGGGATGTTATATCTACTGTACCAATAAAGAACTTGGGCAGTATTTAAGGAAACGACTTCATTGAATGAATAGAATAAATATAAGGTAGGATTGTATTATGAGTTATGATGAATTATCGGTTATTGATAAAAATTGCAAACAACTTAAGGTTTTCCGTATTCTTTCCATTCCGATTTCGCTCTTCGTTGGTTTTATAATTGCTGTTATAGTAGGAACAAGACTAAAAGACACTACTCTATCTGGGGTATTTTTCATTCTCTTTATTCCAGCTTTTACCGTAGTTTCCTATCTTATTTTTGATGCGCTTTACCGATCAAAGTATAAACAGTTTTGCAATGGTGCATTTAGGATCATTGGCATATCGGGATGGCAGTTTCCTCAAAAGTGCGATGCTTATGCCGTACTAAAGAGCAAACAAGCGGTGGATAATCTTGATGCCATAAAGTTCTTCAAGGCGGAAGAAGGAAGATTGGCAGCAGCATCAAGAACTATGCAGCTGAAACGATCATATAAAAATGCTTTACAGAGATTCTTAGATGGCGAAGAATACAAAAAGCTTGCCATGTATAAGACATTCGAAAGGGATGTATACAAGAATTCCATATATGCAAACAAGTATTATATTGTTGCACATTACTCATCTCCGACCGGCAAGAGCCAGACTACAAAAACAATTGAATTGTCTGACATTGCCATCAAAGAACTCGAAACAGACAAATCTCTTCTTATGAGCAAGAGTGAATATAATAGATATCTTAAAGAACAAGCCAAAGAAGAATTAGCAGAAAAGCAACATGATTACTACGAGGATGTTAATGCGATAATCGATCTTGTTAATGAAAACAAAGACTCGCTCGTTATCAAAAGTGATGAAGATGAATTGGATAAACTTATTGCCTCTCTGTTCGATAGAACGATAAATAGCATTAAAAAGATAAAGTCTATCGATAGCGAAGAATGGGACATAATTGATAAGTTCATCACGCAAATCGAAGACGATGTAAACAATATCATTGATAAGAACAATAGTATTCTTGATTATTACAAATCTGACGAGTTCCACAAAATCAAGACTACTTGTGATACGCTGATGTCAACACAACGAGAATTCAATGAGTATATTGAGGAGAAGGTCGATTCAATATCCAAACTATTTGGAACTAATGTAGTTAGAAACGAGACCAGCATAGACGATGAATATAATTATATTCATCCGTATAAAAAGAGTATTACGCCTTTCACGGCAGAAGTATCATCTACAGTCTTTGCCAGTGCGGAGAATAATCCTTTAGATTATGTCGTAAAGATCTTCTACCCGAGCAAAGATAAATATCCTGAGCAAATACAGAAACTTCACCTTCTCATCGAAGAGCTAGAGACATTAAAAGAAGCTAAAACAATTATTGATAGCTATAAAGCAGACGTTCAACAATACCTCTCTGACGTTCCCGATTTCATCCTGGAACTTGATGAGGATGGATTCTACTCAAGGTTGGGATTTGCAACCATCAACGAAAAGACGTTAACCGTAGAATACAAATTCTCTTACACATCTAACGGAGGTAAAGCTCAGAGGTCATTCACTGTCCCCATGACCGAAGAAACAATTGTTAAACTTATTGAAAAATTAGAAAGCAAACTTACCATGTCCGCTTTCACGAAAGAACAGCGAGCTTTGATGACATGTAAACTTCGCCAGCAAATCAAAGAAAGAGACGATTTTACTTGCAAGCATTGTGGAAACTCAACACATCAAGAGCCTAATCTCCTCCTTGAAATAGACCATATAATCCCTGTATCAAAAGGAGGATGCACAGAAGAAAACAATTTACAAACGCTTTGTTGGAAATGTAATAGAACAAAAGGTGCAAAGTAATATATCGTGAGTTGCTTGGTTAGTAAGTGTTAGATCCGGATAGTCGAATGGAATATTGAAATAGATGTAAGGCCCCTTGGGTGGGGCCTTGCATAGTTATTTCTTCCATATATCCATGTCGATCTTTGACTTTTGTGTAAAGAATGATTTGTTAAAGGGAATAGCCCAATGAGTACCCACGAACAGAGAATTGAAGTGTTTCACGATACGCTTGATTGGATAGCGGCTGAGAAGTCGCTATCTGATGCTGTTGATTTTTCGAAGAAGCATACACAGGTATTCGGAGAGGATGATTATCCTTCATATGAGCATAGGCCCCTGCAGCCGGATCAGAGAGTTTGCGTAACGTGTGATAGGTCGTTTCAGGCTGCGATGAGGCTTAACGGCGAGAATGAGGGGGCGAGGATCGCGGTGATGAATTTCGCGAATGCTTTTCAAGCTGGGGGAGGAGTGGAGAAAGGAAGCGGCGCGCAGGAGGAGTGTCTGTGCAGGACGTCGTCGCTGTATCCGCTTCTGTACCGCAAGACTTTGTGGAACGAGTTCTACAAGCCTCACCATGATAAGAATACGCCCAAGGCTTCGGATGCTCTTGTTTATACGGAGGGCGTCATCATATGTAAGACGGATGAGGATCTTCCTGAGAGGATGCCGAAGGAGCAGTGGGTGGCTGTTGATGTGATCTCGGTGGCTGCGCCGGATCTGCGTGTCGTGTCTAATCCGCATGCTTCGCTGGTTAATGGCGGGGTTGCCATGACGGATGCTGAGTTGTTCGGGTATCACGTGAAGAGGGCGCTTCATGTGTTGACGTGCGCGGCGGCGAAGGGTGCGGATGTGTTGGTGCTGGGTGCGTTCGGATGCGGGGCGTTCGAGAATAATCCCGAGGTGGTGGCGCGTGCGTTTAAGACGGCGCTTGAGGTGTTTCCTTGTGTGTTCAAGGTTATAGAGTTCGCGGTGTATTGCCCGCCTTCTGATATGCGAAATTATGAGGTGTTTAAGAGGGTGTTGGGGGGATAATCCGACACGTGCGCGGCGGGGTGAAGAGCCTGCTGCTTTTGTGTGTGATATTCTGGATTCCAGATATAAGAGCAAATAAAAACCTCACCCAGGACTGGCTCTCTAGGGTGAGGCTTTTCTAAACCATAACTCGGAAGCAACCGTCTTTGCAGACTGTGCTTCTGTGATTATTTTAGCATCGCGGTAGTGACAAGTAAAGCATGTTAGAGGTAATAGAAATATGCTTAAGAAAATACTGCTATGCTATACTCGAAGATAAATATAATTATTATATATTCCTTAGCTTGCTTGTGTTTGGATGAGGTTAAATCTGATGGAAGAGAAGAGTAAGAAGATGATCAAAGGGACGATGGTCTCGATCATTGCTAATGTAATTGTGTATATAGTCTCGACGGTCGCGCTGATCGTTGTATCAAATATAGCGAAGGGACTGAATCTTGATGTCATTGATCTCGTTACTTTCGTTCTGTTCGTTGTCATATGGCCGCTGATCAATCTGCTCTTGTCGATCAGAGCTCTCGCTTCGCGTAATAAGCCTCCGGTGGGCTATAAAGGTGTTGCTGTCACGAATCTTGTTTTGTCGATTGCAGGTCCTTTGTTGTATGGTCTAACGTACCTGCTGAATTTGTTGGATCCGGGTGTATGAAGCATAAAAGTGTTGGTAGATGCAGGCAGGAGCGGAGGCGGCTGATTGGGTTGGTTGCCGGTGCGTGCGTCTGCTTGTGTCTGGTCGGCGTTGTCGGTGTATTGCTGATGCACGGGCAGGGCGGCGAGACGGTTGAGGTTGTTACCGAATCGTCAGTGTTGTCTACGCCGTCGCCAGAGCCGACGGCTACACCGACTCCTACTTTGACACCAACTCCAACACCTACCATTACCCCGACTCCCACGCCTGCAGTGCTCACGTCGCTTGACGGGTATGCGCCGGGTGAAGTGATCGCAGATGAGTTTATAGATACTTCTAACTTGAGTCAGTACTTTACTGTGAGCGAGATCTGCGAGGGTGATGCTGTGTACCAGCGGATCGCGGGGCAGTCTTTCGTGTATAACGACGACATCGCTTTAGGTGAGCTTCGCTACCTTAAGGTGCTGCATGTGAATTTCGACGGGGAGTACCAGGTGGGAGAGATGATAGTGAATGCTGCTGTCGCGGATGAGGTGACGGAGGTCTTGGAGCTTTTGTGCGAGGCGCGGTATGAGATATACTCAATGTATCTGATCGACGATTTCTGGGTGGGCAACGGCACGGACTCGGATACGAATTCGATCGACCACAATAATACGAGTTGCTTTTGCTACAGGCCGGCGACGGGCGGGGGGAGTTTGTCGAGGCATGCGCTGGGGCTCGCGATTGATCTGAACCCGCAGCAGAATCCGTATGTGCGTGTGAACGCGGACGGGTCGCTGTCGTGTGAGCATGAGAATGCGGCTGCGTATGTGGCGGACCGGTCGGCGGATGTGCCGCATGTGATCACGGAGAGCGATTATGCGTACCAGCTGTTCACGGCGCGCGGATGGACGTGGGGCGGAAGCTGGAATAACCCGAGAGATTATCAGCATTTTCAGACGGGGGGATAAAGATGAAGAGGAGTGAAATGTCTAGGGTTGTGTCTAGGTTTTTGAAAAATCCTAGACATGAATCAAGACAAATTAAAACAGCAGGTGGTTGAAGTGCCTCCTGCTGTTTATGTTTGCTTAGAATGATTGTATTTATGCGGGCTTTCTCTCTGCCAACTCGCGGATCTTCTCGATGGGGAGACCAGAATACTCTGCGACTTTCTCGTAGGGCATTGAATCCTTGATCATCTTGATGGCGATGTCTTCTTTCTCTTCGATTTTGCATTCATTCCTGAAATCATCAAATACACTACTCATAGTCTCAACTCCCTTCTTTGTTTCCTTATAGTATTTTACCTTATTCTTGAGTTCTTTGTAATGCATATCTTGCGCGTTAGTGCAGTAGAAATCTGACATCAGCTTGCCAAGGTCAGTTGTATCATCTTTGATTGCTCCGTTAACATAGATTATGTGTGATCCGTCAGCGAAGTATCGGTAGTCTGATTCCTCGATGCGTCTGTCTATGTGATAGATTGGCTTGTTATCACCGAGAACATCATTCTCGGTTATGAATATCACATAGCTCTCATTCAAGTTGCTGTAGGTGTCGCCTGGTGCAAGCATATCTGCATCTACCATACTTGAATGATACCGCGCCCTTTGTGCTACGGCTCCGCTGTCTGCACGCTGAATCTCTATGTTATATTTCTTGCCTTGTGAATCAGTGGCATAGATATCTAAGTGTGAGTCATGCCCATGCAAGTTTTTCAAAGCTTTCTGTGTTCTGACTTCGCTGATCTTCAGATCGTCACGACCTAGGATGATTCTAAGAAGAAGCTTAACGCCTTCTTTATAGCCGTCAAAGCAGATGGTCATGAATTCATCATCCATGAGGCGAAGACAGCGTATCTTTTCCAAGATGTCCTTTCTGTTTTTCAAATATCTATCCTCCTTATCCGAGTGTTGATTAATCCGGATTGCTTATAGCTTAGCGAGTATCTTTGTCGAAATCACCTACGAAATGACGACAATTTTCGACAAAGGGAAAGGAGAATAGAAAGTGTGCGATCAGTCCCATTAATGGTGCTCATGGGCGGAAGAGGGATGATATACTGTAGTTACCATAAAGAGTGCACGAGGGACAAGCCCGATGACTGCACAGCAACCTGTCGAAGGTTTTTCCTCATTTTTCCCTGCGGCAAGGTGCTAAAGCTTGAACGATGGGGTTATGTGTATTGTCATAGTAGTATCTCCTTTCTGTGAGAAGCCCCGTCGGTTGCGATGGGGCTTTTCGCTGCGTGGAATCTTTGTGGAAACTTACTTGCGGAGGAAACGTATATGGAAGAGAGAATCATTATCAGCAGAGTGAAGGCGGAGAGTTTTCTTATCAAGGATCCGTCGCTGCACGACATCAACGCGCCGTTCTATAAGTGGCTTATCGAGAACGGGTTTAAGTACGCGTGGCACAAGGGGCACTACGAGTGTTGCGACTGGGTGTATGTGAACATAACGCACAAGTTGTATGCGGACGGAATGCCGGGTATTCCAGTGGTGACGCCAACGGGAAATCATGCGATCACTATCGACGAGTTTTTTACTATATGGAAGATTTATGAGAAGTATGTTGATAAAGAGGTACTTGTAATGAGTGATATTTAGATAAATTGCTATATAAAAAATAATTGACGAATAGTTTTAAGACTTTTACAATGTGTCTTGTTACTAAAACAAAAAATAAATAGAAAGAGGAATACGATTATGGCAATCGAGACAAATGCTACAGCAGCTAAGGCTACAACAGCTAAGAAGCCCGCTGCAAAGAAGGCTACAGCTAAGAAGACAACAGCTAAGAAGACAGCTGCTAAGAAGGCTCCTGCAAAGAAGCTCGGAAAGATCATCTTCGAGATCGACGGTCAGCAGATTGATGTTAAGGCTATCGAGAAGAAGGCTGCTAAGCTCGGCGGTGACGTTTATGTAGTTGCTGCAGAGAAGAAGATCTTCGATAAGGAAGGTAAGTCTGTAGATCTTTTCTGATCAACTGATTTACACTAGTTGAAGCTACGCCGCTGGGATGAACGTCCCGGCGGTTTTTTGTTGGGTGGAAATTACTATCGAACTAATTATTATAGTTCATTCTGGATTTGGACGTTGTCGTTTTTTGTCGATAATTGTCGTCATTTGTCGAACTTTTCTGAAGCGCTGCCTGCTATTCTATTTGTGACACTTTAGGGGTAGGTGACATCATGTACAACGAATCAGTTAAAGAGACTTATATTAAAGCAATTGATAGGGAGGTTTTTACCTTCGTTTGTAAAACTGTTAATGGCGAAATTGTATCTCCAATTACAGTAGGCTTTGTAAGCGAAGAGATGGGAAATGCGATTAAAGAATTAACTGGTCTGGATGTAGTTGGAAATAGGATACTTTTAACATCCGATGCGGTGAAGCATATACTTAAACGACATGGTGAGTTAGGTGATGCAGATAATAGCATGGCAGATTATAATGATATAGCGCGTATTTGTTATGTGCTAAGTAACTATGATGATATTGAATATGAAGGTTTATCATCGCGTAGTTTATTAACCAAGAAAGGATCTCCGGCTCCGCACATTGTAATCAAGAAAAGAATCAATGGTTTTTACTATGTTGTTGAAGCAATCTCTGATGGAAAGATGCATACGAATACTGTAGTAAGTGCATATAAGACGAATAGAGATTGAATCGGTGGTAAAGGGTTGTTATAATTAAATAAAGATAGATACGTCTAGGGCGTCTGCTGGGGGTAGCGATACATCTGTCAGCTTCTATCCTTATATAACAGTTAGTCTGAAGAGTCCTCATTTGGGGGCTCTTTTTATATTTTTTATTGCTTTGATGATAGGTAGAGAACAGTCCCATTATTGACCCTCATGGGATGTGGGAGGGTGTTATACTTAAGTCACCATAAAGAGTACGGGAGGGACAAGCCCGAGGATCGTACAGCAACCTGCCGGGCACGAGCTGAGGTAAGGTGCTAAAGCTTGAACGATGGCAGTAGTCACAGTCACCTCTGTATAGATGATGATCCCGTCGTTAAGCTTCACACGACGGGATTGAACTACAACGAAATAGGAGGTTGATTATGGGAGACTTTAGAGACGTGTACGAGCGCAATGCTGAGCTGAAGCTGGCGGCTCAGGCGTATGTTAAGAATCCGACACGCGGTTCTATGTTTGAACTGCTGGCGGAGGTTGTGGCCAGGATATCCGAAGAGTGTGAGGTCATTGTGCCCATGATAATGGAGGGTGAGCGTATCTCGTACGACACCATCTCAGACGGGCAGGACGAGTGGATACAGGTGTTCACCGACTGGGAGGAACTCACACTGAAGAGGGCGCCGGAGTACATCATGGGGTTGCCGATAAGGTGCGTGGTGGAGGACGCTTTCGAGAGTAGGAAGGCGGAGGGGATTATTCTTAATCTCCATTCCGACGAGGTGTTCCTGGGCAAAGAAGAGCTCGACTGGGTGTTGGAAATGCTGGCTTTAAGAAGAATGAATGAAGACGAGGAGGGAATGTAATGTTAGGAGCAATTATTGGAGATATCATTGGAAGCAGATTCGAGTTTGACCGCGGTGGCAAGAGCCGCGAGTTCGAACTGTTCACGCCGGAGTGCACGTTTACTGACGATTCCGTCATGACGGTCGCAGTCGCGGAGGCACTCATGGAGGCAGGACGTTATGCGGGTGAGGCCGAGATCAAGGCTGCTCTTATCAAGTCCATGAAGAAGTGGGGACAGAAGTATCCGAATGCGGGATATGGCGCGAAGTTTATCCACTGGGTTCTGACGGACGATCCGGAGCCTTACGGAAGCTTTGGTAACGGATCCGGCATGCGAGTCTCGCCGGTCGGTTGGTTCTATGATTCACTGGACCGCACGCGAGAGGTTGCAAGGTGGACAGCGGAAGTTACGCATAATCATCCTGAGGGTGTGAAGGGTGCGGAGTCTGTCGCGGCGGCGGTTTTCCTGGCGCGTAGAGGTGCTGACTTCGAGCTTATCAATATGTATTTGATTAAGGAGTTCGGGTATAACTTGAGCCGAACGCTCGACGAGATTCGTCCTACATATACTCATGTAGAGGACTGCATGCACACAATGCCTGAGGCGTTTGAGTGTTTGCTGGAGTCTGAATCTTATGAGTCTTGTATACGCAATGTCATGTATATCGGCGGCGACACGGATACGCTTGCTGCGATCGCGGGTGCGATTGCTGAGCCTTTCTGGGATCTGCCGTGGGAGATAATCGAGCAGGCTGTGCCTTTTATTCCGCAGGATATGCTCGAGGTGGTACGAAAGTTCAGGGCAGGAGTGTGAGTGCCCTTTAAGTGCCCGGGAGGTGCTTTATGACGCATGGTGAAGCGAGTCGAATCATAAATGAATACTACCGCAATCCGAATCCGAGTGCGGATGATGATTTTATGTTCGAGGAAGCGATGAGCTTCTTGATCGAGACTTATCATGATCCTGCTAGTATGCATAATCTCGCTTTCCACTACCTTGAGAAGAGGCGCCACGACTTGGAGCTGAAGTACCTCGAGATGGCAGCGGAATACGACTTCCCGAATTCACTCGAAGAGCTGGGGTACATCTGGTACTACGGGCAGACAGGTGAAGTGGATTATAAGAAGGCGTATGAGTATTTCGAGAGGGCGTCGAAGTGTGATAACGATTCCGTGGTGGCGTGGTCGCGACACAAGCTCGCGGATATGTACCACAACGGCTACTATGTGGAGAAGGACGAGGCGCGGTACAGGCAGATTGTCGAGGAACTTTATGCAGACATGACGGAGCCTGACGGCAAGTACTACAGGCATTTCTTCGGTGGTATGCCGTATGCGGATGTCGCATGGAGGCTGGGTAAGATCCGCGCGGAGGAGGGACGCGTCGAGGAGGCGCTTGTTATTCTGGAGAAGGCGCGGAAGGTGCTGTCCGAGGACATCCGCAGTAACCCTTCCTGGTGGGGCAACATCGAGGTAATGGACGGGATTGTTCACACGCAGCATGAGCTGGGTTATAAGGCTAAGCGGCTGAATGTGTTTGACGTTTGCTGGATCGCGGATAGCGTGTGCAAGATCGCATTTCTTTTTAACGAGCGCCGGTTTATGGTCGAGGTGGAAGCTTCCGAGGAAGGGAATATAATCAGGTTTGAAGGGAAGTGGTACCGCACGGCGCGCGAGTTTCTGGAGAAGGCGGAGATTGAAGGGAAGAAGTTGGTCCGTCTTTACGACGTGTTATACGACATGGAGGTCGTGTATGGGTGAGCTGATTGTAAAGGATGCGGGGAAGTATAAGAAGTACGAGGAGCTGCTGCTGAAGCGCGACCAGCTGAATAAGGAAGCGGGGTCGCTGAATACGGCGTATGTGAAGGAGTTTGGTGAGCTGCTTCTTAAGGACTTCGAGCTTAAGGTCGAGTGTATAAAGAAGCGCAAGATGATCGCGTATTGTCTGGCGGCGGTGAATCATGGTGAGGCGATTGATGTCGCGGATATGAATGCGAAGATCGCGCATGAGATGGCGATTTATGAGCTGCAGTTAAAGCAGATGGCTTCCGAGAAGGAGGAGGCAGATAAGCAGAAGGCGTCGCCGACGTATAAGGTGGAGCGCGCGAAGAGGATTTATCGTAGGATCGCTAAGCTCATACATCCGGATATTAACCCGACGGCGGCTGCGATCGAGGAGATTGGCGAGCTGTGGGGAAGGGTTGTTATAGCGTATCATTGTAATGACGATGAGGAGCTTGATAATCTCGAGATTCTGGTGATGCGTGTGCTGAAGGAGCATGGCTCGGAGTTGGGCGCCGGCGGGCAGGTCGAGATCGAGGATATCGATGACAGGATTGCGCTTCTTGAGGAGCAAATAAATACGATAATCACGACGGAGCCGTATGTGTGGCGCGAGCTGCTGGAGTCTCCGGAGAAGATCGAGGCGAAGCGGGCCGAGATTGAGCACGAGATTGAAGAGAGTAAGAAGTACAGCGAGGAGCTGTCGAAGATCTTGCAGGATATAATCGCGGGAGGAGGTGCGCCGATAGCATGGATACAGGATTAACTACTGAGAGCAAGAAGGCGCTGATCGCGGGCGTCGGCGAGAAGGGGCTCGGCGAGGTGATCAAGCCGTTAAGCCGCGAGATCCATTTGTTTGATACTTATATCGCCGGGACGACGCATCTTAAGGATCCGTCGGTGCTGGATGAGATTAAGGTCGGCGACAGGTTGCTGCTGCAGCGCGAGGATAACCGCTTTGATGATAACGCGATACTTGTGCTGAATGAAGCGAAGAATAAACTTGGGTATGTGCCGGAGAAGGATAATGTGGTCTTCGCGAGACTGATGGATGCCGGCAAGCTGCTGTGTGGTAAGATCAAACGTATAGAGCCCAAGGGGTCTTTCAGGATGATTGGGATATCGATTTATTTGATTGATTTTTGATGGAGGTGCCAGTGTGAATTGTCCAAGATGTGGAACACCGATGCAGGGCGTATGTCCTAATTGTGGCTTCCCGGTGACGGGGGTGAAGGTGAGGGTTGATGTTAAGATTCCTCAGAGCATCAATTCGTTGAAACTTCGAGAATCAGATGTATAATCCAGTTAAGAGGTGTCACCAGTAGACGGTGACCTCAGTCGTGACTAATTAAGCCGCAACCTTAGCCTGGGGCGGCTTTTTGTGTGCGGGTATTTCGTAGAATTGATATAAGTGTAACGAAGATATTATTAATACATTGTTTACTTGATTTTGTTGTTTGATGTGCCGATTTGTTCTATCGTAGTTACATGGATGAAGAACGTGCTTATAAACTAATAGAACCCTTTATTAAAGATAACTCAATTTCATTGCGTGTGTTTTATCACGTGTTTGATTTTTTACGTGAGAAAGAGCAACTCGAAGTATTAAAGCTCATTGAAAAGAAACTTGGTATTACCGTAGTTGGTGATGAAGAAGAATTATTGGCAGATGTAGAATGTGATGAGATAGATGATCAGGAGTTTGATAAATACTACAATAAAGACGCTTTTGTTAATGAGTATTATAACGATATTAAAGATGTTGATTATAGAGAGGCTAATGAGACTCTTTGTGCTCTAATACAATCTGGTGATGAATCTGCTAAGGAAGCCCTTTGTTTGAAGAATAAACGATTGGTTTACAAATATGCTTTTGCTTATCATAAGTTTTATGGGAATAAGCTTGATTTGGAGGACCTTGCTCAGGTTGGATACATTGGGTTGATAAAAGGTGCAGACAAATTTGATTTATCAAAGGGTAACACTTTTAGTACATATGCAGTTTTTTGGATAAAACAAGCGATAACTAGAGAACTTATAGATAAAGGGTTTACTATAAGGCTTCCAGTACATGTGTTCGAAAAGATAAATAAGCTTGTAAAACTTGATAACAAATATGATGCTCTCGGATATAGTTTTACTGAAAGAGTGGATCTTTTGTCTGAAGATATGTCTATACCGACAGAAAAAGTCTTAGAATTGTTCGCAATAAAGTATCAGTATCTATCGATTTCTTCACTAGATGTTCCAGTAGGTGAGAGTGAGGAAACTCCTTTGCTTGAGTTTATTGGCGATAGTTCGATAGACGAATCGGATTATGAAGCCTCCATGATTGAATTTAGAAAACTCCTTGAAGGTTATTTGGAGACGCTAACAGAAAGAGAACAGCTGGTTCTGCGTTTGCGGTATGGATTTGATGATGGCACACCCCGAACGTTAGAGGTAGTAGGTAAAAGATTAGGCGTGACAAGAGAACGTGTTAGACAAATCGAAAGTAAAGCACTTAGAAAGCTGTCATTCAAAATGAAGCCAGAGGATTTTATTGGATTCTTCGAATGAAATAGGAGTTAAGAGATGAGCGTAGTAATTAATGTGATTGGTGCCAATCCGGAATCAGATGAATATAAATCAGCTTTGATAATTCAAAAGGTTTTATCGAAAGAGTTTAAAGATTTAGAATTTGTTACAGGCAATATAGTATTGCATGCTAATGCAAATATCGTTGGTCAGGCCGTTAAAGATATTGATATTTTAATGATTGGTAAACTGACTAATTATACAGTTAATGTCGATTATACGAACGAAAATAAAGAAATTGATAATGGAAGTGTAACGGTTAGAAGTTTTTGTACAGCAATTGAAGTTAAAAGTCACGGGCGTGATGGAGTATATAGGGAAGGAACAGAGATATATGCCAGGTATTCTACTGGAGATAAATCTGTTACTACACAGTCTAATGAACAAAAGAATTCTATTTTCAATTTCTTTAAGAGAACTTTCTCGGGATCTTCTCCTTATGTAAGTAATTTAATTTTTTTTAATAGCATCACACAAAGCGAGCTTAAAGAGTTGATGAAGATAGGAGATGGAACCATGCCATCGAACATCTTTGGTTCAGATTTTTCTCCTCAAGAGTTCTTTCAAGTGCTTGCCTATCAGTCAAATGTTTATAAACCCCATAATAGGGAAACCTATTATATTGATTCTTTGTCTTCGATGTGGTCCGTGGAACAGATTGATGGTGTGTTAGAAAGTTTGACAGCTGCAAAGCACTGTTGTGGTAAGTTGACTAGAAGACGTATAGAACAACTAACAACAAAGAGTGTCCAAGGAAGTGTTGATAATGTTCAGTTGGATAAGATGACTATCTGTAGAGGAAGAGCGGGAACAGGTAAAACAGTTGCTCTCATTAGAAAAGCAATCAAATTGGTAGATGAGGATGGAGCCAGAGTTTTAATTCTAACCTACAATAATGCTTTAGTGGCCGATATTAAAAGACTGTTTGCCTTAGCTGATCTTCCTGATATGTTTCAACCTGCCTGTGTAGATATAAATACAATGCAATCATTTTTCTTTAGGTTGATTAATAAAAGCCTTTATGATGATTCATTGTCAGGTGAAGATTATCTTAAAAGATATGATAGTTTAATTAAAGAGTTGGCTCAGTTTTTGGAAGATGATAGTACTAAGAATGAACTGTTAGCCATGCTAAAAAAGGACTCATATTTACACTGGGATTATTGCTTCGTTGATGAAGCGCAAGATTGGACAAATGATGAAAGAGATGTGCTTTTGAGCTTGTTTGGAAATAAGCTTCTGATTGCCGATGGAGGTCAGCAGTTTGTTCGATCAGTTGAGAGCTGTGATTGGAATATAGTCGATGACAGAACAAGCATTAAACTGAAAAAGTCGTTGCGACAGGAGAATAACCTCATAACATTCATTAACGATTATGCTAAGAAGATTGACGATAATGCTCCCAAGATACTGCCAAATGATGTTTTGTTAGGAGGTAGAGTTATCATTCAAGAGGGCGATATAGAGACTGTAATCAGTAGAATTAAGAAAGAAATAGTAAGTTTGAAGAAATGTGACAATACTGAGTATGACATGCTTGTTTTTGTCCCATCTGATTATGTAGATAAGCAGTCTCGTAGCTTTATATATAAAACCAAGTTTATGAAGAGTGATATTAATATCTGGGATGGAACAAATGATGATATTCGTTCCAATTATTCTGTTTCAAGTGATGATATTAGAGTCTTGCAATATGAATCTGGTCGTGGATTAGAGGGGTGGAGCGTAGTTTGTTTGGAATTGGACACTTTTCTTATGAATAAGATTCGTCAGTATAAAGATGTTAAAGATGATTCTTTAATGCTTGAAAGTGAAGAGGATCGACAGAAGAAATATTTGCTGAATTGGTTGTTGCTCCCATTAACAAGATCTATAGATAATCTAATAATTACATTTAAGGATAAGAACTCGCCGTTTGCTAAAGCCGCGTATGAGATAGCTAGTAGACATCCTGATTATATAAATATTATGGAGGATTAGTTAAGTGAAAAGTTCATTCTTCTGCAATCGAGTAAATAATAAGATTAGCGATATCATGAAGTCTGAAGGTGCAACAATAGTGCTTAAAGGCATTCCAGTTGATGTTGTAAATGTTGATATAAAAGATTCTATTGATTATGAGAAATTATTATCGAATAAACTTAAGTATTTTAGTGAGAGTGTTTTCGGTGGTCGTCGTATCTATACGTATGAAGAATACCTGTACTTGAAGGATTTCATTTTATCTCAATCTGATAAAGTTGTCATTGTAGAGAATAATCTCTATATGGATATTTACCCGATTAACAATTTCTATTCAAAAACTACTATGGATAGATTGCTAATGAGTTTTGCAGATCCGGATGATGTTGATGAGGATGTTGAGATAGGCGAAATTGAGTCATTTGCAAGTATTTTCGTTGGATTAATGGAATACAATGGTTTCGTCGTAGGTTCTTACTTTGATAATGTTGCTTCAGAAGATATTAAGGTGACGACTTGTTCTTTGTTTGATGCTACATCCAGCCATATTGAGGTTAAGAATGAGGCGGATGATTATTTAGATATTATCGATGAAACAGATTATATAGACTTCATTAAGAAACTGTATTTAGAACCTGATGAAATTAACATAAAAATAAGCAACTATATGGGAGATGCTTTTAAACTTAAAAGTCATTTAGATATAGTGTCAGGGTTCTTTGGTGAGTGGACAGATATATATATATATAATGAGGTGTTGGCTAAGACAGGATTTGAGCATCGTGAAGAGTATAATCAAATACTTGAACGATATTGGGGACATTCTAAGTTTAGAGATATTAAAGTCTACAACATTAATAAACTAGATAATCATGAAAAAGAAATTGAAACAATATCACAGGAACAGATAATTGCGGATATTGTTGAGCAAGTTGAAGAATGTGGAAGGGAGAATGCAAACAATAGAGATATCTTTGTTACAGCTCCGACAGGTGCGGGAAAATCTGCGATGTTTCAGATTCCGGCAATATATTTGGCTGAAAAGTATAACTTGTTAACGATTGTAATTTCACCTTTGATAGGTCTTATGAAAGACCAGGTTCAAGGATTGGAATTAAAGAATTATAATGCAGCTCAAACAATAAATTCAGATATTTCTCCAATCGTAAAACAGGACATCATTAGCAAAGTTAATCAAGGGGAACTCGATATACTATATATCTCTCCTGAAACTCTATTAAGCCGCAGTGATGTTGAACAGTTGATTGGTGATCGTACTATTGGTGCCATCATCATAGATGAGGCGCATATTGTTACGACATGGGGTAAAGGATTCAGACCGGATTATTGGTATCTTGGTGATTACATTCGTAAGATGCGTAAAAAACAACTGGAGAAAAAAGGCAGGTCATTTGTTACAGCGACTTTTACTGCAACTGCAATTTATCATGGAATAGAGGATATGTATTCTGAGACGGTTAATAGTTTGCATATGCTCAATCCGATTACTTATTTGGGTTATGTTAAGAGAAATGATATAGAGGTGAATATCGTTCGCAAGAAGACTAACAATGGTGGAAGATCGGAATACGAATTAGATAAATTCAATGATCTTGTCCAGTTGATAAAGAGGTCGCTATTATTGAATAAGAAAACCTTGGTATATTTCCCTACTGTTGCTTTAATAGAACGTTGCTTTAGGTTTATGATATCTGAGCGATTGCATACTAATATTGCTAAGTATTATGGACCATTGGATAAGGATCTGAAGAACGCTTCCTTTAATGATTTCTCAGAAGGAAAGAAACTGATCATGTTTGCAACGAAAGCATTTGGTATGGGCATTGATATTGATAATATTGAAATAGTTGCTCATTTTGCTCCTACCGGAAATGTTTGTGATTATGTTCAGGAGATAGGAAGAGCAGCGAGAAATCCAAGTATAAACGGTGAAGCATATTATGCTTATGATTCACGTGATTTTCGTCATATTAACCGAATGCACGGCTTGTCTAGTATTCAGAAGTATCAGTTGATTGAAGTGATGAAGAAAATAGATGAGATTTATACAAATACACTTAAATCAACAAATGGTATGGCGTTAACAAGGAAAAAGAATGCGCTGTTATTGGATGCTGAGAGTTTTGCGTATATTTTTGATAAGCCGTTCAGTGATGATGAAGGCAATATCAATAAAGTTAAAACAGCCTTGCTGATGATTCAGAAGGATTTTGAAAGTAGCTTGGGATTCTCGCCTATAAATGTTAGACCTATACCTTTATTTGCTTATGGTTATTTCCAAATAGGCGCGGATACTCAGACTAGATTAAAAAAAGAGTTCCCTAATAGCCTTAGTATAATTGATCAGGCAAAGGATATATGTAAGGTTAATCTTGAAAAAATCTGGGAAAATAAGTATAGAGATAGATCCTTTCCTCAGCTTAAATATATGATCTATTCAAAAGATGAAGAACTAGATTTCAATAGTAAATATACTATTTCCCCTGTTCTTTGTGTAAAACTGGATTTCAAAGAAGACTATGATAGTCAGTTCAATCGAATTATGGATTCTTTGGAGACGTTTGTTAATCAGGGGATAAGGACAGAAAAGTATTATGGGGTTGAAGATCTAAGTAAGAACTTTGTTGAAACATGTGGGTTGATGAAGTATAAAGCACAGAGTGTTGCTGAAGTTGTTATTGCGGCTATGTGTCAGTATTCTCTAAACTTTCATACAGAATCAACTAAAGTATTCATTTCAAAGCCTATGGATAGTGGCAAGACCAAGTATCAATTCCAGAATTCTATGAATTCTTTCTTTAAATGGATTAGAAAGTATTACAGGAAAATCCTTAAGGAAAATGACAAAGGATTAATGTATGTAGTCAATGATGGTGGTAAAGACATAAAGATGGTAAGTACAGTATTGGGTATTCTTGAGTCTTTTGATACTTTGTCTTTTGAAATGATAGGTGGAGAGAATAGCCAATTATACATTTATATCAACCAGATTCAGAATCTAAAGTTGTACATAAATTATCCGGGTAATTATCATAATAAGCTTCTGGAAAACGTGGCTATAAGGCATTTGATTTCAGTAAAGATGCTGACATATATATATGAGAATGACTTTAGTAATGAAGAGATATGGGATCTCCTTGAAGACTACTTCTTAGGTATTATACCGTCTAAGGTTAAGAGTGAGTGCAAAAAGGAGAATCCAAGCATTCAGTTTGATTGATTCATAACAAGTTCAAAAACTGAGGTGAATAGAACAGCAGGATTAGTGTCCTGCTGTTTGTTTATGAATGTTTACAAAGGGTTAAAACAAAGAAACAGAATATATCTCATTATATTTTTATTATTAAAGGTAGTGCAGATGGTGCGCTGTTCTAATATCAGGATAGGATGGTGTATGGTATGGCAAGTCGTAAAAACTCAAGTAAAGAGATTAGTCCGGATCAGCTGCTTAAGGAGCTGAAAAGCGGAAAAGGCAACGTCGCTAAGCTTATCACTGAGGATGATGGGACCGAGATTGAAATCCCGATGTGGGGATACGCAGGACAGATCGACGGACTGGACCATACATTGAATGTATATATGAAGCTTGAGGACTGTGCTTTGTTTAATGAACACTTTCTTCAAAGTAAGTATGATGTAACCGGCGTTGCGGATCCTTGTGAAAACAGATATGTAATGACTATTGACTATACAGACGTGCCCGCTATAGCTGTTATGGCCGTAGACGATGACAGATTGTATTTCTATTTCTTTTCGAGAGATGCGATGCGCTCTTTCTCGAATTTACAAGAAAGCTTCGAGTGTAATGTTAGTGATGTTGAAGGCCTTACGTCGAATCCTTTGCTGATAGCTAAGTTTAAGAATAAGAAATCATCCCTTTTGATTCTCTCTATGATGGCCGTACGAAAGTATCTGCTGATCAAAGGCGTGGTTCGTGAACTGTATGATATGTACGACAGTACCTCGGGTGTAGTTGTTAAGGTCGGAAAGAATAATCACATAAGTGCTTCTGTTGTGACGGGTAACAAGAGACCTGATTTGCCGTGTGAGGGGATGTTCGGAAGCCAGGTGGTAAGACCATATATGGATGAGGTGCTGGGGATTAAGCCTAAACACACTAAGCGCCCTAAGGCAGATGCCAAGATCATTGAGAAAAAGAAGGCTGCGAAAGAAGCTAAGGAGAAGGACGACTACCTTAAACGATCCGGAAAAAAGTATATGGATTTCCGTGTCAGCGATAATGTGGATGAATTAGAAAAATACATTAATCTGTATGACCGAATTGTTGAAAATGAAATAGAAAAGACCAATCAGGAAATTATAAATGAGAAAACTACTCCGATAACAAGGCCTAATGATTCCCGAATCAAGAAAATCTATGCTAATACCGAGACGGTTATAGAGAAGGACACTGCCAAACTTAGTGAGGTTCTGGATACACTCGATAGGATAGGCGATGGATTGGTAGAACATAATGCACCTGACGCTGATATTATTAGGATTGCTCAACTGATTGGCATGGGTAAGGATAAGCTTCGTCTAGAGAAGACCATAGAAGTCTATAAAGAGAAGAAGGTATTTAAGTCCAACGTAGATAAGAAATACTCAACTATGTCTGGCAAATGGAAGAAGATTTACAACAGTCTTCCTACAATTCGTGTTCAGGAATTGAAGTTATCTGTTTCCAAGAAAGAGGAAGAGTTAATTCCGTTAAAGAAACAAATAGCGTCTGAGAAGCGAAGAAAAACGTATCTAACGAGTAAGATATCTGAGCTAGATGCTGATCTTCAGGAGAAACGAGAGGATTTGGCAACTGTATCAGCGGAAGTAGGAGAACTTGTTGAGGCTTCTGAAAGAAAGCAGGAAGAACTCTGGCAACAGGTGTCTGAACTGGAAAGTAAGCGCCAGACACTTGAACTCGAGCTTAATTCTATGGAGTCCAATCTTAAGACGCTTAAGTCAGATTACAGTGATGCCATGGCCCCGCTTACCCTTGACAGAAGCAATGAATCTGCTGCGTTGGAATTGCTCAATAAAGAAATGAACATGATAATGGCTGAAGAGAGTCTCAAACAGCAGAGAGCTCAGAAAGCATTACTATTCAAGAAGCGTAAGCAAGCTGAGTATGAAGAAGTACACCGTAATGCTACATCAAAGAAAGAGCAGGTTAATGCCGGTAAGGATCGACTTGCCAAGTTAGATCTCGAGATAGCAAGGGTGGAAGCTGATTGGCAACGAAGAATATCCCAGATTGAACAGGAATTAGCGCAAAAGAGGGCTCTGTTTGAGGAAACGAAGCAGAATCTGAGACTGATTGAAGAGCAGTTAAGAAGCGAGAAAGAGAGAGTTAAGCCGCATAAAGAAGAGCTTTCTTCTGTCCAGGATTCTTTTAACAAAGCTGATTTGTTGTTGAATGAAAAGACGAATGATCTTCAAGCTCTGGATGAGCAGCTTCGTGCAGATGAGGAAACGCGAGATAAGACTGTTGCTGAGATTGATAAGATGAAGCAGCAGATAAAGGCTCTCGAGAAAAAGGCGGAAGCTGATGAGAAGAAGAGCAGTCAGATTGTGTTGCCCCAAAAGGAGTCTGCTCCTTCTAGGATTGAGTATTCCCATACTGAAGCAGGTTCCGGTCTGTCTTACTCTGAAGGTCTTGTCGCATGCGGAGAAGGGTACCGGATAGATATCCCTGACGGCTTTGTGATTAAGGAGGGGGCAGAAGATCGCGCTTTCATTGCGTATCGTCCTGCTAAAGATGACCCTGAGAATTATTGGTTATCTGACTTTGTTATCTATGATGGGCGTGATTTGGGAATAGGCGGGATGAACTCTTCCTATAGGGTTGCACCTGAATATATGGGGCTCGTTCAGTCTTTGGGTGGATTGTTTGGAGTTGTCAGTGATAATTCGCAGATCGTGAGATATATGAGAGATGAATTGCCCGGTGGTCTGATAATTGCGTATGAAGATGAAGTGATTCATGTTAACGCGATTCTGGGCGTGGAAGGTACATTTAAGATGATGAGACTACAGATCTCACATGTAGAGGAGTCAGCGTACGAAGAATATGTTCAGGTAATTGAGTCTGTCTTTGATCATATGACTGTTGATAATCCGGTTCCAACGCTCGAACGTCTTGATGATAGCGGGTTTGTTTCGATGAAGCTTACATCAGCTAAAGTCGCTGAATGGACATCGTTGATCGATGAGTATAAAGAGCATCTGATTAATGCGCGTAATACTGAACAGGATGGCGTGGTCTCTGCTATACAGGCTAAGATTAAGAGCAATAGTATAACTGTCGATCAGATTAAGAATGAAATAAAAGATATGCTGGTTGCTCAGATTTCATATGTAGATAAGGTTCTGTGCAGGGCAGAAGCGCTGTATACACTTAAGAGGGCACAGAATCCGGATAAGAAAGCGGAACTGGCTTCAATGTCTGAGGCTTTAGGCAAGATTATCGATCTTACCTCTCAGCATGCGAATCTTGATGGTGAGAGGATTGAGTATACTTCCGAATTTGGTCAGAAGGTGAAGAAGAGGCTGAATGAAGATCCGGTTAAGGTTATTAACTCCATACTTTCTGAAAGTGAGTCATTACTGAATCCTGATTTGGCAGGCAGTCTGCATGATGTTGCGGAGGGGAAAGAATTACCTGCAAAGTCAAAGCAGGGCGGAAACAAACCCTCAGGAAAAACAGGCGGCAGAAACTCAGTAGACGAACGCTTGGCTGAAACTGCTTATGAAGAGTTGGCGGCAAGTTTAAAGGTTTCATCGGGAGGTGAACGGAAAATGGATAATTCACAGTGTAAAGAATGCTATTGGTATGACGGGAAGGATCTGAATAAGTACCCGGAAGCATGTGACAGGTATGAAGATATTCGGGGTACCGTTGTTTTGGGCTCTTCATCTGCATGTCCGTATTTCTGGTCCAAGGCACAGCAGGAAGCGTTCGAGAGCGGAAATATAGATGGATTAGTTTGAATAAAGGAGGGTTTAATTATGGGTGAAGTATGGACAAAGATTAGCATAGAAGCACCGACGGATACTGAATACTATGTGATTGAACTTTTGATGAAAGAATTATTTGATGACGAAGAGCATTGGCCTGTTGAGATGTATGATAAGGCTCGGAGAGTCATTGAGATAAAAGAAGTATTGGCAACTGAAGATGATGCCATAGGATTTGCGAAACTTCTTGATAAGGTGATAAGAGAGATGCTTCCGAATTTGAAAGGTAAGATTAATAATGTTGATTTTGTGATGGATTGCAGTACCCAATACTATAACAGTGGTATGACGTGTGATTATCTGCTTGAAAGAAGTAATGATGGAATCACTATTTGTGAAACGGGGGGATATTATTATGTAAGCGCAGGGGAATGCGATTCATACGAGGAGTTAATGGACTATGTGAATCAGTTGTTGTTTGTTGATCCCCGTACATTGTTGTCTGAGGAGGATTATGACCCTGATGATGATTACTATTTTTCGGATACGGATGTATCTGTTAATCAAAATCCCAAGTATGGTCCCAAGAAGCCTATATGGACTCATATGAAGACTGGGAAAGTATTCTCTGCTAATGAGCAGATCAAGGCCGGACTAAAGGCAATGGGAAAGCCCTGCGATGATGAAGCTGCGTCTAATCTCTCGATAGAAGACGCGTATGCAGCCTTCTTTGCCGGCGGTGATGAGCAAGGTATGATCAATTTAACTGATAAGATATTTGTCCTGACCGGTTTTGATTCTTATAAGGAAGAAGAGCTTATCAGATTTATTGAAGAACGAGGCGGAGTAGTAAAGAGTTCTACCGTTTTAAAAACCGATTATCTTATATATAACGGCCAACTTGGATTGGGAACAAAGAAATACAATCGTGCTATTGAACTTAATCAGCAGGGAAAGGATATCTCAATTTTAACGGAGCAAGAGTTTCTAAGTATGATAGGTGAAGATGAGTAGTGTGACGTGGTAATGGGCATTCAGGTATGTTTGAAGAGGCATGACTTGAATTAAGGTGGAGAAATAAGATGAATGAAATGCTGTCTGCAGCGCTTGAATATGCTGAAAAAGGTTTTCTTGTTGTTCCATTAGAACGATACGGAAAACACATGTTAAAGGATGCATTCTTTCATAAAGCCAGCAGGAATCCGGAAATCATTAATAAGTGGTGGGAGATTATGCCGGAAGCTAATGTCGGTATACCGACATCGCTTAGACGTAATAAACTTATAATCATTGATGTAGATGTAAATAACTGGGTTGTCAAATCTTGTGACTGTGGTGAGAGAAACGAGTATATTTATGACCCTGTGTCCAAGAAATATGTTCATTAGTGGGAGGCCAATATGGAGTATGAATACACTTTGACGTTTACAACGGATAGTCAAGCTGTAGCAAAAGCTTTTGTAAACACAACTCGAGATTTATGGGGTGACTATTATGATGAGGTTTTAGAGGCGTATGCACGTAAACGTAAACCAAGGTCTTTCAGTGGTGTTTTAGATCTTGATTACTGTTCAGATTATTCAGATAGCATTTTGGAACTCATGAAGACTATCGCGCAGGAGATCTACGATGATTCATTTTCTGCTGACTTCGTAACTCTGAATTGCTCCTGTGATGGGGATAATATTCATTCAACCTATAAGTATGAGAAGGGGAAGATGATAGTTTCCTATGTAAATACAGTATCATCATCCCTTAAAGCTTGGGATTGTTCTTGCTATGACGAAGACAAAGGTGCTTGTTATGACAAGGCTAATGATGTATGGATTGATGAGGATGATCTAGATGAGATAGCCAGTATTGAGCAGCACACTTTCGGTAAGAAATACAAATGTCCGGTTTGTGGTTCACAGATAACCTTTCAGGAAGAAGGTTATGCTAAGAAAACCATCAAAATAGAGCGCAAAATCGGGTGCGATGGATTTATTTTTGAAAACTGCAAAGGTGGAGTGAAACTGACGGGTTGTGATGTAAAAGATAAAGTAATTACAATCCCCTGCGAGGTGAATGGTAAGAAGGTAATTAGTTTGTGTACGGGCTGTTTTAAGAGGGTTCGTGATAAAACAATTACCATTCCATCCTCAGTGGCTGTTATAGAGAAGGCTACATTCGGTAATCTTAATAATGTTGATATATATTTCCCTGATACTTTGACGGAGCTTACAGAAGACATTGTAATTTGGGGATCTCGAATAAGAGTCCATATACCATCAACAGTAACTGAAATACATGAGTATGCTTTCGGTGATGCGCTTCCAATTATTTTCGGTTCTAAAGGCTCTGTCGCTGAGGCATTTGCAAAGCGGCGTGATATGAAGTTTGAGGAAGAGTAGATATTAAATTGTAAGATGAAATCAACCGCAGAAAGGAACGTTGTTTATTATGGCAAATATCTGTGTATATAAGGCAATCGTCAAAGGAAAGAAAGATGCGTGTTACGCATTTTATTGGTCGATGAGTGTTCTGGATGGTATTTCGATAAAAGAAAAGGGCGGATCAGATGACGATTACATGATTCGTTTCGAGGGAGACTGTAAATGGACAGTCGATCAGTATTGTAAGCCTTGGGAAGGTAGTTTTGATATTGATATCCCTGCTACACGAGAGGAAGCGCTTAAGTATCAGGAAATAACAGTTCAGGAAAGATCACTGTTGTTTAAGGTAGAGGTTCTTTGCAATTCTGCCGATATAGAGGAAGCGAATTACGAGTTGTTTGAACACTATATTGCGGGAGAAAGGCTTCATTCCGGAGGGTGCCCTGAAGAGTTGAAAGTGCTTGATGATCCGCTTGGAGTGAGTATTAAATGCGATGATGATTGTTATGGCGCTGTGATATCGTTGTTAGAGGAAATAACGGATGATTATGATTTGTATATGGTGACGATTAATGAACAGAGTGCTGACAACACTGTGGTTATTGAAGATATACAATTAGATGATGTCCCAGGGGTTTTGGCCGGTTTGATTAGAAAGTTAGCAGAGTATAATACTGATTTTAGTATTGAGGGTGAAGTGCCGGAGTTCTTCAGATTTACTGCGATTAGAAGTGGAGATAAACTCACTGTTACCAGAGTTGATATAACTAAGAAAAAGCCCAAAGAAGTCAAAGCAGAATACGAGTTAGACGATGATTCGAATTATGATGAATTGTATGAAGACATAGATTGTTTTCTTGATGCTTAATTGGATGATAATTACGGAGGTAAACAATGGATTATTGGAGTGAATTTAGAATTGCTTTGAAAGGACCTGAGGCTGATCTTAAGAAGATGCTGGAGATTATTTCCGGCTATCAAAGAGGTTCAGGCAGAGATGAGTATTACAAAATAACTGTGATTAATGGCGAAGATGTATCATCTTTGTCTAATGAGATGATAGATGGTCTTGACTTAACGAAAGGCAAGATTTCTGTAAGCGGTAATGGTCCGTGGGGTGGTGAGTATATACTGACTCATCATGACGGTTTGTTTAAAGAAATGGCAGAAGCTGTCCCGGAAGCTTCATTTAATGCTGAAATTTCCGGTTCTGGAACCTATGATAACCAACACTTTAATTGTTCCATGGATAATAGACTTTTGAAAATGAAGTGCACTTATTCTTCTCCTGATGTGGATTACGAAGAAGATGATAAGGGCGATTGGATCGATATGTTTGTAGAAAAACTGCCGCTGAAAGATTTTGTTGAGATGTTTAAAGTCTCGGACTTAGATGAAGATGCCCCACTTACTTATGGCGATTTTGTTGGAGAATGCTTCTATGAATGGGGAGTTCGTGGAGATGATACTGCAGGATGGTGGGATATTACATATGAGACATTTGTCGAATCGCTTGAAGATTATGATGCTACTACTGATCTGAGTTTAGAAGAATTCAATTCTGTTTTGTTAAATAAGGCGAGATTCCTTAATATAACCGATCGGGTTACAGAGGCTGAAGATATAGGCGGAACAGATTCAGATTATGAAGCTGCTTATGATCCTGTAGCCAAGAAATATATTAAGGAGTGGGAGCATCCGTTTTAATCGCTTTCTTCAATATACTAGTTACCCAAACAGCAGGCATTTATCTGCTGTTTTTTATTGCTTAAGTGTACTATTAATGGTTCTTTTCTTCGTTCAAGTGTGGTATAATAAAAGTACAGTAAACACAGTGTTTAAAGGGTATTGAGGCGGATTCGCGAATTAAATCAGCAGACGTAAGTTTATAGGGATTAAGACCTGATGAAGGATCAGGCTTTTGAGAAACCGGAGGTTTGATATGGGTTCGTTTTGTTTTGAGATAATTCTGACTATTAAGACCAAAAGTAAGGCGGTAGCCAAGGCATTTGCAAGAGCGATGGAAATGACTTATGCGGATTATGAGCGAGGCTTTTTCTGTATTGGCATATCCCTTGACGAATTTGAAAAAGTTGCAGGTGAGTGTACATGCTTTATAGGAATTAATGATTGTGCTAATGTTCCACGCGTTAAAGATATAGAGCGGTTAATGATCAATGTGGCGCAGAATGCGATTGATAAAGCATTCACGGCTGAGTATACAATTCATGACGATGAGTTTCGAGCCTGTGCTTCGTTTAAGTATAGGAAAAGAGAGCTTGTTACCAGTTTCAACTGCTGGACGGAAGAAACGGATCCCGATGATCCTGAGGAATCAACTATTTTAGTAGAGAAATCAGGGTGTGGGAGCACCTGTCATTGGTATGACTGCGACGGATACAGGGACGGCCCTCATGTTGTTGACATTAGAGAGGTAAAGCATAAGAATCGTTTCAAGAAAGATGGTTTAACTTATGAAGAATACTCTTACGGATTAGAGCTAGTCGGGTGTAAGAGTAAAGAGAGAACTATTAATATACCGAGTGAGGTGGATGGGGTACCGGTTACGTGCATCGGGGAAGTCGCGTTCAATTCTGAAGATGTAGATACCGTGGTTATCCCGGAATCAGTCAAGAGAATTGAAAATGCTGCCTTTTGTGGAGTTTTTGATATTGATATTTATTTCCCTAGTACATTGACTGAACTTACTGAAGGTGTAATTGTCTGGGGAGATAATATACGCGTTCATATTCCTGATACCGTTACCTCTATCCACATATATGCTTTTTGTGATTGCGAGCTTACGATCATGGGAAAGAAGGGTTCCTGTGCTGCAGAATATGCCAAATCCCGTGATTTTGAGTTTATAGAAGAATCTTAATAGTGTCGTTTAAGCAACACTTTGGGGCTGTTTTGTCCATTGGTTTGTGAGTTCTGAATTGTGATAATGACAGTGTGATCGGATGATCACGAATCTTGAATGATAATGAGGGAGGACACTGTTATGATTACAACGAGAGAAATCAGGACTTCGGAGCTTGAGGCAGTATGCGGCGGTATCGATCGTGATCTGGAAAGGATGCCACGAAGCAGATATACATTCAATACACTGTCACGTATCGAGGGTAGCTCGGGAATGAGATATAATATCATGCGTTTTATCCAGGAGGCGAAACGTTGCGGCGCTTCACCTTACGACATTAAGTGCAACGCGACCATTATGCACAGCTTCGATAGGGTCAATCCGACCGCTCTGAAAGAATTCATCGATAAGTGGTATGAGTCAATTCCAAAGTATGGCACATTGCCCGGTTGATAATTCCTAATTAATAACACAAACAGCCGCAGGTCCCCTGCGGCTGTTGTTTTGCGTGTTTTTCTCCAAACAATAATTTTAATTCATTTGAGTTAATGGCGTTGTCGTTTTTTGTCGATAATTGTCGTGAATTGTCGAAAAATAAAGGAATCGTGGGCTATACAATTAAGTGAATAAGCAAGTCTTACTTTGTTGACAATAGGGGATAAATACCCTATTATCGAACTGAGTAAAGACTGGGATGGAGGATAGTATATGCCCACGATCAGCAGTTTTTACGGAATCATTATTGTTATGTATTTGCGTGATAAGGAACACAATCCACCGCATATACATGCAATAACACAAGACTTTGATGCACCTTTCCTGATAGAGACGGGAGAGATTATGGAAGGGTTTTTTCCAAGCAAAGCAAAGTCGATGGTTAAGGAATTTGTATTGAAACACAAAGATGAATTAAAGGAGATGTGGGATACGGAGCTATATAAGAAGCTTCCACCGCTAGAATAACATGTTCCATAAAGCTATCAATCTGGAGTTTAAAGAGGGCACGGTGCTGGAGGTTACTTTTCGAGATGGGAAGGTAATGTCCTATGATGTGAAGAAGCTCTTTAAGAAGTACCCGCAGATGAAGGTGCTTAAGGAGCGCGAGTTGTTTGTGTCCGGCGCTCTTATGGGCGGGTATGGGATCATATGGAATGACGAATTGGATATGGAGGTCGAGACTGTTTACAACGATGGCAAACTTATCAGGGCAATTGAAGTCGGTCCAGGTCCCATCGTAGGAGACGCGGTCGCGTATGCTCGTGCCGAGAGAGGTTTGTCGCAGAAGGAGCTTTCTCAATTAACCGGTATCGATCAATCTGACCTGTCTAAGATAGAGCGCGGAGTAGCAAATCCTTCCGTAAAAACTTTAGCTCGAATTGCTGATGCACTTAGTGCTAAACTTGTGATACACATGGAATTGGAGGATTAATATGAAAGTCACAAATCTCGTAATCTCTATCATCTCAGCAGTGGTGATGCTGACGGCGGATTTCTTTATCTTTGCCATCACGTTTTTGTCGTCTATGGTGGGCGCGTTTTTCTACAATTTCTCTACCGCGGACCACGAGAACATTCACGAGTCGTTCGGCATGTTCGGACTCTCGCTGCTCATCGGTATTATCGCGATTGCCGCGCTTATTCTTCCCCTCGTCGGTTTCGTTAAGTCTAAGAAGACCGACGCTAAGGCTTCCACTTACGGCACGATTTACGGCATCCTCTGCGGCGCCACACTTATCGCTAACATCTGCACCATCCCGATCGTAATCTGGATCAACAGTTTCGTCGGCGATGCCAGCTTCTACTATGCTTGGCCGGTTGTCGGATTCGTGCTTCTTATCCCGATGGTTATCTTCACGATAATCAGCACAGTCGGCATGAAGAAGCGCGCGGCCTGATCCAAATCTACAGCTCCCATGGAAGTCATCAACGGTCATTGGTATATGGAGGGCCTCGACTGGAGTGACGACGGTTGTCTTCACACGGTTGATGAATTGCTTGAGGTCATCGAGCGCGTAGGCTTCATGCCGTTGTTCGCGAACCGCATCCCGGGCTTCTCGGTCGAGAAAATGACCGACGCGTCCTGCTGGTGGACGGGCGATGAAGAGACTGATCCTTGGGAGTGGCGCATCTTACTAACCCGAACAGGCAAGGTCGCTTACGGCAAGTTCTTCGGAAACAAGGCGGGCTTCGTGTCGAAGAAATGGTTTCCTTACTTTGCTAACTACCGCCGTGACGGCTACGACTTTGATTCCCGCTATGAAGACGGCAAGGCCGAGTTCCGCGAGAGGGCTGTGATGAAGCTTTTCGAGCCGGAGGACGTCGACATGTGGGCTGTGAAGAAGTCGCAGTTGAGGAAGTTCGGGTGCGCCGAGTCGCTGTACACGTTCGAGATAAAGGAGCGCGCGGGGTTCGGCAAGGACGGGTTCAAGAACTTCGAAGGGACGCTCGCGAAACTGCAAATGCAGTCGTATCTGGTGGCGAAGGATTTTCGCCCGCGTCTTAACAAGAAGGGCGAGTCGTTCGGCTGGGCCGTGGCTTCGATGACGCCGCCCGAGTACCTGTGGGGGTATAAGTTCGTGACGGGGCGCTATAACGAGACCCCCGCGGAGTCGCTCTCGCGAATGGTAAAACAGATCTGCCGTTACTACGACGCGGACGAGCGTGACGTGCGCCGCGTGCTGAAGTGATTACTTAAAAAGCAGCGGCCTCAGGATGTAACTGAAAACAATATCTCCGAAGAAAATAACAGCAAGCGGGACGAAAATCGCAAGCAGCTTCTTGCGCGGCATGTTGTCCGTCATCTTGAAGAAGCCGGGTATCGCCCACTTCGCGAAAAGTATCCCCAGCACACCAAAGACGGCGACAGACCTGAAGCAGACGTAGCCGCCGATGTTGCCCCAGTTCCAGATCTCGACGTTGTAGTCCCAGAGGCGCTTGCCGTCGAAGTAGTGGAAGAGGACGTAGCCTGTAGTGAATTCGATGATGAATGAGCCGACGCAGGTGATGATGAACACGATGAGCGGGCTGACTTTACGCTTGAAGACCGCGAGTGTCAGAAAGAGTCCGCCGAAGCCGTAGATGGGAAGCCACGGGCCGCCCTGGCCGCGCCTGATGAAATGTCCCTGATCGATTCTGTAGAAAAGCATCTCATACACCCAGCCGATAACCGCGCCTAACATCGCAAGCAAAATGACCGCGATGATGTCCCGCTGTCTCTGGGTAAGATCTTTGCTTCTCAAGTCTTTGCTCATGCGTCCATCATATCGGACTGTGGCAGGGGATGCAAGAATCTCATATAATTAGCATAGATGAAGGAGGTAGAGTGTATGAGCATTATTGATTTGTTTATTGGTTATGAAGGTGAGTACAAACCTGAAGAAATCGATTGGGGAGATTCGGTAGGTAAAGAGATTATAGATTCTGATAAGGAGGTTTCCCATGAGTAAAAATGCAATGCATAACATAAGTTACGGACTTTATATCGTTACGAGTAAGACCTACAAAGATAACGGCTGCATCTCGAACACAGCGGTGCAGGTGACGACCAATCCGAACCGCGCGTCGATCACGATCAACAAGGCAAACCTTACTCATGACATGATCCTCGAGTCGGGCGTGCTCACGGTTTCAATTCTTAGCGAGAAGGCGACGTTTGGCTTGTTCGAGCGCTTTGGCCTCAAGTCGGGACGCGATGTTGACAAGTTCGACGGTTTCACGGCGAGCAGACGCGCGGCTAACGGGACTTTGTATATAACACGCGGAACGAATGCTTATATATCGGGTAAGGTGTGCCAGACGATCGACCTCGGCACGCACACTATGTTCATCTTCGATGTCGAGGAGTCCGAGGTCTTCAACGACGACGCGAGTGTAACGTACGCTTACTACCAGGCTAACATCAAGCCCAAGCCCAAGGCTGTCGGAGTTGATCAAGCTACCGGACAGACTATCTGGCGCTGCACTGTGTGCGGCTACGAGTATGTCGGTGAGGAGCTGCCGGATGATTTCGAGTGCCCGTGGTGCCACCACCCGGCTTCCGACTTCGTGAAAGTGGTGAAGTGAGGCGCGGAAATCCACCTCTGTCGTAGGAATCCCCCTCAGTAGCAGAAATGTATCTTAATGGATACATAAAACACTCAAAAAGAGACGACGATAAGATACATTCGGGTGAATGTATCTTATTTATATGCTGATTTGGCGAGAAAACGACGCCGATAAGATACATCGGCATAAGCCTTTGTCGGAATTTGTCGAAAACAGGCTGAAAACAGCAACATTTCGTAGGTGAAATCAATTCCGCCGCTCTTTAGAATTGGAGTATGTTGAGTAAAAGACACCATGAGTTGAAGATATCCTATCTTAAACACCGGCTTGCCAATATGCCGCAGGGTTATTTTGGCATGCATCGCGGATTTAAAGCGATATACGTTACTTATGATCCGATGAATAAGGAGATAACAAAGCAACATAAGAGAATCATTCGTATTGATTCGAAGATAGGTAAAATGATGCAGCCAGTAATAGCCGAGTCGATGAAGCTTAACGGAGAACTTGAACTTCTTACGGCGTATTGGAATGCTACTTATTGTGAGAAACCAAGGGAGATTCACTATCCGCTGCAGAAGAAGAGACGACCGATGTTTAATTCGGCCTATTTTAATAAAGCACGGTCGAATGCGAATAATTACAGAAGAGAAGAATTGAAGATTGAATACAAAGGTCAGTGGTTCAGGACTAAGAATGAAGTGTCGGCGGCTCAGGTAATCGATTCGATGGGGTATGAGTTTAAGTCGGAGATAAATGTTGTAGTGCCGGGGAGTGAGTATGACCATTATCCGGACTTGTCGTTCGATGTTAAGGAACTCGATGTCATGCTGATGTCTGAGATTGATGGAAAGCTGGATAAAGGTAATTACAGGCTTAAGTCGATGGAGAGGCAGTATGAGTATTTTGAAGATGGATTCAGGGAATTTAGGGATATTGTCTTTATGAGATTGGCTGAGCCGAGTGTATTTGATCCGACGCTTTACAGAATGCTGGTGGAGGTGGCGATTGAGGCAAATATCGACGATATAGAGATGTGAAATGAGATTATTTTGCCTAATAATCAACACCCTGGCCCTGAAGTGTTGCTTAAGCGACATTCGGGGCCTTTATTGACCATTGGTTTGGGGGTGCGGAACTGTTTTAATCAGAAGCGTGAGGTGAGTGTCCTTCACCTTAACAAATCTGATCAGGAGGATCGAACAATGAAGAAGCACATTAATGAGAAGATCGGTGATAAGATCATGAGCTCCAGAGACGAGCGCAAAGTCAGATTCATGATGGTTCATCAAAAGATCCAGCTCATCCGTATGCTCTACAACGGCAGGATCTACGCCTGATCAACATCAGCCCCATGAGGGCCTCCATAAATTGTATGTATAAATAAAGTTACAGAAGCGGCTCCGGTGGGGGCCGTTTTTGTTGGGGTGAAGTCTGCTATAATCGGAGAGGAAGTACGCAAGAAGGAGGCACACCATGAGCAGCGAAAGACAGTTCGCCCCGGGCACGATCGTTCAGCACTTTAAGCGCGAGTTCGACCACGAGGGAAACAATTACCTTTACGAGATCGTTGGCATCGCGCACCACTCGGAGACGGACGAGAACCTGATGGTGTACCGCGCGCTGTACGGCGAGGGCAAGATGTGTGCGCGCCCGGTAGAGATGTTCTACAGCGAGGTTGACCGCGCGAAATACCCCGACGTTAAGCAGAAGTATAGATTCGAGGAGTACAAGGGATGAAGAAGATTATGCTGAGGAAGGTGACGGCAGGTGCGCTGGCTGTTGTTTTCGCACTCGCGGGCGTGGGCTGTGATGCAGGCAAGGTGCAGGAAGAGGTTCAGGCTGTAAGTGATGACTACATGGAAGATGTGGTTGAGGTCTCTTTCGTGGATGCGGACAGGACCGAGTGGGATCTGATCCGTATGGTAATGGCTGAGGCTGAGTATGAGCTAAACGAAGTCAATGTAGACGGCAAGAACGCGACGGTTGAGTATGTGGTGACGCTGCCGGATTTCGAGGAGCTTGAGGGCATGACTTTCAATAACATGGAAGAGGCAGAGGAGTATATCCGTGGCTTGGAGATGACGACTTATAATCTCGAGGTCGAGCTCAAGAATAGTGAGGATGCGTGGGAGATTCGCGAGGAGAATGCGTGCGCGGACATGTATGCGCAGATCCTTGAGAGTGTGCAGGGCTGTGTGGTGGCTGCGACGTATGATGATGTCGCGGCGGCGGTCGCGTCTTATAGTGAGGAGCTGAGTGCGGAGTTGCTCGGCGATCCGTATGAGGTTGCGATCGGTGACAACGCGACAATGGTCGTGGTTGAAGATGAGAATGTGACGATCGCAATCTATAAGTGCGACAGTCCTGAGGGTGCGCTTGCGAGGTTCAATGAGTGCGTGCAGGCGGAGGTGCCGCGCTGGTCTGCTACGAATCCTTATGTGGTAGTAGATAACGCGATGTATTTCAACACGGAGCGCACCGAGATTGATGGCACAGGTTATTACGACGGCTTCGCGTATATCGGTTATTATGTTGTCGGCGACATGATGATTATCGTGGCTAATAACAACGACTCCCCTGAGGCGATCGCCGCGGTCGATGCGGTCGTCCAGTCGCTTGGACTGACGACTCCTGGTGAAGGATGTCCCGGGTGAGTGATGTAGGATTTAAGTTGAAGAGCCTCCCGCGATGGGAGGCTATTTGATTGCTTATGTTCCCCACAAAGTGACCTCAAGTAAATAGCCGTTTCTTATGGAGTTCATTTAGAAACTGTTTCTTCAATTCCTGTGGTTTATAAAAGAAAATCTTCTCAGCTTTAGATAGATTTCCGTTCTTCTGTTTGAGTTCGAGAAGTTCGAAGGAGCAGATATAATCGCTGACTTGAAAGAGCTTGTAATCAATAGGTTTTACTATTCGGAATTCCACATTGACGAAGTTAATGCTGAATACAGTGTTTATTATGTTTTTAACTTCTTGCTGACCGTTGTCATAGTAAACGATAGTATTTTCAAAAGAGAAGAAGAACTCTTGGTGTTCTATAGCAAAACGATTCAATTCTTTAGATAATCGTGACACCAATTCATCATGATTCTTACATTCTTTTTTGGCAATGATCACTGTGTGATAACAGAAAGGAGCTTTACGTATAAAGTTACGTAATGCGTAGATTAGACTTCTACGGTCATCTAATGATAAGTCGGCAAATTCATCCTTCTTCCGAATGATTGGTCCTGTATGAACTGTAGAAACCTTGTCATAGATGCTATGTATCTTGTTATCGAGATAAATGACATAGTCATTAAGACGCTCTTCCTGGTTATGGAATACAAGCGTTATCAGATAATACTCGGATGAGTTTTTACCGAAAGCAAAATCACCGCTCTCGTCAATAAATACACTAAGAGTCTTCATTCTATCCCCATAAAATGAAAATGACGGGAGTTGTTCCCGTCTACGACGAGGCCAGATCCGAAGACCAGCCTCTGAGGAATTGCTTCCTATAGTTGAATATTAATGGCTAAGAATAGGAAAGTCAATTAACGAGGCAAAATTTATGATCTCGGATATGTTAAAATATTTTTATCTTATCCACAGGAGGTTTCCCTATGCAGATTTTTAACTTACAGAACGAGAACAGAAAGTATATTGATTCCAACGCGAACTTTCATGTGCTCGAATATCAGCAGGATGCCAGTGTCTCGCCCATGAATGCGACGACGGAATATTTCATGAGCAAGATGGGCGTTAGAAGACGTCAGCTCGTAGTTGAGCTCAACGGTCAGAACAGCGTAATCGTTCAGGCCGGCGCGATGCAGTGGATGGGCGGTTCCGTTCAGGCTACATCAGGCGTTAAGGGTGTAGGTGACCTCCTCGGCAAGGCAATCAAGGGCGCAGTTACGAAGGAGTCCGCAGTTAAGCCCGAGTATGTCGGAGCAGGCCTTCTCGTGCTCGAGCCTACATATAAATTCATCCTCCTCGAGGATGTCGCGACTTGGGGTCCCGCTGGAATGACGATCGAGGACGGCATGTTCCTCGCAAGCGACGGCAAGGTAGTAAGCAAGGTAACGGCTCGTAAGAACATCTCTTCTGCGGCGCTCGGAGGCGAGGGTTTCTTCAACTTAAGCTTGAGCGGCAATGGCATCGTAGCACTTGAGAGTAACGTTCCTTCTTCAGAGCTCATCACAGTTGAACTCAACGGCGACGAGCTCAAGATCGACGGCAACCTCGCAGTATGCTGGTCCACATCACTCGAATTCACAGTAGAGCGCTCCACAAAGACTCTCCTCGGATCCGCAGTCAGTGGCGAGGGTCTCGTAAACGTCTACAGAGGAACAGGTAAGGTAATGATGAGCCCGGTAGCTCCGACAAGCTCACTGTATGCTTCCACAAACACCATCGCAGCGAAAGCGGCAGCAGTGGCAAGCAACGTAGGAAGATAAGCGAAAAACGTTTTTACTTATAGATAGATTCTTAAGGCCTCGGATTTCTCCGTGGCCTTTTTATTGGCAAAATATGATTTAAGCTTAAGAACAATTATTGTAATTCTTGTCTTTGTTTGTTCAAGTTTAGTTAATATCTTCACTCTATAATCTAATTATGTTTCATGAGGTAGATTGATTGAATGGGAAGGCGGAGAAGATCAAGTATAAGAATTGGTTTTAGAAAGCCGTCATTGAAGAAGTCATTGCGCGCTCGTACGACTGGAAAGTATAAGCGTCGAGTCAAGAGAGCAATTAATCCATTTTATGGGAAGAAGGGCATGGGGTTTATTAAGAACCCAAGACGATCAATCAGAAATAAGATCTACCATAAAACTACCTTCGGGTTGAGCGACATCTTTAAGTTTTTTAGGAAGTAATATGGATTACAGGAAACGGTTATATGAAGTAATTGAAGTTGCGGATGATTCTGATAAGTTATCCGGTTTTTATGATGTATTCATGATGATAACGATTATCATCAGCATCATCCCGCTTGCTTTTAAATCTTCATATCTTATCTTTAATATTATCGATAGGATAACTGTGATTATTTTCATATTTGATTATTTGCTTAGATTGATCACAGCTGACTATAAGTTAAACAAAGGCGTTAAGTCGTTCGTTTTGTATCCATTTACTCTAATGGCGATAGTTGACATACTGGCGATTTTGCCATCGCTGATGATAGTCAATAGTGGGTTGCGCTTATTAAAGGTTATTAGGCTTCTAAGGACACTTAGGGTATTTAGAGTTTTTAAGGCTATAAGGTATTCCAACAACATTCAGATGATACTTGGTGTGTTTAAGAGAACAAAGGAATCATTACTAGTTGTGTGTGGGATAGCAGTAATGTATACGTTGGTATCGGCATTAGTTATTTTTAACGTTGAACCTGATACTTTTGACAATTTCTTTGAGGCTGTTTATTGGGCTACAGTATCGCTTACTACCATGGGATACGGAGATATCTATCCTGTATCAGACGCAGGAAGAATCGTTACGATGATTTCCTCATTTATGGGAATAGCAATTGTAGCTCTTCCGGCAGGTATTATTACTTCTGGATTAATGGAAGAGATTAATAATAAGAAAACAGAAAAAGGAGAAAACTGACATGAGACATACAAAACGAGTATTATCCTCTGTTGTTATCTTATCAATGATAATTGTATCGTTTATGACTTTTAGTACCGGGAGGGTTATTGCTGATGGGGTTAATCCTGGTATTGAAGCATTTGTAAGAAGCCTATATTCGGATTGTCTTGGAAGAGATGCTGATCCATCTGGGCTTAATGATTGGTGTACACAGTTAGCTAATGGAACAGTTACTGGTAAACAGTGCGCTTACGGTTTCTTTTTCAGTTCTGAATTTCAGAATAAGGCGAATCGATTGAGTGATACCGCATTGATAGATGCCTATTATAAAGTGTTCATTAATCGCTCTGCTGATCCGAGCGGAGCTTCGTATTGGGCTGGACAGATTGCCAATACAACAAATGATCTTGGAATTCTATTTACTGGATTTGCTGACTCTTCAGAGTTTGCAAATAAATGTGCTTCATATGGTATTGTTGTCGGTGATCATATTGATGTCCCGGTTACTGTACGAGAGAGTGCAACTCCAACTCCTGCTACGACACCTTCATCTAGTTCCAGTTCTTCTGGTACGAGAGCTCCTAACGGATGGTTTAATCCTCCGGCTGGCAATGAAGTGTGGCTTACTGAAAATGGATCGAGATATCACTGCAGTTCTAGTTGTAGTGGAATGATTGATCCATCCCATACGACGTTGGCTTGGGCGCAAGCGAATGGTTATACAGCTTGCCGCCGATGCTATTAATATGAAATAGGGATTATATGCTTTAGAAGGGAGCTTCCATTGTTCTGTACGAATAATGGGAGCTCCCATAATATATACTTACCAAAACGATATGTGGAGGTGATTCTGTATGAAGCTTTTGGATTTGACTTGCCCTAATTGTGGATCCAAGCTGTCTTATAACAAAGAGACAGGAGAATGCACCTGTACGAGTTGTGGCGGTAAGTTTCTTTTGGATGATGATTCTGATAAGAAACAAATTGAGATAAATAATGCTAAAGAAGCCGGTTATGAGTTTGAGAAGGGAAGACAAAAGGCACAAGCTGAAGCAAGAAGGAATAATGCACAGCCTTATAGTAATGTAACTTATCGTTCAAAAGCACCTGCGAAGAACAATAACTTAAAATGGTGGGTGCTTGGTTGGATCTTTTTCTTCCCCATTCCTCTGACAATCCTTGTTTATAGAAGTAAGTCATTATCACAAACTGTTAAGACCATTATTCTTAGTGTTTTGTGGGGATATGTTGCAATTGCAGTTTTGATATCTAGCTGTAACAAACAAAATCGGTATTATTCTGAGACGGAACAAATGACAAATGAATCTGTTGTGGTAACAGAGATAAGCAACAACATCAGTTCAATTTCTGATATGGTGGTCGGGGATAGTATAGAGTTACATAAGTATGAGTCATATACCGATCATTGGTTCTCGATTAATACAACGGATGGAACTCATTATTCTGAAGAAGATGTTACATTTGTAAGTGATGATCCGACTGTTGCTACTATCAGTCTAGATCATATGTCTTCGAATTATGTTTACTATACAGTAAGTGCTGTTTCTGAAGGTGAAACCGATGTGTATATATCTTTGTTAGATGGATCGGTTGAATCAAATCATATACATGTGATTGTTAATCCTGTTGTTGAAATCGAATCTATGAGTATTGTTTCAGAGTCGGAAGTGATAGCTGTAGGTGAGACGTGTTCGCTGGCTTTAGAATTCTTTCCCGAAGATGGTGTAAACGGTGGTATTGAATGGTCTTCAAGTGATAGCAATATCGCTACGGTTTCTGATGGTGGCATTATAAGTGGGATTTCTGCCGGCGAGGTTACAATATCGGCAGTGTCTAGTAATGGTACATCTACAGAAACTCTAATAACCGTTGACGATACCATGAGAAGTTTTGAAGTTACTGTTTCACGAGATCGAGTTGATAGTAATAATATCGGTGGAGATTGGATCTATACTTATTCGGTTGATGATGTAGCTATATCGACGAATTATCGCATAACTACTACATATAATCTTCGCGTTGGTGACGTTATTGTATTGACTGCGACATGTCGTGAATCAGATGATAATCCAGATGTAGGTGAAACATCGATTAATCATACGATTACAGAAGATGATTGGAATAACGGCTTTTCACAGGATGTTGATGTATACGTGACTGAGAATGGCGGTAGAAATAGCGGCCAGACAGCGCACTTCGTTATTACTTTTACTTTCGAAAGCAGGGCTTCATAGATTGATTTATCTCTAAATTGAACAGGCCTTTATAATCCCTTCACACACTATTAACTTTCATCACAACACCGGCGCGTTCATCTGTTGCTTAACCGACAGATAGGCGAGTCGGTGTTTATTGGTTTGCCTCCTGGGAGTTGGGATAATTAAAGTAACTCGACTCATACTATGCTCCGCGCGGGTGGCGCGGGGTTGAGAAAGGGGGAACCGAATATGAAATCTTTAACGACAGAATACTGAAAGCTTTAGCGATAATAATCTCGATCAATCTGGTCGTTTACGGCATGGCATCGACAGCATCGGCTTCGTTGCTCGATTTCGCTGAAGAGAACGAGTGGGCTGATGAAGACGTGCCTTATGAGGAAGACGACGAAGACGACCTCGCTCTGCTTTTCGAGAATGCTTCTGTAGCAGAAGTAGACACTTACGAAGAGTTAACAGCTGCTCTCAACAACGTCAGAAACGGCGGTACGATCCAGCTCACGGCAAACATCGCTACTGTGGCCATGCTGGAGATAACGCGCGGAAGCATTCTGACCATCGACCTTAACGGCTACACGCTGGATAGAGGCAGAGAGTCTGCAGACGCTGACGGCCATGTAATCCTAGTTGATAACGGTGGCTCACTCACACATCAACGAGAGAACGGGGTCCCTTCGGGGTCTCGTTTTGTTTTGCCCTTCGTGTTTGCTACAATAACGACGTACGCTTGAAGGAGGTGTCCCCCATGAGTTCATTTAAGAAAGTTTTCGTTACTGCGCTTGCGTTTATGTTGATGGCGCTGTGCCTTGTAGCTACGGCGTGTGTGGGGAAGACAGCCCCTGAGGGAGACGTGGATATCACCGCGCAGTGGAGATTCGAGAGCGTTACGAGTGACGAAGGCGAGGTCATGGGAAGGTACCCCTGGGAAAGCGACGAGGATCTGCCGTCTTTTGCAAGTGACGGAACGGTCTATAACATCAGCACCGTGCCGGGCACTGTCCGCACAGGTACCGTGACTTTGAATGACGACGGAACTTACACGCTGACGTCCGATGACAACGGCAGCGAGTTTACGGCTGTAATCGAGGGAAACACGCTTACGATATATTTTCCTGAGAACAGAGAACTGGCTTTCGAAGCTGTAGGTTAAGGAGGAACATATGCCACACGTTGAGATTAAATGTTATCCGGGAAGAAGTGAAGAGGTGAAGAAGGCCTGCGCTGAAAGAATAGCCGCTGATGTTGCTGAGACTCTCGGATGCCCCGCGACTGCTGTGTCTGTTGCAATCAAGGAGATTCCGCAGGACGACTGGAAAGAGAAGGTCTTCGACGGACAGATCATGGCTGACAAGGATTCCCTCTACGTCGAGCCCGGATATACTTGCTGAATAAACTCAAGGAGTACGCCGTATGGAAAATGCTGAGATTGAGAAGAACCTGATCGAGAATGAGCTTATAAAAGAGGGCGATCATATCGTACATAAAGAGGCGGGAGATTACTGGGAGAAGCTGCTGTGCTTCTATACGCAGGTTAGAGGTTACTACTACTGCACACAGGATTGCCTCGTCTTCGTCGGAGGCTTCGCTGGCTCGACTAACTGGTCGGTTCGATACAGCGACATTAAGAAGTTCGAGAAGTGCACTGTAGGGCCGTTCATCCCGACCGGCATTCGCATCACTTTCTACGATGAGAAGAAGGGTAAGGATCGTAAATACAAGATGTCAGTTCTCGGTCGTTCCAAGTGGCTTGAGTTCCTCGGCAAGAAAGTCCCGAAGAATCAGGAAGATTAATAATTTAAGCAAATAAAAACGGATGCGTGATGATATGTGTGTGGCACAATTCTTAATAATCAACGTCTCGCCACGGAAAATGCCTGTATTCCGTGGCGCATTTTTTTGAATCAGAATCTCGCCACGGAAATTGCTTAAAACCTGTGGCGCAATTCTCAGATTTATATTTGTGCCATGAAAATAACCTAATTTTCGTGGCTCATTTTTCAAAAAGCAAAAAGCGCCACAGCCAATCGAAAATAAACAGTTTGTTCACACCTCAAATGTTAAAATTATCTTATGTATTACGCGAGCATAGGGGTAATTGCGCTATTAATGCACTTGATAATCAATGCTGATTATCTTAAGTGGCACGACAGGGCCGCTCTTGAGCATATGCGCGTCGCGTACAAGCGTTACAGATTGTTCCTGTTATCGATTGCGCTTTTCTATATAGCAGACATCTTATGGGGCGCATTCTATGCTAAAGGCCTGATACTCGTCGCTTACGCCGACACAGTAATGTTCTTCCTCATGATGGTAACGTCCGTCCTTTTGTGGGTGCGCGCGATCGTTGCTTACCTGGGACGCCGCGGCCCGCTTACGACAGCGTTCATAACGGCAGGCTGGATGATCTTCATATTCGAAGTTATCGCACTTGTGATCAACATCTTCATCCCGATCGCATTCGAATTCGACAGCGAAGGTGTTTACCACACATACGCAGGCCGCATGATAACGCTCATTCTGCAGCTCGTCCTTTACTTCGCGACTTCCATTTATGCTTTTATCGTTGCAGTCACATCAGAAAGCAGCGTGCGTAAGCACCACAGGACCGTCGCTTATTCAGGCATTATCATGGCTATCTTCATCGCACTGCAGTGCCTGTTCCCGCTCATGCCGTTCTACACGATAGGCTGTATGTTCGCGACAGCCATCATTCACACCTTCGTTTCTAACGACGAGAAATTCGAGCAGCGAAAAGTGCTCGGCGAGACCAAGCAGATCGTATACCGCGATGCCCTCACAGGCGTTAAGAGCATACACGCTTACGTCGAGGCGCGCGAGAAGATCGACCGCCGCATCTCCGCGGGCACCATAGAAGAACTCGGCATCATCGTCTTCGACTTAAACGGCTTGAAGCATGTCAACGATACTCTCGGACACGAAGCCGGGGACAAGTACATTACTGCCGGCTGCATGCTTATCTGCAGGAAGTTTACGCACAGCCCTGTTTTTCGCATAGGGGGAGACGAGTTTGTGGCTATCCTCGAGGGCGAAGACTACAAGAATAGGGAAGTGCTCAAGGCGTCGTTCGACCGCCAGATGGACATCAATAAGCAGAAGGGTGTAGTGACGGTAAGCTCCGGCCTTGATATCTACGTTAAGGGCGAGGACAACGACTTCAACACTATTTTCGAGCGCGCTGACAAGAAGATGTACGAGCGCAAGAAGTTGATGAAGGCTTCAGTTTATGCTCCCATTAGAGTATGATTCCGTGTTATACTAATAAATACGCGCGCGTATTCTCATGCGCGAAGAATAGTTTACACGGAGGAATATATGAGCAGGCTTTCCAACATTACCATCTCCATGGCTCAGGAAACCGTAGAAGAGCTGTATAAGGATATCGAACGTAATATCCAGACCAGCCAGCCCGGTCTTTGTCCTGTCGACCTCGCAGCAGCTTTTATTCATTTAAGTCACGCGAGATCTTGCGGTAAGTGCACACCTTGCCGCGTCGGTTTAGGCAAACTTGAAGATCTTATCGAGGCAGTACTCGACGGCAAGGCGTCAATCGAGGACATCGATGAGATCGAGAAGGTCAGTGAGACGATCTTCAGATCCGCTGACTGTGCTATCGGTTCCGAGGCTGCAAGAATGGCAGTTAAGGCAGTGAAGGGATTCAGAGACGACTTCGAGGAGCACGTTAAGTACGGACGCTGCAAGTTCCAGAACTTCAAGTCAGTTCCCTGCGTATCCGAGTGCCCTGCTCATGTTGATATACCGGGCTACATCGCCCTAATTAACGAGGGAAGATACGACGACGCAGTTAAGCTTATTCGTAAGGACAATCCGTTCCCCGCTACTTGCGGCATGATCTGTGAGCATCCTTGTGAGGAGCACTGCAGAAGAAAGCTCGTTGATGACGCAATTAATATCAGAGGCTTGAAGCGCTACGCTGTTGAGCACGAGTCTGAGATCAAGGCTCCTGTCTGTGCAGAGTCTACAGGCAAGAAGGTCGCTATCATCGGAGGCGGTCCTTCCGGACTTACAGCAGCTTATTTCCTGTCTGTTATGGGTCACGAGTGCACAGTTTACGAGCAGCGTGACAAGCTCGGCGGAATGCTCCGTTACGGTATCCCGAGCTACAGACTTCCCCGCGAGATCCTCGATAAGGAGATCGAGGGCTTGAAGCTTGCAGGATTCAAGACAATTACAAACACATCGATCGGTAAGGACATCACACTCGAGCAGCTGCGCGCTGACTACGATGCTGTCTATATCTCCATCGGTGCTCACACAGATAATAAGATTGGTATCGATGGTGAGGACGCCGAGGGCGTTATCTCTGCAGTCGAGATGCTCCGTGGCATCGGCGACGGCAAGATGCCTGATTTCTCCGGCCAGGATATCGTAGTAGTCGGCGGCGGTAACGTTGCTATGGACGTTGCACGTTCCGCTATAAGGCTCGGCGCTAAGACAGTTAAGATCGCTTACAGAAGACGTAAGGTCGACATGACTGCTCTTGCAGAAGAGGTTGAGGGTGCTGTAGCTGACGGCTGCGAGATCTTAGAGCTCAACGCTCCTACAAAGATTGAGAAGACTGACGACGGCAAGGTTGCTGCTCTCTGGGTACAGCCTCAGATCGTAGGTGAAGTTAAGTGGGGAAGACCTGCTCCTGTTAATGCAGATGCACCCGAGGTTCGCCTCGCATGCGACAAGGTACTCGTAGCTATCGGTCAGGGCATCGAGTCCGCACACTTTGCAGACAACGGCATCCCCGTTAACAGAAGAAAGATTGCTGCCAAGGATACGGGTGATTTCGATGGTATCGACGGCGTATTCTCCGGCGGTGACTGCGTTACAGGTCCTGCGACAGTTATCAAGGCTATCGCAGGCGGTAAGGTTGCAGCTGCCAATATCGATGAGTACCTGGGCTTCGACCACGAGATTACAAGCGGCGTGGATCTGCCTCCGGTTAGATTCGCAGACCGTGAGCCTATGGGACGTGTCAACATGACAGAGCGTCCTGCTTCCGAGAGAACGAAGGACTTCAACCTGATGGAATTCCCGATGACAGATCAGGAAGCCTGCCAGGAGTCCGGCAGATGTCTGCAGTGCGATCACTTCGGCTGCGGTAAGTTGAAGGGAGGCAGAGAGTTCAAATGGTAAACATAACAATTGACGGTAAGAATATAAGCGTAAACGAGGGTGTTACCATCCTCGAAGCAGCGAAAAGCGCAGGCATCAACATCCCTACACTATGCTACTGGAAGGGACTTAACGAGGTCGGTGCGTGCCGCGTGTGCGTAGTTGAGGTTGAGGGTATGCAGAAGCTGCCCGCTGCCTGCAACACTGCAGTTATCGAGGGTATGGTAATCCACACTAATTCCCGCAAGGTTCGCGACGCACGTAAGACAAACGTACAGCTCATCCTCTCCGAGCACGACTGCCGCTGCCCTCAGTGCATCAGAAGCGGAAACTGCTCTTTGCAGACTCTTGCACAGGACCTGAATATCATTGATATTCCTTTCGAGAAGAAGGTTCCCGAGAATACTTACAGCAAGTCTTTCCCGCTGAACCGCACGAACTCCAAGTGCATCAAGTGCATGCGCTGCATCCAGATGTGCGAGAAGCAGGCATGCAATATCTGGGATCTCATCAACACAGGTTCAAGATCTACTGTTGGTCTTCGCGAGGGCTACTCTCTTGAGGAGTCTAACTGTGCTTTGTGCGGACAGTGTATCACTCACTGCCCTGTAGGCGCTTTGACAGAGCGTGATGATACTACTAAGGTTATCGATGCGTTGAACGATCCCGAGAAGATTGTCGTTGCACAGATCGCACCTTCCATCAGAGCTGCTTGGGGCGAGGCTTGGGGACTGTCTGCTGAAGAGGCAACAGTCGAGAGACTTGCTTCCGCGCTTCACATCATGGGATTCGATTATGTATTCGACACGAACTTCACGGCTGACCTTACGATCATGGAGGAGGGAAGTGAGTTCCTCGCACGTCTTGGCGATGCTGCTAACTCCAAGCTCCCGCTGTTCACTTCATGCTGCCCGGGTTGGGTAAGGTTCGTTAAGTCTCATTATCCTGAGTTCGTAGATAATCTTTCTACAGCTAAGTCACCTCAGCAGATGTTCGGTGCAGTTGCTAAGAGCTACTATGCTGAGATCCTCGGCGTTGAGCCTTCAAAGATCTACTGCGTATCCATCATGCCTTGCCTTGCTAAGAAGCATGAGTGTGCTATCCCTGCAATGAACGACGCTTGCGGCGATCCTGATGTTGATGTAGTTCTTACAACACGTGAGGTTGACCGTCTCATCCGTTCCGAGTTCATTAACCCCGCTGAGATCGAAGACCGCGCTCTCGATTTGCCTCTGGGTATCGGTTCCGGTGCAGGTAATATCTTCGGCGCTACAGGCGGTGTTATGGAGGCGGCTTTGAGAACTGCTTATAACCTTGTAACAGGCTCCAACCCTGATCCCGATGCATTCAAGGATGTAAGAGGTCAGGACGGCTGGAAGGAAGCTACATTCGATATCAACGGCACAACATTGAAGGTTGCTGTTGTTAACGGTCTCGGCAACGCTGATAAGCTCCTCAAGGCTTTGAAGTCCGGTAAGGTCGCTTATGACTTCATCGAGGTCATGGCTTGTCCCGGCGGTTGTGTTGGCGGCGGCGGACAACCCATTCACGACAACGTGGAGATGGCTCCTAACCGTGCACCTACACTCTACGCACAGGATGCCGCTTCTGATCTGAGATTCTCACACGAGAACCCCTCGATCACAGCAATCTATAAGGATTATCTCGGCAAGCCTCTTTCCGAGAAGTCACATCACCTGCTGCATACTGATCATCATGCATGGTCAATGCCTAACGAGTAAAATCGAAGCCCTCTCAGTCGAGAGGGCTTTTTCATGCTTACTGTTGCTTCTTGCGAAGTTCGTACTTGCGGTTCTTGACTTTATACATCTCTTCATCGGCTTCCTTGATAGCCTTGGTGATGTCAAAGTCCTTATCAAGGATCATCTTCGTGTAGCCGCAGCTCGTCGAGACTTTATACGGCTTCTCGGAAGTCTCGTTATAAGCATCGAGAGTCGCGTTGATCTTCTCGATTATCGCGTCTGCATCACACTCGCCGAATACGATCGAGAACACCTCATCTCCGCCGAATCTTGTAGACAAGCTCGACTCGGGAACTGACTTGCTCAGGGAGTATGCGACCTGATAGATCGCGCTGTCACCCTCGGCATGTCCGTAGGTGTCGTTGATGTACTTCAAGCCGTCGAGGTCACTCATCAGCACGGTAACCGGCACGTTCTCATACTCGGGTTCTTTCCTAAGCTGCTTCAACTGATTCTGGAAGCCTATACGATTGAACAGTCCCGTCAGCGCATCGTGACGATACATCTCGTCCATCTCCTTAAGGAGGGTTCTTTGGTAGCGGATATTGATATAGCCGCCGATACCAATACTTATCGCATTCGTTACGCCGAGAGTATTCGTGTAATTCGAGATAAGGTAGTCCTGATAATAGAAGCACATGAAACCGAACGGGCGATCCATGAAGACCAGGGAGTTAAAGATAAGCGGGAAGCCCTTCTTCGTGAGTTCCAAGATCCTCGCGCACACTGCGGGCGCCATCACATCTTCGAATAACTCACCTTCGCGGCTCGACAGATCGAGCGTTCCTTCCTTATACCTCTCGGGGTGGGAGGAGTCGTATATCATCACAAACTCCTTCTTGGAGTCCATTATGTGTTTGTCCGTGAAGTAGTTGATGTCCTTCTCGAAGCAGCGGCGGTCGACAACGATCAGTGAGTTGTCCGTCTTGTACGACTCAAGCTGTGCGACCATCTCGCCCGGAGTCTTGCTCATCTGCATTGAAGACGTTACGAGAGTGAGCACTCGGTTATCGTCATTAAGCCTCGCGAAACTCTCGCGGAATCTGTTGCGCAGGATAGCGGGCTGCTCTGTGTGTTCGGGACATCCGCAGGACTGGTTCGCCTGGAACGTAGGCTCGATGAGTCTGTTCTCGGGAGGCAGTCCCTTCACAGCATCGAAAACAAGCTCAGCTGTGGCATTTGCCATCTGGATTATGTCGCACGTCGCGGTCGTTATCTTAGGTGAAGTGAAGTAGATCTCATCGTATCCGTCAAAGCCTGTAACGATGACATCCTGCGGCACCATGTAGCCTGCTTTGATGAGCATCTCGGATACGGTGATGGCCATGATATCGTTGGCGCAGATTATCGCGTCAGGCATGTCGCCTCTGTCTATGAGGGCTTGCGTGGCGATGCGGCAGGGGTCTGCCCAGAAGTCACCGTGGCTTACCATCGTGGCTCTGTCATACTCGATGTTGTTCTCGGCGAGCACCTTGCGAAAAACATCTATTCTCTTCTCGGAGAACTCGTTTCCATTGTGTCCTGCCATGAAGTGCGGGTGCTTTACCTTGTGGTACTCGATGACGTGGCGCACCACCTTTTCGAAGCCCTTGTCGTAGTCGTAGCCTAAGCAGGAGCAGCCGGGGTAGTGGCCGTCTGCGATGATGACGGGCAGGCTGTGTGAGTGTGAGGCACGTATGATCTTGTCCGCAATCTTGTGGCTCTTGATGCGCTCGTCCATGATGACGACGGCGTCGAGGTAGCGGTAGGGAATCAGGTCGAAGACGTATTTCTCGGTAGCCTGACGGTCCTCTTCCCAGTAGATGTCGGAGTTGAGAGTGAAGATGAGAAGCGCGAATCCTTCGTTTTTGAGCAACTCGTTAAGACGGACGATATAGCCGTGCGTCTGAGGTTCATATACTCTGGATGTACAAAGCGCGATCAGCTTTTTGCCGTTGATCATCTGTGGGCCCCTCATATAGTTCTTACCAATTAGAATTCTAACACTGTAAGTTTTAATATTCAGTTAACGTTATGACTTTCAAGATTTTGAGATATAATATATGACGCTAATAAATAAGAAGGGATAAAAATTATGAGAAAAGCAAACAAGTTTATCGCCGGTGCTCTTACTCTGGCGATGGTCGTACCCGCTTTTACGGCGTGCGGCAAGAAGAACAGTGAAGATGTTATCTCAGCATCTGATCCTTGGTACGACTGTACTGCTGTTGAGGTGGGTGAGAATCTTGATCCTGCTGATTATGAGTACGGATACATCGAATTCTGCGGTTTCTGTGATTTGGGCTATGTTTATGAGCTCGAAGCAGTACGCACTATTCCGGAAGGATTCGATATGGAGAATTCATCCGAACTGTACGACTATTCTGTAATCGTTTATGACATTTCAGGCAACAAGGTTACTCAGATCTCTCTGTCAGACAAGCTTCATGATTCCAATCTCGGTGGATATGCATCTGTCGGAACTGTTAATAAGATTGGTGATGTATGGTATGTAATGTACGAAGACTACAACATGGATACAGGTACGCCGATTTCTTACAGAGCTGAGCTTGATCTTAGTGCAGGTACTATCGGTGACCTCGAGGAAATGGCTGTTCCTGATAATATCGCAGATATTGTTTCCGAGGGTTACGAAGAGAGCTCTTATAACATCGGTGAGTATGAGATCCGCAAGTTCTGGATGTCCGGTGACAACCCGTCCTATGTCATCCTCGTAACTGATGGAGCAGGTAATGTAAATGTATTTGATATGCGTGAGCTGTTCCCTAATCAGCCTATCTACGATATCAGCAACGTTATTGATACAGGTAACGGCAAGGTAGTTATCTATGGTTACTATAACTCTACAGACCTGTATTACGAGCTCGACTTTGCAACAATGCAGATCAGCGAGCTTTCTTCCGATATGACATGGCTCGAGGAAGAGATCGATGATCTCTGTGTTGTTGAGGGTGTAGGTTCCGCTATCGTTAATGACGACGGTGTATACTCTGTTGACTTTGATTCACAGACGATCACCCCTATCTTCATGTTCTCTGATACAAACGTAAACCAGTGTGATGTAAGTAACTTCACAGCTGTTAAGGTAACTGAAGACGAGTGCATCTTCACAGGAACATCAAGCGTTCCGACTGTCGGTTCTGCTTCTATGCTCAATACAACTGCACTTATCTACACATTCACACGTGCTGATTCCAACCCTAATGCAGGTAAGACTATCATCGAGGTTGCTTCCGTAGATAATCTCGACTATGCACTTTGTAATGCAGTATGTGAGTTCAACAACAACTCTTCTGACTACTTCATCAGACTTACAACTAAGTACAATCTTTATAAGTATAATGAAGATTCCGGTGAAGATAATGCAATGGCTGCAGCTGACAACGCATCTGCTAACCTCAGTAATCAGCTTGCTATCGACCTCATGGCAGGTGAGGGTCCTGATATCATCATGAATGCTTCTGAACTTAACATGTTGAATAATCCTGACTATCTGCTCGATATGTCAGAATTCGTTTCAACTAACTTCAGTTCTGATGCTTATTTCACAAACATCTTCGAAGCTTATAAGACAAACGGAGCTCTTTATCAGATCCCGCTGTGCGTTTCAGTTGTAGGTATCTCTACTTCTGCTGATAACGTTGCTGATGATCAGATCGGATTCACATTCGAGCAGTATGAGGAATTCGTTGCCGGCCCTTGTAACGGTGAGAGCCCGTTCAGCGGCAACCAGATCGACGTATTCATCCAGCTTGCTGACTGCATGCAGGACAGCTTCATTACAGACGGTCAGGTTAACTTCGATACACCTGAGTTCAGAGCTCTTGCTGAGTTCACAGCTGCAAATATCAACAACTCTCTTGAGAATGAGGACGACTATTATAATAATGGTTACTACTCTGAAGATGAAGACGGAGCAGCATCTATCAGCTATATCTCTGATATCAATGGCTATTTCACAAACATCATTAACAAGAACAACAGATTGCTCGGTCTTCCTTCCTCTGACGGAAGAGGTCCTGTTATCTATGAGTCAGATTCTGTAGCAATCTCCGCAATGACACAATATCCTGATGCTTGCCGCGAGTTCGTATCAGTTCTTCTCGGTGAGTCTTCACAGGATATCTATGCTGCATATGAGATCCCTGTAAACCGTGCTTCATTCAACACAATTTCTGTGAAGTGCATTGAGGGCCATAACAGTGAGATCGAGCTCATGCTCCGTATGTATGATGAGGCATTGCTTAACTCCTTCGGTTATGATACACAGCTTATGGACGAGTCCAACATCCCTGCATTCGAGGAGTTTGTAGACAGCATCGACAGCTTCTATATCAATGACGCTTCCATCAACGCCATCATCCGTGAGGAGATGCCTTCCTTCTTCGAAGGCCAGAAGTCACTCGATCAGATCATCCCCGTTCTGAACGACCGTGTCAGCACAGTCCTCACAGAGAGAAACTAATCACTTAGTTTCCTAACCCAAACAATAATAGGGCGCCTCATCCGGGACGCCCTATTTTTGTTATCAAACTATTAACAATATAGGAATATGTGTTTCATATATGCCTTGTAGTATGCAAGTATGGGTAGAGTAATATGATTAACGAGTTACAATACAAGAAGGATCAGCAGTATATCGAGAAGATAGACAAGATGCTGGCTAGGCGCATGGACCATGCAGCCTACATTTTCGCGTTGGCGGCGTGTTTGCTGGCGCATATTCTGTATGTGTCTCTTTTCGCTGTGGCAGGCGTGAAGGTGATGGTTATCTTCAATGCTTTCAGTGTGCTGTTCTATGTGCTGACGCTGGTGCTTGTCAAAGTAATAAAAGAGAAGGTGTATCTTATCTATGCGTCTCTCGCGGAGATAGTGTTGCATGCTACGGCGGCAACCATCTGTCTCGGTCTCGAGCCGAATTTCAGTATGTTTCTTCTGATGATCATTCCGCTGGTATTTCTTATGCCGAACAAGATCAAGAGTGTGCCTTTTATCGTCTTGTTTGTATCTGTGTCTATTTATGGAGTGTTGAACTTCTTCTATAGTGATTCCTCGCGTGTTCTTTATGATCTGGACGCGACTTCTTTTGATCTCGTGTTCTATGTGATCAACTTTATAATCGGCTCAGCTGTCCTGATCTATGTTGCGATGATCTTTACGATGATGAATAAGTATGTGGAGTGCCGACTTCGTGTTCAGACGGAACAGCTCAAGATCATGGCTTCTACGGATCCGCTGACTAAGCTTAATAACCGCCGCGAGATGAACCGCAGACTGATGGAGATCTATGACAAGTGCTGTGAGGAAACTTCCTGCTATATCATCGGAATCGGTGACGTTGATGACTTTAAGAAGGTTAATGATACTTACGGTCATGATGAAGGCGATGAAGTCTTGTCGACGGTTGCTTCGCTTGTGTCCAAGAGTCTTCCGAATAAAGGTATCGCTGCAAGATGGGGCGGTGAGGAGTTCCTGTTTGTGCTCCCTGATGCCGGTATCGATGAGGGGAGGAAATATGCAGATGCGATCATCAACGCGATCAAGGCGCATAAGTTCCGTTCCGGCGATAAAGAATTCTCAGTTACCATGACCATCGGTATCTGCCTCGGCACATCATCCGACAAAGTCGACACCGTCATCAGCACCGCCGACGCCCGCCTCTACAAAGGCAAACAAAACGGCAAAGCTCATGTGGAATTTGAGTGACTAATCAGCTTTTCTGAATACATACTGTTTGGCCATCGAATCAAGAATCACCGCGATCATTCTGATTATCGTATCCGGTTCCGGCCTGTAGTCCATGTCCGCCGGAACCATCGCGATATCGCGGTTAGGATACAGTCCCATATTAAGATACTTCCTGTACTTGTCGACGTTATCTGATAGATAATTCAGATTGCTTAATCCGCCCATCGCCTCAGTAAACCCGCAGCGGTTAAACTCCGGCAGATTCATCGAGAAGTCAGGGGAGATGAACTCATTAAGTCCCGCTCTGATCAAAGTATCGTACTTATACTCGATTCCCATATTGTCCAGCGCCTGCGCGACTTCAGTCTCGAACAACGATCTCATGACTATCCCGTTATACTTAACCGCACGATCCTTAGGAAAAGAGTTGGCACAGTCCTTCAACGATTCCCAGAACTCAGTGTTATAAGGATTATCCGCATTCGGTCTCAGAACATATCCCTGCGCAATCATATCCAGCGATCCTTTGTGATTTTCCTGCCAAAGAGACATCAGTTTCTTCATTTGATCCTCAGCCTTCGCACGCTTAGCCGCAAGTTCTCTGTACTTATTCCACTTGGGATTCTTTTCCGTAACTCTCCTCCTTACAAGATTACCTTTTTCCTTATCCCAAATCCGGAAAGACACTGCTTCGTGACCGTGCACCCTCGTAAAGTACACCCTCGGCAATTTGTTCTCTAGCTGATCCTTTAGATAAATGTATCTTCCGATGAAGAACTCTTTACTAATACCATCCCTATTCATACCTCCACATTACAACCGCAGTTTTATGCTGACAACCCCCAATTTGTTCCGTTTTTTAGTCCGAATAATCGTACTGTTCAGAGGAGAAATCCTTACGCCGCAGGGGTTAGCGCGATTTTGACCTTCGTTCCACCCCTTGCTTTTCTTTCCAGCGCCAAAATCGGTGACTTTTTTCGAAAAGTGGCGCTGGATCTGGCGCTACGGAGCTCTCAGCGCCAAAAGTAGTGACATTTTTCGAAAAGTGGCACTGGAGTGGGCACTAGGGTCGCCGGGGGAGAGCTGGGGTTCAGCGGAGGAGGGGCAAGGACAAAGAAAAAGGCTGCCCGTGAGAACAGCCTTGATCAGCTAACTAATTAATAAAACGATCAGTCGTCCTTGCCGGAGGAGGCTCTGCCGACTTCGGCGCCTGCGTCTGCCATGCCGACTGCCTGGGAGACGATAGGCGAGAGGACTACTGCGAGAACGTAGGAAGCGATCAGTGTAGGAAGGAGAAGCTTTGCCCAGCTGCCAAGCCACATAACGGGGAACGGAGGCATGTTGGCAAGTGCTTCAGCGGGTGCGTGGGAGCGCCCCATAAGTACACCTACAAGGCTGCAGACCAAGCTGACGATGATTGTATTTCCTGCTGAAAGAGGGATCGAGTTGATCAATGTGAACTTGAAGGAAGGAGGATTAGCTCCGGCCTTGGCTGCGAGGCTTCTTCCCATCTTGCCCAACGGTACGACAAATGCAACGATGATGCCGACTGTTACTGACAACAGGATGTTGGAGATGTAGCGGATTGCTACAGGTTGGGATTCAGCTGCCTGAGGATTGATCTTAGGGATCAGGAATGCAACGAGAATACCCATGGCAAGCGAGATGATGATTGCCATGATAAGGCCCATCGTTCTTTCTTTCTTCTTCATATCTTTTACCTTCCTTTCAACTTTAGGTTCTTCATAGTTGATCAATATCTTGCAGTCGGACTTAGGGAATGTGCAGCAAGGGTGGACGTATCCTGCAACCTTGTCATACTGTCTTCTGCGTTCGACTCTCTCGGGGGTGTAGACCTCGCCGGAAGCTAATCTTGAGCGGCAGAAACCGCATTCGCCTGAACGGCACTTGCTCGGTGCTTCGATACCTGAACGCTCCAATGCGACGAGCAACGGCTCATCTGCGCGCGCGGGAATCTTACGCTCGATTCCGTCGTTCATGACAACTGTTAATTCGAATGTCTTATCCTTGAATTCAGAAGTGAACGCCTCGTCGCGCGCGCCCAGTCTGTACTGACCGTACGCGTCGAGTCTTACAAACTTCTTCTTAAGTCCGAGCATGGCGCATTCGCCCTCCGCGTAGTCGTACATTCCCTGCGATCCGCAGACGAATACGGAATAAGAAGCGGGAGCGTACTTAGCTATCAATTCGGAAGTTATAAATCCATGCTCGTAGCCGGGCTTTTCTTCATCGGACAATACATGGACGACTTTCAACTTGCCGCCTGCGGCCTTCTCTAATGAATCAAGCTCATCCTTAAACAGGATCTCTTCTTCAGTGCGGCTGCCGTACAACAGGATAAGATTGAAGTCTTCTGTACCGTCAGCGATAGCGGAAGCCAGCGACATGAAAGGTGCGATACCTGAGCCGCCCGCAAGACCGATTACAGTTGAAGCGTCGCGGATGGGCTCGTACTCGAAGAAGCCTGCAGGCTCCGAGATATCGAGAGTAGTGCCGACCTTGAATTCGGAATTGATATATGAAGAAGCGAAGCCGTCCTTCATACTCTTAACGACTATCTGATACTTGCCCTCGAGTGCGAGCTTCGGAGAAGAGCACAGGGAATAGGGACGCGTCAGAACTGAATCGCCAATCTTAAGCTTCAGTGAGATATAGTGGCCTGCACGGAAATATGCAAGTTTGGTAGTTCCGCGGGAAGAATCAGGCGCCAATGTATAAACTCGAGCGCCGTTAAACTCCTTAATATCAGCGACCTTAACATGCTGAACCTTCGGGTGAAGGTTACGCGCCAGAACGTTCGCATTGAACTCATACTTAGGCTCCGTATCAGGCGCCTCGTTGATGACCTTCTGGCGGCGCGGGATTATCTCATCAAATCTATCGATGGAGATGCCTTCAAGATATTCTCTGTCAGCCATTATCTAGCACCTCCTGACATTACGTATCCTAAGATCTGGAATCCGATTCTGTTGCCTGTCGTATATGTAGGGAAGTAACCGGACAGACCGGAACCGTGAGCTCCTACGAAGAACAGTCCGGGGATAGTGGGTTCCATACCGTTCGCGAGAGTTCTCGAACTCATTCCGTCCCACTTCTCTGAAGCATATCCGTAGACAGCACCCTGAGGAGTTCCCATATAACGAGCGAACGTTACAGGACTTGCGATCTCGATCTCTTCGATATGCTCACGGATCTTATAGCCCATGATCTTCTCGAGGTTGTCGATCATCTGATCTGCGATCTCGCGCTTGATCTTCACATAATCTTCTTCCTTAACATCAGCCCACGCATCGTCCGTGTAGGAGATTGTAAGGATCATCATCGTCGTGCCCTTAGGGGAGCAGTCGGGATTCGCGAGGTTCAGACAGCAAACATCGAGCGCATACTCATCCATCTGCCTTGCAACCGACGCGTCGTAGATAGCCTTGGAATCCTTGGTGGTACTGATAAAGAGCGTGTAGTCTTCGATACCGATCTCCTCGGGAGGAGCATCGAGACCCAGCGAGACGCTGAAAGCTCTGAAACCATACTTTCTTGCGTTGATCTTCTTCCTCTCGAACTGCGAAACGAGCGACTTATCGTCGAGAAGCTTAAAGTAAACCGTCTCGGGGAAAGCGTTGGACGCGAGCGCCGTACACTCGAACACGCGTCCGTCGTCGACCTCAACGCCACACACAGCGCCGTTCTTAGTAAGCACCTTCGTGACCTCCGTCTCGAAAAGGAACTTACATCCGAGATTAGTAGCACGATCTACTATAGCAACGGAAAGTTGGTGGGATCTCATCTTCGGCACATAAGCGCCGTTTACAAAGTAGCCGTATACCATGAGCAGGTAGCGTGATGCGTCAACTGTGTTGATATCTGAGCCCTGATAAGGCCAGTAGGCTGACATGATGTCAACACACTTATCGCTCATGCCGAGTGCACGGAAGAATTCTCCTGCGCTCATGCCCATTATCTTCATGAAGTTGGGATGTTCCTTACGAAGGACTTCGAAGTCAGGGTTGCCTCTTGTTGAACCCCAGTAATCAAGTCCTGCCGCCATATCTTCATATGCCATGAAGAACTTGTTCATGGCTTCGATATCGTCAGGACAGATCTCCTTCATCAGCTCCATGACTTTATCTTTGCCGTGAGGGAAGGTGACATCTATCTCGCGGACGCCGTTCTTCTCGACTATGTATCGGAATGCATCCTTGATGGGAATCATGTCGACTTTGATTCCCAACTCGTCGAAGAGCTTACCGAGCTCACCTCTGATCTCGCCTTCGCCGAAGTCAGGGATCTCATGAAGGGAAGCGTCGAATTCGAATCTTCCTCTGACAAAGCTGGTCGCGGCTCCGCCGGGAAGATTATGCCTTTCAATTACCAGGGTTTTAAGGCCCATACGCGATGCTCGACAGGCCGTCATAAGACCTCCGTTGCCGGCACCAATGACTATCAGATCGTATTTCTCTGACAAAACAGCACCCCCTCACCACTTCATCAAATACACAAAACTAATTATAAACTAACAAAAATTTTTGTGAAAGTGGTTGAGGGGGTTGTTAATATTTTATTCAACTTCTTTATAAGGGAAGCCTGTAGCCTTGCTAATGACGGGAATCTGGTCTCTGTAGCTCTTGCCGATTACGATGTCGAGCTTCTTATCAGGGTCTTTCAATTCGAAGAATCTCTTGTGAGTCAGGATGACTGCGGCAGGATTAGCTGCACGAAGCTCGGGGATGGAGATCTCACGGAGCTTGCGGAAGACTTTTCGCACAAGAAGGTGAGGCTCATCTCCATCAAGGACAAACCACATGACACCCCTTGAAGGGATCTTGCTGATGCCCTTAAAGGCGAACATAGGAACTGCCAAAGAAGCGTTGGGATAAACCTTGCGTATCTTACGGGGAAGCTGCTTATGAACAGAAGCAACCTCTTTGTTCTTCTTAAACAGCAGGTGAAGGATAGGTCTGATGTAGATTTCCTTGTAGTAGAAGGAGATTCGTGCCAATACGCGGAACAGCAGGATTCCGAGGATCGCGAGGATGATCGATACGATGAACGACAGCATCGGGAATGTCAGCTGAAGAAGGATCATGCCGGCGTGAACGATTGCCTTTATTATCTGCTCGATGATATTAAGTCCCTTGACCGGGATGGCCGCACAGATCGTGCCGATATTATCAACGCAGGAGTAGCAGCAGAAGTAGACTACCGATGCGATGGCAAGTGTAATGACAGCGATCACCCAGACATACCAGGGCGCGCCCGAAGAGTAGGTGTTCCTTGAGAAGGCTCCAAGAGCAAAAGCTGCTTGCTTGGTGCTCTGGCTGCTCTCGATGGCTTCGGTGGTAAGAAGAGGCATGAGAGACAGCGCGGTAACGCCGATCCAGCCTGTGAACTTATCAATCTTGTCGATGGTGGCCTGCGAGACGATCTTACTCTCTGCAAACGAGTGCAGGACAATCATTATCGCTGCAACAATAGTAAGAAAAACCGCTGCGTAAGGGTTCGCGATAGGAAGCTCGGCAGCAGCGTTAACGACGGGGATGCCATTTAGCGTGTCAGCCAAAGAAGTAAACACGCCCGAATCAGGCGAATACTTGTCAGCATTCTCGAGTGCGCCGAGTATGGAAAGTGCGGCCATCGTTGCTGTCGGATTGACTGAGGCCGTGACTGCGGTGGAGAAGATGCCCGTGTAATAACTGATGCTTCTTCCCAGCGTCATAGGTGCAGCTGCAAATAACATTTCTTTATCCCTCCATTCAGCGTGATTTTAGCATAATCGCAGGAAGTTTAATATAATTGGTAATCATGTAACTTTTTAACTTGGAGGCGAGTAATATGTCTGAAGAGAATCAGGGTGTTGAGGTATCAAAGCAGATCCTTAAGGAAGAGAAGAAGCAGAACCGCAAGGAAGGCATACAGACTGTAGGTATCACTATCATGACTATCTGCATGGTCATCATCACAGTTGTTGCTGTTTCCGTATTCGTTAACATCAACAGAAAGATCAATGCTTTCTATACCAAGGCTGACACGGCTATCACTTCATTAAATGAGATCGCTACAGACATTCAGGAAGCTGACCTTCCCGGTATGGCTACGAAGATCGATGAGCTTACAGAGAATGCTGCAGACGGTGTAGCTACTACTATGGAGAAGATCGATTCCATCAATATAGATGAACTGAACGAGGCCATCTCGAGCTTAGATGCTGCGGTAGAAGCTTTAAGGGCAACCGCTGAGGGCTTTGCGGGTATATTCGGTCATTAATGAGATATACCGCATAGATTGTGGTATTATTACGATCATAAAAGTTTTTTGAGAGCGGGCTATGTTCAAACATATTAAGGTAAAGATAACTTTTGTTATTACAGCTGCGATCATCTTATCGATGAGTATCGTAACTTTGCTTAGTATATATTCGATGCGCCAGCTCGGTATCGCTGACTCCGAGAAGATCTTGCACCTGATGTGTGAGACAGGTCAGAAGAACCTCGATTCATACTTTATAAGTGTAGAGAGATCGGTAGACCTCATCGCAACTTATGTCGAGACTGACCTTGAGGACACGGATCTTGAAGATCTTGATCAACATGTCGACCGCGTAAGAGATATGTTCGAGAATATCGCGAGCCAGACCAACGGAGTCCTCACTTATTACTACAGAATAGATCCTGACGTATCCCGTGATGTTAAGGGATTCTGGTATGTAGACGCGTACGGCGTAGGATTCGAGGAGCACACGGTAACAGATATCTCCTCATACGATACGACGGATACTTCAGATCTTGTATGGTTCACGGTTCCTAAGGTTTACGGCCGTTCCGTATGGCTGCCGCCTTATGAGACTGAGAACCTCGATGTCTATGTTCTTTCCTATAACGTTCCTGTCTATAAGGACGGACAGTTTATCGGTGTTATCGGCATCGAGATTGATTACACGACCATGGCTACGCAGGTCAACAACATAAGACTCTACGATACAGGTTATGCCTTCATCGATGATGAGTACGGCAATATCATCTATCACCCTTATATCGATGTTCTGTCACTTCCTGAGGACCAGATCCCGAAGGTTCCGGACGGACTTTTGATCGAGGGTCTTAACCATTATACATTCGAAGGTATTGAGAAGGAGGGTGTAAGACTTAAGCTTCATAACGGCATGTTCCTTACTGTCTCTGTTCCTGTAGATGAGATCAACGGCAACTGGGAGGCACTCCTTCATAAGACCGTTTATTCTTCAATCTTCGTATTGATCATCTTTGCACTTCTCGCACTTTACTTCTCCGGCACTCTGACTAAGCCTCTCATCGAGCTTACGAAGGCTGCCAAGAAGGTAAGTGAAGGCGATTACAATATCATCATCAAGCATCACAGTAATGACGAGATCGGCATCCTGTCACGTTCATTCGAGAAGCTTGTAAGCAACTTGCGCACTAGCATCGAGCGCCTTAAGGAAGATAACATGTCACTTGAGGCTGCGACCATCCGCGACTCGCTTACGGGTGTACGTAACAGGTTCGCTCTGCGCCGTGACTACGAGCTGTTCAACGAGAAGGACATTCACATCATGATGCTCGATATCGATGACTTTAAGTCTGTAAACGATAACTACGGACACTCTGTCGGCGACTACCTTCTTAAGAAGACGGGCGATGCCCTGATCGACCAGTTCGGTGCCGACAACTGTTACCGTTACGGCGGTGACGAGTTCCTCATCGTCTACTCTGATATCTCCGAGACAGACTTTAAGAAGGCCCTCGCTAATCTCGAGTACCAGTTAGGTGAGATCTATATCGATGATAAGAAGCTCCCTGTACATTTCTCAGCCGGCTATGTCTATGGTAAGACAGTCCTTATGGACGACTTAAGACTCATGCTGCGCCAGGCTGACGAGCTTTTGTACGAAGCAAAGAATGCCGGTAAGAATCTGTTTATCGGTAAGCCTTACAACAGAGATTACGCTGAGAGGATCAAGAAGAAGGAACAGGACGCCTTCCGCCACGCTTGATACTAAGCTTTATCAGTACTGAAGTCCCAGATGCTTCTTAAGGTCTTCGTCGCTTCCGATGATGACGACAGACTGACCTTCCTTGAAAGGAATTGTAGGATCAAAATCCATATTAAAGTCATCCTTGCCGTTCTTTACTGCGAGGATGTTAAGTTTCATTGTCTGACGTACTCTAAGGTCGATCATGTTCTTGCCGATCCAGGAAGCGGGAACATCTACTTCGAAGATGGAGTAGTCGCCCGGAACGGGGATGTAGTCCTTAACGTTAGTTGAGCTGTAGCGGATAGCTGCCCACTTAGCCATGAATCTTTCAGGATAGACAACATCGTCTGCTCCGTTACGAAGCAGGAACTTCTCGTGAACGCCTCTTGAAGCTCTGGAGATGACGTACTTGGCACCAAGTTCCTTAAGGAGGGAAGTGGTCTCGAGTGAAGCCTGGAAGTCGTCACCGATGGAAACAACACACAGGTCGAATGAATCGACACCGATAGTCTTCATGAAGTCCGGATCAGTCGCATTGCCGATAAGGCTCGATGTGACGAAGGGAAGAGCCTTCTGCAGCCTTTCTTCCTGACTGTCGATGACCAGGATATCGTCGCCCTGAGCAGCGAATTCCCTCATAAGGTAGGTACCGAATCTGCCTGCACCGATTACGAGAATGTTCTTCATAAGTCCTCCTTTTATCCTACGGCTACGTTATCCGCCGGATACTTATCGTTAATAGCGTTCTTTCTGCCTGTAGCAGCGAAAACGAGCGTTAGGCCGCCCACTCTGCCGCCGTACATTATGAATATCAGTATCAGCTTGGACACTGTACCCAGAGTCGAAGTTATACCCATAGTTAGTCCTACCGTAGCAACAGCAGACCCGCACTCGAAAAGCGTCGCCATAAGCGGGATCTTATCTATAGTTGAGATCGCGATGGCACCTATAAGGAACAGGTGCATATCGAGAAGGAAGATCGCTACTGCGTTGTTTACGGTGTCTTCCGTGATACGTCTCTTGAACAGGGCCGGGGCCTTTTCGCGGCGGAAGACGGAAATCATTGCAGCCCAGAGGATGGCGATGGTAGTAATCTTCATTCCGCCTGCAGTGGAACCCGGTGCGCCTCCGATGAGCATCAGAATGATCGTAAGTGCGATGCCGTTTCCGGAGAAGCTGTTATAGTCAACTGTGTTGAAGCCTGCTGTTCTCGGGCTTACCGCGCTGAAGAGTGATTCGAGGATGCGCTCGTTCATGGGAAGTCCATTTAATTCAAAGAAGAAGAAATACAAAGCAGGGATCGCGATGAGGAAGACCTCTGACATGAGGATGATCTTGCTCTGCGTGCTGTATTTTCTTACGTTGAACTTATATGTTCGGATGTCATCCCATGTAAGGAAGCCGAGGCCGCCTGTGAGGATGAGCACGATGAATACGATGTTTATAAGCGGGTTATCCGCATAGAAAGTAAGGGAAGAGCACTGGCCGCCGGCGGTGCCGAGAAGGTCGAAGCCCGCGTTACAGAATGCGGATATCGACATAAAGATCGAATACCAGATTCCCTTGGCAACGCCGAAGTCTCTTATAAATACAGGCATTACGAGGATGGCACCCAGACCTTCGAAGAGGACGGTTCCCTTAACGATGAAGTCTGTAAGCTTGGCGATGTCGCCCATGTTAGGTGCGGAAACTGCTTCCTGCATGGCTGCACGTGTGCGGATGTTAAGCTTTCCGCCCATGAGCTTGGTGAAGAATGTGGTCATGGTAAGAACGCCCATGCCGCCGACCTGAATGAGGAGAAGGATGATGACCTGACCGAATAAAGACCAGGATGTCTGAGTGTCCTTAACTACCAGTCCCGTAACGCAGCCTGCCGATACGGAAGTGAACAATGCATCGATGAAAGGCGTTACGGTTCTGTCCTTGGAAGATATGGGTAACATAAGCAGTAAAGCACCTGCCAACACCATAATCAAAAAGCCCAACAGGATGACCTGCGGACCCGTAAGTCGTCTTTTTGTTCGATTTTGCATGACGTTATTATATAATAATTGCCATGAAGAAAAAAATATTGATGACAATAATTATTTCTGTACTGGCTTTTGCCTTCTTCTCGTCCTGTGCGGACAGGAACCTTGGCGAGCCTGATTCAGAGCCTGAACAGACTGAAACTGAAGCTCCGACTCCCACGCCGGAGCCTACACCTACTGAAGCACCGACACCGACTCCCGTGCCGGAAGATACAACGAGCCCGTTCTTTATAAATATCAATAGAGACGCCTGGCTTGCTGTCGGCAGCGAGTTTAATATCAATGATTTTGTAAGCTACATTGATGACCACGATGCCGAGATCGATCTTGATATCGTGGGACAGGTCGATCCGACAGTGCTCGGATCTTATCATATCGATCTTACGATCACTGATGATTACGGCAATACTGCCTCCGACTACATCAACGTAACTGTATACCAGCCTTCAGGTGACGGATCTTCCAATCCGCAGACAGGAACGTCTACTGCTAATGCGACGCCTTTCTCGACATTCATAGCTTCATACCCGGGCGAGGGCATCCACTATGGTATCGATGTATCTAAGTGGCAGGGAGCTATCGACTGGCAGCAGGTAGCTGACGCAGGATGCGAGTTCGCGTTTATAAGAGCCGGATGGTCCAGCGAAGGCGAGTTCCATGAGGATGAGTATTTCGTTGCTAACATGGAAGGCGCTACAGCTGCAGGCATCCCAATCGGTGTCTATGTCTATACGACAGACAATACGGAGGAGTATGTAACGGCTCTTGCCGATACTATCTGCGATCTTTGTGACGGGTATAACGTACAGCTTCCCATCGTATTTGACTGGGAGAACTTCTTTAACAGCTTCCAGAAGTATCACTTGAGCATAGCTGATATCAATGTGCTCTACCGCACTTTCGAGGCCAGGGTAGAGTCCCGCGGATATTCATCCATGATCTACGGCAGTAAGTTCATCTTTGATGTCATCTGGGAGGACGACATCCTTGATGTATGGCTTGCTCATTACACAACACAGACGGATTACAACGGTTTCTACCGCGTATGGCAGCAAAGCTGTACCGGAACTATCCCCGGAATAGATGCATATGTTGATATGGATATGTATTTCGGTGACCTGCCGGGAGGTAATTGATGGTTAATATTGAGAAAGTATCCTGTAAGTATAAGAAGACTGTTCTTACGGACGTAAACATCACGGCCGAGAGAGGACAGTGCATAGGCCTTCTCGGACTTAACGGTTCGGGTAAGTCCACTTTGCTTTCTGCGATATCAGGCATCAAGAAGCCTGCAGCAGGCAAGATCTATATCGAAGGTAAGACAGGATTCGTTACTCAGGAGAATGCTCTTATCGATGAGCTTTCCGCTTACGACAACATCCTGATGTGGACATCCATGAAGAAGGAAGAGATCCTGAAGGCTTTGCAGGGCCCCGAGCTTTCTATCCTTAAAGTCAGTGATTTTATCAATGTAAAAGTACGTAACATGTCCGGAGGTATGAAGAAGAGATTGGCTCTGGCATCCGTCATCATCACGGGCCCCGATGTTCTTCTCATGGACGAGCCTCTGGCGGCACTCGATATCCCGGCTAAGAACGACATCTTAAAGTTCATCGATGCGTTCAAGGCTAAGGGAGGCATCGTCTTTATCGCAAGCCATGAGGCTGAAGTCTTCGACCACTGCGATAAGATCTATCATCTTAAGGACGGAAAGTGTGTTCTGGTTGATAAGACCAGATCGGTATCCGAGATAATCAATGATTAAAGTCGCGTTCAAAAGAATCCTCAACTTCATGCCGTATGTGGCAGCGTATTTCCTTGCATTAGGATTGGCGGCGCTTGCCTTTGCTTTCTTCGGCGAGAACGTACTGTTTAAGGACGGTGCATTCTCCATGGTAAAGGTCGCATGCTATATCCCGCAGGATAATGAATTGAACTCCGCAGGTTTCTCTCTTATCGCGAACATGAACAGTATCGAGAATACTGTAAGCTTCGTCGAGTACGACAGCCCCGACGAGGTAAGGGAGGCGGTAGAGGATGAGGATGTGGTCGCTGGACTTATCATCCCCGAAGGCTTTGCATCAGGAATCTTCTCCGGTGTTAACCCTGAACTTGAAGTAGTATTCAAGTCCGCTGATACATTCGATGAGCAGGTCGTTAAAGACATCATGCTCGTTCTTGCGAATGACTTGGGCGTCGGTCAGGCATGCACGCAGGCTGTCTATTCTTTCTGTGACCAGGTCGATGTGCCTTACGACCAGACTATGGAACTTGCAGATACGGTCAGAGTGGATGAGTTAGGTTATGCGCTCGATAGAATGAGCCTGTTCAGTTATGAATCAGTCGACTCCATCTCTACATATACGCTGACGCAGAAGATCGCGGGCGCTGTGCTCGTGTATGTATTCTTGCTGTCGGTGTTTGTATTCGCTTATTTCTGCAAAGGTTCGAATCCTGCGTTTATCGCGCGTGCCAAGCTTTCAGGTATCTCGCCTGCGATATTCTTCATAACGGAAGCTCTGTCTGTAATGATCATGATGTATGTCGCATTCGCGCTTATTGCTGTGGGACTTCATTTTACGAAGATAGGCATCAGTCTGATGGCGCTCGTGAGGATGCTTCCGATCATCGCCATCATCGCTTTCATCGTAACGGGTGTGAGCTATCTTTTCCGTTCTCCCGTGTCTGCGGCGTATATCTCTTTCGCAGCGTTTACTGTCATGATGTATCTGGCAGGAGGACTGCTTCCTATAGAGTTCCTGCCGAGGTTCCTGCAGGAGGGCTCGGTCTACAACCCGTTTAAGTATCTTATAGCGTTTACCCTGGAGGCGATGTTCTCATGAGATTGTTCTTTAACCGCCTCTACTTAAGCTCCAAGAGAAGCTTCCTTAATCCGTATATCTACGGTATGGCTTTCATACTTATCGCACTCGCGATCGTCTCTGTGGCGATGCCTTCTCACAAGGCTTCCGCATACATCCCGGTTGCCATCTTGAACCTCGATGACGACGAGGATACGGCACGTGCTGTAGAGGACCTGTGCGAAATGGGCTCCATCTTCGATTTCTACGAAGTTGACAGCGAGGTGCAGATGTATTCAGATCTTGCGACAGGCCGCGCTAACACGGGCTTTATCCTTCCCGAGGACCTCATGGCAAAGAGCGCTAAGCTGCACCGCATGCCGGAAATCAGAGTTATCACGACGCCTTCTTCCACGCTGCCGTTCATGTCGAGCGAGGAAGTGTTTATGAAGCTGTTCCCGCATTTCGCGCTGAGGGTAATGACGAATGTTATTGACACTTCTGATGTGACGATGCCTGCGGATTATGTTGACGGGCTTTCAGATGTGTTCGACTCCTACCTTGAGGGTAACGCCATCTACAGACTCGAGGCTCTTGAGAGCATCGAGTATAACGAGATAACCACTTCACAGAAGATCGCGATACCTGTGTATAAGTTCGCAGGATTCTTCCTGTGGATGGCGGCGCTTCTCGGTGCACTGTCTTATCTTAACGATTGTGACAATAAGCTCTATATGCGCATGAGCAAGGGAGGACGTTTCTTTATGGGACTGATCCTGCCGGCGGCTCACGTCATACCGGTAATCCTGATATCGCTTATAAGCTTCCTTATCTGCGGTGTGGAGTTCTCGGTGTTGCATTTGCTGGGCTACAGCGTGGTAGTTATTCTGGTCGCTTTTGTGATCGCTTCGATCATCGCGGCTCTTCCTTTGTACGGGAAGAAGAGCGGTATCTTCGCGGCTGTGCTGCCTACGTATCTTATCCTGTCATTCCTGTTCGGAGGCGTGCTCATGAACCTGTCTGTATACAGTCCCATCCTGCGCACAGTCTCCATGCTTTTCCCTCCGTATTTCTTTTAAAAGTAATTGAACAACATATGCTTTAAGTGTTAAACTTTAAGGAGTTTATGCCTTTGAGCAGGAGGTTCCGTCAGTTATGTATCTGATTAAGAAGAAGAAGGTGCTGTGCCCCTCGATCTTCCTTATGGATGTTGAGGCTCCCCGTGTGGCGCAGTACTGTGAGCCGGGACAGTTTTTGATCGTCAGGATAGATGAGAACGGTGAGAGAATCCCTCTTACCATCTGTGATTACGACCGCGAGGCGGGTACGATCACTATCGTAGTTCAGACGATCGGTGCTTCAACCAAGAGAATGATGGACCTCGAAGAAGGTCAGGGATTCCACGATGTAGTAGGACCTCTGGGACAGCCTTCCGAGCTCGTTACAGATGATATCGAAGAAGTTAAGAATAAGAAGATCCTCTTCGTAGCAGGAGGTCTTGGAACAGCTCCTGTTTATCCTCAGGTTAAGTGGCTGCACGAGCACGGCATCGATGCTGATGTAATCGTCGGTGCTAAGACTAAGGAGCTCGTTATCCTTGAAGAGGAGATGAGCAAGGTTGCAGGCAATCTGTATATCACAACTGATGACGGTTCTTACGGCCGCTCAGGAATGGTTACAAAGGTTATCGAAGACCTTGTAGCTGAGGGCAAGAAGTATGATCTTTGTGTCGCTATCGGACCTATGATCATGATGAAGTTCTGTGTTCTCACAACTAAGAAGTTTGATATTCCCACTATAGTTTCAATGAACCCGATCATGGTTGACGGTACAGGTATGTGCGGTGCGTGCAGACTTACAGTCGGCGATGAGATCAAGTTCGCTTGTATCGACGGTCCTGAGTTCGACGGATACAAGGTTAACTTTGATGAGGCTATGGGCAGAATGAGACTTTATAAGACTCAGGAGGGTGAGGCTCTTCTGGCTCTCGAAGAAGGAAAGACGCATCACGGCGGATGCGGTAACTGCGGAGGTGACAAGTAATGGCTGATGCAAACGGATTTGTAAGAGTACCGATCAGTGAGCAGGAGCCTCTTGTCAGAGCTAAGAACTTTGACGAGGTTTGCCTCGGCTATACTGAAGAAGAAGCAGTCGTAGAGGCTGCAAGATGTCTTAACTGCAAGAATCCCAGATGCGTAAGCGGATGTCCTGTTAATATCAACATCCCGGGATTCGTTACAGCTTTGAAGGATAGAGACTTCGCGAAGTCTTACGAGATCCTTACAGAGTCTTCATCACTTCCTGCTGTCTGCGGACGTGTATGTCCTCAGGAGACACAGTGTGAGGCTCAGTGCATCAGAGGAATTAAGGGTGACGCCGTATCTATCGGTAAGCTCGAGAGATATGTAGCAGACCGCGCAAGAGAAGAGGGAACGAAGATGAAGGTTTCCGCTCCTTCTAACGGCCACAAGGTAGCTGTTATCGGTTCCGGCCCTGCAGGTCTTACATGTGCAGGCGACCTCGCTAAGCTCGGTTACGATGTAACTATTTTCGAGGCTTTGCACGAGGCAGGCGGAGTTCTTACTTACGGTATCCCTGAGTTCCGTCTCCCTAAGGAGAAGGTTGTTGCTCCCGAAGTAGAGAACGTTAAGGCTCTCGGAGTTAAGATCGAGACTAACGTAGTTATCGGTAAGTCCGTTACTATCGATGAGCTTATGGAGAACGAAGGCTTCGAGGCTGTATTCATCGGTTCCGGTGCAGGACTTCCCATGTTCATGAAGATTCCGGGCGAGAATGCGAAGGGTGTTTTCTCTGCAAATGAGTATCTTACACGTAATAACCTCATGAAGGCTTTCCGTGATGATTCCGATACACCTATCTTCAAGCCCGCTAAGGTTGCAGTAGTCGGCGGCGGTAACGTTGCAATGGATGCTGCAAGGACGGCTTTGAGACTTGGTGCTGAAGTTACTATCGTTTACAGAAGATCCGAAGCTGAGCTTCCTGCAAGAGCAGAAGAGGTTGAGCATGCTAAGGAAGAGGGTATCAAATTCGAGCTTCTTACTAACCCGGTTGAGATCCTTACTGATGACGATAACAACGTAACAGGTATGAAGTGCGTAAGAATGGAGCTCGGTGAGCCCGATGCTTCCGGCAGAAGAAGACCTGTTGCTATCGAAGGCTCTGAGTTCGAGCTTCCTACAGATGCTGTAATCATGGCTCTCGGTACATCTCCTAACCCTCTGATCGCTTCTACAACTAAGGGTCTTGAGACTAATAAGTGGAAGTGTATCGTCGCTGACGAAGAGTTCGGTAAGACATCCAAGGACGGTGTCTTCGCAGGCGGTGATGCTGTTACCGGTGCTGCTACCGTTATCCTCGCCATGGGTGCAGGTAAGGCTGCAGCCAAGGGTATCGATGAGTACATAAAGTCTAAGTGAGAGCATATCTTTACAGATTACTCATAACTGTTAAGCGTAAGCCTATTGCCGACATCGTTGCTGTTGTCGGCATTTTTACTGCCATAATTACCGTGGCGCGCCTTGATACGATCACGGTTAATCTCGTGCCGCGTAATGATGAGATCGTCCTCGGTATCATGTCTTTGCTGCTGATCATATGCTTCGACTACGCGTTCGCGACAGGCTTTCGAAGCGGAGTGCTCGGGTATCATCCTGCGGATATGACCTTCCAGTTCGCAGCGCCGTTTACGAGAGTGTTTAACCTGTTTGTCTCGTTCCCGTACGGCGTCGGAAGTATGGTCGTATTTGTGTGGCTTTTGTGCGTTAACTCGCCAGTGCTTACATGGTGGATAGGATTTACGACTGTTGATATGATAGCGTTTCTTATCGAAGCGTTCTTTATCATGGCACTGACGTTCATGATCACTTCGTTTATAAGTGCCAAGTTCGCGGATAAGGTATGGCCGAAGGTGGTAATAGTAGTTATGCTTCTGGCGTTCCACTTTGTTCTGTTCGCTGTGGTTATAAGTCAGCTGATCCGTGAGTACGGTTCGTTCGCGATCCTTCGTGAGGAGAGCCTGATAATAATCCTGACTAAGGCGGGTAATTCCATCTGGTCGGATGCTTTCCCGATTGCAGGATGGGTGGGACTTATCTATAAGGGATTGCTTAGAGGCGTGCATTCATATTTTCCTCTGGTTGTTTCTTTATACGTTCTTGTGAGTGTTCTGACTGTACTTTTCTACCGCAAGGTTAAGCTCGACTTCTATGAGACCGCTGTGCTTAACACAGGAAGGATCATAGAGATCATCGAGGCGAGCAAGGCAGGTGTAGAAGCAGTAAATACAGGTATCGCGAGAACTGCCGTCGTTGGAAAGGAAGTGTACAAAAGAGGGTGGGGTGCATCGGCATTCTTCCATATGCATCTGTTCGAGAACCTTCGCACATCAAAGCTGTTCTTCATTAACAAGGTGGCCCTCATCTACAGAGTCTTCGCCCTCATCGTACTTCTTATAGCAGACAGCGTCATGCCTGAAGAACTCGACGTTATCGTAGTTATCGTCGGCATCTGCACTATGATGGTACTTAATGCGATCGTCTTCGGCGGAGGTAAGACTGTGCTCGAGCTTGGCCGCCCGTACTTCTTCCTTGTCCCCGAGAAGACTTCGAAGAAACTTGCTCTTTGCCTTCTTGCAGACGTGCCCGAAATGCTTTTCGATGCGGTGGTGTGCGCCTTTATGGTAAAGTTTGTAGCCTGGAACGACTTCGGCCTGCTGCCCTTTGTAACGTTTATTGTGATGATGACGGCGTTTGACCTGCTGGCACAGACTGTGGGTATAATATGCGTGAAGCTTCTAAGACAGTTCGGCAAGTTCTCGATGATGTTCGCGAGGTATATATTAATGGTCGCGCTGATGATCATCGGAATGATACCGTCAGAAGTGCTGACTGGAGGTATAACGGTATCGTGGGCTGATGACATATCTGTAGTGCTGGCGGTGCTTATAGGAATACTCGCATTGTCGTATTCGCTGATGTGGGTGTTGATGATAGTGATATCGTGGAGATTATTCAGCAGGGCTTAAATTATGAATGGATCTTCCTGTAAAGAAGTATGATATCGGCACTGACGAGTGATGCGGTAAAAATTACATAATCTCTTAACAATTTAGTCTTTTATGCCGTTTATAATTTAACTATACGGCAAAAGGAAATAAGAGATTATGGATTTTGTATACAGTATTCAGGACATTATCAATCTGTTATTGGTCGCTGTGGGCATCGGTGTTTGTTTTCTGTGCCTGCTTCAGATAACAGTTTCAGATCACTTAAGAAAAGAGATAAGACGCTACTTCCAAGTGTTCTTCACGATGATACTTCTTTATATCACGTCGCACCTTATCCGCCAGCTGTTCGACGGCTGCACCAGTGAAGGCGTACGTGCACTTCTGTATTCGGTTACATATATAGAACTGATGGCTGCGGGTTTTATGTCATTTATGATGTCGGTGTGTGTGCTTGTAGCCTCAAAGGTTCCGAAGGAAAGAGAATTCAGATTAAGACTGGTTTTGATGGTATTTCTCGTAGTCCATGTGTTCATCGTTACACTTGGACAGGTTGACGGGTTTATCTATTACTTCGATGAGTTCAATCACTACGGCAGAGCGAATCTTTATGTTCTCTCGAATATAGCTCCGCTAATGATGCTTCTGTACGATTCATCGCTTCTTGTTAAATACCGTAAGAATATGAGCAGCCGCGTCAGATTCGCGTTCTGGATGTTTATTGTTGCACCTTTGGGAGCCATGGCCTTCCAGATGATATCTTACGGTATACAGTTCATTATCTTTGCCACCGTATCTGCTGCGGTTTATATGTTTACGGTAATCATCGAGGACATCAATGAGACTTATGAGAAGCAGCAGATCATTACGACGAGACTTGCTACAGAGCTTAGTATGGCAACCGATATACAGGCCAGCCAGCTGCCGAGACTTTTCCCCGCTTTCCCGTCCCGTGACGAGTTTGATCTTTATGCGAGTATGACCCCGGCGAAAGAAGTCGGAGGTGACTTCTACGATTTCTTCCTCATTGACGACGATCACATCGCTTTGGTTATGGCGGATGTATCGGGCAAGGGTGTTCCTGCGGCGCTTTTTATGATGGTAGCGCGTGTGCTTATCAAGTCACATATGCAGAACGGCGAGACTCCGGCACAGACTCTTAATAGTGTTAACAGTCAGCTGTGTGAAGGTAATGATGCCCATCTGTTTGTTACGGTCTGGCTTGCAATGCTTGAGATATCTACCGGAAAGGGAGTGGCCGTTAATGCCGGTCATGAGCATCCTGTATTAAGAAGAGCTGACGGTAAGTACGAGCTTGTGGAGTATAAGCATTCTCCTGCAGTTGCCGCCCTTAAGAGAACTAAGTATAAAGAGCATGAATTCGAGCTTAACCCCGGCGACAGCCTGTTTGTTTATACGGATGGCGTCCCCGAAGCGAATAATGCGAAGAACGAGCTTCTCGGCAATGACAGAATGCTCGAGGCTCTTAATAAGGATCCTGATGCTTCTCCCAAGCAAGTGCTTGATAACGTCATGGACGGTATCAATGCCTTCGTTAAGGGTGCGGAGCAGTTCGACGATATTACTATGATGTGCCTTAAATACAACGGCGTGAATAAATGATCTCGTTCGTATTATCTTTAGTCATACTGATCCTGGGCTACGTTTTCTACGGAAGACTGGTCGAGCGGGTGTTCGGTCCGGATGACAGGAAAACACCTGCGGTCGCAAGAGAGGACGGCGTGGATTTTGTTCCGCTCAAGCTTTGGAAGCTGTACCTTGTTCAACTGCTGAATATCGCAGGGACAGGACCTATCTTCGGTGCGCTGATGGGGGCCTGCTTCGGTCCTGTCGTATTCTTGTGGATAATCTTCGGCGCCATTATCGGAGGTGGTGTTCATGACTACATGTGCGGCATGATCTCCGAACGTCATGACGGAGCTTCGATTGCAGAATTATCGGGTGTTTATCTCGGTCCGACCGCCAAGTGGACAATGCGCCTGTTCTCTGTGGTTCTGCTTCTTCTGACCGGTACTGTATTTGTCACAAGCCCGGCGGCGTTGATTGCTCAGCTTACGCCGGCATTCTTAGGCAGGACATTCTGGATAGCGGTTATTCTGATTTACTATCTGCTTGCAGCCATCTGGCCGATAGATAAGATAATCGGGCGCGTATATCCCGTGTTCGGCGCAGTCCTCATCATTATGGCTGTTGGCATAGTCTTCGGTATTATCAGGGGCGGCTATACGGTTCCGGAACTTACATTGCAGAACCTTCATCCCAAGGACCTTCCGGTATGGCCGTTCATGTTCGTGACTGTAGCCTGCGGTGCCATATCGGGATTTCATTCGACACAGTCTCCTATGATATCGAAATGTATAACTTCAGAGAAACAGGGACGCAAAGTCTTCTACGGGGCGATGCTCTCAGAGAGCGTCATAGCACTCGTGTGGGCTGCGGGTGGTGTTGCTTTCTACGGCGCCACCGGAGGGCTTCAGAATGCTTTGACTGAGTTAGGACAGTCAGGCGTAGTTTACGATATCTCAACGGGAATGCTCGGTGCCGTAGGCGGCATACTTGCCGTTATCGGAGTTGTAGTGTGTCCCATAACCTCGGGAGATACTGCTTTTCGCTCGGCAAGGCTCATACTTGCTGAGACCACCGGGCTTAATCAGAAGAGCATACGCAACCGCATTATGCTTACGGTGCCCATGCTTGTATTCGGCGCTGTCATGACGCAGATCGACTTTAATGTGCTTTGGCGTTACTTCTCGTGGAGCAACCAATCTCTTGCGATGATAGCGCTCTGGGTCTCGACACAGTATCTTATCAATACCCGTAAGAACTCTTTTGCACCTTTGATCACGGCAGTTCCGGCTTCGTTTATGACCGGAGTGTGCCTTACCTACATTCTCATGGCTGATGAGGGGTTCCGTATTCCGGGGCATACTGCTTATCCTATAGGCATCGGCTTTGCCGTGTCTCACTTCATTTTCTTTATTCTTCTCATAAAGTGCAGGGGCAAGGTCCATCCTCACTTGCCGCCGTTACACACCGAGAGGAGGAGTCTGTGAGTAATCTTTAATATGTCTTAATTTTTCTTTGTGTAATTCTCGGTTAGCAATTGTTAGAATGCTAGAGGAAATTAAGGAGGACATATTATGCTTACAGTAAATGGAGTTACAAAGAAGTACAAGAAGTTTATCGCTAACGACAATCTGAGTTTTACGATCAATGACGGTGAGGTCGGCATTCTGCTCGGACCCAACGGTGCCGGTAAGTCGACGATCATCAAGTCCATCGCAGGACTTCTCAAGTATACAGGCACGATCGAGATCGACGGCCTTGATACACATTCTCTCGAAGCGAAGAGAAAGCTCGGTTATATCCCCGAGATCCCCGCACTTTATGACACACTTACAGTTGATGAGCATCTTGAGTTCATCAGACGCGCATACAGGGTAGAGGACGTATCCATCAAGGATAAGCTCCTCGACAGATTCGAACTTACAGACAAGAAAAAGAAGATGGGTAAGGAATTGTCCAAGGGTATGCAGCAGAAGGTATCTATCTGCTGTGCACTCATGCACGATCCTTCTGTTGTTATCTTCGACGAGCCTATGGTAGGTCTCGATCCTCACGCTATCAAAGAATTGAAGCTTGTTTTCCAGGAACTTCGTGATGCAGGTAAGACAGTTCTTATCTCAACACACATGATCGATACGATCGAAGATTACTGGGATGTTGTACATATCATGATGAACGGTAAGATTGCTGCGACTAAGCATAACGTGCCCGGCACATCCGATGACAAGAGCCTTGAGGAGCTCTTCTTCGAGATCACAGAAGGTAAGGCTTAAGGGGGACAACATGCTTAGCTCATATCTTTACAGAGTGCGTAGATCCGCGCTCAAACATCCGTGGAAATTTATCATCGTATTTTTCTTCCTCGCTATCTTCGGAATCATGATGGCTTATCCTACTCTGATGGCTATGCCTAATTCAGACGGTACGATGAGCGAATCATTCGTTCCCAGAGATATCGATGTTGTAAGAGGAGGTATCTATCTGATACTTGTTGTCATGTTTAACTTCATGTTCTATACGGGACTGAAGAACGGCGTTGTCGGTTTCTCGACTGCTGATGTGGTCTTCCATATGGCGGGACCTTTCACACCGAGGTTCAACCTTCTCATCGCTGCATCCGGAACACTTCAGATCTGCCTTGTGTTTACATTCCTCTTGTCTACACAGACAGCTCTTATCTATGGCGCAGTAGGCGTTAATTCGATCGACCTGCTGTTTATGGTCGTAGGTGCGTTTGTGTCTTCGCTCTTTGGTTACTTCGCGGGTTCTTACTTCGGTGCGAAGTTCTCTGATGATGAGGACGCAGGCAAGCGTAAGATCGTAATGATCGCAGGCATCGTTCTTGATGTGCTCGCTGTCGCAGGATTCCTCGCAACAGCCGTAGCACAGAATGCACTTCTTCCTTTCTCTGCAAAGGGCTTGCTCGGTGTGCTTGGTAATTCATGGTTCTTCAAGGCATTCCCTGGCGGCGGCTGGGTAGCCATGATCTATGACGGTATGATAAGCGGCAATCTTATGCTTAGTGTTGCAGGTATCGTACTTTCAGTTATCGGACTGATCACATTGATTATCGTCTACAGCAAGTCTGAGCTTTACTACTACGAGGAAGCTATCGCATATGCACAGAAGGCATATGACCTTGCTGAGCAGAAGCGAGCAGGTATCGATGCTGATACAGCGGCCATGACCAAGAGAGCTAAGGTTGGTAAGGAGAAGCTTGGCGACGGTGAAGGTGCATCTGCACTTACAGCCATTCATTTCCTTATGAACAAGAGAGGATCCAAGTTCTTCTTTGTAAATCCTCTTTGCATCATGTACAGGGTCATTACTGCAGCTTATCTGATGTTTATGACTCACAGTGATACTGATAATCCCCGCATGCTCATCGCATCTGCGTTCATGATGATGATCCTTCTTAACGCTGTAGTATATGCAGGCGGTAAGACAGTAACTGAGTTTACAAAGCACTATATCTATCTCATACCTGAGACTTCGAGGGCTAAGCTTTTTGCCTGCATCAAGGCGGATCTGCCTGAGATGATGTTTGACGCTGTTCTGTGCGGCATACTGATGTATTTCCTCGCAGGCATGAACGTCGCTGAGTCAGCTGCGTTTGGCCTTATGATGATTGTCTTTGACATGCTGTGCGAAATGACAGCGCTTCTCATTATGAGACTGTTCCCGGCACTTGGAAGATACTTGCTTACTCTCGTCAGATACTTCGGCGTTCTGTTTATCGTAGGTATCGCCATCATTCCTTTGGCCATTGCAGTAACCATTACAGGCCAGCTCCTTGTAGGTATTATTGCAGGTGCTATAGCCGGTGCCGTAATGCTTGCAGTACTGTTGCCGGTAGCTGCTATTGTAGTTGACAGAGCAGAGATGTAATAACTTGCTTAAGGGATCGCCTGAAGGGAAGAAATGTAACACAGAACGAACACATGTTCTGATATAATCAGAGTATGTTTAAGTTAGTGTCACAGTTCGAGCCTTCGGGCGATCAGCCTAAGGCGATAGCTCAGCTTACAGAGGGCATAAGAAGCGGGATGAGAGGGCAGACCCTTCTCGGTGTTACGGGCTCGGGTAAGACCTTCACGATGGCTAATGTCATCAAGGAGATCAACCGCCCGACGTTGATCCTCGCTCATAATAAGACTCTTGCAGGTCAGCTATATTCCGAGTTCAAGGAACTGTTCCCTGAGAATGCTGTAGAGTACTTTGTCTCATATTATGATTACTACCAGCCTGAGGCTTATATCGCTTCGACTGATACTTATATCGAGAAGGATTCATCGATCAATGATGAGATCGACCGTTTGAGACACTCTGCGACCAGATCGCTTCTGACCAGAGAAGATGTCATTGTTATCTCTTCAGTCTCATGTATCTACGGTATCGGTGAGAAGGAAGATTATCTTGCGCTGATGGTTAATCTTTACGTTGGTCTTGAGATATCAAGAGACCAGGTAATGGCCGAGCTTATCAATATCCAGTATGACCGTAACGACTTCGAGCTTAAGCGTGGTACGTTCAGATGCCGAGGAGACGTGCTCGATGTCTATACTCCTGATGCTGATAATGTAGTTACCAGGATAGAGTTCTTCGGTGATGAGATTGAGAAGATCTCGTACATCGACGCGATCACAGGTCACCAGCTTTATACGAGATCATTTGCAGAGATCTTCCCGGCATCACACTATGCTACAGGAAGACAGAAGCTCGAGAGAGCTCTCGGTACGATCGAAGAGGAACTTGAAGACCGTATCAAGGTATTCCGTGACGAAGGTAAGCTGATCGAAGCTTACAGACTTGAGCAGCGTACAAGATATGATATGGAGCTTCTTAGAGAGACGGGCTTCTGTAAGGGCATCGAGAACTATTCAAGACATATCGCAGGACGTAAGGAGGGTGAGCCTCCGTGTACGCTTCTGGACTTCTTCCCGAAGGATTATCTGATGTTTATCGATGAGTCGCATGTAACTGTTCCTCAGGTAGGTGCGATGTATAAGGGCGACCGCTCGCGTAAGGACATGCTTGTCGATTACGGATTCAGACTCCCCTCAGCAAGAGATAACAGACCTTTGAAGTTCGAAGAGTTCGAGCCGAGGATGGGTCAGACCATCTTCGTATCAGCAACACCTGCTGATTATGAGAAGGAACATTCGGACCAGACAGTCGAGCAGGTAATCAGACCTACAGGACTTCTCGAGCCGCAGATCTTTGTCAGACCTGTTGAAGGCCAGATTGAAGATATCATTCATGAGATAAGAGAGAATAACAAGGCCGGGGAGAAGTCACTCATCATGACGCTCACGAAGAAGATGGCTGAAGACTTAACCGAGTTCCTAGAGAAGGAAGAGATCAGAGTCACATATCTTCACAGTGATATCGAGACGGTCGAGAGAATGCAGATACTGAACAGATTAAGGAATGATGAGACTGATGTCATCGTCGGAATCAATCTGTTAAGAGAGGGTATCGATCTTCCGGAAGTATCCTTGCTCATGATCCTTGACGCTGATAAGGAAGGCTTCTTAAGATCTGAAAGATCGCTCATCCAGATTATCGGAAGATGTGCGCGTAATGCGAACGGAAGAGTCATCCTGTATGCTGATGAAGTCACGGATTCGATGATGGGTGCAGTCGCAGAGACGAACAGGAGACGCGACATCCAGCAGAAGTATAATGAAGAGCATAACATTGTTCCAAAGACAGTAATTAAGCACGTTAAGAACGTGTTCGATACTATCGATGATGCTGCCAAGAAGGACAAAGTTAAGAAGCTTGATATTAAGAAACTGATCGAGAATAACGATCCGGGCAAGCTCTCGGCAGAGGACAGGGAGAAGCTCATAGGCAGCCTCACGAAGGACATGAAGGCGGCTGCCAAGGAGCTCGACTTCGAGAAGGCAGCAAGTATAAGAGATGCGATCATCGCATTGAAGAACGGGGTCGGGAAGTAGGTGTCAGAAGGATTCGTACATCTTCATCTTCATACAGAGTACAGTCTGCTTGACGGTGCGATAAGGATCTCGGAATTACCGGGACGACTTAAGCAGATGGGAATGAATGCGTGTGCCATCACGGACCACGGTTCCATGTTCGGATGTGTCGAATTCTTCAAGGCGATGAAGGCAGAGGGCTTAAAGCCTATCATCGGATGTGAGGTGTATGTCGCACCCGGCTCGAGATTCCAAACTCCGACAGATAACCGCCAGAAGGCATATCATCATCTGATACTTCTCGCGAAGGATAATGAAGGTCTTACGAACCTTAACCGACTCGTAACCGCAGGCTGGACAGAGGGCTTTTACAGGAAGCCCAGGATCGATAAGGAGCTTCTTGAGAAGTGGCATGACGGATTAATCTGTCTGTCCGGCTGCCTTGCAGGTGAAGTTGCCTGTCTTCTTAAGGAGGGAAGATATAACGATGCTGAAGCTGCGGCGAACTGGTATGATCAGCTCTTCGGCAGAGGCAATTACTATCTTGAGATACAGAGTAATTTCCTGAAGGAACAGGGCCCTGTCAATGCAGGACTTGTTAAGCTTTCTCGTAAGACGGGTATCCCGCTCGTCGCTACCAATGACTGTCATTACTTAAAGCAGGAAGACAGCGAAGTGCAGGAAGTTCTTATGTGCATGCAGACGGGGGCTAAGTTAAGTGACCCCGACAGGATGAAGTTTGATACAGACGACTTCTATGTTAAGTCTGAGACGCAGATGAGAAGATTCTTCTCGGAGATCCCCGAAGCTGTTGATAATACAGTGAAGATCGCCGAGATGTGTAATGCTGAGTATGACTTTAATACGATCCATCTTCCTAAGTACGATGTGCCTTCAGGCTTTACTGATAACAAGCAGTATCTGAAGTATCTTGTCACGACAGGACTTGAGAACAGATTCAAGATAAGAGGCGCGGCGGCAGAGACTGAAGTTTATCTCAAGCGTGCCGAGTATGAGCTTGATGTTATCAATTCGATGGGATACACGGATTACTATCTCATCGTGTGGGATTTTATTAATTTCGCGAAGACGAACGGCATCATGGTAGGTCCCGGAAGAGGCTCCGGTGCAGGTTCACTCGCGGCGTATGCGATAGGCATCACGGATGTAGATCCTATTAAGTACAATCTCGTTTTCGAGAGGTTCCTTAACAGTGAGCGTGTATCGATGCCGGACTTTGACGTAGACTTTTGCTACGAGAGAAGGCCTGAGGTTATCGACTATGTTACGCGTAAGTACGGACAGGACCGAGTCGCGCAGGTTATCACTTTCGGAACGCTTGCTGCAAGGATGTGTATAAGAGACGTAAGCCGTGTTCTGGATCTGCCGTATAACCGTACGGATAAGATCGCGAAGATGATACCTGAGGCGATGGGCATGACAATCAAGGGTGCGCTCGAGCTGCGTAAGGATATGCGCGATGAGTATGAAGCTGACCCTGATGTGAAGAAGGTGCTTGATATCGCGATGAAGCTTGAGGGTATGCCCAGACACGCTTCTACCCATGCGGCAGGCGTTATCATTTCAGGTGTTCCGATCACGGATATCGCTCCGCTTGCTGTTAATGACGGTAACGCAGTCGTTCAGTTCGCGAAGGCGGATATCGAGAGTGTAGGCCTTCTTAAGTTCGACTTCTTAGGCTTAAGGACGCTGACGGTTCTTCGTGATGCTGCCGACATGGTCAAGGAGAACTACGGTAAGGAGATAAACTTCGATAAGATCCCGCTTGATGATGCGAATGTTTATAACATGATAGGACGCGGCGATACGGTCGGTATATTTCAGCTTGAAAGTGCGGGCATGACTTCATTTATGAAGGACCTGAAGCCGTCTTCGATAGAAGATGTAACCGCCGGTATCTCGCTTTACAGACCGGGTCCTATGGATCAGATACCGAAGTACATCAAGGCGAAGCACGATGCCGGTTCGATCGTGTACGATCATCCGTTGCTTGAGCCGATACTGAACGTTACCTATGGATGTATGGTCTATCAGGAGCAGGTAATGCAGATCGTTCGTGATCTTGCAGGCTTCTCGATGGGTCAGTCGGATAACATCAGAAGAGCCATGAGTAAGAAGAAGAAATCACTCATGGAGAAATACCGTCAGTTGTTTATCTACGGAGGTACGGATGAGACGGGAAGGGAGATCGACGGTGCTATCAAGCGCGGTGTGTCCGAGCAGATCGCAGATAAGATCTTCAATGAGGTTGTCGTATTTGCAGGCTATGCCTTTAACAAATCACATGCTGCCTGCTATGCGATAGTCGGTTATTACACGGCTTACTTAAAGTACTACTATCCTGCTGAATTCATGGCAGCTATGATGAACTCATTCAGATTCTCGATCGTCCAGGCGGCTTACTATATCAACTGCTGCGGACCGATGGGTATCGAAGTTCTTCCGCCGGATATCAACAAGAGCCGCGCGAAGTTCTCAACGGAGAGACAGCCGTCAGGGAAGATGGCTATAAGGATCGGTCTGTCAGTTCTTAAGAATGTCGGTGAGTCTGCGGTTAATCTGCTTACCGATGACCGCGATGAGAACGGTGAGTATACATCGTTCGAAGACTTCTTAAGACGCGCTTCGAAGATCGGTATTAAGAAGAATATGGTCGAGTCTTTGGTACTCTCGTCAGCTCTGGATTTCACAGGCCTTAACAGGGCAACCATGATCGCGACTGTAAGAACCGAGATGGATAAGATATCTCAGGAGAACAGCAGACAGGTGGAAGGACAGCTGAGCCTGTTCGATATGGTCGCACCTGATCCTGAAGCTCATGATGATTCAATCAGAATCAATCACATGAAGGAATATCCGGAAGCTGAGAAGCTTGCGTATGAGAAGGATGTGGTAGGTCTTTATCTGTCAGGTCACCCGATGGAAGGATACAGGCAGTTCATCGACCATTACAGCACTTATGATATGCGTCAATTCAGAGAGGCTGTGACTGAGGAGCGTGCGGAGTCAGTTAACGACGATGCGCAGGTTATCATGTGCGGCATGCTTTTGCAGAAGAGAGTTAGAACTACCAAGGCGAAGACAGCCATGGCAGTTCTGCTCATAGAGGATATGTACGGTCAGTTCGAAGCGGCACTCTTTGGAAAGACATTCGATAATTATGTAAGTGTGCTCGAGACGGATATGCCATATGTGCTCGTCGGCCGAAGGAGAGTGCAGGGTGAGGATAAATTCTCACTGTCCATAGATGCGATGTTCAAGATGCCGCAGAATCCTCAGGAAGAAGCTGAGGTTACGAGCAACTGGTTATTCAGGAAAGCATATAATGCAGCCCGCGGAGGATATCCGCAGAATTCGCGTAAGACTGATCCGCCGCGTCAGGATAGGGAACAGTATGTTGAGTTTACGCCTGATGATCAGAACAGCTCTCAGCGCTGCCTCATGATCAAGTTCCATAAGGATCCCAAGAGTCAGGCTTATCAGAGGTTGCTGAATGTGCTTGTGTATTTCCACGGCAATACACCCGTAAAGGTTCAGTTTAACGACGGCAGTATCGCTCCGCTTGATCCTGTTTGCAGTGTTGATGCATCGCCTTCGGTACTGGAGAAGTTGTGCGAACTGTGCGGCAAAGATAATGTCTCTTTGACAGGCTGATAACAACCGCTTCAAGGGTTTACAAACTGTTATCATTTGAACCCTCAAGTCCCGCTCCCGTTCACTTATAATCCAATTATAAGTTTCTAGATTATCGCGGGGGTGATTTATCTATGAAGAAGATTATCAAGGCTAAGAGGGGCTTTACGCTTATAGAGATGGTCCTTGTCATCGCCATCATCGTTATATTGGCTGCCGTTCTGGTGTTTGGAATCGGCAGTTATCTGCAAAGAGCCAAGAATGCTGCATCTTCGCTGTCTGAGCATAATCAGTCGATTTACGATGTAACTTCAGAGATTGACGCTCAGACTACCTAATATTTTAAATAAGTGTATAATATCACCGTAAATCATACTCCTGCGGAGGTTTTTTAATCATGTTAAGTATTCCTTATGACGAGAATAATATTCCCGATATCAGCACGTTGAAGGCAAAGAGTTATGAGAATATCAATCCTGATGAGGTCACTCCCGTAAAGAGAATCGGTGTTCTTACGAGCGGCGGTGATGCTCCGGGAATGAACGCTACTATCAGAGCTGTTGTCCGTGCAGGTATCAACTCCGGCATGGAAGTATACGGTATAACGAGAGGTTTCCACGGATTGTGGAAGGGTGAGATCTCCCAAATCGGCGTTAGAGATGTATCCGAGACTCTCCAGAGAGGCGGAACATTCCTTATGACTGCAAGATCCAAGACATTCACGACTGATGCCGGTGTTCTGAAGGGTGCTAAGATGATGGAGGTTTATAACCTCGACGCTCTTGTAGTATCAGGCGGTGACGGTTCCTTCAAGGGTGCAAGAGCTCTTGCAAGACTCGGAGTTCCTGTAATCGGTATCCCCGGTACTATCGACAACGATATCGGATGTACTGACTACACGATCGGTTACGACACATCAATGAACACAGCAATGGAAGCTATCGATAAGCTTCGTGATACAGCATCTTCACACGAGCGTTGCTCCGTTATCGAGGTAATGGGAAGAAGTGCAGGCTATATCGCACTTAACGTTGGTATCGCTACAGGTGCTGAGGTTATCCTCATTCCTGAGGTTCCGTTCGACTTCGACAAGGATGTATTAAGAGTAATCCTCGACGGCCGTAACAAGGGCAAGAGACACTACATCGTTATCGTTGCAGAGGGTGCAGGCAATGCTGCAGACATCGCTACAAGAATCGAGAAGAATACTGGTATCGAGTCCAGACCTACAATACTCGGTCACCTGCAGAGAGGCGGTTCTCCTACATTAAGAGACAGAACAACAGCATCACTCATGGGCGTTCGTGCAATCGACTGCCTCCTCGAGAAGAGATACAACAGAATCATCGTTGAGAAGAACGGTAAGATCACTGATATCGATCTCGAAGAAGGTCTTGCGATGAAGAAGACGATCCCGGAGATCGAGATCAATAACGCCAAGAGACTTTCATAAGAGAAAGGTCAATGTACAAGTACACAACATTTGAAGAAGAAGCAGAGCGTAAGAAGATCAGGGGCCGTGTTTTAACGGTCCTTGAATTCGATAAGATCAAAGAAAAGCTCCTTGAACTTACGAGAACGTCCTACGGGCGTTCTCTTGCTTCGTCTGCGTTTCCTACGACAGATCCTGAGGTGGTAAAAGAAAGCCTTGATGACACGTTCGAAGCGTACACGTTCATAAGCAAATTCGGCAGTCTCCCGATCGGATCATTTCCTCCGGTAGATGAGAGCCTCAGATACATCAACGCAGGCGGAACGCTCGACATGCGTCAGCTTCTTGATGTCGGCATTTTCTTAAGAAGCATCGTTGACTTGAAGAAGATCGTTAACGACGATAAGCGACAGGACCTCGCCGAGACCAATCTGTTCATGTCCATCGCGGCACTCGAGCCTGAGCAAAGACTTCAGGATGAGATCTTCTCGTGCATAGTAAACGACACAGAGATGAACGACCGCGCGAGCAACGAACTGTATTCGATAAGACGTGAGACAAAGGACGTCGTAAGGTCTATAAGAGTCATCCTCGACAGGATCATCCGTAATAACGGCGACATCCTTCAGGAGCAGATCATCACGATAAGAGACGGCAGATACTGCGTTCCGGTTAAGTCGGAGCAAAGATCCAAGCTGCCCGGCATCATACACGACACATCATCGACGGGACAGACAGTATTCATCGAGCCGATGGGCGTCGTCGAAGCAAACAACAGGATCCGTGAGCTCGCGTCCTTAGAGGAGGCAGAGATAGAAAGAATCCTCGAGAGCCTCACAGCCCTCGTCGGTAAGTCTGAGCAGGTCATAAGATCAGACATAGCTCTCATCGCACAGATAGACTTTAACTCGGCTAAGGGCGAACTCGCGATAAGCATGAATGCGGTAAAGCCGATCCTTAACACGAACGGTCACATCAAGCTTTGCAAGGCACGCCACCCGCTCATCGACAAGGAGGCGGTTGTTCCTGTCGACATCGAGAACGGCGACAAGTACGGCACACTCGTAATCACCGGACCTAACACCGGCGGTAAGACGGTTTGCCTTAAGACCTGCGGACTCATGACACTCATGACAATGACAGGTCTCATGATTCCCTGTGCAGATGGCACTGAAGTGTCGGTCTTCGACAGAGTGCTCGCGGACATCGGCGACGAGCAGAGCATCGAGCAGAGCCTGTCCACGTTCTCCGCACACATCTCGAACATCGTCTTCATCTTGAAGAACATAAGGGGCAGATCACTTGTCCTCCTCGACGAGCTCGGCTCAGGTACAGATCCTGCAGAGGGTGCGGCTCTTGCCATAGCAGTGCTTGATGAGTTAAGGCAGAAGGGCTGTGTCGTCATGGCTACAACACACTACCGTGAGCTTAAAGAGTACGCGGTAACGACAGAAGGCGTCATGAATGCTTCTTGTGAGTTTGATACAGACACGTTAAGCCCGACATACAGACTCATCATCGGAACATCAGGAACGAGTAATGCTTTCATCATCTCGAAGAAGCTCGGCATGCCCGCACGTATCATCGATGATGCGAAGTCCAGAATGACTGATGAGGACGTTAAGCTTGAGAAGCTTCTGTCAGAGGCTGAAGCCGACAGACGTAAGGCGGGAACGCTCGAGAAAGAGAACGAGAAGCTTAATAACGAACTTAAAGATAAGATCAAAGAGCTTGAAGAGGAGCGCAAGTCACTAAAGGCTTCCAAGACGAAGATCCTGAATGAGACACGCGCAAAGCAGAAGGAGCTTCTTGAAGACAAGCAGGAAGAACTCGACGAACTCATCAAGCAGGTTAAGAAGAAGGCTAAGAAGAACTACGACGAGGATGCGAAGGCGGAACTCGATAAGATCAGAAGAAGACTTCGTGCCGGTGTTAAAGACCTCGCAGCAGACGATGATGATGACGTCATCAAGAACGTAAGTCTTCCGGGTGAACCGCCGAAGAAGATCGAGAAGGGACAGAAGTATTTCGCGCCGAATCTCGGTGTTGTAGGAACGGCACTCGATGCTTCGGATAAGCCTAATTCGAAGATAAGGATCCAAAGTGGCATCATGACGTATACCGTGCCTGCGAACGAGTTGAGGACGCCTACCAGCGAGCAGCTCACGAAGCCCGCGGAGCCTGAAGACAACCTTTTCGCTAAGTACAAGGGTGCCAAGGCCGGAAGCACGTCTACGCTTAAGGTGCAGAAGGCTCAGACTGTTGTGTCGGAGCTGATGCTCATAGGTAAGAGAGCAGTCGAGGCGGAGTCCGAACTTGATAAGTATATCGACGACTGCCATCTCGCGGGACTTAAGACAGTCAGGATCGTACACGGTAAGGGAACAGGTGCCTTAAGGTCGGCGGTTGAGGGTAAGCTCGCGGCTGATCCGAGAGTTAAGGAATTTAGGCTCGGTGATCCTGCCGAGGGCGGAGACGGCGTAACCATCGCGAAGCTCGTTTAATAGAAAGGTAAGAATATGAAGGATAACAGACTTAAGATAATCATCGGCGCATACGGAAGCGGCAAGTCGGAGATCTCCGTCAATCTCGCTCTTAAGATGAGAAAGGAGAATCCTTCAGATAAGGTGCTTCTTGCTGACCTTGATATAGTCAATCCTTTCTACAGATCATCTGATGCGAACAAGGTTCTTGAGGAGAACGATATACGACTCATTAGTCCGATGTATGCGAATTCCAATGTCGATGCTCCTGTCTTGAGCGGTGAGGTATACGTTATCTTCGATGACGATTCCTACAGAGGAGTGTTCGATATCGGAGGCGAGGACATGGGTGCGACGATCTTAGGTTCCATGAAGACGAGACTCGACAATACCGATGCTGAACTTATCATGGCGGTCAACACGAGAAGACCTTTCACATCGACTGCAGATGAGATCATCATCATGGCTTCCGAACTTCAGGAAGCATCCAAGATGAAGATCACAGGCTTTATCAACAATACAAATATCCTTGAACAGACAACACCTTCCGATATACTTGAAGGGGAGAAGATTCTCCTTGAAGTATCACAGAAGACGGGAATCCCTCTTGTCATGACGACAGTAATGGAAGGCGTCATGAGCAAGGAAGAGATATCACAGATAAAGGCTCCGGAAGTTATGCAGATGCGAAGGGCGATCAACTATGCGTATTGAGACCAAGACCAGAAGAGGCTTCAAGAAAGCCGCTAAGATCAATCTTAAAGCTCACTATTTCTCATTCATACTTATGTGTTTGTTCGCGGCTCTTATCGGATCAGAGTTCGTTACATCAGAGAACCTTATCGGATTAAGAACAGACCCTGTGACGATCATGTTCAACGGCTATGAAGACGTCGTCGTAGAGACAGAGCGTGAAGCTGCTGAGATGACAGGCGGATCCACATTCGCGGACAAGGTCATGCAGTTTACTTCGAAGATTCAGCATGATGAGCAGACCAGCAAAGTGTTCTCAAGATCTGCAGGTACTATCAATCAGGTAATCGATGCATTTACGACCGGTACAGCGGTATCGACCATATCTTCTGTAGTCCTTAACATCGTTGGTTCCGAGAGCGTTGCGGATACAATCATGATGTCGCTCGCTTCTGTTCTTGCTGTATGGTTCTGGATGTTTGTTCAGCTCGTGTACATGGTAGTAATGAGACGCAATATTCTCGAGGGAAGATTATACAAGAAGGTTGCCATCAACAGATATCTGTATATCTTCCGGACCAAGTCATGGGTAAGTGTCGCACTGTCGTTGACACTTATGACAATCTTCGATGTTTTATCGATCGTAACGATCGTTGGTTTCCCGATAGTTTATTACGGCCTGTTCATGGTTCCGTTCGTTGTCGCCGAGAATCCTAAGATCAAGCCTTGGCAGGCAATCAAACTTTCCTGGAACATCACCAAGGGCTACAAGATGGATCTGTTCCTTAACGACCTTACGATGTTCGGCTGGAGAATACTTTCCGTCATCACTTTAGGACTGTCGGATCTGTTCTTCTGCAACCCTTATAAGCTCGCGGTGCACTCCGAGTTCTATACGTTAATCCGCAAGAATGCCATCGAGAACAACGTGAAGGAAAGTGAGCTTCTTAACGACCGCTACCTTTTCGAAAAGGCGGACATGGGCCGCCTCAGAGGCTCGTACCCCGAGGCAGTAAACGTGCTGTCTTCTCCCGAGTATTCTCTCCAGGGCCTTACCGGCGCGAAGAAGTTCTTTGCAGAGCATTTTGGCGTTGTGCTGTGGAACACGGAAGATGAGCTTAAGTACGAAGAAAACCAGGCAAGCCGCCAGCGCATCAAGAACATGCGCGATGAGCTCGAGGGTATAAGCTACCCGACAAGACTTGCGCCTTTGCCTGAGTCACATAAGTCAGGAAGATTTGCAAACATGCACTACATGCGTCACTACTCTTTGCTGTCGCTCGTGCTCATGTTCTTTATCTACTCAGGCTTCGGCTGGGTATGGGAGGTTTTCTACTACTATCTTCTGCAAGGTCACTACATCAACAGAGGTGTAATGCACGGACCGTGGCTTCCCATCTACGGTGCAGGCGGTATAGCAATTCTTATTTTCCTTTTCCCGCTGCGTAAGAGTCCTTCAAGGCACTTCTTCGCGACTATGGGTCTTTGTGGAATTCTTGAGTACGGAACGAGCGTAGTGCTCGAGTATGCGCTCGGTGCCCAGTGGTGGAACTACGACGGTTTCTTCCTTAATCTTAACGGAAGAATATGTGCGGAAGGACTTCTGATCTTTGGCGTAGCAGGACTTGCATTTATCTATTTCCTGTCGCCGATTCTTGATGACGTCATCCGTAAGTTTAAGCCCGCGAAGCTTCTGCCAATCGCGATCATTCTCGTTACGATTTTTGTGTTCGATCTTATCTACTCAACAGTCAATCCGAACAAGGGAGAGGGTATTACTGACGGCTTCGCAGGAAGTGAGAATCGTATCGTGCAGACTGTAGAGGAAACTTACTAAAATATATTTGTTTAAATCATACTATTTATGATAAAATATCTGCGGTGTCTGAAGTAACTTATCAGGTACCGCATTACTAATTATTGGAGGATATGAATATGGGATTGATTTCTAATGTCATGGGCGCTATCGGCGATTCTGCTTCATCTGTAATTGCTGATCAGTACGTTGAGTTCTTTACTTGTGACTCGCTCGGACAGGATGTTCTTGTACGTCAGGGTGCAAGAAAGATGCAGAAGGGACACAACAAGGGTGACGTTGAGGTTATTACTAACGGTGCCATGATCGCTGTTCCTGAGAACACAGCTTGCCTTATGGTAGATAACGGTAAGGTCGTTGACTTTACTATCCAGGCTGGTATGTACACTTGGGATTCTTCTTCTGCTCCTTCAGTATTCGCAGGTAACGACGGTTTCCTCGATGCAGCTAAGAAGCTCGTTGGTGAGACTTGGAACCGTATGAAGGCCGGCGGAGAGATCACAACACAGCAGAGAATCTACTTCGTCAATATGCTTGAGATCCGTGACCAGAAGTACGGAACACCTTCCGCTCTTCCTTACCACGATCCTGAGTACAGAAATATCTACATCAGACTTAACGGTGTATTCTCTTACCAGATCAAGGATCCTGTAAAGTTCTTCACTTCCCAGGTTGGTAACATCAAGGGACAGTACACAAATGCTCAGTTCATGGGTTCACCTGCTGATCCTAAGCAGCCTAGAATCGAGTTCATGGATAACTTCTCTGAGGTTCTCAATAAGTGCGGAACAGTTGATAAGATCATGTTCGCTGACCTGCCTTCTAACCAGGGCAAGCTCCGTACATACATGCAGGATGCTCTCGATGAAGAGTGGCTCAAGAACAGAGGTGTTGTTGTATCCTCCGTTGCTATCGGCGGTATCACACCTGACGATAAGTCCAGAGAGAGAATCGAGCAGGTTGACCAGTCCAAGATGTTTGGTGCTGATCCTAACGCTCTCGCAGCTCAGGCTGTACTCGGCCAGACACAGGCTATGAATACTGCTGCAGCAAATGCAAACGGTGCAGTAAACGGCCTCATGGGCATGGGTATGGTAGGCGGCATGGGCCAGATGGGTGGCGGTGCCAACGCAGCATTCCAGTTCTTAGGTCAGCAGCAGCAGGCTCAGCAGGCAGCGGCTCCCGCTCCTGTAGCAGCTCCGGCAGCCGGCGGATGGACATGCTCTTGCGGAACAACTAATACTGGTAAGTTCTGCTCTAACTGTGGTAGTGCTCAGCCCGCTCCGGCAGCAGCTTGGACATGTGAGTGCGGAACACAGAATACTGGTAAGTTCTGCTCCAACTGTGGTAAGGCAGCTCCTGCAGGTCCTTGGACATGCGAGTGCGGAACACAGAACACAGGTAAGTTCTGCTCCAACTGCGGTAAGCCTCAGCCCTAATCAAGGCAATAACAATTGATTAAAGGAGCCCCGGTGTAAAAGCCGGGGCTTTTATGTTGGTAAAAATACGATAATTTATATAAACGCATAATAATTGAAAATCATTTGAGCTTCTTTTATAATGCTATCCTATGAGTTTAAAAGAGGGAGTGTTATGACTATGGCAAAGGTCACATTTAACGACGACTTGTGCAAGGGCTGCGGTCTTTGTGTCAATGCGTGTCCCAAGAAGATCCTCGAACTCGACAAGAACAGGCTTAACAATAAGGGTTATCACCCGGCCGCTTGTACAGATCTTGATCAGTGCATCGGCTGCGCTTTCTGCGCTACTACATGCCCTGACTTAGTCATTACGGTTGAAAGATGAGGAACTGACTATGGCACAGAAGAAAGTACTTATGAAGGGAAACGAGGTAATCGCTGAGGCTGCTATCAGAGCAGGATGCAGAAACTACTTTGGTTATCCTATTACACCTCAGACAGAGGTTATGCACTATATGGCAAAGAAGATGGTCCAGATCGGAGGAAACTTCGTTCAGGCTGAAAGCGAAGTCGCTGCCATCAACATGGTATACGGCGCTGCTGCTGCAGGCTTCAGAGTAATGACATCTTCATCATCTCCCGGAATCTCCCTGAAGCAGGAGGGTATCTCTTATATCGCAGGTGCCGAGCTTCCTGCTGTTGCAGTTAATATCGTCAGAGCAGGCCCGGGTCTTGGCGGAATCCAGCCTTCACAGGGTGACTACTTCCAGGCTTGTAAGGGCGGCGGACACGGTGATTACAGAAATCTCGTTATCGCTCCGGCTTCTGTTCAGGAGCTCTATGAGCTTACTGTTGAAGCTTTCAACCTTGCAGATAAGTACAGAATGCTTTGCATGATCTTGGGTGACGGTACTCTCGGCCAGATGATGGAGCCTGTTGCTTTCAGAGATGAAGAGCCTATCATCGAGCCCGAGAAGCCTTGGGCTGCATGCGGAAGAGGCGGAAGAGCTGAGCACAACACAGTTACTTCCATCTATATCCAGCCTGACGACCTCGAGAGAAAGAACCTCGAGCTCGTTGAGAAGTACAAGATCATCGAGAGAGATGAAGTAAGATATGAGGCTATCGGTATTGAAGATGCTGAGATCGTTATCGTAGCGTTCTCCACATGTTCAAGAATCTGCCGTAACGTAATCAGACAGGCAGCTGAGAAGGGTATCAAGGTCGGCATGATCCGTCCTATCACTCTCTGGCCGTTCCCGAAGCAGATCATCCGTGATACTGCTGCACTTCCTAACGTTAAGGCATTCCTTGATATCGAGCTTTCCGCAGGACAGATGGTTGAAGACGTTCAGATCGCTGTAAGAGGACAGAAGCCTGTTCACTTCTTCGGAAGAATGGGCGGTAACCTTCCTATGCAGAAGGAGATCCTGGACAAGATCATCGCGATCCACGAAGACCCCAATAAGGAGGCACTTGACTGATGGCTGTTGTTTTTGAAGCTACAAAGGGCTTAACGGGCAAGCCTTTCCATTATTGCCCGGGGTGCACACACGGCATCATCCACAGACTTATCGCTGAGGTAATGTGTGAGATGGGTATCCTCGAGGATACAGTCTCCGTTGCATCGGTAGGTTGTTCCTATAACAGTTACGAGTACTTTGCATGTGATGCTGTTCAGGCTGCTCACGGTAGAGCTCCTGCAGTTGCTACAGGTATCAAGAGAAATCTGAAGGATAAGGTTGTCTTCACATATCAGGGAGACGGTGACCTTGCTTCCATCGGTGCTGCAGAGATCATTCACGCAGCAGCAAGAGGCGAGAAGATCACAGCATTCTTCGTAAACAACGCTGTTTACGGAATGACATCCGGTCAGATGGCTCCTACGACATTGCTCGGACAGGTTACTACAACATCTCCTTTCGGTAGAGATGCATCTTATCAGGGTTATCCTATCAACGTAAGTGAGATGATCGCGCCCCTTACAGGTGCAGCTTACGTAGAGCGTGTCTGCCTTACAGATTACAAGAATATCATGGCTGCCAAGAAGGCTATCAAGCAGGCTTTCCTTGCACAGCAGGCTAACCTCGGTTTCACTATGGTCGAGTTCCTTTCGACATGTCCTACGAACTGGGGTAAGGAGCCTCTCGAGGCTATGGACTGGCTCAAGGAGAAGATGATCCCTCAGTATCCTCTCGGTGTTTACAAGGGAGAGGACATTGATTTCAAGAAAGTCGAGGCTGATGTAAAGGCCGCGAAGGAAGGAGCTGCAGTATGATCGATTTCTCGATAATCCTCGCAGGCTTCGGAGGACAGGGTATCCTGTCTGCAGGCAAGATGGCAGCCGAGGCAGCACTTTATGAAGGTAAGGAAGTTTCATGGTTCCCGTCTTACGGACCTGAGATGAGAGGCGGTACAGCTAACTGTTCCGTTGTTATCTCCGACGAGCCTATCGGTTCTCCAGTAGTTAACAACGCAGACGTATTGATCTGCCTTAACCAGCCTTCCGTAGAGAAGTTTGAATCTTATCTTAATCCGGGCGGAATCCTTATCATCGACTCTTCGCTGTTCTACGTAGAGCCTACACGTAAGGACATCAAGTTCATCCCGATGGAAGCAAGTAAGATCGCAAGTGAACTCGGTAATATGGCGTTCGCTACTATCTCAATGCTTGGCTGTATGTCTGAGGCTACAGGCTGCTTTACAAAGGAGTCTTTCGAGTCTGCTTTGTATGAGATCCTCCCTGAGAGAAGACACAAGTTTATCCCCGGAAATATGGAGGCATTCGCGAAGGGCGCTGAGTTTGCAAAGGCGTAATCCGTGATGTTAGAATAGTTTTATGGCTATTTCACCGGAGATCAAAATACATCTCATTCATGATCTTTTACCGTTCTGGCTCGGCATGATCGACAAGGAGAACGGCGGTTTCTATGGCTATGTCGATGCCGAAGGCAATATCGATAAGAAGGCCGATAAGGGATGTGTTCTTAACAGCCGAATACTCTGGGTTTTCAGTACTTGTTATAAGCTGTGCATGGACGGAGCGTTAAGCGAAGTCAAGCTTCAGGATGCGGGTTATTCATCCGTTGATATCCTTGAAGCTGCACGTCATGCTTATAACTTCTTCAGAGATAATTACTTCGATCAGGAATACGGCGGTATCTTCTGGTCTGTAACGTACGACGGCAAGCCTTCCGATACTACGAAGCACGCTTATAATCATGCATTCGCTATCTATGCACTGTGTGAGTTCTTCGAAGTAACCGGTAATATGGAAGCGTTCAAGCTTGCGTACTATCTTAAGAACTGTGTAGAGAATATCTTCAAGGATGACATCGGGTATCTCGAGTCATTCGGAAGAGACTTCGAACCTGATGATAATCCGAAGCTTTCCGAGAATGGTGTACACGCGTTCCGTACGACGAACACTCTGCTTCATATCATGGAAGCTTATACTGAGCTTTACAGGATCAATAAAGAGACGAAGGATCAGTTCGTTAAGGGTAAGATCTACAGCATACTCGATATCTTCGAGAATAAGATCTATAACCCGACAGAGGGAAGGCTCGAGGTTTTCTTTGATGAGCATTACAACAGTCTAATCGATTTAAGATCATTAGGTAATGACATCGAGATGAGCTGGGTTCTGGACAGAACTTGTGCCGTTTTGGGTGATGACGAACTCACTGCAAGACTGGCGCCGATATCCGATACCCTCGCTCGAAAAACACTTGAATACGGCTTCGACGGACACTCGCTTGCATACGAGATTGAGCGCGGCGTGACCCGCGAGACACGTGCGTGGTGGATACAGGCTGAGGCGGTAGTCGGCTTCACGAATGCGTTCATGAAGACTGATGATAAAGAATATAAGAACGCTGAGCGTAAGTGCTGGGAGTTCATAAGAGATCACATCATCACGAAGACCAGACCTGCCGAGTGGTATAACGAAGTATCCAAGGAAGGTGTGCCTGATATGAGTATGCCTTTGGTAGGTGAGTGGAAGTGTCCTTATCACAATGTACGCATGTGCATCGAGATCTTGAGACGTAATATGAAAGCCAAAGAGGAACTTTAAGCACTCCAAATATTAAACTTTTGTAAAATTGCACAAACGAGGGCCTTTGGTCCTCGCTTTTTTTGTAATTTCAGTTGGTAATCCCTTAAAAATTATATATAATATTTGAGTAATAAAAATCGGGGGCAAGCGTATGGACGAAGCTTATCTGTTTAACCGCGGAGAAAACTACATGAGCTACAACTTCCTTGGAGCTCATCCTTATAAAGACAAGAACGAAGAAGGCTATATATTCAGAGTATGGGCACCCAATGCACTTTCTGTTAGCGTTATAGGTGATTTCAACGAGTGGGACGCACTGGCGAACCAGATGTTCAAGCTCGGAGGAACAGGTATCTGGGAAGCAAAGATCCCGGGCGTTCACCAGTGGGCAAGATATAAGTACAGAGTTGTCGGTAAGGATTCAAGAATCTACGACAAGGGTGATCCGTATGCAAGACACTTCGAGACAAGACCTAACAATGCGTCTATTGTCTACAACCCTGACGACTATACTTGGGGTGATAAGGAATACATGAAGCACAGACCTGATGCTCTTGCAGCAAGGCCTATCAACATCTATGAGATGCACTTGGGTTCCTGGAGACAGCATCCGGACGGAAACTTCTTCACATATCGTGAGATCGCACTCGACCTCGTCGATTACTGCAAGAAGATGAACTACACACATATCGAATTGATGCCTGTTCTCGAGCATCCTCTCGATGCTTCCTGGGGTTATCAGATCACAGGTTACTACGCAGCTACATCAAGATTCGGTATCCCTTCAGACTTCAAGTACATGGTCGATATCCTTCACCAGAACGGTATCGCCGTGCTTCTCGACTGGGTTCCCGCACACTTCCCGAAGAACCTCGAAGGTCTCGTAAGATTCGACGGTACACCGTGTTACGAGTATGCAGATCCCAGAATCGGTGAGCACAGGGAGTGGGGTACATACGTATTCGATTATTCCAAGAATGAGGTCCTCTCATTCCTTATCTCCAACGCAGTATTCTGGATCGATGAGTTCCATATCGACGGCTTGAGAGTTGATGCTGTAAGCTCCATGCTCTACAGAGATTACGGCCGTCAGAACTACATCCCGAATAAGTACGGCGGCAATGAGAACCTCGAAGCAGTCGAGTTCTTCAAGAAGCTTAATACAACTATCAGAAGCAGATATCCCGGCGTCATGATGATCGCTGAGGAGTCCACTGCATGGCCTAAGGTTTCTCATCCCGTTGAGGATGGCGGACTTGGTTTTACACATAAGTGGAACATGGGCTGGATGCACGATACACTCGATTATTTCTCAACAGATTCCTACGCAAGAAGCTGGCATCACGATGAGTTCTGTTTCTCCATGATGTACGCATTCGCAGAGAATTATGTATTGAGCCTTTCACACGACGAAGTCGTTCATGGCAAGTATTCACTTATCAACAAGATGCCCGGTGACGTATGGAGAAAGTTCGCTTCACTTCGTACATTGTTCATGTATCAGATGAGCCATCCGGGTGCGAAGTTGAACTTCATGGGTGCTGAGTTCGGTCAGTTCATCGAGTGGAGATTCTATGAGCAGCTCGAGTGGTTCATGCTCGACTACGAGTCACACAGACTGCTGCAGGATTACTGCTCCAAGCTTAACCGTTTCTACATCGATCACGGACAGCTGTGGAGAGACGACCACACATGGTCCGGCTTCGAGTGGATAGCAGCAGATGATCTCGTAAACAATGTTTTCGTATATGCAAGAAAGAGCCCGAAGAAGGAAGAGAACGACATCTATGTTGCTCTGAACATGGTTCCTCAGCCTCTTGAGGAGTACAAGATCCCCGTCTACGAGCTCGGTACTTACAAGATCGTGCTTAACACGGATGACATGGCTTTCGGAGGAAGCGGCTATCCCACGGGTGTATCGCTTGACGGCACTTTCGAGGCGATAGAGGAAGAGTTCCAGGGCAAGCCTTATCACGTTAAGTTTAATCTTCCGCCGCTTGCAGGTGTCTACTTCATGAAGGTCAAGGATCCCGCTCCGAAGAAGAGCGAGAAGAAGGCCGAGAAGAAGGCTCCCGCAGTTAAGAAACCAGCAGCGAAGAAGCCTGCAGCAAAGAAGCCCGCGGCGAAGAAGACGACAGCTAAGACAGCAAGTAAAAAGAACACAAATAAATCGGAGGTAGGAAAAAATGGCTAAGACTGATGTAGTTGCAATGATACTTGCAGGAGGCCAGGGAGCGAGACTCGGTGTTCTCACGAAGACCGTAGCTAAGCCGGCAGTTCCTTTCGGAAGCCGTTACAGAATCATCGATTTCCCTTTGTCCAACTGTGTTAATTCTGGTATCGAGCGCGTAGGAGTTCTTTCCCAGTACCAGCCGTTGGCACTTAACACATACGTAGGAAACGGACATCCTTGGGATCTCGATCGTAACAATGCAGGTGCTTATATCCTTCCTCCTTATCAGAGATCAGGTAAGTCAGACTGGTACAAGGGTACAGCTAATGCTATCTACCAGAACAAGGACTTCCTTGATGACTTTGATCCTGAGTATGTAGTCATCCTTTCAGGTGACCATATCTATAAGATGGATTACGCAGCAATGCTTCGAAGCCACATCGAGAGAGAGGCTGATGCAACAGTTGCTGTTTACGAAGTACCGTGGGAGGAGGCTCCTAGATTCGGTATTCTGAATACTGAGGGTGAGGACCAGATCGTAGAGTTCGAAGAGAAGCCTGCTAAGCCGAAGAGCAACCTCGCATCCATGGGTGTTTACTGCTTTACATGGAAGGTTCTCCGTGAAGCTCTCGTAAGAGACGAGGCTGATCCCGAGTCCAACAACGACTTTGGTAAGAACATCATCCCGATGCTCCTTAACGGCGGCAAGAAGCTCTTCGCTTACAGATTCGCAGGTTACTGGAAGGACGTAGGAACAATCTCCTCACTGTGGGAGACAAACATGGATATTCTCGACAAGCCTGAGGACATCAACCTCGTTGACCGTTCATGGAGAATCTATTCGAGAAACCCTGTTAAGCCTTCACAGTTCATCGGTGAGTCAGGTAAGGTTACTAACTCCGCTCTTACGGATGGATGCCGTATCTTCGGTGAGGTTAACCACTCCGTTCTTTCCGAATCAGTAATCGTAGAGAAGGGAGCAGTCGTTAAGGACTGTGTTCTCCTCCCCGGTGTAGTAGTTAAGGAAGGCGCGAGACTTGAAAGATGTATCGTAGACTTCGGTACGATCATCGGTAAGGATGTAAAGGCCGGACCGAAGATCGAGGGCGAAGGTCCTTATACGAACCACAAGCTGTGCTCTGAAGGAATCTGCGTATTCGAGCGTGGATTGAAGATCAAGGACGGTGTCGAGATCCCCGGCAATTCTATGATCGATTCAGACATCGATGCGGGTGAGAATTCCGTAATCGAAGAGAAGTTCAGAGTATAAAGGTCAGAAGGAGGATATATACAATGTTTAATGATGTAATGGGCCTCATACTGGCCGACAATAAGAAGATAGCTCTGGGTGAACTTTCCGAGCCGAGAGCTCTGTCCGCCGTTCCGTTCGGAGGAAGATACAGAATCATCGACTTCATGCTCTCTGATATGGTTAACTCCGGTATCAAGAACGTCGGTATTCTTACTTACAACAAGTACAAGTCATTGATGGACCACTTGGGAACAGGTTCACCTTGGTCCCTCGACAGAAAGAACGACGGACTTCACATCCTGCCGCCTTACGTTAACTCTGAGGCATCCAACATCACTGGTGATGAGGAGCTCGCAGGTGTACTCGACTTCTTGAGACACTCCAGATCCACATACGCTATCGTAGCTAATTCCAATATCATCCTTAACTGCACATTCGATGATATGATCAAGGCTCACGAGGGAAGCGGCGCGGATCTTACAGTAATGTACAACCGTGATGCCCTTAAGTATGGACATCCTTGCTACATTCTTGAGACTGATGAGAAGGGCTTCGTAAAGGATATGCTCTACAATCCTCAGAAGGCTACATCTAACAAGACATCACTCGGAATCATCTGCTTAAGAAGAGATATGCTCATCGATATCATCTCAAGACAGATGAGCCACGGACAGACACACTTCGGTCTGCATTCCATGGTTAAGATGTTTGACGAGATCAAGGTCTTTGCTTATGAGTATTCAGGCACAGCCCTTCGTATCAACAGCGTACAGACATACTTCAATGCTTCTATGTCACTTCTTAAGGACGAGACGAGAAACTCTCTGTTCTGGAGCGGCAAGCCTATCTACACGAAGGTTAAGGACGAAGCACCTACACTTTACTTTGATAACGCAGAGGTCAAGACTTCTATCGTCTCCGACGGTTGCCGAATCTATGGTGACGTCGATCATTCAGTAATCTTCAGAAGTGCTACGATCTCGAAGAACACAACGGTTAAGAACTGCGTAGTAATGCAGGATGTCCACATCTCTGAGAACTGCCACCTTGAGAATGTAATCCTTGATAAGAATTCGTTCGTAAGACCGGGCGTAAGACTCATCGGTCATCCGGATTATCCCGTAGTAATAGGAAAGGGAGCAGGTATCTGATATGGAGAAGATTAAAGTTTTATTTGCATCATCTGAGGTTAGCCCCTTCGTTAAGGTCGGCGGTCTTGCAGACGTTGTAGGCGCACTGCCTATCGAGCTTAACAAGGATAATGTTGACGCCAGAGTCATCCTTCCTTTGTACAAGAAGATTAAGATCAAGTACCAGGATGAGATGCAGTTCCTCGGATGGAAGCTCGTAAGAATGGGTTGGAGATCTCTTTATGCAGGTCTGTTCCAGCTCGAGAAGAACGGTACGATCTTCTACTTCGTAGATAACGAGTACTACTTCAACTTCGATCAGATCTATGTTGAGTATGTATTCGATATCGAGCGTTACTGCTTCTACCAGAGAGCAGTTCTCGACTTCATGGGTGACTTCATGAACTTCGAGCCTAACGTTCTGCACTGTAACGACTGGCAGACAGGTATGATGCCTCTGCTTCTCGACGCTCACTTCAAGAAGCACGGATATCACACTAACGTTCAGACAGTATTTACGATCCACAACCTGAAGTATCAGGGCGTTCATGCTACGGATGTAGTAAGAGAGATGCTTGATCTTCCTGATGAGTACCTGAGAGACGAGTTCTGTATCAAGGACCGTGCCATCAACTTCATGAAGGCAGGTATTGTATTCTCCAACTCCGTAACAACAGTTTCTCCTACATATGCGTATGAGATCATGACTGACTACTACGGCGAAGGTCTGAACTACACACTTCAGAAGTATGCTTACAAGGTTTCCGGTATCCTGAACGGTATCAACGATCTTGAGTACAATCCTAAGAAGGATGACAAGATCCCTGTTAAGTACGATATCAAGACATACCAGAAGGGTAAGGCTGCATGTAAGGAATCACTTCAGAAGCAGCTCGGTCTTGAGGTTAATCCCGGTGCGCCTCTGTGTGCTATGATCTCCAGACTTGTTGATCAGAAGGGTCTCGACCTCTTGCTCTATGTTCTCGATGAGATGCTCTACGACGGAATGCAGATCGTAATCCTCGGTACAGGTGACAACTACTACGAGAGAGCGCTTGTTGATACAGCAAACAGGAACCCTGGTAAGATGTGTGCTTGTATTGATTTCGATGCAGGTCTTGCACATACAATCTACGCTGGTGCAGATATCTTCCTTATGCCTTCTCTGTTCGAGCCCTGCGGCCTTTCACAGCTCGTTTCCATGGCTTACGGAACAGTTCCGGTTGTACGTGAGACTGGCGGACTTAAGGATACTGTAGTACCTTATAACGAGTTTACAGGAGAAGGTAACGGCTTCTCGTTCGCTAATATCAATGCACACGAGTTCCTTTTCGTAACTAAGTATGCATGTGATCTTTACAGGAACCACAAGGATGTCTGGGACAAGCTCATCAAGACAGGCATGAGCGGAGACTATTCCTGGAAGAAGAGTGCGAAGGAGTACGCAGGTCTGTACTCGCTCATCACGGGTATGCCTCTCGAAGAGCCTAAGGCTGAACCTGTAAAGGAAGACAAGAAGGAAGAGAAGAAGGCTGATGAGAAGAAGCCTGAAGCTAAGAAGCCCGAGCCGAAGAAGGCTGCTTCAAAGCCTTCTGCGAAGAAGTCTTCCGCTAAGAAGCCCGCTGCCAAGAAGGCAGATGCTCCTAAGACTGAGAAGAAAGAAGAGACAAAGTAATACATGTTCTTTCACGCGTCACGAGAACTTAAGTACAGGTCGCCTTACGGCGCACAGCCTACGGATACCGAAGTAACTATAAGAACTGACGCTTCAAAGGACGTAACAGAAGTTACTTTCTGCTATGCTTACGGCTTGTATGGTTTCTCATATCATGAGGAGCCCATGCACGAGATCAAGACAGCAGATAAAGAAACGACAATGTACGAGACCAGGCTTATGATCCCTCATGAGCCCGGTCTTGTTTTTTACTGGTTCAGATTCAAAGAGCCCGAGACCGTTGAGATCACGGATGAAGAGGGCAACGTAACCGAAGAGACAAGGATCGCCACCCGCTACTACGTTATGGAGGGCGATGTCGAGAACGGTTCAGGTAAGCTTTATCATGAGCCGCCGCGTATCGGTGCGGATGAAGATAAGTATCCGTATGCATGGCAGATAACGGCTTACGACAAGAATTTCAAGACTCCCGATAAGATGAAGGGCGCTCTGATCTATCAGATCTTCCCGGACAGATTCGCGAGAGACAATGAGTTTACGGTAGAGCGTATGATGAATGCGTCGCCCAGGGAAGAACGAGTCTATCACGAGGACTGGTATGAGGATGTAGATATCAAGGGTAAGCCGTCAACGGGTTATCTCGCATGCGACTTCTTCGGAGGTTCCTTGAAGGGTATCAAGGAGCACCTCGATTACATCAAGTCGCTTGGCATAGACATCATCTATCTGAACCCTATCTTCGAGGCGAGATCTTCGCACCGTTATGATACGGCTGATTACTTAAGCGTCGATCCGATGCTCGGAGGAAATAGTGCTTTTGCCGAGTTTAAGGATGCATGTGAAGAAAGAGGAATCAAGCTGATCCTTGACGGTGTCTTCTCGCATACTGGCGCTGACTCTAGATACTTTAACAAGTTCGGACGCTATGACGGTGTCGGTGCATTCGAGGCTTATGAGAAGGGCAAGGAGAGCCCGTACCGTTCCTGGTACAACTTCTATAAGAACGAAGACGGCTACACTGTATATGATTCATGGTGGGGATTCCCGGATCTTCCTAATGTCGATGAGAATGATCTTTCCTACAGAAGCTTCATCTTCGGTGAAGGCGGAGTAGTTGATACATGGATGGGAAGAGGAGCTTCGGGTTTGAGACTCGATGTTTCTGACGAGCTTCCGGATTCATTCATAAGGCAGATGAGAGATGTCATTAAGACTAAGACGCACGGGCAGGGAATGCTCGTCGGCGAGGTCTGGGAGGATGCGAGCAATAAGTGTTCCTACGGCTCGTACCGCGACTTTATGCTCGGTCGTACTCACGACTCTGTTATGGGTTATACGTTCAGAACGACAGCATTAGAGTTCCTGCAGGGCTATGTATCTGCAAAAGTATTTAATTCAAGACTCGAAGGATTCCGTGAGAGATATCCTGCCGAGAGTTACTACTGCATAATGAACCTTCTGTCTTCACATGATGTGCCGCGTGTGTACACCATGATGAGCAAGCCTTACGATACGGACAACAAGGAAGACCAGCAGAAGATATGCGTTCCGCCTGAAGAAGCGTCGAGATGCGCGGATCTTTGCAAGCTCGGTATCGCACTGCAGATAGGTTATGTCGGTGCACCTTGCATCTATTATGGAGATGAGATCCTGATGAACGGTTATAAGGATCCATTCAACCGCCGCACGTATCCTTGGGGTAAGGTTTCCCGCGAGGGCAACGAGCACCTCGAGTATGTGCGTAAGCTCACGGATCTTCGCGTAAAGAATCAGGTGCTGCGTACGGGCCTTTACCGCACGCTGTATACGAGTGAGGATGTTATTGTTTTCGAGCGTTACCTTGATAATGAGGGACGCGATGCGTTTGGTAATACTGTACTGCCTTCGCAGGGTGCGCGCCGGGTAATCGTTGTGCTTAACCGCGGCAGCAAGGGTGTGTACTTCAGTTTCGATGACAGCGAGAAAGAATTTAAGGTAAGCGAGATTGCGAAAGCTTCTGTCGACTTTGCTTCCGAGACTATCGTCAACGGTGTAAGCTTCGGTCCCATGCAGGTGGGCGTGGCTCCTTTAAGTGCGTTGTTTGTCGTCTACGGGTGAGCTGATGGACGTTATTACCAGTAAGGACAATTCCAAGGTTAAATATCTCGCGTCTTTGCATGATGCGCGTACGGCACGCCGTGAGGGTGTCGTGTTTGTTGAAGGCGTTCGTTCCTGTGAGGATGCGCTTGGCTGCGGTGTAGTGCCGACGGTGGTCGTTGCTGACGAGGCACATGCTGACTGGGCCAAGAAGATATCGGAAGAGACAGGCTGTGATGCTTTATTGCTTAACGACGTCTGCTTTAAGAAGATATCGCAGACTGTTCATCCGCAGGGCGTGGCACTGGTTGCCAAGCGTCCCGAGATGTCAGGTGAGATAACACTTCGCGGCGATAACAAGGATATCTTCATGTGTCTTGAGGATATTCAGGATCCGGGCAATCTCGGAACGATGATAAGAATCGCGGATGCATTTGATTTTGGAGCGCTGCTAATAACGAAGAAGACGGCTGATCCTTTTAACGATAAGGTTATCCGCGCATCGATGGGTTCCATCTGGCGTGTGCTCATCATCGAGTGTGAGGATGCGGATGAGATGATAGGGCTTCTCCATGATAAGGGTGTTAAGGTGCTCGCGGCCGAACTTCACGGCGACGAACTGTCCAAGGCTCCGATCACGCTCCCGGCCGCTTACTTTATAGGTAATGAGGGTGCAGGGCTTAAGGCTGAGACCATAGCTTCCAGTGATATTAAGATCAAGATCCCGATGCAGGGAAAGGCGGAGTCTTTAAATGCCGCCTCTGCAGCTTCTATCATAGGATTTGTATTGCAGGAACTAAGATAATCCTTAGTATTTAAGTGGGTTTTTACCAAAAACATACTTATTTAATTGTTTTTTAAGAGTTTCCGTTATATCATTACCCTCGATAGAGGTAGATATTTATGGAAAAATTCAGTGTAAAGAAACCCTTTACGGTTCTCGTTGCAGTCATTGTAATCATTGCTTTGGGCGCAGTATCGCTTACGCATCTGTCGCTTGATCTTTTGCCGGAGATTAGTCTTCCGTATCTTATCGTAATCACAGCATATCCCGGTGCGAGCCCGGAAAAGATTGAAGAGCAGGTAACGAAGCCTGTCGAGAATGCGCTCGGAACAATAAGCGGAGTCGAGAACGTCTCGTCGACCAGTGCTGATAACTATTCGGTAGTTCAGCTCGAGTTTGCCGACGGTACCGACATGAATGTCGCGATGGTTAAGATATCGAGTGCGATTAATGAGCTCGAGAGTTCACTTCCTACAGGAGTCATGAAGCCGAGCATCATGGAGATCAGCATGGATATGCTGGCGACCATGTATGTGGCGGTTGAGCGTGAAGACTACGATATCTATGAACTTACGGACTTTGTTAATAACGATGTAATTCCTTATCTGTCCAGACAGGACGGTATCGCGAGTATAACGACTATCGGTCTTGTCGAGCAGAGCATTCAGGTAGAACTTAATCAGGATAAGATCGATGCGTTGAACGACAGGATCCTCCGCGAAGTTGATGAATCCCTTGCTGAGGCTCAGGATATGCTTGATGAAGCTCAAGAGGAGTTGGACGACGCGCATGTACAGCTTGAGACAGCCCAGAGCAACTTCGGGTCTATGATGTCCAATGCGATCTTCTCTGAGATAAACGGTCAGTCCGATGACATTGCTTCAGGATTAAGGACGGAGATCACTTCCTTGCAGGGAGAACTCGAGGATCTGTCACAGGGCCTTTCTGATCTGACACCTGCACAGAACACAGCACTTACAGAAGCTCAGCAGCGTGTGGAAGCTACACGTGCCGATCTTGAAAGATCTGCCAATACACAGGCTCAGCTTGCCAATACCGCAGCGGAAGCACAGTCAATCTTTAACAGAGCGCGTGCTGCACTGGAAGCTGCGGTTAATGATCCTAATTACCCTTCGGATGAATACAACGCACTTGTTCAGGCGGAAGCCGAGGCAGCAACGAATCTCTATATCGCGCAGAATGCTTTTGATGAAGGTTCTGCTGAAGTTGCGGCTGCGCAGGCTGCTTTCGATGAGGCTACGGCTGCACTTTATAATGCTTCTCTTAACGAGGCGGGTATCACTCAGGCTGAGATCGATACCTTGATCAATGATGTAAACTCTCTGATTGGTAGTCTTAATCAGTCACAGAGCGGCATCAACGGTTCTTCCGTAAATGACCTTATTACTACTACAAGAAATCTTTCTTCGCTCATGTCACAGCTGTCAGGCGTTATCGTTCGTGTCAGGGAGGCGGATCCTGTTGGAAGCCTTTCTTCTCAGGTAAGCGATATCGAAGCGCAGATGGATGATGTGAATACAATGGCTGATTCCATCCCTGAGATGCTTACAGGTCTTCAGACTGCATATGCAGGACTTACACAGGGCCAGCTTGATGCGGCAGTTCAGTTCTCTACGGCTGCAGTCGGTCTGTCTGATGCTCAGACGGCTTTGGATCAGGCACAGGCTCAGTACGATGCTGCAAGAACTCAGGCTCTCGAGTCTGCCAATGCTGATGCTCTTATCGATCCTGAGACTCTGTCACAGCTTATCTATGCACAGAATTTCTCTATGCCTGTCGGCTATATCGACGACGAGAATGATGAGTCATGGCTGTTAAGAGTAGGTGAGGAGTTTGGAAGTCCCGATGATATCGCATCTGCGCTTCTTGTGGACAATGACATTATCGGCTCCGTTCGCCTTGAAGATATCGCAGACATCGTCGTTATCGATACAGCAAATGATAACTACACCAAGCTTAACGGTTCTGACGGTATCATACTGTGTATTTATAAGTCTTCGACTGCAGGTACCAATGAGGTATCAGGCGCATGTAACGAAGCATTGGAAGAGTTAGCTGAACTTTACCCCGGTTTCCATTCGATCAATCTGGTAGACCAGGGTGTATACATCAACATGATCATTCAGAGTGTATTCTCGAGCATGCTCATTGGTGCGCTTCTTGCTATCGTTATCCTCGCGCTGTTCCTTAAGGACGTTAAGCCGACTATTGTCGTAGCGATAAGCATCCCACTCTCGGTTCTCTTCGCGATAGTACTCATGTACTTCACGGGGCTTGAGCTTAACATGATGACTCTCTCGGGATTGTCGCTGGGTATAGGAATGCTAGTTGATAACTCTGTCGTTGTCATGGAGAACATCTTCAGACTCATAGGACGCGGTCTGCCTGCACCTAGAGCTGCCGTACAGGGCGCGAAACAGGTTCGAGGTTCCATCATAGCTTCGACACTTACTACGATATGCGTTTTCTTCCCGGCGGTGTTCGCTACGAGTCTTGTAAGAACACTTCTTTATCCTTTGGCACTGTCTATCGGCTACTGCCTTGTAGCGTCGCTCGTTATGGCTTTGACTGTAGTGCCGGCTTCGTGCAGCACGCTTCTTGCGAAGTCTATGCCGAAGGAACATAAGGTTTTCGACAAGGTGCTCGAGGGCTACGGCAAGACTTTAAGGTGGTGCCTGAAGCATAAGGCTGTGCCTCTTGCCGTGGCGATATCTTTGCTCGTGTTCTCCGTGGTTATGCTGTTCAAAACGGGTATCATCTATATCCCTGAGATAACTACAAACGAGATTACGATAACGATACAGACTCCTGAGGAGATGACGAGGGAAGAGTCGTATGCCGCTGTCGATGAGGCTATGGATCTCATCCTTGCTGTAGACGGCGTTGAGGATCTCGGTATCATGGACTCCGGAAGCTCTTCAAGTTTCCTGTCTGCAGGTATGTCTTCTGATTCATACGGACTTTATAACTGCTATGCACTTGCGCCTGAGGATGCGTCGGCACAGGATCTTAACAGAATAGTAGATGATATCGAAGCTGCGGCAGAATTTACCGACTGCACTATCGAGGCTTCTGCCGGAAGTGCCATGGGAGATGCTTCTGCACTCTCGGGAAGCTCCGGTATAAGTGTCAACATCTCAGGTAATGATTACGCTGAACTTGAGAGGCTTAGTGCTGATATAAGTGAGATAATGAGTGCTCAGGAGGGCATAGCTGAAGTTAATGACAGCTTTGCTGAAGGTGAGCCTACTTTGCAGGTTCTCGTTGACCGCGATAAGGCGATGGAGTACGGCCTTACTGTAGCGCAGATCTATGCAGGTATCGCTAGCCACACTTCCACGACTGTGGATGCGGTAACGATAACTGTCGATGGTAACGACATGACTGTTTCCATCGTGGATAATACGGATCAGCTTACAAGAGAGAATCTCATGGATATCGAGTTCGAGGCTGTGGACATGATGGGTGCTGCAGGCGGTTCGCAGTCTGCGTCCTTTGATCAGTTCTCAGGTGCGTTCGCAGGACTTACTGAAGAAGAGCCTGAAGACGCTGAGGATCAGGAGACAACGGAGGCACAGGAGCCGGAGGAAGAGGAATCTAATATCCATACGCTTTCCGAGTTCGCGACTGTCGTCGAGACCGTGTCGTCCGCGTCTGTTAACAGATCGAATCTCGTAAGGTATGTAACGGTATCCTCCACAATCGAGGAAGGTTATAATGCGACGCTCATATCAAGAGAGCTCGCTCCTAAGATAAATGAGTATGCAAGAACGCTGCCGGATGGATATTCTGTCGAGATATCCGGTGAGTCCGAGCAGGTAAATGAGCTTGTTAAGCAGATGCTTGAGATGGCGGCGCTGGCGCTCCTGTTTATCTATCTTGTCATGGTAGCTCAGTTCCAGAGCCTGCTGTCGCCTTTTATCATACTGTTTACGATCCCTCTGGCGTTCACGGGCGGTATGATAGGCCTTCTCGTTGCAGGGGAGCAGTTGTCGATGTTGTCGATGTTGGGCTTCGTTATCCTGATGGGTACGGTTGTTAATAACGGTATCGTATTCGTTGACTACACGAACCAGTTAAGAATCGGAGGCCTTGAGAGGCGCGATGCTCTAGTTGCTACGGGTATGACAAGAATGAGACCTATCCTTATGACGGCGCTTACGACCATCCTTGCCATGTCCATGATGATCATGGGCTCAGGTATGGCTTCACAGCTTGGTAAGGGTATGTCCATCGTTATCGCAGGCGGACTTCTTTATGCGACGCTCATGACGCTCTATATCGTGCCTATAATGTACGACCTGCTGTTCAAGCGTCCTCCGGTCAATGTAGATGTCGGAAGCGACACGGACGAGGAGATCGACGATGCGGCTGAATTTCTCGAGAAAATGGGCTTAAGCAAGGCTTGATACAAAATAATCCCGCTAAGTTCGGATAATCTTATTAAAATTGACAATTTTATGCCACGGACAATATAATCGTTTCCGTGGCATAATTTAATGCGTACGTTTATATATAAATACGGAGGACCTTTCATGGGATACACTATTTCACAGAAGATCATTAAGGATCACCTTCTTTCAGGTGAGATGAAAGTAGGAGAGGAGATTTCTTTAAGGATCGACCAGACACTTACACAGGACTCTACGGGAACAATGGCGTATCTCCAGTTCGAGGCGCTCGGCATCGATCAGGTAAAGACTAAGCTTTCTGTTGCTTACATCGACCACAACATGCTTCAGTCCGGATTCGAGAATGCCGATGACCACAAGTATATCCAGACAGTAACAAACAAGCACGGCATCAGATTCAGCCGCCCCGGTAACGGTGTTTGCCACCAGGTTCACATCGAGAGATTCGGTGTTCCGGGCCAGACATTGCTCGGTTCTGACTCACACACACCTACATGCGGCGGTATAGGAATGCTCGCTATCGGCGCAGGCGGACTTGACGTTGCAGTAGCAATGGGCGGCGGTCCTTACTACATCACAATGCCTAAGATGGTAAGAGTTATACTTAAGAATAAGCTCGCTCCCTGGACAACAGCTAAGGACATCATCCTCGAGGTTCTCCGCATCATGTCCGTTAAGGGCGGTGTAGGTAAGATCGTTGAGTATGCAGGTGACGGACTCCAGTACCTCACAGTTCCTGAGAGAGCTACAATTACAAACATGGGTGCTGAGCTTGGTGCTACAACATCCGTTTTCCCTTCCGACGAGGTTACTAAGGCTTTCCTCAAGGCACAGGGAAGAGAAGAGGTATGGACAGAGCTCAAGGCTGACGAGGATGCAGTTTACGATGAGGAGATCGAGATCGATCTTTCCACACTCGTACCTCTCGTTGCTAAGCCGCACATGCCTGACCAGGTTGTAACAGTTAAGGAGATCGAAGGCCTTAAGGTTGACCAGTGCTGCATCGGTTCCTGCACAAACTCTTCACTTTACGACATGCTCAAGGTTGCTAAGATCCTGAAGGGTCACACAGTTCATCCTGATGTTTCCCTCGTTATCGCTCCCGGTTCCAAGCAGGTATTCAACATGCTCGCAGAGACAGGCGCTCTCGCTGACATGATCGAGGCAGGCGCAAGAATCATCGAGTGCGGATGCGGTCCTTGTATCGGTATGGGTCAGTCTCCTAAGACAGACGCTGTATCCTTGAGAACAAACAACAGAAACTTCTATGGAAGATCCGGAACAAAGTCCGCTTCCATCTATCTCGTAAGCCCTGAGGTTGCTGCTGTTGCAGCTATCACAGGTGTAGTAACTAACCCTGCTGACTTCGGTGAGCCGCCGGTAGTTACAATGCCTGATTCCTTCAAGGTTAACGACAACATGGTTATCCTGCCTTCCGCTACACCTGATGATGTAGAGGTTGTAAGAGGACCTAACATCAAGCCTTTCCCGGCACACCACAAGCTTGCTGACACAGTTGAGGGCAAGACATTGATCAAGGTTGAGGACAACATCACGACAGACCACATCATGCCTTCCAACGCTAAGCTTCTGCCGTTCAGATCCAACATTCCTTATCTTGCAGACTACTGCCTCACACCTTGTGACGAGCAGTTCCCGGCAAGAGCTAAGGAGAACAACGGTGGTTTCATCATCGGCGGCCAGAACTACGGTCAGGGTTCTTCCAGAGAGCACGCTGCTTTGGCTCCTCTCCAGCTCGGCGTTAAGGGTGTTATCGCACTCTCATTCGCAAGAATCCACATGGCTAACCTCATCAACAACGGTATCCTTCCTCTTACATTCAAGGATGCTGCTGACTATGAGAAGATCAACATGCTCGACGATCTCGTAATCGAGAATGCAAGAGAGCAGGTTGAGGCTGCTGCTTCCGGCAAGACTGTTACTATCACAAACAAGACTCAGGGTTACTCATTCGAGACTGAGCTCGTTATCTCCGACAGACAGAAGGATATGCTGCTTGCCGGCGGACTTCTTAACTACACCAAGGAGAATGCCTGATGGCTGAATTGAACAACGAAGAAATAATAAACAAGCTCGCTAGGGTTGCGGGCAAGAAGGCTAAGATCGATCCCGAGCTCTACGGAAGATATAATGTAAAGCGCGGCCTTCGTAACAACGACGGTACGGGTGTTCTCGTAGGTCTTACAGAAGTCGGTGAGGTAATGAGTTACCTCATGGACGACGGCGACAGAATGCCTGTCGACGGAAGACTGTACTACCAGGGCTACGAAGTAACAGATCTTGTTAACGGCTTCTACAAGAAAAGATTCGGTTACGAGGAGATCGCATTCCTGCTCATCACAGGTGATCTTCCTACTGAGTCTGAATTAGCAGACTTCAGAGCACTGCTTGCATCCAAGAGACCTCTCCCGGATGGATTTACTGAGGATATGATCCTTAAGGCACCGAGCCCGGATGTCATGAACAAGCTCGCAAGATCCGTTCTTGCTTCTTACTCATACGATCCCAACCCGGATTCACTTGAGGTAAGCAACGTTATGCGTCAGTGCATCGAGCTCATCGCGAGATTCCCTGTCATGATCGCATACGGATACATGGCAAGACTTCACTACGTTGAGCACAAGAGTCTCTTCCTGCACGCACCTGTACCTGAGTACAGCACTGCAGAGAATATCCTGCACTTGATAAGACCCGACGGAAAGTTTACTGAGCTCGAGGCACGCGTTCTCGACCTCGCACTCGTTCTCCACGCAGAGCACGGCGGCGGTAACAACTCGTCTTTCGTTACTCACGCAGTATCTTCCACAGGTACAGATACATACTCAGCTATCGCAGCTGCAGTAGGCTCCCTCAAGGGACCTCAGCACGGCGGCGCTTCCAACAAGGCTTACGCCATGATGTGCGACTTGCGCGAAAAGGTAGGCGACATCACAGATGAGGCTCAGGTAAGGGAGTACCTTGCTAAGATCATTAAGAAGGAAGCTTTCGACAAGTCCGGTCTCATCTACGGTATCGGACATGCCGTATATACTCTTTCTGACCCCAGAACAAGACTTCTTAAGATGTATGCTGAGGAGCTTGCAAAGGAGACAGGTAAGGACGACATCTTCAACCTCTATACGATGGTCGAGAGAGTTGCTCCTGAGGTCTTCCACGAGGTCAAGAAATCAGACAAGATCATGTGTGCAAACGTTGACTACTATGCAGGCTTCGTTTACTCCATGCTCGGCATACCTCCGGAACTGTTCACACCTATCTTCGCTTCTGCAAGAATCGCAGGTTGGAGTGCTCACCGCATTGAGGAAGTGGTTACAGGCGGCCGTATCATGCGTCCTGCTTACAAGTGCGTAAGCAAGCGCCGCGAGTACGTGCCTGTCGATAACAGACCCGGAATAGTCTGATCCTTTTTAAGTAAGGAGAACTCTGATGAAGAAGAACAGGATGCTGATCTGCTGCATTGCCGTAGCAGTTCTGTTATTGGTGCAGTTTATTTTCTCCGCGGTTAACGGTGATGCCGGACAGGCGGATTCTCATTATTACCAGACCGTCTGGTCGCTGCTTCCCGCGATCATCGCGATAGGACTTGCTCTTGTTACCAAAGAGGTATATACGTCTCTGTTCCTCGGAATTATCGTCGGAGGAATGCTTTATTCGAACTTCAGTTTTGAAGGTACGATAACGCACGCCTTTAACGACGGCATCGTCGCGTCTGTTGCCGATCCTTATAACGTAGGTATTCTCGTATTCCTGGTAATACTCGGCGTTATGGTCAACCTTATGAACAAGGCGGGCGGATCTGCGGCTTTCGGCAGATGGGCTTCATCTCATATCAAGTCGCGTGCCGGTGCCCAGATCGCTACGATCGCACTCGGCGTGCTTATCTTCATCGATGACTATTTTAACTGTCTTACCGTCGGATCTGTCATGAGACCGGTATCCGATAAAAGTAAGATATCGAGAGCCAAGCTTGCTTATCTTATCGATGCGACAGCGGCTCCCGTATGCATCATCGCTCCTGTATCTTCATGGGCTGCAGCCGTTTCATCTTATGTGGAAGAGGGCAACGGTCTGCATCTGTTTATCAGAGCGATCCCTTTCAATTTCTATGCGATCCTTACGATAATCATGATGATCTTCCTTGCGGTAACGGGTATGGATTACGGTCCTATGTTAAAGCATGAGAAGAATGCGAAGGAGAAGGGAGATGTCTTCTCCGATATGAGAAGACTTGCTGATGAGACGCAGAAGGCTAATCCCGACGGCGCAGTAATGGATCTTATTCTTCCGATCGTTACACTTATTATCTGTTGTGTAGTCGGAATGATCTATTCAGGCGGTTTCTTTGACGGCGAGAGCTTTATCGATGCTTTCTCCAATTCTGATGCTTCCGTAGGACTGATGCTCGGTTCTGCCATTACACTGGTAATAACTATGCTCTACTATCTGATCCGCCGTGTTATTCCTTTCAAGGACATGACGGACTGCCTGCCCGAAGGCTTCAAGTCGATGGTTCCCGCTATTCTCATTCTTGTGTTCGCATGGAGCCTTAAGGCTATGACTGACAGCCTCGGTGCCAAGGAGTTTGTTGAGCAGATGGTACGGGGTTCGGCTACAGGATTCCAGTCATTCCTTCCCGCGATAATCTTCCTTATAGCATGCGGTCTGTCTTTCTCGACGGGAACGAGTTGGGGTACATTCGGTATCCTTATCCCGATCACGCTCGGAGTTTTCCCTCTGACCGATCCTCTCGGCGTAGTATGTGTATCTGCATGTATGGCAGGTGCGGTATGCGGAGACCACTGTTCTCCTATATCGGATACGACGATCATGGCAAGTGCTGGCGCGCAGTGTGATCATGTAACTCATGTATCGACTCAGCTTCCTTACGCGCTCACAGTCGCAGGTGTAAGTTCAGTCGCATATATCATCGCGGGTTTCGTTCCGAATGCGCTCATCGCGCTGCCTGTCGCGATCGTTTTAATGTTTGTTACTTTGCTTGTAATGCGTAAAGTTATGAAAGCATAAAAAGACTTTTATTATGTTATAATCTTTGTAGCATTATAAAAGGAGAATGGCCATGGCTGAAAATGAGAATCTGAATCAAATGGTCGAAGGTGTTACCGAGGACGTAACTGATAAGAAATGTCCTAACTGCGGCGCTACTGTTACTTGGGATCCGGCAACACTCGCGATGACTTGCGATTTCTGCGGTTACCACAAGGAGTTACCTAAGCCCGAAGAAGGATCAAATGCATCAACGGAGATCGATTTTAATTCTGCTAAGCTTCGTTCGAGCAAAGACTGGGGTGCACAGAAGAAGACAATCGTATGTAAGAACTGCGGAGGTTCTGCTGTATACGATATGACAGAGACGGCAGGTGTATGTCCTTTCTGCGGATCTACTTCTGTAATGCCTGTTGATGATGAAGAAGACGTTATGGCTCCGGGCGGCGTAGTACCGTTCGAGATCTCACGTGAGAAGGCAGCAGAGCTGTTTAAGACGTGGCTTAAGAAGAAGCTTTTCGCTCCTTCAAAGGCTAAGCAGAGCTGCGAGGCAAAGGAGTTCAACGGCATCTATCTTCCTTACTGGACATTCGATTCCGAGACAACATCCTCATACACTGCTGAGTATGGTAAGGACTATAAGGATAAGGACGGTAATACCAAGACAAGATGGTATAACACCAGAGGCATCTATGATGAGTTCATCGATGACGAAGTTGTTTATGCATCCGTCAAGACAAAGGACGAGAACATCAAGTCTGTATCAAGCTTCGACTTCAAGAAGCTTCGTGATTACAACCCTCAGTTCATCGCAGGTTTTGCAGCTGAGAGATATTCACTCGGTCTCGACGACGGTTGGAAGGCAGCTCAGGTCTCTATCCAGAATAAGCTCAAGCAGCACATCGGCGAGAGAGTTAAGTCAAGAACTCATGCAGACCGTGTAAGAAATGTACGTCTGTCTACTTCTTACGACAAGATCACATTCAAGTATCTGCTCGCTCCTATCTGGATCTCTAACTTCTCATTTAACGGCAAGGTATATAACTTTGTAGTTAACGGCCAGACAGGTAGAATCGCAGGAAAGTCTCCTATCTCTGCACTCAGAGTTGCCATCGCGATCATTATCGCTATCGTGGTTCTGTGCATCCTGGGTTATGTATTCGGACAGTAAGAATACTAAGTGTAAAAGCACTAACGAGAACGCCGGTTACCGCCGGCGTTTTCTTATGCTTTGTTTATTACTGAATGTAGATAGTGGTGCGCTTGCGCAAAGCGTTGCCGATCCTGATGAAGGCGTTGATTACAAGACCTGTGGTGTAGATGATTACTGCGACTTCGTAGCTGTTGATGAAGAATATGCAAAGCGCAGCTGCGAGTACGTTGATAATGCCCTGCGTGAACTTAAGACGCCAGTGCCTGCCGCCGAGTTTCTTGGATTCATTAGCCCTTAAGATATCAACGACACCCGAGAATCCGTGCAGGACTGCAAGGTAAACGAGTACATAGAACTTTGGAACATCAGTTAATGACAGCGATACCATACCGAGGTCGAAGAGGATAACACCTTGATAAAGGATAGATTTGCCGCCGACCATATGTCTTGCCATTCTGAAATAGTAGATAATGGTTCCAAGCCCTTTGAAAGTAAGGCTGAAGGCGAGTACGACCAGGATGATCGCATATCCTAATTCAGGGAAGATGATCATCAATGGTGCTATGAGCAAGGTCACAAGTGCCCAAAGGATGCTGCCGAGTCTTCTTATGTTAGTCAAGGCCGGCCTCCTTCAAGATGTCAAGCTGCTTGAACTTAACTATGCCTGCAAGGACATTGCCGGACTTAACGATCTCGGCTGTTACCATATGCTTCTGGGCAAGCGCACCTTCGATGAACTTTCCTATGAAAGTATCCTTCTTCGCACTCTTATCTGCCTTGATGTATTCTTCCTGGAATGTATTCAGATCAAAGTCTTCGATCGTCTGTCCTGAAAGCTCCTCGCCGAACTTCTTCCAGTCTTCGCATGCGTTGATCTGACGCTTAGTAAGGATCTCGTTGATGCGTTCCTTATAAGGTGCGACAGTATCATCTGCATACGTGTCGGGCTTGAATTCATCGAGCTCGCCGCGAAGGAACTTCATCGCGTATATCATCTGCGCGAAAGCCTTCATATAGTCAGCAGGGTTATCCTTCACGATGGACTCGTAGTTATTCCAAGCGGGCAGGTATTCGTAGCGGATGAACGAATAGTCGGGCAGGTGGCCCGCTCTGCCGTGTCCCAGATTCATTATGGACTTCTCTGAACTTTGGTAAACCGTATTAGTGTACAGGTTCTGCTCGAGGTCGTCCGCTGCACCCGGGTTGTGACGGAACCTTATCCTGTGCGTAGTAACAGAGCCGTCCTCTGCAGTGAGTATCTCGCTGAAGTCATCTGTGGTGTTGTTTATGACAAGCGAAGGCGTCCCTGTGAAAAACGTATGTGCCCACGTATCTGCAAGAACGTGCATCGCGATGCCGACGTGCTGCAGGGAAGTGCCGTTTGCTATGTTTACGGTGCGCTCGAGTAAAGGCCCGTTGGGCTTGCAAATGAGTCTGTATCTGTTCATGTAGCCGCGGCCTTTTCGAGAAAGCTGCGCATAAAGATCGTAGGGGAGAAAGTGGAACGAAGCCCAGATGCGGGTTATGTCCTGAAGACCAAGAATGTCTGTTCTGGAGTCTGCAAGCTCAAGCTGAAGCTGTGTTGTAGCTGCATCCTGGGGAGCGCCGAGCTTGGACAGAAGTGTCTTGGTGCACAGGTCGACAAACTGGGCACTGTAGCAGATGTCCATGCTTTCATCGTGTGTGTAGCCCGCAAGGTATGCGGCACAGTATGTGGCGTAGTAGTGAAAATCTTCCTGCATGCTATGTCTCTCCCGAAGCTTTCTCTACGCTCTTTTTTAAGATGCGGCCGGAACTGATTACGTTTATCAGGATGAATAATGAAGTCAGTTCAAACATTATGGATGCTATGGTGGTGTCATTTACTCTCTGGTCCAAGGTGAACATGGTATAGAACAGGTATGGTATCTCTACGACGTAATACAAGATCAGAAGCATTGCCAGGTTAAGAAAACGTTTGCTTGTGGTAGGGTCCTTCGAGTAGCGTAACGAAGAAAATCCTACATAGAAATGAAGTGCGAGGATTATCGCGGAGATAAAGAAAAGCGAGAACAGGGCTGACAGGAAAACAACTTTAACATCATATTGTTCAAGGCCTGCATAACCGAACGGGTCGATGATGCCGGTGCCTATCTCTATCGCGACCTTAAGTATCTCCCAGATACCGAAGGCCATATATGCCAGGCCGCTTATCCGAAGATCTCCTTTGGCCCGTCTGATGTTTGCTACTGTAATCTCGCTCATGCTATTATCTATTTTATATGTTTAAGAAGTTTAAGACAAAAGATTTGAAGTTCGCGGGATTGTGGGTACTCTTTACGTCTTTGATGTTTTTGTGGTCACGTATTGTCTGTACAGCGGACAGCCTGTCACACGATACTTTCTATCAGATTAATCTGATAATGCATCCGTGGAACGAGCTTTTGTATTACATAAGCATTGACTACAGCCCGCCGCTGTTTGCATTTGTTCTCAAGATCTTTGCTTGCGTATTCGGATACGAACTCGCGGGATTTCGGGTGTTCTCTATTGTGATCCTGTCTGTGGGATTGTTGTTTATTCTGTTCCCGTTCAGAAGACTGATGGGGCAGGTAAGTTCGATTGTTGCCGCTTGTATCTATATAACCTCAGCTTATATCTTCTACTTTGGTGTAGAGGTAAGACCTGCGGTGCTCGCATATGTGTTGACGACAGGCATGTTCGTGTATGCGGTGCTTTCGTACTTCGGAGACCGCAAGTCCGACATGATCATCTTCACGGTCTTAGCCTGTCTTGGCATGTATACACATAATGTGTCGCTGATCGCAGCGTTTTGTGTTTACGGCTCGACGATAATACTGGCGCTGATCAGGAAGAGATTCGATATATTCAAGAAGTTCCTCATAAGCGGTATCACAGTCGCGGTTCTCTATATCCCGTGGCTTATCGTTCTTATGGGTCAGTACAGCAATGTAATGGAGAACTATTGGTCGAACGATGGAACACTGCCATTTGCTTTCTTTATCGTGTTTATCGGTATCGTGGAGAATGCGCTCGCTCCTTATCTGTCGTTCGTAACGATAATCTTCATCATATTCCTGCCTTTGATCCTTCTTATCCTGATGATCCCTGTAAAGAGATATAAGAGTGCAAGCTCTATAAGGGAACTGATTACTGTAAAAGAGATCAAGCAGAACTGCCCTAATATCAGCAAACTTTTGTATCTTGCTCTGATAGTTATCATGTCTATCATCGGATTCTATCTGTTTACTATTCTGCTGGTTCCGGTCTTCGTAGAAAGATATCTCTACATCCTGTCGGGAGGAGGCATACTTCTTTTGGCTTCGCTTGTATCGATCTATGACAAAAAGAAGGTGCTGGCGGTAATCCTTTCCGTCATGGTGCTCGTCACAGGTGTATGCAATACGATCAAGAAGAAAAATGATGTCGATTCATATACGAGAGAGCAGATGATCGTTGATATAACAAATATCAGCGGTGACAGTCCGGCATTCTTGCATCCGACAGAGTATACGATCACTTATTCGAAGTATGCGCTCCCGAATTCGCGTCACTTTGCCACGACATTTATCGGCAAGGTGCTTGTAAGTCTCGACGTGCTTAATACAGATATCACTTATCTTCCTGATTACGACAGTTTATGGGACTACACCGATGAGGTGTATATCTTGGATTTTGAGAAGATAGGGCAGGTAAGTGATGAGGAAGCCATCGAATATGCTCTGTATTGGTTCAGCATTGACGATGAGCTCGAAGTTGAGGTTGTCGGAAGGTATACATTCCCTTATGTATGCGATTTTGACGAATGCGAAGGAATTGTGCTCAGAGTGACCAGAAAATAGTTTAGTAATGCCTGAGATTGTGATAAAATATTAGGCGTTTCAAGAAACAATTTATTTCAAAGGAGATTGTAGCTTATGCCATTGGTAACAACTACTGAAATGTTCAAGAAGGCTTATGACGGCGGTTACGCTATCGGTGCTTTCAACGTTAACAACATGGAGATCGTTCAGGGAATCACAGAGGCAGCAGGAGAGCTTAACAGCCCTGTTATCCTTCAGGTTTCCAAGGGCGCAAGAGCTTACGCTAATCACACATATCTTGTAAAGCTCGTTGAGGCAGCAGTTATCGAGAATCCTCAGATTCCGATCGCTCTTCACCTCGACCACGGTGATTCCTTCGAGCTTTGTAAGAACTGTATCGACGGCGGTTTCACATCTGTCATGATCGATGCTTCTTCCAAGTCTTTTGAAGAGAATATCGCCCTCACAAAGCAGGTTGTTGAGTATGCACATGCTCACGGCGTAGTTGTTGAGGCTGAGCTTGGTACTCTCGCCGGTATCGAGGATGAGGTTGTTGTAGAGTCCGGTAAGGAAGCTTACACAAGACCTGAAGAAGTTGAAGAGTTCGTTTCCAGAACAGGATGTGACTCCCTCGCTATCGCTATCGGTACATCTCATGGTGCTTATAAGTTCACAGCTGCTCAGTGCACAAGAAACGCTGACGGTATCCTCGTACCTCCTCCGCTCCGCTTCGACGTTCTCGAAGAGTGCATCAAGAGACTCCCTGGATTCCCTATCGTTCTTCACGGTTCTTCTTCCGTACCTCAGGAATTCGTTAAGATGGTTAACGAGTACGGCGGAAACATGCCTGATGCTGTTGGTATCCCTGAGGAGCAGCTCCGTGAGGCAGCTAAGCTCGCAGTTTGCAAGATCAACATCGACTCCGATATCCGTCTTGCTATGACAGGTAACATCAGAAAGTACTTCGCAGAGCATCCTGATCACTTCGATCCTCGCCAGTACCTCAAGCCCGCTCGTCAGGCAGTTAAGGAAATGGTTGCTCACAAGATCAAGTACGTTCTCGGTTCCGACGGTAAGATCTGATCTTAAGTTCAATCGAATCATTAGTAAGACCGCTTCGTTGCAAGACGCAAGCGGTCTTATTTTGTTGTATAATCCTTAAGTCGCGCGTGTACGCGTATGAGAGGTAAACATGCATAAAGAATTTCTAATGGGTAATGAGGCGATAGGTAAGGCCTGCATAGCTGCAGGTGTTAATGTTGTCGCAGGCTACCCCGGTACTCCTTCTACTGAAGTCCTCGAGACTATAGCCAAAGAGAATGACGGCAGTGTCTATGTAGAGTGGTCTGTAAACGAGAAGGCGGCGCTCGAAGTTGCTGCCGGTGCTTCTTATTCAGGAGCGAGAACTCTCGTCACAATGAAGCAGGTAGGACTTAATGTCGCATCCGATCCTCTCATGAGCCTTGAGTATGTAGGTGTCGAGGGGGGGATGGTTGTCCTCGTTGCAGATGACCCGGGTCCTATCTCATCCCAGACAGAGCAGGATACAAGAACTTTCGCAGAGTATTCCAAGGTGCCGTGCTTCGACCCTTCCGATGCGAAGGAAGCATATGAGATGATCTTCGAAGCTTTCGAGCTTTCTGAGAAATACAAGACGCCTGTGTTCATGCGCCCCACTACGCGTGTGTGCCACTCATATCAGAGTATAGACGTGCGTGATTACGCAGAGTACGAGGACCACAGGCCTGAGGGCTTTGTGAAGGATTCCAAGCGCTGGGTTATCTTCCCGAAGCTGTCTTACGCGAATCATGCGAAGATAGAGGTGCGTAATGAAGAAATCTCGAATGAGTTCTCTTCTAATGAGCGTAATGTGATTACTGCCGGTGATGTTCGCAAGGGTATAGTCGCGCAGGGCATCTCCTATGCAAATGTTAAGGATATCCTTGATAACAGTGAAGGGGATAAGCCAGCGCTTCTTAAGATAAGCACGCCGTTCCCGTTCCCTGAGAAGCTTGCATGCGAGTTTTTGAAGGGTGTAGATGAGGTCCTCGTAGTAGAGGAGCTTGATCCTTACATCGAGAGGCACCTGCTTCTTGTGTGCGGCAAGTACGGCATCAACGTGAAGATTACGGGCAAGCTTACGGGCAGTGTTGCTCGCTCGGGCGAGAATATGCCTGATCTTGTACAGAAATATATCAATGAGTTTATGGGCTGGGAGAGTGCTCCCTGCGCTTTGCCCGAGACGCCTGAACTTCCTGTGCGTCCTCCTGTACTTTGTGCTGGATGTCCTCACAGAGCATCCTTCTACGCCGTTAAGAAGGCGATGAAGGGCAAGGAGACGATATTTGCAGGTGACATCGGCTGCTACACCTTAGGCAACGCGATGCCGCTTGATATGGTAGACACCTGCCTTTGCATGGGCGCAGGCCTTGGTATTGCGCAGGGTGTAGGCAGAGTAAAGCCCGATACGAAATGTTTCGCTTTCGTCGGCGACTCCACGTTCTTTGCCTCGGCGATAACGGGCGTCGTAAATGCCGTTTACAATCAGGCAGACATGACTTTGGTTGTCCTCGATAACTCCACTACAGCTATGACGGGCCACCAGCCGCACCCCGGTACGGGACACACCATGATGGGTGAGTTCACGGACAAGATCGATATCGAGAATATACTGCGCGGCATTGGCGTGGAGACTGTGGTAAAGCAGGATCCGTTTAAGCTCGACGAAGCAGTAGAAACTGTAAAGAAGGTTGCGGATGAGCCGGGTGTGAAGGCGATAATTTTCGAGGCGCCTTGTGCTGTACTGTTTAAGCCTGAGACGCCGTATGAGGTAGACCTCGATAAATGCGTCGACTGCAAGATGTGTATACGCGAGATAGGATGTCCCGGCGTAGTGCTCAAGGACGGACATGTGGCGGTGGATCCTGCCCTTTGTAACGGCTGCGGTCTGTGCTCGCAGATTTGCCCCTGCAGCGCTATCGGAAAGGCGGTGAAGGGATGAGTACTACAAATATCATTCTGTGCGGCGTAGGAGGCCAGGGAACGGTACTTGCATCTAAGCTCACGGCTGCGGCTTCGATGGCAAAGGGTCTCGATGTAAGATCTGCCGAGACTATCGGTATGGCTCAGCGCGGAGGAAGTGTTCTAAGTTACCTTCGTATCGGAGAGTGTTCAACGCCGCTTATACAGAGCGGATGTGCGGATATTATTATCGGTTTCGAGCCGGCGGAGACTGTACGCGCTCTGTCCTATCTTAAGAAGGGCGGAGTTGTTATAACGTCTGACCGCGCTATGATGCCGGTTACTGCTGCTTTGCAGGGCTCTGACTATGAGGGTGCGAAGATGACGGATTTCCTGAAGTTACTTGAGGGAGATCTTATCGGCAAGCTCGTTATCGTAAACACGGATCAGGCTCTTGCTGATCTCGAGTCAGCGAAGGTAATGAATATGGTGCTCTTAGGTGCTGCTGCAAGAGGCGGCTTCCTCGGAGAAGTAACTATAGACGACATCAAGCAGGCGCTTGTAAAAAAGGTTAAACCGCAGTTCCATGAGCTTAACTTCAAGGCTTTGGAATATGCGAGTGTATAAGGAGGATCTGTATGAAGATCAATGACGTTCAGCTCGAACAGGTAAACAACAGGATTCAGGCTCTGGTAAAGGCCGGAAGCTTCTATGGTAAGAAGCTCGAAGAGGCAGGTATCACGGGCGTAAATTCGGCAGAAGACTTCGAGAAGCTGCCGTTCTCTGAGAAGAACGACCTTCGTGAGGCTTATCCTCTCGGACTCATGACGGCTCCTGAGGAGGAGATCGTTCGTATTCATTCTTCTTCCGGTACGACAGGTCTTCCGGTAATCATTCCTTATACAGCTAAGGACGTTGACGACTGGGCTATCCAGTTTAAGCGCTGCTATGAGATGGCAGGCATCACGAATATGGATAGAATCCACATCACTCCCGGATACGGCCTGTGGACAGCAGGCATCGGTTTCCAGCTCGGTGCTGAGAAGCTCGGTGCTATGTGTATTCCGATGGGTCCCGGTAACACGGATAAGCAGCTTCAGTTCATGATGGACATGAAGTCCACAGTTCTGTGTGCTACATCTTCTTATGCGCTTCTCCTTGCTGAGGAGATCGAGAAGAGAGGCATCAAGGATAAGATCTGCCTTAAGAAGGGTGTTATCGGTTCTGAGAGATGGGGCGATAAGATGCGTGAGAGAATTCACAATGAGCTCGGCATCGAGTTGTTCGATATCTATGGTCTTACTGAGATCTACGGTCCCGGTATCGGTATCAACTGCCCGGGCGAGAAGTATATGCATTACTGGGATGATTATATCTATCTCGAGATCATTGATCCTGTAACGCTGAAGCCTCTGCCGGACGGCGAGTGGGGTGAGATCGTAATCACGACTCTTGTTAAGGAGGGTGCACCTCTTATCCGTTACAGAACTCATGACCTGTCACGTATCATTCCTGAGCCTTGTAAGTGCGGCTCGAAGTTCCCCCGTATCGATGTCATTAAGGGCAGAACAGACGACATGATGAAGATCAAGGGTGTTAATGTATTCCCGGCTCAGATCGAGGAAGTGCTGAAGACATTCCCTGAGCTTTCTTCCGAGTATCAGATCCGCATCTCACACCTCGACGGCCGCGACACGATGAGAATCTATGTTGAGACTTCGGGTGAGTATGACTTTAATGATCTGTCTGAGAAGATCGCAGCTTCTGTTAAGTCTAAGATCGGCTTCACTCCTATCGTTAAGGTAGTTGAGATCGGCTTGCTGCCCAGGTCGGAGAAGAAGACGAAGCGTGTAATTGATGAGCGATTCGACTGATATTTGTGCATCTTACCGCGGCAAAATGCATCTTGCCGTGTAAGCTGTTGAGAACGGTTATGTAATGCCATATAGTCGCCGTAAGAAAGGCGGTGCACTATATGGCATACATTTTACTTGCAGCATTACTGATACTGGAACTCGGGTTTACGGCATTTGAGCTTACCCGCACCTCATCGAAAAGAAGATGGACCCCAAGAAGGTTCGTGGCGGATTCTGCGGAACTCGTTCTCTTTCTTCTTATGGTCTTCCTTCCGGGTATCGACCTCGGATTCAGATTTATGGCTCTGCTTACCATACTTGTGGTAAGAATCGCTGTTGCAGGTTTGTTCGCGGTCTTATACAGGAAGAACAATAAGACCAAAAAGAAGTTTGCCATCGTAATGAGTGCAGTGATAAGTGTAATTCTTCTTACTGTGAATATGATACCGGCGTTCGTTTTTGCCGATTATCACGGAAGACCTTTAACCGGAGAATATGAGGTTAAGGAAGACAGCATAATCATGACAGATGAATCACGTGTCGAGGAGTTTGAGAATGACGGTTCCTATAGAGAAGTACCGGTTCATTTCTACTATCCCGATGATGAAGATATCGCAAGTCACTCTCTTCCTCTTGTCATATTCTCACATGGCGCATTCGGTTATTATCAGAGCAATGCATCGACATTCATGGAGCTTGCAAGTCGCGGTTATGTAGTGGCAAGTCTGGACCATCCCTATCATTCGTTCTTCACTCACGATTCCGAAGGCGGGCTTATCACCGTTGATCCGGAGTTTCTCCAAACTGCTTTATTTGTAGGAGGAAATGATAATGACATGAGCGAGGAAGAGGTTTATGAGATAACATCCGAATGGATGAGGCTTCGCGAAGAGGATATGAATTTTGTCATAGATGAGCTGGAGAATGAGACTTATGAGCAGGAGTGGGGAAGACTCATGGACACATCCAGGATCGGCCTGATGGGACACTCTCTCGGAGGCGCGACGGCAGTTACTGTCGGAAGAAGAGCAGACATCTCGGCGGTCATCGACATCGACGGTACCATGCTCGGTGAGCAGACAGGAGTCAGCAACGGAATGCCTCAGGTTAACGAAGAAAGATACGCAACCCCCATCCTCGCTATCGATAACGACGAGCACCATCAAAGTCGTTTGGAAGCTTATGAGACGGGATATACGTACTCGAATAATGTTATACTTGATAACGCAGACGAAGGCTTCAGCACATATTTTACCGGCGCGGCTCATATGGACCTTACGGACCTGCCGCTGTTCAGCCCGGCGCTCGCGGGTTTACTCAATACTTCAGACAGTACGGTGAATCACGAAGAGTGCACTGATACTCTGAATCGAATCGTGCTTGATTTCTTCAACTGCTATCTTAAAGGTGAAGGACAGTTTACCGTAAACGAGAGCTATCTTTGATGGAGATCAATATAAAGAACATCGAGCCTTCGCAGAAGGAATACATTGAGATCGGATGTTGGCGTGTGAATGAGCGCGTGAATGAGATCGTGCGTTTCATAAAGCTTAGGGACGGACATGTGGAGGCGTACAAGGACGAGAAACAGTACCGTATCGCTTTGTCCGACATACTCTATGTTGAAGCCGTGGATGACAGGTGTTTTATCTATCTTGATAAGGACTGCTATGAGTCACGCAGAAGACTTTATGAGTTCGAGGATATGCTGCCCGCCGAGAATTACTTAAGGATCTCCAAGCAGGTGTTGGTGAACCTGATGAAGATAGAACAGATACGCCCTGCACTTAACGGACGTTTCCTATGCCGGCTTAGTAACGGTGAGGACGTTATTGTCTCACGTAAATACGTGCCTGATATGAAAGAGAAACTAAGAGGTGACAGAAGGTGAAGGACAAGCTTAAAAACATGCTCGGAAGCTTCTTCATAAGCGTTGCTCTGATCAATGCCGCGATGCTCGTTCTGGGTCTCCTCTTAAGGCCTGAACAGAAGTTCGGCTATGAAGTATTCATGTATCCTCTGATCTACGGGGTTATAGGTACCATTCCAGCACTCATAACACGGGACGGGAAGGAGCTGACCGTAAAGCAGACTCTGGTTAAGAATGCCGTGCAGATGCTGATGACGGTCGTCCTGATACTTGCCTTCATGTTCGGAGGACATCCGGTCGACCGCAACCTTGTTGTGACAGCCGTGTCTGTTGCAATCAGCGTGGTCATCATCTACGCCGGCGTAGTCATAATAGGATGGTTCCTTGACAAGAAGGCCGCCGATCAGATGAACGAGGACCTTACAAGATTCAAGAATAAACAGCAGGATATTCATAATCCCCGTTGACAGAAAACTATACCTCGTGTTACGATGTATAACATCTAAGGAGGTATAGATATGCTTAAGAAAATTCTTTCGGGTATAACAACAGTTGCAGTGCTCGCGGGCTTGTCCGCGACTGCTCTTGCAGCCGAAGCGCAGACGCCTTCGGGCATCCCGCTCGACGAGGTCGGAAGCCGCATCGAGCAGTGGGCTTCCGAGAATGAGAACGAGTATCCTTCGTTCGCGGTTGCAGTCGTAAACGGCGACGAGATGGTCTACTCCGGCGCGTTCGGTTACATCGACATTGAGAACGGAATCGAGGCGACTCCTGATGACACTGTTTACGAGTGGGGTTCTTGCTCCAAGACATTGGTTTGGGTAAGTGTTATGCAGCTTTGGG